>Ga0265592_1000094_pt1 | contig 57037 bp, 63 predicted proteins | sample saktaG_7_FD_190141 | JGI IMG/M metagenome (GOLD analysis project Ga0265592, IMG submission 190141) | Saline water microbial communities from Sakinaw Lake, British Columbia, Canada - sak_2010_1_5_120m | ecosystem: Environmental > Aquatic > Non-marine Saline and Alkaline > Saline ... | reverse complement strand
AGAGTGTACAATCGTCAGTACAGGGCACTATCGGGTCAGTAACAAAGCCGGCTGTTACTAAATTAGCTCCCAATAATCCCATTAAGAGCAAGGGAATTAATATAAGAATTTTCTGGGAAGTTTTCATCAGTAATCAAGGACTCTAATCAAGGACTGTCCTTGTCTCTGTGTCCTTGTTGTTACTTCATCAAAAGAGTTATATCACTAGCCGCTTTGTTAATCGCTTCTTGAATGGTCGCAGCGCCTAATACTACTGATTCTATCACATCAGCTAAAATAGTTTCAATAGCCGAGTTATCCACTTGATACCAAGAATAGGCCGTCAAGGTTTGTTCGGCAAAAACGCCTAATTCTGAGTCATCCTTTTGCCCAAGGATTAAATCTCGCCGGGCGGTTGGTTTTTCGGATAATTCCAAATATTTTTGGGCATTTTCTTTATCCGTCAGCCAAACAATAAACTGCCAGGCCTCGTTAGGATTCTGGCAATTATGAGAAGTGGTTAAGCCCCAATAATTAGCGTAATTAATATTATTAGTTGAGGTCTCAATTTGCGGCATGGCAGCAATGCCAAAATTCAAATAAGGTGACTTGGCTCGAATAATCGGCATCTGATAAGAATAATTCAACATCATGACTGCTTTTCCTTCAGAAAAACTATCCATAGAATAATCCATCCGAGTATTCCATGTATAAACTGGCTTTAGAGGATTAGCCAAATCAGTATAAAATTCTAAAGATCTTTGCCCCGGATAAAAATCTTTTCCATTAAGGTTAACTTTTTGGGCAAAAGTCGCTTGAGTCCTCTGTTCATTAACCATTTGAGCGCCGGACTGGAGCATTAAAAGAGACAAAATATCGGTTGACCGATTAACATTGCGAGCCGTGCCTAAAGCAGCGCCTGCTCGAATAATATTGTCACGTTCATCTTTAATGGTTAATTTTTCCACATCAGTCAAAAATTCTTCCCAAGTTGTCGGCGGCTGAGGAAGACCAGCCGTATTAAAAATATCCTTATTATAATAAAGAGCTAAGGTATCAATGCTTAAAGGAAGAGCCGTGATATAGCCATCTGAAACAAAATCAGTATAAACCACATCAACAAAATTATCAGCCAGTTCTTTGAGAGTAATTAATTCTGAAGGAGCGGCCCAAATTTTATCTTCATAACGAGTCAGCCAGGTATGATGAAGCATAAAAATATCTGGACCCCGACCGCCAGCCATAGCTTCCAATAAATCTTTTTCGTAGGTCTGATAAGTTTTTTTGTAATAATTGATTTTAATTTTAGGAAAGGACGCATTAAAATCCTCAATCAGCGGTTTATAAATATCAGAATCATCAAAAACTCCCCAGAATTCTAATTCTACTTCTTTAGATATAGGTTCTTTACATCCAGGCAAAGCAGCGGTTAAACCCAAAAAAATAATCGGGACAATTAAAGTATAAAGGGTAGTTGTTTTGATTTTAGACACAGTTATTTGAAAATTTATTTTCTAAAAACCATTCCATAGTGCTGATTGTCCATGGTCAGTTCTTGAGATAAAGTTAGCCCTTCAGCTTCAATTAATTTCTGGGCTTCTTCTTTTGAAATAAACCAGCCTTGTTTAGGAGCTAAAGAAGAACCAGTAATCCATTCGATCAAAACTAATTGTCCGCCTTTTTTCAAAACCCTCTTGGCTTCTTTTAAAATGGCTAATTTTTTTTGTGATTGAAATAAAATGTTAGCTAAAAGAACTAAATCAATTGAATCTTCGGTTAATTTTGAACCAGCTGAAATTTCCAAATTGCCATGAATCGTCTCGATATTAGTTACTCCTTCTAATTGAGCTTGACTATTGACTGCTTGCAAGGCCTCTTCCATTACATCTAAGGCATAAACCTTGCCTTGATTAACTAAGCTGGCCAAAGGAAGACTAAAATAGCCATGACCACAGCCAAAATCAGCTACTCGTATATTATCACGAAGAGTTAATTGTTTTAAAATTGCTTCTGGTTGAGAAAAACCGCCTGTACCCTCGGACATAAAATTTCAATCCAAGGACTGTCCTTGGCATGATTTAGATATTAGAAATTTTGTCAAATGCAGGCTATAGAAGCCACTTTGTCTCCCTTGCCCATCCTCATTACCTTAACTCCTTGGGTAGCCCGACCCAAAGAAGAAATATCTTTAAGTTTAGTTTTAATCACCTGTCCCTTTTGAGAAATAGCAATCAAATCCTCTTGTTCTTCTCTTAAAATTCGGCTAACCACAATATTGCCTGTCTTATTAGTTATCTTAGATGTTTTAATACCCAGGCCGCCTCTTTTTTGTAATTTATAATACTTCAAATCAGTCCTTTTGCCAAAACCATTTTCCGTAACGACCAACAATTTATTATTCACTGTTGGCGGCTCTTGGCTTTTTGTTATTATTTCCATACCGACCAATCGGTCGTCTTTTCTTAATCTAATTCCCTTGACCCCGGCCGCACTGCGACCCATTGATCTAATATCACTTTCTTTAAATCGAATACTCTGTCCCTGGACAGTAACTAACATAACTTGGTCTTGACCAATCGTGAGTTTAGCCCATTTTAATTTATCTCCCTTTTTTAGATTAATGGCCATTAAGCCGCTTCGCCGAACATGGCTAAATTCTTCTATTTTAGTTCTTTTGATTATACCACTTTCCGTGGCCATCAACAAATATTTGGATTCTTGTTTCCCTTTATTTGATTTAACGGTAACCACCGCCGTAACTCGTTCCTGAGAAGATAATTGTAAGATATTTACAATAGCCTGGCCGCGAGCGGTTCTATGCGTTTCCGGAATCTCATAGGCCTTAGATTGAAAAACCCGACCTTGGTCAGTAAAGAACAAAACATTATCATGAGTGGAGGCAGATAAGAAATGACCAACCGCATCTTCTTCCCGAGGAATGATACCAATAATCCCCTTGCCGCCTCTTTTTTGAGCCCGATAGGATTGAGGATTAACTCTTTTGATATAACCCCCCTGAGTCAGAATAATGACGCACTCTTCTTGAGGAACTAATTCTTCATCGCTTAACTGACCAACTGGCTGACGATAAACTTTGGTTCGGCGACTATCAGCATATTTTTCTTTTATTTCCTTAAGTTCTTTTTTAACCACATTTAAAATCTTCTTGGGATTCTTAAGTAAGGTCTCTAACTCAGCAATTAATTTCTTTTTTTCCTTTAATTCGTCTTTAATTTTCTTTTGCTCCAAACCAGCCAAGGTCTGTAATCTCATTTCGAGAATGGCTGTGGTCTGCCGATCAGTTAATTTAAACTTTTTCATTAAATTCTGATGAGCTATTTCTCGAGTGGCTGATTTTTTAATCGTATTAATCACTGCATCAATATGGTCTAAGGCCTTGCTCAAGCCCGTCAAAATATGAGCCCTTTCCCTGGCTTGTTTTAGTTCAAAACTGGCTCGCCGGGTAACCACCTGCTGACGATGTTTAATATATTCTTCTAAAAGACCCTTGAGAGATAAAATCTGCGGCTGCAAACCATTGACCAAAGCAAGCATATTTAAATGAAAGGCCTTTTGCAAATCAGTAAGCTTATATAACCGATTAAGAATTTTTTGCGGCTGAGCATCACCTTTAAGTTCAATAACTACCCTGACGCCATCTTTATCTGATTCATCGCGAATATCTTTAATTCCTTGAATTCTTTTGTCCTTGACTAAATCAGCAATCTTAATAATTAAATTCGCTTTATTAACTCCGTAAGTCATTTCCGTAATTAAAATCTGGAATTTACCTGTTCCTGCCTCAATAATCTCGGTCTTAGCCCGCATGACAATCGGCCCTCGTCCCGTACTATAGGTCTGAATCATTCCTTGACGGTCATAAATTTCTCCACCGGTCGGAAAATCAGGCCCTTTAATAAATTGAAAAAGATCTTTAACTGTTGCTTGAGGGCGCTCAATTAAAAGAATAACCCCATCAACTATTTCCCCTAAATTATGAGGAGGGATATTAGTGGCCATACCCACAGCAATGCCCATGACTCCATTCAATAATAATTGAGGCAGTTTGGCTGGCAGAACCACTGGTTCCTGCCGCGTCCCATCATAATTATCAACCCAGTCAACCGTTTCTTTATCAATATCCGATAACATCTCTTCGGCCACTTTGGTCATTTTTGCTTCCGTGTATCTAAAAGCAGCTGCATTATCCCCATCCATTGAACCAAAATTTCCTTGACCATTAATTAAGGGATAACGCAGAGAAAAATCCTGAGCCATTCTGACTAAAGAATCATAAACCGCTGCATCACCATGAGGATGATATTTCCCGAGCACCTCGCCAATAACCGTAGCTGATTTCCGATACTTAGCCGAACTATTTAATCCCAAGCCATGCATGGCATACAAAATACGGCGATGGACTGGTTTAAGTCCGTCGCGAACATCAGGCAGAGCCCGGGCCACAATCACACTCATGGCATAGTCCAAGTAGGACTCTTTCATCTCCTCGGTTATTTCTCTTTTTTTGATGTAGCCTATTTCTCCGCCAGCTGACGGATTTTTTTTATTTGTTTTTTTCATTATTGACTTAGAGGTAATTTAGCTGGCTTGATTTCTCTTGGTTCTTCTGGCGCCTGTTCAATATTTTCTTCCTGGCTCTCCAGCTTTTCAAGTTCTTCTTCTAAATCCTTTTCAAAAAATGCGCCGATACTGGCTTTAAAGGCCTCTTTTAAAGAGGGCACTTCTTTTCTTAACTCTTCCAATGGTTTCTTTACTTCTTTAGTCGTCTCGGGCAAAGAACTTTTTAAAGAAACCACCCAAAGAGAAACAATAGAAATCATGGATATAAAAACAGCCAACCAGAGAATTTGCAGGCGGAGATAACGCGGCTTTTTTTGAATTTTTTGGATGAAATCAATTAAAGACATTAATCACTGTCATCCTGAACCAGCGAGTGAAGGATCTATCTTGATTAGATTATTCGTCTACTGAATTAGAATGACAACTATTGCTTCATCACCACTACTTCCATATCTTGGCCAATCAAATCTTTCTTTTTGATAGTTAACTTATCAACGGCGGGCTTTTTATTTAATCCCATCTCTTTTAAAAATTCAGCTAAACCAGCTAAATCTATCTTTAGGCCGGCCAACTTATAGTGCATTGGAATAATCAAATGCGGCTCAAGCTGCTCAGCTACTTTTATTGCTTCTTGGGCATTAAGAGTAAAAGTACCGCCAATAGGAATAATTAGAATATCTACCTGGCCAATTGCTTCTAATTGCTTATCAGTTAACCGCTCCTGACCAAAATCACCCAGATGGCAAATTCTGATTTTATCCATTTCTATCAAATAAATAGTATTGAGGCCTCTTTCCTGACCCTGTTTTTTGTCATGGAAACTGGAACAGCCAACAATCCTAATTCCTTTAATTTCATATTCTCCTGGATTATTAATAATAAAAGGGCTGCCGCTGATTGCCTTAACATTATTATGGTCATAATGGTCATGAGAGACAGTGACAATATCAGCGCTACCGCGTGGCGGAATCAGGCCAATACTTTTATCAAAAGGGTCAGTAATAATAGTTAGACGACCACCTTGATTAGTAATTTTAAAACAAGAGTGGCCATACCAAGAAATAGTCATGTAAAAAAATTTCTAATTTCTAAATCTTACCAAGGATTTTCCTTGGATTGATAGAAATTAGGATTTAGGAATTCTAATTTTATTTTATCACATCTTTTCCCTCTTGCCAAGCTAATAATTTTAAGTTATACTTTAAGTTAATATGACCAAAGAAGAATCGGAATTGATGAAAGAATTATTAATTAAAGATAGGCAAGCGCCTCATTTGCCCCAATCTGGAGATTTAGTTAAGGGACAGATTATTAAAATAAGTAAAAACGCCCTTATTCTCGACCTTGGCCCCTTAGGCATGGGCATTGTTTATGGTGGTGAATTACGAGAAGATAAAGATATGCTCAAAGAATTAGCGGTAGGCCAAAATGTCTCTGCCTTAGTTTTAGACCCGGAAAACGAAGATGGCTATATTGAACTTTCTCTCAGAGAAGCTGGTTTAGAAAAGGCCTGGTTGACTTTGAGAGAAAAAAAACAAAACAGTCAAACAGTCACCGTCAAAGTAACCGAAGCTAATCGTGGTGGATTGATTATTAAAACAGGCAGCTTAATTGGTTTTCTACCGGTCTCTCAATTATCCAAGGAAAATTATCCCCAGGTGGAGGGCGGCAACAAAGATAAAATTCTTGACCATCTTAATAAATTTGTCGGTCAGGAAATGAAGGTTAAGATTATTGATCTAGACCAAAAAACAGATAAATTAATCGTTTCGGAAAAAGCTAAGGATTTGGTTCAAAAATCCGAGCCGAAGGCGTAGGTTTTTTTGATAAAACAGTCATGAAGTATCTACTCAAAAATTTATTGATTGCTTTTCTGGCTCTATTAACTATCGCCGGTTTTTTTACTCTATTAAACAACCCAACGGAAAAGCCAGCCGAGATTTCTTTAAGTCAGTTAGTTGAACAGATTAATCAAGAACAGATTTCAACCATTGTCATTAAAGGTGACCAGTTAGAAATTGAATTAAAAGACGGCGTTAAAGAAAAAGCCACTAAAGAAAAAGAGGCCTCCTTAACTGAATCTTTGAAAAATTATGGTCTTGATTCAGCAAAACTTAAATTAGTCAATTTGGAAATAAAAGGTGAAAGCGGTCTTGCCTTCTGGCTAGGAGCTATTTTGCCTTTTCTCCTGCCTTTATTGATTATCGGCTTTTTCTTCTGGTTTATGTTACGCGGCGCCCAGCGCGGCCAAATGCAGGCCTTTACCTTTGGTCGTTCCCGAGCCCGCTTGATTGGTCCCAATAATAAAAAAGATAGAGTTACTTTCAGGGACGTGGCTGGGCTCAAAGAAGCCAAAGAAGAATTACAAGAAATAGTTGAATTTTTAAAAAATCCTAAAAAATTCGTTAATTTGGGCGCTAAGATTCCCAGAGGAGTTTTATTAGTTGGGGCACCGGGAACCGGGAAGACACTTTTAGCAAAGGCCATCGCCACCGAGGCTGGCGTCCCTTTCTTTAGTGTCTCTGGTTCAGAATTTATCGAAATGTTTGTGGGTGTCGGATCAAGTCGAGTTCGGGATCTTTTCAGTACTGCTAAGAAGCACGCCCCAGCTTTAATTTTTTTGGACGAGCTTGATGCCATTGGCCGGCAGCGCGGGGCTGGCTTGGGCGGCGGACACGATGAAAGAGAACAAACCCTAAATCAAATTTTAGTGGAAATGGATGGCTTTGATCCCAATACTGGAATTATCTTAATTTCTGCCACCAATCGCCCCGACGTCTTGGACCCAGCCCTACTCCGACCAGGTCGTTTTGACAGAAGGGTTATCTTGGATTTACCTGACTTGAAAGACCGCGAAGAAATTCTTAAAATTCATGCTCGAAATAAACCATTGGAGGAAAATGTTAATCTGCGGGAAATTGCGGAAAGAACGCCTGGATTTTCCGGAGCTGATTTAGCTAATATCGTTAATGAAGCAGCTATCTTGGCAGCTCGTCGGAATAAGAAAAAAACCGGTCAGGATGAACTGCGTGAATGTATTGAAAAAGTTCTTTTAGGACCAGAGAGGAAAAGCCATATCCTTTCTAAAAAAGAAAAAGAAATTGCCGCTTATCACGAATCAGGCCATGCTTTAGTTACTGCTTCATTGACTCATACTGACCCGATTCAAAAGGTTTCCATTATTGCTCGCGGTCAAGCGGCTGGTTATACCTTAAAACTGCCCATTGAAGATAGACACTTGCATAGCCGTTCGGAATTCGTGGATGAATTAGCTGTTTTAATGGGCGGTTATGCGGCTGAAGAACTGGTCTTTAAAGAATTGACTACTGGCGCTTCCAGTGATTTACTAAAAGCCACAGAATTAGCCCGCAAGCTGGTAACCAAATACGGCATGAGTGAAAAATTAGGACCAATGACCTTTGGCGGCAGAGAAGAGTTAGTTTTCTTAGGCCGGGAAATCGCTACGGAAAAAGATTATTCTGATGAAGTAGCCGCTCAAATTGATAAAGAGGTAGCCAAGTTTATTGATAATGCTTTTCGAACAGCCAAAAAAATCCTCTCTGAAAAAAGGAAGAAATTAGACCAAATTGCCAAAGTGCTAATTAAAAAGGAAACCATTGAAAGAAAAGAATTCGCCAGCCTGATGAAAAGAAAAGTTTAATCAGGACCTTAACAAAAATTAAAGAAGGGGGTGTTATGAATATCCTTAATATGACCCGGGCAGATTTTATTGTAATTGTGGCTATTGCTATATCTATGTTCTATCTGTTTATAAAAATACGGCGCTCGGAAAAAAAAGAGGAATCATTGCTGCAGTCGGAGCAGTTGGAGGTAGAATAAAATGGATCATTTAGTTATAATATCACTTGTCGCTATTTTACTTACTCCCTATCTCCTTAACCTGCTTTCCGCCTACGGAAAACTTCTTCAATGGCTAATTAATTCCATTAATCGGTGGACAAAAAGAGACGATTTATATAAATAGGATGGTTTATCAAGTCATCCTATTTTTTTTTAATAAAAAGATTGACCAAATGATTAAAATTGGATAAAATAAAGGCATTCTTCGGGCGTGTAGCTCAGTGGTTAGAGCACGACTCTTATAAAGTCGGGGCCGATGGTTCGAATCCATCCACGCCCACCCAGGGCGGTTGGCGCAGTTGGTTAGCGCGCGTCGTTGACATCGACGAGGTCAGAGGTTCGAATCCTCTACCGCCCACTAAAATACTCGCTTCGGCGAGTTTTTATCTTGCTTTTTTGCCTATTTTCTGGTATTTTATGTTTATGGGGCCAGTAGTTCAGTGGTAGAATATCTCTTTTGCACAGAGAAGGTCGTGGGTCCGATTCCCACCTGGTCCACATGTTGCTTAAGGCAAATCCATCTATTAAGTTAAAGATTATTTATGAAAATGAAGATGTTCTCGTGCTTGATAAACCGGCTGATTTGGTAGTTCATCCGATTAAGCCAGAACAAGATGACACTTTGGTTAATGGGTTAATCGTCTGCTGCCCGGAAATTAAAAATGTTGGCGATGATGTTTTGCGGCCAGGCATTGTTCATCGGTTGGATAAAGATACTTCTGGTTTGATGGTCGTGGCGAAAAATAATGCGGCATTTGATTTTTTGAAAAAGCAATTTCAAGAGCGGCATGTTATTAAAAAATACTTAGCTTTAGTTATTGGCCAGGTCAAAGACAAAAAAGGCATTATCACCAAAGCAATTAGTTTATCTAGAAAAGACCATCGCAAAAGAAGCGCTTTATTGGATGATAAAGCCAAAAAGGCCTGGACTGAATATAGGGTTTTGAAAAGCTTTTCCGCCAGAGACGGATCCGCCCTTGGCGGAAAGGACTATACCCTATTAGAAGTCAGACCTAAGACCGGCCGGACCCATCAAATCAGAGTTCATTTGGCTTCCATTGGTCATCCAATTGCCGGCGATAAGCAGTATAAATTTAAAAGGCAGCCCTGGCCGGAAAATTTAAACAGGCAGTTTCTCCACGCCGCTTACTTGAAGTTTCAATTGCCTGATGGTAAGATGATGGAGTTTAAATCAGAACTACCTAGAGACTTGAAAGAAGTTATAGGGACAATCCCTTAGATACAATCCTTGATTCAAGGACTGTGTCTAAGGGATTGTCCCTAATCTACTAATCTACTATGAACAAACTTGATTTATTTAATAAAAAACAATTAAAGGATTTGCCGGAAATTAGACCGGGTTATACAGTCCGGGTCCATCAAAAAATCAAAGAAGGCGACAAAGAAAGAATCCAAATCTTTGAAGGTTTAGTTATCGCTAAAAAACACGGCCGAGGGATTAATTCAATGATTACAGTCAGGAAAATTAGTCAGGGATTTGGCGTAGAAAGAATCTTCCCTATTCATTCACCAGTCATTGAAAAAATAGAAGTAGTTAAAAAAAGCAAAGTCCGGCGAGCTAAACTTTACTATATCCGTCATAAATCAGCTAAAGCCGCCCGACTCAAGGAAATTGTGGAAAAGCCAAAAAAATAAAAAATTAATGAGGGGAAACCAGAAAAATAAAAACTATATTATAAAATGGACTCCTGAATTTGCTTACGCTATAGGGTTAATAACTACTGATGGATGCTTATCTAAAGATGACAGACATATTATCTTTGTTTCTAAAGATAAATGCCTTGTTCAAACTTTTAAAAATTGCCTTGACTTAGATTGCAAAATTGGCTCAAGAAAAAGTAGTTTTACCGAAAAAAAATATTATCATGTTCAATTTAGCAATACTAAACTTTATCGATATCTTTTAGAAATAGGATTATTCCCTAATAAAAGTAAAACGCTTGGAAAACTTAAAATCCCAGATAAATATTTCTTTGATTTTTTAAGAGGACATTTTGATGGAGATGGAAGTTTTTATTCTTATTGGGATAAACGCTGGAAGAATAGCTTTACGTTTTATACAAAATTTCTTTCAGCAAGTGAAAAACATATTTTATGGCTTAGATCTAGAATAAAGAATTTAATAAATATAAATGGGTCATTAGACAAAAACAGAGTTGTCTATCAATTAAAATATGCGAAAAGAGAATCTGAAAAGATCCTTACTGGAATATACTACTCTAAAAATCTTCCTTGTCTTGAAAGAAAATATTATAAAGTAAGACAAGCCCAGGTGATGGAACTCGGAAGACATGCATCCTTGAGGAGGATGTGACCGCAAGGTCGTGCGGGTTCGAATCCCGCTCTGGGCACCATGGGCGGTTGGCGCAGTTGGTTAGCGCGTCTCGTTTACACCGAGAAGGTCGGGGGTTCGAATCCTCCACCGCCCACTAAATAGCCGCTTGAAGCGGCTATTTTATTTGACATATCAATGAATCTATGTTATCCCTAAATAAAATAAAAAGGAGGGTAAAATGGCTAAAAAACCAACCATTGCAGAAATCAGAGAGTACCTTGAAGAATTTAATCCGCTGGGTCTAAAAGGAGCATCGATTGACTTAATTAGCGTCCACAACCATCTCCATTACCGGTTAGGCAAAGCCGGTAAAATCTATTGCCTCCGGATGGTTAATCCGGAAAGTCATCGGGCTGGCGAGTGGCTGACCATTCCTGAAGAGTACGTTGTTCTTCATCATCTGAAATTCATTGGCTTAGGACCGATACCCTATTTTGTTGACCCGGAACGATTCAGACTTCCTCTATTTATTCAAGAATTCGTCTCTGGGGTCATCTGTTTCAATGACTTGAAGCCGCTTAACAAGGAACATCTGAAAGCTACGGCTGAGGCAATTGCTCTATTAAACTCCCGAAATATTGACCCAATCAGATTCCCTTTCCGAAAAGGGTTTACTCGCTATTCCTATCTGACCAGCCTCAAGACCTGGGAAGAACGCTTGAAAACAATCAAAGAAATTATCAGCTGGAATAAAGAATCAGATGTCTTGGAGTGGGTTTCAAAGCTTGAAGAAATAGTCAACCGAGCAAAGCCGATTCTGGAAGGATTTGAACCTCTTTTAAGAGAAACGGGTTCACTTTTTAACTTTGACGGCGCTCATTGCGGAAACACTTATTGGCGAGAAAAATCAGGCAGAGTTGTCTTTCTTGACTGGCAGAAAGTAAGCTACGGGGATCCAAGTTTTACCTTGGCCCGTTTTCTGACTTCAGCGGGAAAGGACGGAGAAATTCCCACCGGAGCCAAAGAACTAATGGTCGAGTCATATATTCAAACCCCTCATTTCCGTCAAATAGCTGACGACCACTGCCGTAAATTGAAAGGGCATTTTAGAAAGCTAGTTGACCAGCGCCTTTTTGAGCGCCAGATAGCTGACCTTATCTGGGTGGTCTGGCATTACGTTGAGAAAGGGGGAAGTGAAGCAGTTGAAGGAGCGACTAGTGTATCCGTCCGATACGCTAGAGTCCTAAAACTATTGGAGCAATATTAGAAATTTTCACCAAACGGCATTTAGTAAAAGTAAACCAGATGCCGTTTTTTTTATTGACCAAAACACCTAAAAATGGTAATTTAGGCATTAAGGAGAGGTGCCTGAGTGGCCGAAAGGGACGGTTTCGAAAACCGTTGTTGTCTTCGGATGACCGTGGGTTCGAATCCCACCCTCTCCGCTATGGAAACGATTTTAATTGACCAGCCGATTTTTTTTATTTTTCTAACAGCTATTGCTTTGTTGGTTATTTGGAATTTTTTTCTTCATCTTCATCTCTGGCAAATCAAGAAAAAGCTGAAAATATTTTTTACTGGCAGAAAGGCCTCGGATTTAGAAGGCGTTCTCTTTGAAGAAATTAAACGATTAAAAAAATCGGAAACTGAAATTAAAAAATTAATTAAATCTTCAAAGGCCCTAGAGAAAATGGCCAGTCAAAGTATTCAGAAAATCGAGGTAATTCGTTTTAATCCCTTTAAAGAAACTGGCGGCGACCAAAGTTTTGTCATTGCCCTGCTTGACTGGCATAACAATGGTTTAGTTATTTCCAGTTTGTATTCAAGAGAAGGAACCAGAATTTACAGCAAGCCCATTCAAGACGGTCAATCAAAATATCCTTTAACCAAAGAAGAATTAGAGGCCTTGAAAAAAGCTGGAGTAAAAAGATGATAAAAAAAGCAAAAAAGCAGAAAAATCTTCAATTAAGACCACCGGTAGTGGTCATTTTAGGTCACGTTGACCATGGTAAAACCAGTATTCTTGATTATATTCGCAAAACAAAAGTAGCGGAAAAAGAAGCAGGCGGTATTACTCAGCATATTGGCGCTTATCAAATAGAACATCAGAATAAAAAAATTACATTTATTGATACACCTGGCCATGAGGCTTTTTCAGCCATGCGCTCACGCGGTGCTAAAGTAGCTGACATTGCTGTTTTAGTCGTCGCCGCCGAAGAAGGAATCAAGCCGCAAACTAAAGAAGCCATTTCTCACATCAAAAAAACAGGTATTCCCTTAATTGTTGCTCTGAATAAAATCGACAAAAAGGAAGCCCAGCCAGAAAAAGTTAAAGGAGAATTAGCTAAAAACGACATTATCGTTGAATCTTTAAACGGCCAAGTCCCCTCAGTTAATCTCTCGGCTAAAACCGGTCAAGGAATTGACGAGCTTTTGGAAATGATTATTTTAGTGGCTGAAATGGAAGAATTAAAAAATCAGTCAACTCAAGCAGCTTCGGGGGTAGTCATTGATTGTCGTCATGACAGCCAACGCGGCACTACGGCTACTCTCTTAGTCAAAGAAGGTACTTTGATTAATAAAGATATTGTGGGAACTGATTCAGCTTTTGGCAGAATTAAAACAATGGAAGATTTTCAAGGACAACCAATTAAAAAAGCAACTCCTTCAACACCGGTCATCATTACTGGACTCAACCAAATTCCTCAAGTTGGTGAAAAATTCTTTTTATTTGATAATTTAGAAGAAGCTCAAGTCAGAATAGCTAAAAAAACAGCTAAGAGAAAAGAAGAAAAAGAGGTTTTTGTTTTTGAAGCAGATAAGAAAATTCTTAATATTATTCTCAAAGCTGATTTTCACGGCTGCTTAGAAGCGGTTAAAGAATCTCTTAAAAGTATTCCGTCTGAGGAAGTGGTTTTAAGAATTCTAAAAGCTGAGGTTGGCGAGATTACTGAATCGGATATTAAATTAGCTGAATCAGCTCATGCTAAAATAATTGGCTTTCGAGTTAAGGCCAGTTCAACTATCCAAGAATTAGCTCAACAGAAGAAAATAAAAATCTCGCTTTTTGAAGTGATCTATGAATTGATTCAAGGAGTGCGAGAATTATTGGAGCGACTTTTAGCTCCGGAAATAATTAAGAATGTCTTGGGTCAACTCAGGGTTTTAGTTTTATTCCATCATGAAAAAGACCGCCAGATTATTGGCGGCAAAGTGATTAAAGGACAAGTTCAAAAAGGTGCTTTGATTGACGTTATCCGGAGTGATAAAAAAATAGGTCAAGGAAAAATAATCCAGTTGCAACGCAATAAAAAAGATATTGACAAAGCAGCCAAAGATCAGGAATGCGGTATTTTATTCAAAGGAACAGCCGCCATTGAAAAAGGAGATGTCTTAGAAATCTACGAGGAAGAAAAGAAAAAAAGGGAGATTTAAAAATGTCTCAACGAATTCTACGAGTTAATCAACTTCTTAAACAAGAAATTAGTCAATCACTTTTACGGGAAATTGATTTTACTAATGTTTTAGTAACCGTAACCGAGGTGGAAACATCACCTGATTTAAGGCAAGCCAAAATTAAAATAAGCGTTATGCCTACAGAAAAAAACGAACAGGTTTTAAGGATTTTAGAAAAAAATATTTATCATCTCCAGCAAATCCTCAATAAAAAACTGACTATGAAGACAGTGCCGAAAATCAGATTTGTCATAGACAAAACTGAAGTGAGAACGCAACGAATTGAAGAGATTTTGGAGAAAATGAAAAAGGGTTGAATTTGAGGAAAAATGTGATAAAGTAAAAATATAAAGGCCACGTGACCGAGTAGTTAGGTAGCGGTCTGCAAAACCGTGTACACCGGTGCAAATCCGGTCGTGGCCTCTTAAATGCCGGAGTGATGGAACTGCCAGACATGCATCACTTAAAATGATGTGGGCGAAAGCCCGTGCGGGTTGGAATCCCGCCTCCGGCACCATAAATTACAATACTTTTAATATGAGAAGTGTATTTACCAAGGCTATCAACTCTCACTTCTTTAAAGCCTGGGATCCAGAAATGGCTTATATTTTAGGATTTATTGCTGCTGATGGCAGTATCTCTAAAAGAAAAGACAGAAAAGATTCCTATTTATTTAATATCACAAACAAAGACAAGAGACACTTAGAAAATATTAAAAATATTTTACTTCCTTCGAAAAAGATCGGCTCAAAGCGTAGTGGCTACACAGGAAGAAAAGATAATTATTATCTACAAACTACTAATAGAGAGATCTGTAAAGATTTAATAAACTTAGGAATAATTCCTCGAAAAACTTATTCTTTTCAACTACCCAATATTCCTAAAAAATATTTCTCAGATTTTGCCCGAGGATTTTTTGATGGAGACGGAACAGTCTATATCTACAAAGTTAATGATACACTTCAAATAAAAGCCGGTTTCGTAAGCGCCAGCTTGTTTTTTATAACTGAGTTCAATAAATGTTTATGTGAAAGTATTAATATTCTCCCCAAAGCTATACACAAAGTAATTCCAAAAATACAAGGAAAAGTCGCTTTGTATTCTACTTGCTACTACATTGACGACTGTGAAAAATTAGGTCAGTTTATGTATCAAAATAATCCCTCCTTGTATTTGCCACGAAAATATCAAGTTTTTGAAAAGTGGAAATCTATTAAAAGGAGAAAATACATTAAACAGAATTATCCTTCAAAAGTAGGCTGGCAATTAAATCAAAATCTAATTGCTTAGAAAAAGAATCCAACATAAAAAGCCCTGCGATAAGCAAGGCTTTTTATGTTCCGAGAATCTCTACCTTAGCTATTTTGATACCGAATTGCTTGGCTTGGTCACGACTGACAAACCAGATATCCATTTTATGGCTGTTTCGGACAGCCATGCGGTCCTCAACTACGAAAATCTTTTCTCCGTAGAGTTGAGGAAAACGGACCTTAGTCCCAAACCTTAAAAAGTTACAAGCCACTACTCCTTCTCGAACACCAGTTCCGGAAGCGGTAATAAATGGCGTTGAGTCGGTTTGGTCTGGGGTACTGGAATAAGCAGTCACTGGCACCCAGTATTGAGTAACGACCACGGGGGTGTCTGGATTAGCTGATTGGACTAAAGCTTGTCCCTGAAGAGTAACTAATCCATCAAGCGGCATCAATGACAATTCAATTTCTTTTTCCTCAATGCCAATCAAAGCAGATTGAGGAAAAATAAGGTTATAAATCAAGCTAGCCAAAGCTAAAGAAGCGGAAATCTTAGGATTGGTATACATATATTTTTAAGGTGAATTAAAAAATCCCCTTTTGGGATTTCCTATATTATAGCATACCAACAAATTGATGTCAAGAGATAGCTTTGACGCTAAGCTGGGAAATGGCTTAAATAAGCCAAAAAATAGGTATCAAAAAACGGCTTAAATAAGCCATTTTTTGACTATTTGACTATTTTGAGCGGGTAGAGGGAATCGAACCCTCGTCGTCTGATTGGCAACCAGACGTAATAACCACTATACGATACCCGCATTTGGTGCCGGGGGTGAGAGTTGAACTCACTACCTCTTCTTTTTCAGAGAAGCACTCTACCGTTGAGTTACCCCGGCAAATTATTTAATTTTGTGGACCCAGTGGGATTCGAACCCACGACCTTTAGTATGCCATACTAACGCGCTAACCAACTGCGCCATGGGCCCTTGGTTATTCCCGATGCCCTCGGCAGGAATTGAACCCACATCAAGGGCTTAGGACGCCCCTGCTTTGTCCGTTAAGCTACGAGGGCAGTTTTCCACAACGTTTCTATATTATAATATTGACTAAACATAGTCAATGAAATATAATGGAAGATAATTTGGGAGTGAGGCTCCCAACCTATTGGAATCCTCACCCCCAAATTATTCTTAAATTATAAAGGAAAAATAATTATGGCTCAAAAATCACCAGTAGTTCAAGTAGTTAAAAAAATAAGCCCAACGGTCGTCAGTATTAACATCAGCAAGGACCTACCCAAAATCAGAAAATTCTACGTTCAGCCTTTTGATGAATTTTTTGGTCCTTATGGTCAACCAATTCCTCAGTTTCGTCAGGAAGGAAAACAGCGGGTTAAAATTGGCGGCGGCAGCGGCTTTTTTGTTTCGTCAGAAGGCATCATTTTAACCAATCGCCATGTTATTGTTTCGCCCAATGTTGATTACACAGTGGTTACGGCTGATGAAAAAGAATACCAGGCAGAAATTTTAGCTCGCGACTCAATTAATGACGTGGCTATTATCAAACTTAAAAATACTAAAGGGGAAAAATTTCCTGTTTTAGAATTAGGTGATTCTACTAAAGTAGAATTGGGCCAGGATGTCGTTGCCATTGGCAATGCCTTAGGCGCTTTTCGCAATACTGTTTCTACCGGAGTGATTTCTGGCTTAAGTCGTTCTATTACTGCTCATGATGGTATTTCTGGTCAAGCAGCTTCTTTGCGCGGACTGGTTCAAACTGATGCGGCAATTAATCCGGGAAATTCGGGCGGACCCTTGGTTGATTTGGATGGTAAAGTTATTGCCATTAATGTAGCTATTGTCATGGGCGCTCAAAATATTGGTTTTGCTATTCCGATTAATAACGCTAAAAAAGACCTTCAAGACCTTAAAAAACACGGCCGGATTATCCAACCATTCTTAGGTGTCCGCTATATCTTAATTAATAAAGAGCTTCAAGAATCTTTCCGGGAAAGACTTAATTTGCGCCTGCCAATTGATTATGGAGCTTTAATTATTCGTGAACCAGGCAGCGGCGAATCAGCCGTTGTTCCGAATAGTCCAGCGGCCAAGGCCGGTCTAATGGAACGCGATATTATTTTAGAATTCAATAAGACAAAAATTACTGAAAAAAATCCCCTTCAGGAACTTATCCATAAATGTAAACCAGGCGATTTGGTGGAAATAAAAATTCTCCGGGAGGATAAAATGGGTATAGTCAAATTAAAAATGGAAGAAAGAAAGTAGGCATTCTCTCTGCCTGAGAACAAAAACCCCCTCCGTAGTACTGCGGAGAGGGTTTTTGTAATTTCGGGAATGGTATTTTTTTAGAATGACAAAGACGCTCCTGTTATTAAAATGTAAAGGGGTCTAATTATAAAAGGAATGCCAATATAAATCATAAAGAAAACTACACCAATAATTAAGAAAAAATTACCTTTGATATTTCCGAAAGAGGGAAATAAAGCAGAAAAAATATGTGAACCGTCAAGAGGAGGAATAGGCATTAAATTAAATACCCCGAGAATAAGATTAATCCAAACAAAAAAACTAAAGAAAAAAACAAGAGCTAAATTAGTTGGTTCGAAAAAACGCAGAGAAAGGCCAACTATCAAAGCTATTAAAAGGTTAGAGGCCGGGCCGGCCAAGCTTACTAAAGATGGTCCCCATTTTTGATTTCTTAAATTATAAGGATTAAAAGGTACTGGCTTGCCCCAGCCAATTCCGATAATAAAAAGAAGAAATGTGCCCAAAGGATCTAAATGAGCTAGTGGATTTACAGTTAAACGCCCCTGATCTTTGGCCGTAGAATCGCCTAAATAATAAGCCATCCAAGCATGAAAAAATTCATGGATAGCCAAAGCAAATAGAATGCCGACAGCTATTATAAAAAATGATAACGGATCTTTAAAAAGAAGTTGTATAAGCATTAATTTTAATATAACATCTCTTGTAAAAAGTAAAAAACCCTGTTAAGATATGGCTACTATGTCTAGACGATGCACTATTTGTGGTAAAAAATCAATGGTGGCCGTTGTCCGCAAAAAGCTTCGTGGTAAGTATAACCCAACCACTAAAAAAAGAAAATACCCTAATTTACAATGGGTTTATTTGCCGAACGGCAAACGAGTCAAGGCCTGTGCTAAATGTATTAAGGCCATGGGAAAAACAAAATAAACGGGGCGTAGCTTAGTCCGGTTTAAAGCGTCGGGCTGGGGGTCCGAAGATCGCAGGTTCGAATCCTGTCGCCCCGACAAAGAAAAAACGCCTCGTCAGGTGTTTTTTTATTACCCTAACAAAGCGTTTATATTACAAATGATGAATCATTTTTGATTTTTCTGCTGGCGTTTTCTGGCTAAACTTTTTGCGCTTTCCTGTTTTGATATACCACATTCATGACATGTTTTACGAGATTTCTTGTTCGGTGCTCCACAGACGCAAATCCATTCTCTCCTGTTGCCCATATAGTTTTCCCCTCCTTAAAAAATCCACTCAGGTTCTCCGTAAAACCATCCTCTCGTTGACCTCAATAAATGCGGAAAGAGAAAGGCTATGGCTCCTTTAGGAATCTTCCAAAAGTGCCCATGGCCCTTACTGCGAAATTGTTTACGTCTGATTATAGACCAACAAAAAGTTCCTCTTCCATTCTGCACTCTGATAAAATTAGGCCTTTTGGGATTATTAGAAATAGGAATATAAAATCTTTTTTTTGGTCTTTCTGGATCCAACGAAAAATTCCCGGGCATCTGATCAAATCTCAATATCAACCTCATCTCTATCTCCTCTTTTTTGGGTTTACGAAAACTGAAAAGAACAAATCAAATGGCTTTACTGCCAAAAAATTTTCTTAGTATTTTGACTTTTCAAATAAGTGGTTGTCCGCAAGCCAACGCCACGGCGCTGACTAATTTAGGATTCCCAGTCTTTAGAGATTAGCTCAAAATCTTAAAAGAAAATATTGAACAGTAAAGCCATTATTAGTGTGACATTTTCTAAAATAGTTGTCAAGAAAATTAATACTATTATTTCTCCAGACCCAAAATTTTTACTAACTGTCTAATCAAGGCGAGAACGACTGGTGGGGCCAGCAAACTACATACCAACTTGCCTCTATCGTCTTTTATCACCCAAGATTTTTCTATTATTTTTATTTGTTCATCTTTGGTATTAAACTTATAACTATATTCCGGGGTAATCTCATAATCATCAACATAATCTTTAGCCATAGTTGCCGGAAGGGCATTTCTTAAAAGGATTTTGGAAATACCGTGTAAAGAAAAAATTTTCTTTATTAATTGTTCGTCTAATTCTAATCTTTCTCTAATAGATTCTATGCCCATTTCATCACCTTCCTTGCCTATCATTCTGGCCGCTTGGCACTGAGGATTATCGCAGATCAAATAAAATTCTTTTTTTTGTTTATCATAGCCAACTTTTTTGGTAGGAAATAATTTTAAGTTCCGGGGAGTATGGCATCTGGGACAGACAACCCTATTTTTCATACGAGCATCAATAAACGACTCCGGAATGTCTATGGCAACAAAAATATCAGGATCGGTTCGGTAATTGATTAAATCCCTAAAAAACAATGAATAAGAAACCTGATCCAAATCTCTGGGAAATCCGTCAATAAAAAGAGATTTTCTGGCCAGCTTATCTATTTCTCTTTTAATCAGGGCTAGAATAAACTCGGCTGGCAAAAGCGATTTAGCCTCTCTACTTAATAAAGTATCTATGGCCTGGTTAATAGAAATGTAGCCCCGATAATTCTTGGATAAATAATCCAATAATTCCTTCTTTTTATTCTTGTCTTTCATTTCCTGATGGACGTCTCTGACTATATCACCTACTGAAATATGACCGATTTTATCTTCGCCGAAAATCTCCATTATTAATTTGGTATAAGTTCCTTTACCGGAATTTTTTTTGCCCAGAAAGTAAGCGATAAAACTATTTCTTTTGAAATAGTTCTTTAATAAAGCGATTTCTTGACCGGCTTTTGCCTCAAAGTATTTTTTACGTTCATTTGGCTCAGACAAGTCAAATCTCTTAGACAAGCCCCGCTTTTTGGTTTTAAAAAGCGGGAATTCCTTTTGATAATCTTTCATAAAAATAAATTAATTTTATAGTAAAAAAGCAGTGTTGACTGCTTTTCCTAATAAAACATTTTATCACAAAAAAATATTTTTGCCAACTATTGTTCGGTCTTTATCTTAAAGTGGATTCCGTCAGTGGAAACCTTAATATTGCCGTTTTTATCTGTCCGATAAACCGAAACATCTTTCAACCGTTCTATAACCTCTGGAGACGGATGTTTAAAGCGATTATTTTCGCCAACAGAAATGACTGCTATTTGCGGATTAACTGCCTTGAGAAAATTATAGCTACTGGATGTCTTACTGCCGTGATGAGGCGCCTTTAAAATATCTGAGGTTAAATCCCAATTTTGATTAAGCAATCGCTGCTCAACTTCTTTTTCAATATCACCAGTTAAAAGAAACTCTGTCTGGCCGTAAACTAATTGGCCAACTATTGAAACATTATTAGCATTTTTACTTAAGGATTTAATCAGCGACTGCTCTGGCCAAAGAATATTTAAAACCATCCCCTCCTGTAAAATAACTTTTTGGCCTGTCTGGGCAATGGTCAAGGGAATATTTCTCTCCTCAATTAAATTTCGCCATCTTTGATAAACTGCCGTGTCTTTTTTAAGACCACTGGTTAGAATATGACCAACCTGATAGTAATTAAGCACCTCAACCAAGCCGGTAATATGGTCGGCGTCAGGGTGGGTTAAAATAAGTAAATCAATCGTTCGATCGTGAAAGAGCATTGTTTGGCTCAATTTTTCTAAAACCGCCTTATCCGGCCCGCCATCAATCAAAACCTGTGTCTGATTGGATGTTTCAATAAAAATAGCGTCACCTTGACCAATATCAAAGAAAGTAACTTCTAAGATATTATCCGGGGCTTGGGAAAAAATAGCTGACCAGATCCAAACAGCCACTATCAAAAGAATGGCCAGGATAAAATAATTAGTTTTGCGTTTTTTGAAAAACATAATTTAATTCAGGACAATCTCTAAAGTTTCAGGGATTGTCCCTGGTTGATGCGCCAAATAAAAAAAACTAAAATTAAATAATACCCTAATAAAATTACCAAAGAAGCGCTTCTGAATTCAACTGCCGCTAAAGGCAAAGCAGCTAAATAATCAACTACTTTAACTAGATAACTTAATAAAAACCAAACTGGCCAGGCAATAATTTTTGCAAAAGCCAGCCAAATAAGACCAGTAAAACTTAAAATCATCCCCGATATCATTATCACCGGTAATAACGGAACAATCAGTAAATTAGCTAAAGGGGAAACCAGAGAAAGCCGATCAAAGTGAAAAATCAAAATCGGTAAAGTGCCTAATTGAGCGGCCAAAGTCATAGTTAAAATATCTTTTAAGCGCCAAAGATTAGGCCAGCTGATTGTTTTATCATCTAAAATTGGTTTGAGATAAATAATGCTTAAAACGGCCATAAAAGAAAGTTGAAAACCAACATCGGCTTTTAGGAGCGAAGGATTAATTGCCAGCATGGTCGTAGCGGCCAAAACAACGGCTCGGTCAGCACTTCTTAAACGGCCAATCTTTTGGGCCGACAAAAGTAAGCCAGCCATTAACCCGGCCCGCACTGCTGAAGCCGGCGCCCCAATCGTGATGATATAAAGGACCAAGAAAAAGAGAACGAAATAAAAGGCCTGACCGCGCCAAAGACCTAATCCCAAAGCCAGCCAAAGCAGGATTTGACTCATAATAATCATATGCATCCCCGAGATAGCTACAATGTGCCGGGTACCGGTAATGTTCAATTTTTCTTTTAATTCATTAGAAAGTCCCCATTTATCGCCCAGAAAAATAGCCCTTAATACTGAAGATTGGGGCGGCAATAAAGTTTGCTCAACCACTCTTCTTAATTTATCTTTAAAACTAAATATTTTTTGAACAAACCAATTAGCTTGATTTTGATTTAGTAATTTAATATAAGGGGAATAAATAACAGAATAAATTTTATCCTTGGCTAAATACTGGCGGTAATTAAAATCTTCAAACTGGGCTGGCTCCCTTATTTTCCCGCTAATTTCTAATTCATCGCCATAATGATATTCTGGGTAAAGTTCAGTAGTAACTAAGATTTCACCAGGAATTTCTTCAGCCTTAAACTGAAATTTTATTTGATTAATTCTTTTTTCTGGCTCATCAATAATAACTCCCTTAAGAGTAATTTCTTGGTCATAATATTGACTAATTATCTCAACTACACCAGGAGTAGCTACTGTTTGATGCCGCCAAATCCCACTAACTAAAATCAATAAAACGAAACCCCAGACAATAAGGTCATTCTGAGTGAAACGCAGAATCCAGTGGGTACTCGCTTGAGATTCTTCGTTTCGCTTCGCTCGGCTCAAAAGGACAGTTATAGTCCCCAAAATTAAAATTCCCAGCCAAATCGGTCGGGGAATTCTGATTAAAGAATCAATTAAAATACCGCTAATAAAAGATAAACAGAGATAAAGAAGGATTTTGGATTTGCTCATATCCCGCGCAACTCTACTTTGTCAAAATAGGGTTGGGCGATTTTAAACATTTCTTTTAGTTCTTCGTCAGGATAGGGTTTAATTTTTTGCCAGGATTTATCTAAGGTCTTTTCTATTCTAAATTGCTGCAGGGCAAACTTTTTGGCACCTTTAATCCATTGACTGATTTTTTCTATTTCTTTCTTATTAATAATGCTCGGCGCTATGGTGGTACGGAATTCATAGTCCACTCCACTTTGTTGAATTAAATCAATGCTTTGCTGAATATCTTTTAAATTAACTTTTGTACCAGCTGCTTTAGAATAATTTTCTTGAGATGACTTAATATCCATAGCCACAAAATCTAAAATATTTTTTTGAAAAAGTTTTTTAAATTTAGCTGGCTGGCTGCCATTAGTATCTAATTTAACCAAAAATCCCTGTTTCTTTATTCTCTTGATAAAATCAAGAATATCTGGCTGAATTAGTGGTTCGCCGCCCGTCAGACAAACTCCGTCTAAAAGCCCTTTTCGTGATTCCAAAAAATTAAAAAAGGCCTCTGTTTTTATTTGAGGCTGCTTTTTTATTTTCTCTGGGTCAACTAACTCTGGATTCTGACAAAAAGGACAATGATAATTACAACCAAGAGTGAAAATTGTCGCAGCCACCTTGCCCGGATAATCAACCAAAGTTGATCTTTGTAAACCGCCGATTAACATTATTAATCTTTAAGTTTAAACACTTTTCGCTCCTTAAATTCCTCTTGTTTGCCGGTATGCCACTGCTGGACAGGTCTAATGTAGCCAACCACCCGCGAATAAACCTCACAGGGCTGCTTAACTAAACATTTAGGACAAGTAAAATGTTCACCGGCAATATATCCGTGATGAGGACAAATTGAGAAAGTTGGCGTAAGGGTGATATAGGGCAAACGAAATTTAACAAAAATTTTCTTAATTAAATTTTTTATAACCTGAACGTCAGAAATCTGTTCGCCTAAAAAAAGATGCAAGGTTGTTCCTCCGGTATATTTACACTGAATCTCATCCTGTAACTTTAAGGCCTCAAAAATATCATCAGTATAATTAACCGGAAGCTGTGAACTATTTGTATAAAAGGGCACTTTTTTTGTCCCGGCTGTAATAATACCAGGATATTTTTCTTTATCTTTTAGAGGCAAACGGTAGCTGGCTCCTTCAGCCGGCGAAGCTTCTAAATTGTATAAATTATCGGTCTCTTCCTGATATTTAACTAATCGCTGGCGCATAAAATCTAAAACCTCGAGAGTGAACCTCCTACCCCTTTGAGAGCCAATGTCCGCACCGATAAAATTTAATAAGGCCTCATTCATACCGATTAAACCAATAGTAGAAAAATGATTGCCAAAATACTGACCTCGCATTTTCTTTACTCCCGCCAGATAATATTTTGAATAAGGATAAAGGTCATTTTCTATAAACTTTTCCAGAACTTTTCTTTTAATCTCTAAAGAATCCTTAGCTAAATCCATGGCCTTGGCTAATTTATCAAAAAATTCTTTTCTGGTCTTGGACAAATAGCTAAACCGAGGTAAATTAATTGTCACCACGCCTATAGAACCAGTCAGGGGATTGGCTCCGAATAATCCGCCGCCTCTTTTGTAAAGTTCCTTATTTGATAATCTAAGTCGACAGCACATACTCCGAACATCTTCCGGATTCATATCTGATTGAATGAAATTTGAAAAATAATTAACTCCATATTTGGCCGTAGCCTGCCACATTGAATCTAAAGCAGGATTATCCCAATCAAAATCATTAGTAATTGAGACAGTCGGAATAGGAAAAGAAAAAGGCCGACCATTCCTGTCACCCTCCATCAAAACTTCGTAAAAAGCCCGATTAAACATATTCATTTCTTCTTGAAAATCACCGTAAATTTCTTTCTGAGGTTTACCACCAATAATTATAGGTTGTTTAGCAAAACTCGGCGAAGGAGTAATATCTAAGGTAACATTCATAAAAGGCGTCTGAAAACCGACTCGAGTTGGCACAGCACTATTGAAGAGAAACTCCTGCATGGCTTGCTTAACTTGATTATAATTCAAGTTATCACGCCGGATAAAAGGGGCTAAAAGAGTATCAAAGTTGCTGACAGCCACTGCCCCAGCTGCTTCACCTTGTAAGGTATAAAAAAAATTAACTAATTGACCTAAGGCTGTTCGCAAATGTTTAGCCGGTTTAGATTCAACTTTACCCCTAACACCGCAAAAACCTTTTAATAAAAGATCATAAAGGTCCCAACCCATACAATAACAACTCAAACTATCCAAATCATGAATATGAAAATCTCCGTTTTCAACCGCTTCTCTAATTTCCTTGGGATAGATTTTGCTTAACCAATATTTTTTAGCTACTTTTGAAGTAATATAATTATTCAATCCCTGCAAGGAATAAGCCATATTAGCGTTTTCTTTGACCTGCCAATCTGATTCTTGGATGTAATGGTCAACCATATCAACTGCTTCGTCAATGGATGTAGTAGCTTCTCTGATACGGCGGCGCTGCTCGCGGTAAAGAATATAGGATTTGGCTATTTCGGTATAACCATTAATAATTAAAACCTCTTCAACAATATCCTGAATCTGTTCTATTTGAGGAACGTTTCCCTCTTTAAACCTTCTATTTAAAAGGTCAATTACCTGATCTGATAGTTTCTGGGCAATCCTTTTGCCGCCTTTTTTAGTAGCAGTTAAGGCCTTGAAAATCGCTTCGGTTATTTTTGGCTGGACAAAATCAACAATCCGGCCATCTCTTTTTTTGACTTGTCTGAATTTTGGTTTTGCTTGAGGCATAAAAAAATCTCCTAAAAATTTAAGAATATTTCTATTTTACTCCAATTAGAAAAAGTGGTCAAACCACCAACAAAAAACGTGAATAAATATTGTTCACTGTTTTTTTACAGGATTAATATTTATTCTTTATTCTCTTCTTTAATAATTATTAAAGATAATTTTCTTATCACATTGTTATTTTACTCCAACCAAAAAAGGAAGTCAAACGACTTCCTTTTACTTATAAAATCTTTTACTTAGTTCGGGATGACTATTTCTTAATTAAATCAAAGACCTCTGATTTAGAGAAACAGTCACTTCATTTTCCTTCTAATAAAAGCGGGGATATCCCATTCGCTTTCTGGTTCTTCTACTTCTTTAGGTCCAAAACTTATCTTCTTTCTATTTTTTTCTTCAATTTGGCTTATAGGAGAAATGTCTTGAATTTTGGGTTCGCCGATCTTTTTTAACAGACCTTCATCAAAACCAGTGGCAATAACGGTGATTTTAATCTCACCCTTTTTTAATTTATCATCAACCACCGCTCCAAAAATAACCCTGGCTTCGGGATCAACCGACTCAACAATAACTTTGGCTGCTTCATTAATTTCAGACATGGCTAAATCAGAACCACCACTAACATTAAAGAGAACGCCCTTAGCCCCGTCAATAGAAATTTCCAGTAAAGGTGAACTTATAGCTGCCTTAGCTGCCTCAATCGCCCGGTCTTCGCCAATCGCTCGACCAATTCCCATTAAGGCCGAACCGGTGTTTTCCATAATCGCTTTAACATCAGCAAAATCAACATTAACTATTCCCGGAGTAACTACCAAATCAGAAATTCCTTGGACCGCTTGTCTCAAAACATCATCAACTACTGAAAAAGCATCCAGCAGAGAGGTTTTCTGGTCAATTACCGAAAGAAGCTTATCGTTAGGAATAGTAATTAAAGTATCAACTTTATCTTTTAATTGAAGTAAACCTTCTTCGGCAATGCGCATCCGCTGAAAGCCCTCAAAAGAGAAGGGTTTAGTCACCACAGCTACAGTTAAAGCTCCTGAATCTTTAGCTGCTTCAGCAACAATCGGACTGGCTCCGGTGCCAGTGCCGCCACCCATACCGCAAGTAATAAAAACCATATCAGCTCCTTTAATTACCTGGTGAATCTCGTCACGATTTTCTTCAGCTGCCTGACGGCCTAATTCATGATTCATACCAGCCCCTAAACCTTTGGTTAAGTTCTTACCAATATGAAGTTTTTCTGGAGCAGTTGTATGATGTAAATCCTGAGCATCAGTATTAATGGCCACAAAATCTATTCCATGAATTTTACAGGCCATCATTCTGGAAATAGCATGGGAACCACTCCCTCCGACACCGATCACTCTAATTTTGGCAAATGTTTCGACAGCTGGTTTTATTTGAGCCATATTATTAATTAAGCCATTAAACAACAATGAGGAGCTTCATTGACCCTCCTCATTGTTTTTAAAATGACCCTAAAATACTTTTTTTTAAACTAACATAAGTAAAAAAATAATGCAAGTCCTAAGGCAAAAATCCTCGCAGCCAACCTTTAATCTTGTTAACTGTCGAACTGACAGAAAATCGGCTAAAGGGAATAACCGTGAGATGGCCGGACTTAATTCGTTCATCAATACTCCAAAGAACCAAACCAATAGCAGTGGCAAAAGCCGGGTCATCAACTTCCTCAATAATTCCTTCTAATTCCAGGGGAAAACCTACTTGAGCTGGCAACTTTAATCCTTCTTTAGCTAAATCAACTAAACTAGGTATTTTTGCTCCACCGCCTAAAAGAACCACCCCAGCCGGTAATAGACCCTGACGGTCAATCTTTCTTAGTTCTTTATTAACCAAGTCAAAAACCTCACTTAATCGAGCTTCAATTATTTCAGCTACCTGGACTCGAGGAATAACTCCTTTTTCTTCTCCAGTCAACTTAGATAAGTTAATGTTATCTTTTTTACTAATCTCAGAAACTAAAGCTGAACCATATTCCAACTTAACCTTTTCAGCTAAATCAATATCACTTCTTAAACCAATAGCAATATCACTAGTAATATGAGAAGAACCAATTGGTAAAACACAACTATGAATAATATCGCCTTCTTCAAAAACTGTCAAGCTGGCCGTACCGCCACCCAAATCTAAAGCTAAAACACCTAATTCTTTTTGACGTTTGGTTAAAATAGCTCGACTAGCTGCCAAAGGAGCTAAAACTAATCCTTCGATTTCTAGACCAACTTCAGAAATACATTTGGTTAGGTTTTTAATAAAAGGGGTAGCTCCTTCAATAATTAAAGTATCTACTTCTAATCTGACGCCGTTCATCCCGACCGGATCTCTGATACCCCTTTGGTCATCAACAGAAAAACTACGCGGAATAACATGAAGAATTTCTCTATTTGGTAAAATAGAAATAGCCGAAGCAGCGTTGATGGCTCGCTCAACATCTTCTCGCGAAATCTCACTATCAGCCCGAGAAACAGCCACTACCCCTTTACTGATTCGGGAAGTAATATGATTACCGCTCAAACTAATATAGGCTCGCTCAATAGAAACACCACTATTCCGCTCGGCCTCTTGAACTGACTGACTAATGTTTTTAACCGCTTCCTCAATATCAACAACTACTCCACGCCGCAGACCAAAAGAAGGTACTTGACTAACGCCAATAATCTGAGGCTTAGTTTGATCAGCCCTTATTTTAGCAACAACTGTTCGAATAAAGCAGCTACCGACATCTAAACCAACAATGATAGTTTCTTTAGCCATAATTCACTTTTTTTAATATTTTCTCTTCCATTGCCTTCATCTTTTCCGTTTCTGGCCCAGCTGGCTCATGGTCATAGCCCAGTAAATGAAGTATCCCATGAATCAATAAAATGGTCAATTCCTTTTTTAAAGGATGAGCCAAGCGCTTGGCTTGTTTTTTAGCCCGGGGATAACAAATAATAACTTCGCCCAGTCGGTTAATTCTGTCCGGCGGTCCAATAAATTCAATATCTTGACCTTTTTTTAAACGAGGAAAAGCCTTAGCTAAATAGGGTAAAACTGATTTATTCTCAAAAGCCAGTACATCAGTCACCCGATTGTTTCCCCGATACATTTTATTCAATTTTCTCATCCGGCCTCCACCGACAATAGCCAAACTAATTTCTACTTTATCTTTTATGCCAACTACTTTTAAAACAGTTTCCGCTACCCGCTGAAATAATTTCTCATCTATCTCATTCTGGGTAAAATTATGAATTTCCAAAACCATTATTTACTCAGTTCTTCTTGAACAATTTTATTAACCAAATTGCCATCGGCTTTGCCCTTTAATTGAGACATAATCGCCCCCATGACTTTACCCATATCTTGGGGCGTGCTGGCGCCTATTTCGTTTATCTTTTCCTTAACTATTTTTCTAACTTCTTCTTCAGGCATTTGTTCAGGTAAATAAGTCGTTAAAATTTCCAATTCTTTTTTCTCCTGGTCAGCTAAGTCCTGACGATTACCTTTCTGGTATTGTTCAATGGAATCTTTACGTTTTTTCGCCTCACTGGAAATAACTTCTGTTGTTTCCTCGTCAGTTAATTTACTCAATTCATCTAATTTTTCTATTTCTTCAGTTTTGCTCAATTTAGCTCTTCTTTCCTTTTCTTTATTAAAAACAGCCGCCATTAACATTCGCAAAACAGAGACCTTTAATTGGTCTTTTTCCTGCATGGCTTTTTTAATATCGGTTTGGATTTTTTCCTTGAGAGACATTTTAGATTATCTCCTTCTTTTCCATTTTGGTTCTTCTTCTAAAAGGCCCATTTTTCTTAATTTCTCTTTCTCGTGGCCAATCTTGACTCGCCTTAAAGCGCTGTCTCTTCGTTCTCTTTTGCTTCTTTCTCTTTCGCGAAATCTGGCCTTACGCGCCCGAATCAAAATACCGCTTTGTTGGATTCTTCGAGTAAAGCGTCTTAATAAGCTGCGAGGATTTTCTCGCTCTCTTTTTTTAACCTCAATAACCACATAAGTCACCTCCTTTTTCAAGATTCAATTTTTATTTCCTTTTCTTTATCGACTAATTTAATTAATTTCTCAATTAAAGTTTTAGGATCGGCATCGTAAACAATTTTGCCTGGACCGCGATGTGCATCAGCGACAATCTCCTTGATCATATCAGCTGTCCCTCCACTGCCAGTCAAAATACCAATTGGCTTTTTATCTTCAAAAGCAATAGTAAATTCATTTAAAGTGCCTATGCGGCCGCAAACAATAACTACGGCATCTGAAGAACGGGTTAAAAGCAAATTGCGTCCCGCGTACTCAAAACCAGTATAAATAATCAGATCATGAAAATCAGTCGGCAAACGATATTTTCTAAGATGTGATTTTTCCGAAGCAGCTGGCGAAAGACCGATAACCATTCCTTTTTCTTCTTTAGCGCCAATAGCTGCCCAGTAAGGAACGCCAGTAGTGGCTCCAGTAACTAAAACGCCATTGTGTTTGATGATTTGACGACCTAATTCTTTAGCCAATTCCAGAGTTTTTTTGGCGCAGTGGCCAGTGGCCGCCGCCCCAGAAACACAAATTTTGTACTTAAGGTAAGATTTCTTTTCTGGCATATCTTCAGCTTACTATTTTTATTGATTTTTGTCAAAGCGAAACCACCTGACCCATTTCCGGCGCCTCGGCAGGCAAACCTAAATGGTCTTTAATCCTTTGGACTAAAGCCAAAGCTGGTTTTTCCTCACCCTGAACAACAAAAACTTTTTTAAGGGTATCTTTCATTGGCCTAACCCAATTACAAAGCATGGCCTGGTCAGCGTGAGCTGAATAACCGCCAATGGCTCTGACCTGTATTTTATTGGGAACTTCTTGACCGGATATTCTAACTGTTTTGGCTCCATCTAAGATTTTCCGACCGAGAGTGCCCGGCACTTGATAACAAATAATTAAAAAGGTGTTTTTAGGGTCAGCTAAATATCTTTTCTCGTGATGTAAAATCCGACCGCCGGTGGACATACCAGAACCAGCAATAATAATCTTAGGCGGATTGACTTGCTCAATTTTTTTAGACTCTTGTCCGGTCAGGGTCATTTTCAAGCCCGGGAACTTAAAAAGGTCATCGCCTGATTTAATCAAATAACCTGCTTCTTGGTTAAAATATTCCGGATAACCCTGATAAATTTCTGTTAATTTAATGGCTAAGGGACTATCAAGGAAAATAGGAATTCGGGGAATGCGATGATTTTCGACTAATTCATTTAATTCATAGAGAACTTCCTGGGTTCTTTCTAAAGCAAAACTAGGAATAAGCAAAGTGCCTCCTTGAGCAACCGTGTCTTCAATAACATCCTCTAATAAATCTTTGCGCTGATCTTTGGATTCGTGAATCCGGTCACCATAAGTTGATTCGATGACCAGATAATCAGCTTCTTGAATAAATTCGGTTGGCCGCAAAAGAGGCACTGGCGGATTGCCTAAGTCCCCGGAAAAAACTATTTTTTGGTCTTCGGCCCAAATTTCAATAATAGCTGAACCTAAAATATGACCGGCTTCTCGAAAACAAAAAGAAATCTCTTCGTTTAATTTAATCTTTTCCTGATAATCTATTGGCTGAAAAAGTTCTAAAGTTTTTTCTACATCAGCCCGGTCATAAATAAATTCCTTACCAGCCGTCTTAGCTATTTCTCGATTAATTCTTTCAGCGTCAAAAAGCATTACCCGGACAAAATCCTTGGTCGGCCGAGTAGCAAAGATTTTGCCCCTAAATCCCTGTTTAACTAAGCGAGGCAAACGACCAATATGGTCAATATGGGAATGGGTAATTAAAACCGCCTCAATTTCTTTTGGCTGATAAGCGAACTTTTGGCGATTCATTTCTTTAGCCGCTCCACCGCCTTGAAATAAGCCGCAATCAATTAAAATTTTGCTCTGCTTGGTCTCTAATAGATAATTAGCACCAGTCACCCATCTGGCTCCCCCATGAAAATGTAATTTCATTAATCTTATACTATCAAAATACCTTCAAAAAGAAAAGCCACTCCGCAGTACTGCGGGGTGGCTTTTTATACTCTTGGATATTTCGCTTATATATATCTATCAGCCACATGGGAAGCGGCATAGGAAGCTGGCTTGATTTTGGCTTTAAAGCCATTGCCGCGAACCATACCCACTACCTCTTTAATCATTTCCCGAGTCGGTCCATTTTGACCCACGTCAATATGAATCTGGAAGTCATAATTGAATTCCTGATTGACTTTCATCGAAGATTTCATTTGGGCAAGTAAATCTTGAGCTGTTTCCAAAGACAAAGCCACCTCGTTGTAAATACGGTCGCGGAGAGTGTGATAGACCTTATGACCATTAGTTTTCTTCCAAAAATAGCGGCCGCCATGACCAACTCGATAAACAATAACCGCCGTAACAAAATCAGCCCGCTTGTCGCCATTAGAATCTGTGCCAACAACCAACTGATATTTATCCTGTGAATCCTGGCCGACAAAATCAGAAATTTCTCTAACTACTTTAGTCAACTGTAACCGGCCTTTGGTCGGACTATGGAAAATACTATTATCTTTCATCTTATTTTTAAGATACTACTTAATTTTCTTTTTGGCAATACTCTTTACTTTAGCCGTCTTTGATGGAAATGTTGAAGCAGGTTCTTCTTTTTTTATTCCTGTTTTTTTATAAATCTCCTCAATCCCTTTTTTCCGTTCCTTTAAATCCAAAACCTGCCGGCGTAGGCGAGCTTTTTCTTGACGAATATACTTGCGAATATTTTTAGGCAATCTTTTTCTTCTAGTCATAGTTAATTTCTCAACTAATAATTCAGCTATTTTAGTAATATATCCTTTTTTACTAATTAAGGCAAGTTTTGACAAAGATATTGAAAAATGTTAAATTGGAAAATACTTAAGTTCTTTACCTTTAATTAAATAATGGAGGTAGGAATGAAAAAAACTAATCGGAAAAAAAACGAAACAGGATGGCTTAAAGAATTGCTGAAAAAATACATCGAGTTAGCTCTGGAGATGGAAGGGATTGAAAAAATAATCTACCGAATAATAAAAAAACATCTCCAAATTTACCCCGAAGAATCAAGTCGAACATCCTGGTTATTTATTGAAGGAATGATCATTACAGAAAAAGAAAACGCAGCGATTAAATCAATCCTGGAAAAAAGAGATTATAAATTCCAAAAAGCCGCCTGATCATAAAAATCCCTTAATAAAAATTTATTGAGGGATTTTTTCAAACATCAACATCCGTTATTAATGTCACATTAATAACGAATGTCACAAATAATAAATTATCTGGTAAACAACACCTATGACTAGAAGCAGGATTAAGCCGTAACTAACCAGAGCAGGCAGCTTCAGAGAATATTCTGGCTGGCGCTGACCTGTTTTTTTGGCTTTTTGATAAATTAGAATCAAAAGAACCATCTGCAAACCACCTAAAGTAGCCCCCAGAAAACCAATGACCATGATAAAGTCGCGCAGATGACACAAATAAGCAATTAAGGGAACGGAGCAAGTTAAGACCCAAGCCAAATATTTATTGATCTTGTAATCATACCAAAAAGTCTTTTTTAAGGATAAACCAACAACTAAAAAAGAAGTGGCTACAGCTAAAAGACCAAAAATAGCCCCGAAAATAATTGTATGATTTTCTAAGGCCTCAAATAACCCCTGAATAGCTTCGGGTGAAGTTTGCTGACCAGTTACCCCAACAACAGTTAAAATAAAAAGAAAATAGAGAAATACTGGCAAAAGAGTCCCCCAAATAATCGCCTTTTTAAAAAGGTGATATTTGGTTCCTAAACCTGTTGAAGGATTGAGAATCTCTTTCATTTCTGGAATAGCTGCGCCGCCAGTTACGGCCCAAAGAATAACTCCATAAGGCATGAAAAAATATTGCCAGTCCCAAGTGGATAAATTATCTAATTTAATCATAGGCCAGCCCTTAATAAATACTAAAATGACAATAGCGATCAAAAATAAAGTCATCAGAACTTCCATCTTCGTGACTACTTGCAGGCCAAAAAAGATGGCTAAAGAACAAATGATAAAAAAAATCAAACTATAAATGAAATCAGTTCCGCCAAAAATTGTCTGGAGAAATTTACCGCCAACAATAATATAAGCCAGTAAAGCACCGTAAAAAATAAAGACGGAAGTAAAAGTAATTAATCTTTTACCCCATTGACCTAAATAAATTTCGGCATAACCAACATAACGATGTTTGCCTGGTGTCCGTAAAATAATTTCTCCGCAAAGTAAATGAAGTAATAAGGCAACACCGCCTAAAACAAATAAAAAAAGCAGGCCGAGAAAAAAACCGGCCTTAGCCACCACATAAGGAACACCAAAGATACCTACGCCGACAATGGTGCCAATTAAAGTGGCAGTAGCATAATAAAAATTTTTATTCATGAGCAGAATTTTAGGAATGCAACTCCTAAAACTTCTAACTAGGCAAATACCCCTGGGCCGCTAACCAACGGGTGAAATAAAGGGCAATTATTCCCCAAATAACAGCGATAGCTAAAACAATTTTAGCTTCTTTTTTCAATTCTGGTTCGGTCCAAAAAGCCAGACCAATAATTAATCCGGAAAAAATCGGATTAAGCAAGGCAATAATAATTCCCAGCCAAAGCCATTTTTTCCTGGAAACCAACTTAACTTCTTTCTTCTCCAAAGAATCAGCTAAAGGAGATAAAGGAGCTTGTTCGTTCATAATTTAATTTCACCTCCTCCCTCTAGAGGATGGATATCCTCATAAAGCGGCGCTCCCCCAATTAAATGAAGATGAATGTGTTCAACAATCTGCCCGCCATACTCTTTGACTCTAAATAGAAGTTTATAACCTTTTTCAGATAGATTTAAATCATCGGCTATTTTCTTAGCCACAAAAATCATCCTACCCAAAAGTTCTATATCATTTTCCTTAATTTCAGCAATGCTAGAAATATGCTTAACTGGAATAATTAAAATATGAACTGGGGCTATGGGCTGAATATCTTTAAAAGCGAATACTTGTTTATCCTGATAAACAATTTCGGTCTTTTTTTGACCTTGAGCGAATTGACAAAAAAGACAACTCATAATTTTCTCAATCTCTTCTTTATTTCCTTAATTACCTTGACTAAGGGAACTGTCTCTTGAATCCCGGAAACCATATTTCTAATGATAATTGTCTCATCTAAGACCTCTTTTTGTCCTAAAATCAAAGCAAAACGCACTTTGAGTTTGTCAGCTGTTTTAAGTTGAGCCTTGATGGTATCTCGGCTAAAAGAACTGGCCGTTTCCAAACCAGACCTTCTTAATTCTTCAAATAACTTGAGAGATTTTTTCTTAGCCAAATCACCCAACTGAACCAAAAAAATCACCGGATGTGTTCTGGAACTAATTTTAATATCCCTTGTCTTCATCAAATCGACTATTCTATCTAAGCCCATGGCAAAGCCGACCGCCGGGGTGTTCTTACCGCCTAAAAGTTTAATTAAGTTATCGTAACGTCCGCCGCCAGCTAAAGAAATTTGCCGACCTTCTTCGTCTTCTGGCCAAATTTCAAAAACTGTTTTGGTATAATAATCCAAACCGCGGACTAAGTAAGGATTTAGAATATAAGGCAGGGCCAATTCATCTAAAAATTCCAAAACACTTTTGAAATGATTATGACAATCATCACATAACTGATCAATAATTTGCGGTGCTTCTTGAGCTAATCGTTGACATTTACTTTCTTGGCAATCCAATAATCTTAGCGGATTATATTGGAGTCGTTTTTGACAATTAGGACAAAGTTGCTTTTTCCTATTTCTATAAAAATTGACTAATTTTTTCCGATAAATTGGCCGACAATTAGAGCAACCGATACTATTAATTTGAACGGTTAAATTTTTAAGGGATAACTCCTTACTAATAGAGAAAAATAATTGAATCAATTGGGCATCAAGGACTGAATCTTGCTGACCAATAATTTCGAAATTAGCCTGCTCGGACTGCCGATAACGGCCCTTTTGAGGTCTTTCGTAACGAAAAATAGGGCCGATAGCATAAAGTTTGACTGGCTGAGGCCGACTTGATAAACCGTTTTCCAAGTAAGCTCTCATCACAGCTGGGGTAAATTCCGGACGCAAACTCAACCAATCACCTCCTTTGGTTTTTAATTTGTACATCTCCTTCTCAATAATGTCAGTATAAAGACCGGTTCCCTTAACAAATAAATCTGCCGCCTCAAGAATAGGCGTGTCTAAACGTTCAAAGCCATAAGCTCGGGCTAGGTTTTTAATTACCTGTTTAACTTTTTCCCAATAGAGCTGCTCTTCAGGTAAAATATCCCGCATTCCTCTAGGAGCTTGAAAGGTTTTTTTAGTTCTTGATTTTGATTTGGGACTTAGCGGCATTTTAATATATTTTAGCCAGATTAAAAGGCCAGGCACGCAGCCAAACTCTGCCAATAATATTTTTTTCAACCAGTTCTCCCCATTGACGAGAATCAGAGCTGGCTTGACGGTTATCGCCTAAAACAAAATATTCGTCTTGAGCTAATTCAATCTTAGTTTCCCCCCAAGTGATTGTGCTGACAGCCAAATAGGAAGATTCATCTAAGACCATCCCTTGAGGGTAATTTTGATTATAGATAATCACCTGACCATCTTTAATCTCAACTGTTTCTTCGGGCAAGCCAACTATTCTTTTAATATAATACTGGGAAGTATCTAAGGGATATTTAAAAACAATTACTTCTCCCCGCTCTGGCCCTTCAAAACGATAACTAATCTCATCAACAACCAAATATTGACCATTATCAAAATTAGGCGTCATGGAAGCGCCTCGGACAAAAAATGGCTGAATTAAGTAATAGCGAACTGGAATAATAATGGCTAAAGAAATAATCACTATTTTGATTGTTTCCCAAATGAAAATAAATATCTTTTTCATAGTGGTTTGATTCTAACTTATTTCTTAAAAAAAATCAAACCCGGCACCAAATTGTGGTAAGGGGTTAAATCTGATATACTGATAAAGACCTACTGCGAAGTAACTTTTCTGATAGAAAATCAAAGATTTTGAGATGGAAATTATGAAGGACGAGGAGGTTATATGCTTAATATAGCCGACGAATCCTGAATGATTTCCAGCCAAAATACTTGATTTTCGGCAGAAAAGGTTATTTTGCAGGAGGTCTTCATAGATGCTTAATTTTTTAAAAACTATTGGCTTGGCGCTGTCAATTCTAATCGGCCTATTCCTTCTTATCCAATTAATCCCTGCTTCGTCAATAGAAATTTCTTCAGAAATTAAAGAACCGGGGGGGAAAAAAGAGATGACTATTTTCGAAACTCTTACTTCTCTGGTTTCAACTGAAAAAAATAAATCAACTGAAAAAAATATTCTTGTTCTGGGTCGGCCAGGCAAGGGTTATTCCGGAGAAAACCTAACTGATACGATTATTTTGGTTCATTTAGAACCGGCAGAAGAAAAAGCAATTTTAATCTCTTTGCCAAGAGATTTATTAGTTAAAATCCCTTACCAGGGAGGATTAACTAAAATTAATTCCCTTTATAACTTAGTTGGTCTTGAGGGACTAAAAGAAAAAATAGAAGAAATTACTGATTTATCTATTGATTATTATATTCTAATTGATTTGGCGGTGGTTAAAGAAGTAATTGAATTAGTTGACGGAATTAATGTTTATGTTCCTCAAGATATTAATGACCCTTATTTCCCTGGTCCTAATTATACTTATCAGGCCTTTGTTCTAAAATCTGGCTGGCGTTATTTAGATGGTCAAACAGCCCTTAAATATATCCGCACCCGTTACACCTCGCCTAACGGCGACTTTGACCGAATGGCTCGACAGCAGCAAATTATCCAGCTGCTTAAACAAAAAGTTCTGACTCTTAATCCTTTATGGAATTTCCCAACTTACTTAAAAATTTTTAATACCCTTAAAGATCATATTCAAACTGACCTTAGTTTAATAGAAATGAAGTCACTTTATCAGACAGCCCAAGAGCTCGATATAAACCAAATAGCCCACTTAGTCATTGATAAAAAACTAACTGATTTATTAATCGGTAATCAAGTTATGCTCGGCCGACAATTGGCTTCAGTTGTTTATCCCAAGGCGGGCCAGGAAAACTACACGGAGATTAAAGAATACATTAAAGGAATAATTAATAACGAGCAATAAAGACGTGACTAACCTATTTTGAAAACATTAGTTTAGGCATATCTTTAAGTTATTTATCAATTTATGAAATTAATTGTTGGTTTAGGTAATCCCGGAGATAAGTATAAAAAAACCAGACATAATCTTGGCTTTTTAACAGTAGATTACTTAGCGGCGGGCAACAAATGGAAAGAAAATAAAAAAGCCAACTGCCTTTATATAAAAAAACAAATAGAATCTGAGGGAATTGAACTCATTAAACCCTTAACTTTTATGAATAACTCTGGCAAAACGGTTAATTATATACAAAAGAAACACTACCTCAAGCCCGAAGATATTTTAATTATTCACGACGATATTGATTTACCCTTAGGAGAAATCCGAATTCAGCAAGGTCGCGGGGCAGCTGGTCATAAAGGAGTTCAATCAATTATTAACCTATTAGGCACTAAAGACTTTGTTAGAATGAGAATCGGCATTAAACCATCCGACAGTCAAGAAAAAGATACTGAAAAATTTGTCTTGGAAAAATTTACTAATCAAGAAGAAAAAATTGTCCAGCAAATAATAAAAAGAGCCGCTGATTTGGTTACAGCGGCCCTATAGCCGGTACTACTAAACAACGAGGCCCAATCGTTTTCTTCTATTTCTTTCCTGTTCTGATATAGATGATGGCAATTTACCTGATCCGGAATGATTATACAAAAACATTCCGATACATACTACGACTGAAAGCGCTATCGCGATTAAGCAGGTAGAAAACCACGCCGGATCATCAATATCACCCAGGTAAATCGCGTGATTGACCAACAAAAAACTCAGAATACCAAGTACAATCAAAATTATTCTCAGAGACTTTCTTTTCATCATTGCCTCCTTTTTATTTTTATTGTCAAAAGACTTAAGTAGATTAATCTCCGCAAGCCTACCTAGGAGCGTCAGAGATAAATTCACAAAAGCAAACCATCCCCAACATTAAGCCTCACTGAACCTTTAGGAGGGATAAGCCCAGATATTGACCACTCACTAGGCAGGCTCCCGGAGATTAATCATATTAATAGTATACCAAAATGACGAAATTTGTCAAGGATGAAATAAAAAAGAGGAACGACGTTCCTGATAAGGGCATTGCTCCTAAGCAAGCCAAATATTTCAATGCCTTTAATCTAATTGACGGTATCGGGCCAATTACTTTTAAAAAATTACTGGCTCATTTTAATTCCCTGGAACATGCCTGGTCAGCCGAGATTAATGAATTTAAGCAAGCTGGCTTGGATAATTTTCTTGTTGAACAGATTAAAAAACAACGCCCTCAGATTAATTTGGATTGGCAAATGGAACTGCTGGCCAAAGAAAATATTGATTTAATCACTATTTCAGACAAAAATTATCCTAAATTACTTAAAGAAATTTATGCGCCGCCAGCCCTTCTTTATATACGAGGCGAGTTTGAACCAGGCGATGAATTTAGTTTAGGTATTGTCGGCACCAGAAAGCTTTCTCTTTATGGCCAGCAAATAACTCCTCTAATTACCGCTGACTTAGCCCAAACTGGCTTAACTATTATTAGCGGCTTAGCTAAAGGAATTGACACCTTAGCTCATCAAGCAGCTTTAGAGGTTAATGGTCGAACTATAGCTGTCTTAGGTTCAGGCTTAGATAAAGCCAGTATCTATCCTTTTTCTAATCAACGGTTAGCTGAAGAAATCAGCCATCAAGGAGCAGTCATCAGTGAATTTCCTTTAGGGACTAAACCTTTGGCCCAACATTTTCCTCAACGCAATCGAATTATCTCTGGCCTCAGTTTGGGTGTTTTAGTTATTGAAGCCGCAGAAAAAAGCGGCGCCTTAATTACGGCTCGCGATGCCTTGGAACAAAATAGAGATGTTTTTGCTATCCCTGGTCCTATCTTGGCCAAAAATTCCTGGGGACCTAATAATCTAATTAAGATGGGCGCCAAATTAGTCAGTCAGGCTAATGATATTCTTGAAGAACTTAATTTAGCTCTTTTAACTCAACCGGACAAAAGAGACAAAAAAATCCTTCCGGGAAACCCCGAAGAGGCCTTAATTCTCAAACAACTTTCTGATGAGCCTATTCATATTGACAAAATTATCATTCAAACTAAACTATCTACGGCAGTAATTAATTCTACTTTAACCCTGATGCAAATGAAGGGAAAAGTGAAAAATTTAGGAGAAAATAATTATATCTTGGGATTATGAAATTAATTATCGTTGAATCACCAACCAAATCAAAAACTCTGGCTAAATTTTTAGGCAAGGATTATGAAACCATATCTTCCTATGGTCATATTCGCGATTTACCCAAAAGCGAACTCGGTGTTGATGTTGAACATGACTTTAAACCAAAGTACGTTATTCCCATTAAAGCCCGCCCGAAAGTCAAACTATTGAAAGAAGCAGCCAAAAAAGCAGAATTGATCATTTTAGCTACCGATCCAGACAGAGAAGGAGAAGCAATTGCCTGGCACATTTTTCAAATTTTAGATTCAACTAAAACTGAAAATTATCAACGAGTAGCTTTTCACGAAATAACTAAAAGCGCTATTGAAGAAGCGCTAAAAAATCCGCGTCAGATTGATATGAAATTAGTTAATGCCCAGCAAGCTCGCCGAATCCTAGACAGATTAGTCGGCTATAAATTATCGCCTTTCTTATGGAAAAAAGTAGTCAAAGGATTATCAGCCGGCCGGGTTCAATCAGTGACAGTCAGATTAATTATTGATAAGGAAAGAGAAATTAAAGATTTTAAACCAGAAGAATATTGGAGTATTGAAGCAAAACTTCAAAAACAAAACAAAAAAGACGAGTTTGTGGCTCGCCTTATTAAAAAAGATGAAAAGGCAATTCCAAAATTAGGTATCAAAACCCAAAAAGAAGCAGATGAGATATTGAAAGATTTAAATGGAGCTACCTATAAAATTATTAGCGTTATTAGCAAAGAAGTCCAAAGATATCCAAGCCCGCCCTTTACCACCAGCACCCTCCAGCAAGAAGCGGCTCGTAAATTAGGTTTTTCAGCTAAACAAACCATGAGAATTGCCCAACAGCTTTATGAGGGAATAAAAATAGGCCAAGAAGGTTTGATTGGTTTAATTACCTATCATCGAACTGATTCTTTAAATCTTTCTAGCCAAGCGCTAAAAACTGCTCAAGAATTTATTAAAAATACATTTGGTCAAAACTACGCTTTAGCCAGTCCGAGAGTTTATAGGACCAAAACTAAAGGCGCCCAAGAAGCTCATGAAGCCATTCGGCCAACCCAGGCCATTCACCAGCCAGAAGATATGAAGCAATATCTAAATACTTATCAGTATAAATTATATAATCTTATTTGGTGCCGGTTTATCGCCTGCCAAATGTCAGCTGCTCTTTTAGAAGCAACAACAATTGATATTCAGGCAAAGAACTATATTCTCCGAGCAACGGGCTCTGTAATCAAATTTGACGGCTTTTTGAAAATCTATCCAACTAAATTCAAAGAAAATATTTTGCCTTCATTGACTAAAAACGAACTATTGAAACTAATTAAACTCTTCTCCGAACAACATTTTACTCAACCACCGGCCCGTTACAATGAGGCCTCTTTGATTAAAATACTGGAAGAATATGGTATTGGCCGACCTTCAACTTATGCGCCGATAATCAGCACGATTCAGGAACGCGGCTATATTGAAAAAAACGAACAAAGAAAATTTATCCCCACTGAAATTGGCTTTTTGGTCAATGACATTTTAGTAAAAAACTTTCCTAAAATTGTTGATATTGAATTTACTGCTCAAATGGAAAATGATTTAGACAAAATTGCTGCCGGCAAGGAAGAATGGGTAACAATAGTCAGTAATTTTTACCAACCTTTCCATGATAATCTTCTTGAAAAATATGAAACCGTGGAAAAGAAAAAGCTTGAAGAACCCACTGATAAAAAATGTCCAAAATGCGGCAAGCCAATAATTATTAAATTAGGCCGCTTTGGCAAATTCTATGCTTGTTCCGGTTTCCCTGAATGTAAATATACCGAACCAATAATTATCTCCACAGGAGTCAAGTGCCCCAAATGTAACCAAGGAAAAATCATTGAGAAAAAAACTAAAAAAGGAAAAATATTCTATTCTTGTTCGCGTTACCCCAAATGCGACTTTGCCTTATGGGATAAGCCGACTGGAGAAAAATGTCCCCAATGCGGTTCTTTGTTAGTCCAGACAAAAAATAATAAAATTAAGTGTAGCAATAAAGAGTGTAATTTTAAACCGGTTGAAAAAAAATAAGCCCCGATTTTTTATTTTGTTCTCACAAAAAATCGGGGCGGGTTGGTTAGGAGATAAACTTTTCCTACTTTTACGATTACCTAGCAGCCATACATCCACGGGGTCCTTTCCTGAAACTTTCGTTAGTTCCTCCATCATTCTGCCCCCCCTTTTTTTCAACAGATTTTCGCGGGTAGCCTTCCAAAAATCTTTTTATTCCTTCTTTAGCTACCTCATCTAAAAAATCCAGAAATTTATCTAGTCGCATTGCCTGGGAAGGTCTTATCCATGCTATTACCTTACCCTCTTTATAGCTTTTTACTTCCCTTCTTGAAGCCTTGCAAGAAAATATTTCCATCAACTTTGGAGGACTACTCTTATTCCTGACCATGGTACCCAAGGACCCAGTAACAGTTAGATGTTTTAAACCTATTAATTCCTCAAACATTTCCCGTATGGCAGTTTCTCTTAATTGGCCCTCTAATTTCAGATCCATATGGCCAGTAGGCAAGGTTAAACGATTTTTCTTATCAACCAATAAAACTTCACCCTGGTTATTTCTAATAAAACCAACGGCTACCAACTCGCCAATCTCGACCTTAACTCTCTTTCTCTTCTCCACAATAAAACCTCCTTTCAATCTTAAGAAGGTTTATCTCCTTAACCAAATTAAAAAGAACTCATATCTTAATTATAATCTTTTCTTAATTGTAATCTTTGCATTTCCTCTGTCAAGGCATTACAATAAACTCAATGGGAGAAAAACAATTTTTAGAAGAATTAAAAAAAATTAATCCAGAACTGGATTTTGATTCAATTACCAAGGCCTATTTTTTTGCTCAAGAAAATTATCAAGGGTTAGTTCGACTTTCTGGCCAAACTTATCTTGAACATTGTTTAGAAATCGCTTTGGACTTAGCTAAAATGAAATTGGATTCGGCCAGTATTGCCGCGGCCATCCTCCATGAAACATTAGAAAGAGCTAAACTAAATAAAGACGAACTTAGAAAGAATTTTGGTCAGGAAATCACTTTTTTAGTGGAAGGTGTAACCAATGTCGGTAAAATAGAACACCAAAAAACTGAACGCAGTTTGGAAAATCTACGTAAATTATTCCTGACCATGGCCCAAGATATCCGAGTCGTGCTAATTAAATTAGTTAATCGGCTACATGGTCTGAAAACTCTTCATGTTTTTCCTCTAGAAAAACAAAAGAGAATTGCTCTGGAAACTTTAGAGGTTTACGCTCCTTTAGCTTATCGATTAGGTATGGGCGAACTTAAGGGACAATTAGAGGATCTGGCTTTTGCAATGGCTTATCCTCAAGAATATCAAAAACTAATTAACCAGGTTAAAGATAAATACATCCAAGGAAAAGAATATCTGCAAAAAATTATTCCTTTGATTAAAAAAATTCTAGCCAGAGAAGGAATTAAAGTAATTGAGGTCCATGCTCGAGCCAAACATTACTATAGTTTATATAAGAAACTTCAAAGATATGATATGGACTGGCATAAAATCTATGACTTAGTTGCCCTGCGAATCATTGTCCCGGATATTGAAAGTTGCTATACTGCCTTAGGAATTATTCACAAAAAATGGAAGCCGTTGATTGGCCGCATTAAAGATTATATTGCCATCCCTAAACCTAATGGTTATCAATCGCTTCATACGACTGTCTTCTGTCAAGGAGGCAAAATTACTGAATTCCAAATCCGCAGTTCAGAAATGCACAAAGAAGCTGAACGCGGCATTGCTGCTCATTGGCACTATAGTGAAGAAAAAGGACTAAGGGGCTACATTAAAAAAAGAATCTTAGGGAAAAAACCAGCCCAAGAATTAAAAAAGGAACTGACTTGGGTCAAACAACTTCAAGGATGGCAAAAAGAAAAATTTTCTTCTCCTCAAGAATTTATTGATTCCTTAAAAATTGATTTTTTAAAAGACCGCATTTTTGTCTTTACTCCCAAAGGTGATATTATTGACTTACCTGAAGGAGCTACCCCGATTGACTTTGCCTACCAAATTCACAGCGACATCGGCCACCAATGCAGCGGCGCTAAAATAGATGGAAAACTTAGTTCGTTATCACAAACATTGCAAAATGGTCAAGTAGTTGAAATTATTATTCAAAAAAATAAAAAACCAAACAGAGATTGGTTGAAATTCGCTAAAACTAATGAGGCCAAAAACAAAATTAAGGCCTGGTTTAAAAAGAATTAAATTTTCAATAAATGCTTAACCACCCTATCCAGCTCTTGCTGATTAACAAATCCAATATTTAAATATCCCATATTACCTCTTCGAAGAATACTCACCCTTCTGCCTAAGACCTCTTCCAGGTCTTTTTCTATTTTCTTGAAAATAGGATTTTTAGGACCACTGCTCCTTGGCTTATTAAGCAAAGCCACTTTTCTGGCTCTTTCTTCGGTCTGACGAACGCCTAAATTATTTCTGACAACCGCTTGATAAACAGCCAGGCGAGCCGTTGGTTTAGCCATCAGAATAGCCCGACCATGACCCTCGCTAACCCGACCTTCCAGCATTGCTTTTTGAACCTTGGGCGGTAAAGTCAAAAGCCGCAGCGTATTAGTTACGGTCACCCGGCTCTTGCCTACTTTTTGGGCAATCTGACTATGCTTTAACTTAAAATCTTCCTGAAGCTGTTTAAAGGCCTGGGCCGATTCAATGGGATTAAGGTTTTCCCGCTGCAGGTTTTCCACCAGAGCTATCTCTAATTTCTCATGAGCGGAACTATCCCGAATAATCACCGGCACATGAGGCAAGCCAGCTATTTGAGCCGCTTTCCATCTTCGCTCCCCAGCTATCAATTCATACTCCACTTGACGGCCTCTGGCAGTTGGCTTTTCAATTTTAGTCACAATCAATGGTTGGAGAATACCATGTTCTCTAACAGAATTAGCCATTTCTTTTAAATTCTCTTCGGACAAGTTTTTACGAGGTTGGTGAGGATTAGGCCTGATTTTATCAACCTCTATATTAAAAATACTCTCCTTTTTTGGATCCAGCCAGCTTTTTCTTCCAATCTGACCTTTTATTAGATTAGACATCTTAAGCTGTTTTTTGGGAATAAGCGATTGAAGACCTTTACCTAATGATGATTTCATAATTTTTAATTTATTTATCCAAAAAAATAATCTCTTGAGCTAATTGTCTATATGCTCTAGCCCCTTTAGAATGTGGATTGTATTGAAGAATTGATTTACCAAAACTGGGCGCTTCAGCCAATTTAACACAACGAGGAATGACGGCGTTAAAAACACGGCCGGAAAAATTTCTTTCCATCTCTTTACGAACCTGCCGGGCAAGCTTATTGCGACGGTCATACATAGTCAATAAAGCTCCTTTGATTTTTGTCGAGCTGGCTAAATTTTCCTTAACCAACTCAATTGTTCTTAAAAGTTGACCCAGCCCTTCCAAAGCATAGTATTCACACTGCACCGGAATAATTACTTCATCAGCCGCCACTAAACCATTGATGGTTAAAAGACCTAAACTGGGCGGACAATCAATCAAAATATAATCGTAATTGGTTCTAATTCGGCGCAACAATTCGTAAAGTTTGAATTCCCGATTAACTTGCGAAACTAATTCCACGGTTGCCCCGGCCAAATCCGGCGCCGCGGGCATAATATCATAACCAAAAAGAGATGTTTTTCGGATAATTTCTTCGGGCAAAAGACCGCCAATCAAAGAATGATATAAATTTAAGGGAACGGTCTGCGGGTCAAGACCAACTCCTGAAGTAGCATTAGCCTGCGGGTCAATATCAACCAAAAGAACATATTTACCTAAAGCGGCTAAGTAGGCGGCTAAATTAATTCCTGTGGTTGTTTTAGCTACTCCCCCTTTTTGATTTACCAACCCGATTATTTGAGCCATTAACTCTATTATACTCTAATTTTCAATTGACAACAAGAAGATTTTAAGAGAAAATATAATTAAGCCGCGGTGCTGGAACTGGTAGACAGTACGGTCTCAAACACCGTTGGACGCAAGTCCGTGAGGGTTCGACTCCCTCCCGCGGCACCAAAGTAAAAAGGGTTCGCCCCGTCATTCGACGGGGCGGCCGGTCGGATGACCGGCCGACTCCCTCCCGCGGCACCAAAATAGATAAATCAGCCAGCCAAAGAAGATGCCGATAAGGACGCCGGCTAAAATATCCAAGGGGTAATGAATTCCAGAAAAAACCCTAGCCAAGCCAATTAAAAAACTGGCCGCAAAAAACAGCAGGCCGGCTTTTTTATTATATAAAAAAATAACCGTGCTTAAGGCAAAGAAAAAAACCGCATGACCAGAAGGAAAAGAACTACTGGCTGAATGTTCTAATAATTGGTGGACTTGCAGAACGATAAATGGGCGAGGCCGGTAATAAATCCAGCGAATTATTTCCACAACAATTAAACGACTAAAAAGAGCTGCTCCTAATGATAAGCTAATTATTTCAATTGTTTTCTGCCATTTCTCTTTCCTCAAAAAAAAATCCCAGCTTGACCAAACCAGTAAAAAACAAACTAAAAAATAACCTAGGTACTTGGCCAAAAAAACAGCCAAAGTATCTAAATAAATCCATTGACCAGCCCATTGATTTAAAAAATGAAAAAGATAAAGCTCCATTAAGTTTTAAGGAATTTTAATAATTCTCTTTTGCTGGCTGGTCCAACCCGTAAAATTTTTGGCTGCTGACCAGTTAAATCCAAAACTGTTGACGGCTGACTGACTGGCAACTGACCGGCCTCTAAAATTAAATCTGGCCGGGGATAGGCTTTAGTAAAAATTTTAATAATTTCAGCCGATGAATTTAAAGGGGACTGGCCGGAAAAATTAGCTGAGGTAGCAGTAATTGGTATATCTAAATTAGCCATCAAGGATTGAGTCAACCGGCAATCAGCAATCCTCAAACCAATAGTCCTTTGACCGGCTGTTAAAATATCCGGAACAACCTCTCTTTTTTTTAAAATAACTGTTACTGGTCCCGGCCAAACTGCCCTTAAAACTTTCTCTGTTTTTTTATCAACAAAAGCTAACTCTTTAGCCATGGCAATGTCACGAACCATCACCGGCACCGGCTTGGTCTCCGGCCGTTTTTTAATCTTAAAAAGCCGCTCCAGACAATGAGCCTGTAAAGCGTTAACCCCTAAACCATAAACTGTATCAGTTGGATAAACTAAACTGCCGTTTCTTTGAATGACTGTCATTGCTTTCTGGATGATGGCTGGATTATTCCAATCAGTTAATAAATTGACTCTAATGATTTCCATTGCTTCTTACATCACTAAATTGATTAATCGATTAGGAATATAAATAATCTTTTTTGGTGGTTTATTATCCAGCCACTTTTTAATCTTTTCTTGGGCTAATGTTAGTTCCTTAATCTCTTTTTCGGTTATATCTTTTTCAACTTCTATTTTATCCCTGACTTTGCCGTTAATTTGGATAATTAACTGCCAGGTTCTTTGTTCAATTAGTTTTTTATCGTACTGGGGCCACTTTTCTAAAAAAATACTTTTCTTATGGCTCAATTTGTTCCACAATTCCTCTGAAACGTGAGGAGCCAAAGGAGCTAACAGCCGCAAGAAAATTTCCGCTTCTTTTTTGGCCAAAGCGCGTTTATCTTCTGCCCAACTATTAACAAATTCCATAAAAGCCGCCACCGCCGTATTGAATTTCATTGCTTCTAAATCATCGCCTACTTTTTTAGTTAATTGATGTATTTTAGATAGTAATTCTTTATCTGTTTGTTTATCTATCTTCTGCTTATCATTAAATAGCTGCCAAACCCGATTTAGAAAACGATAACAACCCTGAACTCCCTTAGTGCTCCAATTAATCATCTGATCAAAAGGACCCATAAACATTTCATAAACCCGCAAAGTATCCGTCCCGTACTCTTTAATAGCCTCGTCTGGTTTAATGACATTATTGAAACTTTTGCTCATTTTGCGACCGTCTTCCGCTAAAACTACGCCATGAGAATAACGACGTTGATAAGGCTCGATAGTCGGCACTATTCCTAAGTCATACAAAAATTTATGCCAGAAACGAGAATAGAGTAAATGAAGAGTGGTATGTTCCATACCGCCATTATATAAATCAACTGGCAACCAGTATTTTAATTTTTTAGAATCAGCTAGCTTTTTATCATTATTTGGGTCAATATATCTCAAAAAATACCATGAAGAACCGGCCCAATTAGGCATAGTATCAGTTTCTCTTTGAGCCGGCCCGCCACACTGGGGGCACTTTGTCTCCACCCACTCTTTTATTTTAGCCAAAGGCGATTCCCCTGTTTGACTCGGTTTATATTTTTTCACATAAGGCAATTCCACTGGTAACTCTTCTTCTGGAACAGCCACTGTTCCGCATTTAGAGCAATGGATAATCGGAATCGGCTCGCCCCAATAATGCTGACGGGAGAATATCCAATCGCGCAGCTTGTATTGAATCGTCTGGCGACCTGATTTATTCTTAGCCAGCCAATCAGTAATCTTTTTAATTGCTTCCTGAGAAGATAAATCGTTAAACTGATCTGAATTAATCAACTTGCCGTAATCCACATACGGCTCTTTATTAATATCACCGCCAGCTACAACTTCACGGATTTCTAAATTGTATTTTTTGGCAAATTGATAATCACGTTTATCATGAGCCGGCACAATCATCACTGCCCCGCCGCCGTAAGTAGCGATAACATAATCACTGACCCAAATAGGTATTTTTTCCTGATTAATTGGATTTAAACAATAAGAGCCGAGGAAAACACCGGTTTTTTCTTTGTCCAATTGAGTTCTTTCAAATTCGCTTTTCTTTTTGGAATCAAGAACATATTTTCCAACCTTTTCTTTATTCTCTTTGGTGGTTAATTCATCCAGCAAGGGATGTTCCGGAGCAATAATCATAGCGGTGATGCCGAAAACAGTATCTACTCGGGTAGTAAAGACCGTAATAACATCCTTTGAATCAACTACTGGAAAATTAATTTCCGTGCCGTAACTACGACCAATCCAATTAATCTGCTGGGTTTTAATTTTCTCTACATAATTAACTTTTTCCAAATCATCAATTAAGCGGTCAGCATATTTGGTAATTTTTAAAAGCCACTGCTTAATTGATTTTTTCTCGGTTTGAGCGCCGCAGCGTTCACATTTGCCGCCAATTACTTCTTCATTAGCCAAGCCGATCTTACAGCTAGGACACCAATTAATAGGCATTTCCGACTGATAAGCCAAACCTTCTTTAAAAAACTGGAGAAAAATCCATTGCGACCATTTATAATATTTAGGATCAGTTGTATTGATTTCCCGCGACCAATCAAAAGAAAGACCGAGTAAGTTCATCTGCTTTTTAAAAACCTTGATATTATCTTCAGTTACCTTGGCCGGATGAATGCCGGTTTTAATAGCGTAATTTTCAGTGGGTAGACCAAAGGCATCCCAACCCATCGGGTAAAGAACATTGAACCCCTCCATCTTTTTCTTGCGAGCCAAGGCGTCAAGAGCCACATAACCACGGACGTGACCAACATGCAAACCATCACCCGAAGGATAGGGAAATTCCACCATAATATATTTTTTTGGCTTCTTAGAAAAATCTTCGGCCCGATAAAGTTTCTGTTCGGCCCATTTTTTCTGCCACTTTTTTTCAATTTTTTGTGGATTGTATTTAGGCATAATTATATCCCAAACAACTCCCTGGCGTTTTTAGTTGTTTGTTCTGCCACTTGTTCAAGCTTAATTTTTTTAATCTCAGCTATTTTTTCGGCTACATATTTGACGTATAAGGGCTCGTTTCGTTCGCCCCGATGAGGTTCCGGAGTTAAATAAGGACAATCTGTCTCTAAGAGTATTCTCTCCAAAGGCAATTTGTCAATAACTTTATCGTAATCCCGGGCATAGGTAATTAGGCCGTTGAAGCCGAAATAAAAGCCCATTTCCATTAATTTCTCGGCTTGCGACCAGCGGCCCATAAAACAATGGACTACTCCCTTAAATTGAGCGCGGCCAGCGCTCGAACAACTAAAGGGACAATTAGCGCAACCATCCGACAGACAAGTTAAAGTCTCAATTAAATCATCATAGGCCTTGCGGCAATGGAGAATAACTGGCTTGCTTGCTTGCTGAGTTAATTCTAATTGTTTCAATAAAACCTCTCTTTGTTTATCTTTGGCTTGCTGGCTAATTTCATCGCCGTATTCCAGACCAATTTCTCCCATGGCCACTACCTTGGGGTTTTCTAATAATTCTTTATATTTTTCTGAGTCAAATTCTTCTAATTCTCTGACTTCCTCTTGAGCTCCTTTATCCTGCTTGAGATTATCTCCATGAACATGACTGGGATGAAGCCCAACCGCTGCATAAACACCCTCTTTGTATTTCTCCGCATATTGAATAGCCCGTCGGCTGGTACTGTATTGAGCCCCTACATTAATTAACCAAATATTTTCTTTTAAAGTCCGCTTAATTACTTCAGGGCCATCATCCTTGTAAGCATTAAAATTAACGTGGGCATGGGTATCAATTAAAAAAGGCCTGGACATAAAAACATAATAGCTCATATGCAGGCTATTTTCAAGTAAAAAATTAAGTTATAATTTAATAATGAACATTAACATATAAAGAGGTGGTAAAATGGCCAAGAAAACAAAGGGAGAGACGAAATTTTGGAGAATGCTTGACCTAAAGACACAAGAACAAGCGACGAAGGCTATTGAACGCATTAAGAGAGCCTCTGTAGATATGCGTCGCTCCCGCGGCTATATCAAGACCGATTGCGGGGACTAACCAAAGAAAAAAGGTCGGGTTAAAATCAACCCGACCTCATTTTTTGACAATACTTACAACCGAGGAAATAAAGCCTCGATTTTTTTGTTTTGTTTAAGTTGCTTTAAGATTTTTTCTGATGTTTCCGGCATAAATGGTCCAAGTAAAGAGGCGATTCCTTTAAGAGTAATCAGAAGTTCTGAAATAACTTGTTTAAATTTTTCCGGTTGGCTCTTGATTAATTGCCAGGGTTTATTCTTCTCGATATATTCATCGCTAGCGCTAATTAATTGCCAAACCGATTCTAAGGCCTCATGGAATTTAATTTCTTCCATTGCTTTCTGATAACTTTTTTGACTTGATTTAATCTTCTTAGTTAATTGACCATCAGCAGATTTCGCCGGCTTAATTTTTTCTGATAAAGTTAAAACACGGCTGACTAAATTGCCTAAGCCATTGGCTAAATCGGCATTATAGCGTTCTTCAAAACGTTTAATTGAAAAATCCCCGTCCTCTGTACTAGTAAATTCTCGCAGGAGAAAATAACGAACCGGGTCAGTGCCATATTTTTTAACTAATTCAAAAGGGTCAACAATATTTCCTAATGACTTAGACATCTTCTGTCCTTCAGAAGTTATAAAACCATGGGTAAATATTGTTTTTGGTAAAGGTAATTCCGCAGATAAAAGCAAGCTACTCCAAATCACACTATGATGCCAAATTATGTCTTTGCCTATAACATGAACATCAGCTGGCCAAAATTTCTTAAATTTACTATCTGGATAACCTATAGTCGTTAGATAATTAATTAAAGCGTCTACCCAAACAAAGAGCGTAAATTCTTTATCCATAGGCAACGAAATTCCCCATTCGACTGTTTTTCGAGAAATACTTAAATCTTGTAACGGCTCTTTTAATCTATTTAAAATTTCATTCCTCCTGCTTTGAGGAATAATGAAATCCTTATTCTTTTTAATATGTTCTAAAATTCTCTTTTGATATTTACCCATCCTGAAAAAATAAGTTTCTTCTTCTATTTCTTCCAATCTCTTACCATGAATAGGACACTCGCCATCTTTTAAATCCTTCAATAAATAAAAACTTTCGCAATCAATACAGTAAAGACCCTTATACTTTCCTTTGTAAATATCGCCTTTTTTATATATCTTTTCAAAAATTTTCTGGACCACTTCTATATGTCTTTTTTCTGTTGTTCTGATAAAATCATTGTTTGAAATATTTAATATCTTGCACAAATCTTTAAAATATTCACTCATCTCATCTACAAATTCCTGTGGGGTTTTATTGGCTTGTTTGGCGCTTCTCTGTATCTTAAGACCGTGCTCATCCAGGCCTGTGCTAAAGTGCACATCAAATTCTTGAAGCCTCTTATACCGAGCCAAAACATCAGCCTGAATTTTCTCTAGAGCGTGACCGCAATGAGGAAAATATGAAGGATAATCTATTGCTGTAGAAATAAAAAAAGTTTTTTTCATAGCTTCTCCAAAACAAATATTTAAGAATAACTTTTATATTCTTGAAGTTATATTTTGTTTAACTTTTAATAAATCTCTTCTGCGTTTTAAATGTTTTAAATATAACTCAATGATATTTACAAACTTATATAACTCATTCTTGCGTCTTATCTTGAAGCTCCAAAGATCTTTAAACGTTCTGACACCTCTTTTATCAACATATCCTCCTTTCACCATTATGCGTGGATTTTCTGTTTTTATACCCAAAATACTCAATCTATTATGTATTTGACAAATGATATTTTTATCGTAGCTTCCTAAAGCAAACGCCCCAAATCCATTATAAACCCCGAAAGAACCTTCGGCATCTATGTATCCTCCCAAAAATGAAAGAAAATAATTATCTCTTTCTAAAATCCATTTTTCAATATTATCTTCTTTATTTAATAAAAAATCAAATGATGGATTTAAATATGCTATAAAATAATAATTATCCTTTTTCCCCTTTTTTGTATTTTTCTTACTTTTATTTACACGAACATGTCCAAATCGCCTAAATAATTGATTCATTAAAATAATCTGCTCTCTTTTTGTGCTACAAGTGCTAATATATACAGTCTCTCCATACTTTCTCTTTGAGGTATGTAAATCACCTAATCTAAAACCTATTAAATAGGCCTTATCTGTTTTTGTGCCATTAAAATCTTTTTTAGTATATCTAATAACTGCTTTTGCTATCTTCGGACATCTCTCATTATTTGTTAAAATAACTCCTTCTCTATCGCTTCTCCTAGGGATATTAAATTTTATAAGTTTAGCGGAGATTACTGAAGGACTACAATCATATAAATCTGCGATTTTATACGCAGACAACTTTTTCTCTTTGTAAAGTTTCTCTATCTTTTCTTTCGAAATTTTATATTGATCACCTCGCGGAGAAAGCTTTAATGCTTCGGATTTATTCCTAATAGCTATACCGTATTTCTTTAATTTAGTTTGGATAGTTGATTTTCCACAATTACATATTTGAGCAATCTTACGAGTAGATAATCCTTTCTTTAAATATAACCTTTTTAGTTTTCTCTCGAGTATATGAACTGTTTTTGTTCTAGAGGGCTCAATTCCGTATTCTTTCATCTTTGTCCAAAGTTTTGAAATAGAACAATTATAATATTTAGCTATTTTAGAAATAGTCGATTTCTTGTTCTCATATAAATATTTCAATTCCTTTTTGGGAATCTTAATTGGTTCCATAAAATAAAAGAAGGCATAGACCTTCTTTTATTTTATCACAAATTTTAGCTTAAATAAAGTTATTTTTGCCTATTTCCGACAATAACCACGAATTCGCCTTTGATTTTATCTTTTTTAATTTGGTCAATGATTTCTTCAATCTGGCCACGGTAAATTGTCTCGAATTTTTTGGTTAGTTCGCGACAGACAACAAGCGGACAGGATTGCTTCGCTCCGTCTTTGACGGAGTTCGCAATGACAAAAGACAATTCTTCTAAGGTTTTTAAAATCCGATGAGGTGATTCGTAAAAAACAACCGTATATTTTGCCTGAACGACTTCCTCAAAAAACTTTTTTCTTTTTTTCTTAGCTGGAGGAAAGCCAAGGAAAACAAACTTATCGGCCGAAAGACCAGAAATGCTTAAGGCAGAAATTAAAGCAGAAGGTCCGGGGATAGGAATAACTTTTAAATCAGGCAATTGGTCAACTAAATAATTAATTAATTTAGCCCCCGGGTCGCTAATGCCAGGGGTACCGGCTTCAGAAACCAAAGCTAAATCCTGGCCTCGCTTTAATTGCTCTAAAATATATTTAATTTTTGTTAATCGGCTGTGCTGATGATAACTAATGGTCAACCTATTAATTTGGTAACGAGTCAAAAGTTTTTTAGTTGTCCGGGTATCTTCACAGAGAATTAAATCTACCTCTTTTAAAATTCGTAAAGCCCGGGCGCTGACATCTTCTAAATTTCCAATAGGCGTAGCCATGACATACAAATTAAACATAAGCCCATTATACAAAGGACTGTCCTTGTTCGCAAGGACAGTCCTTTAATTTAAACCTTTCAGCTTTACTCAAAGTATAACTTAAACTTCTCTCTTCTGAAGGTCTTTGGTAAATTCGGCGATAGCCGCCGCCACAGGAACAGCTAAAATAATTCCTAAAATACCGGCTAATTTAGCGCCCATAAGCATAACAATAATAATAACTATTGGATTCAAGCCGACTGTTCTTTTCATCACTTGAGGATAGATGATATAGTTTTCTAACTGCTGAATAACGATATAAAGAAGAATGACCAACAAAGCCAGAAAAGGCGCCTGTAAAAAAGCCAGGATAGCGGCCGGAATAGCCGCCAGAATTGGACCGATATAGGGAATGATTTCCAAGAGAGCGGCAATTAAAGCTAAAGTTAAAGCATATTTTACCCCTAAGAAATAAAGGCCAATATAAGTCAAACATCCGATAATAAACATCAAGAGCAATTGTCCTCTTAACCAACCGCCTATTTTATTTTCAATCCGCTCAATCAAATCAGAAACATAGGATTGATGTTCGCTGGGAGTTAAAGAAACCAAAAATCTTTTAGCTCCCTTTTCCTGAACAGCTAAATAAAAAGAAATGACCAAAATAATCATCGCTGAAATCAGACCGCCAAAAAGACCGATAATAGTACCAAAAACGCTTGAGGCGGCTTGATCCAATTTATCGCCAACCGTATCTAAAAGAGCTTGTAAATTGCCTTCAATTTTGTACTTACCCCACCATTCTTGGAAACTTAATCCTATTTTTTCCATCAATTCTGGAAAATGAGCGGCTAATTGCTTAATCTGTTCAGCTAAAGGAGGAAAGATTAAAGTAACAATCAAAGCTAATAACAAAAAAAGGAATAAACAAATAAAAATTACTCCCAAAAGACGAGGCACCTTATATTTCTGGAGCCAGCTGACCGGTCCGTTGATAGCGGCGGCGATGACGATAGCCACGAAAACAACCATCAAAATATCGCGAATCAGATAAAGAAAAACCAAAGCTAATAAGATAAAAATGACTCGCAGAATGGTTGAAGTGGAAATATTGATTGTTTGAGAATCGTTCATATATTTAATATCTTTTCAAATTTTCTTTTATCCTTAAACGGACCAATTAAAGCCAAATTCAATTTTTCCGGCTTAAAAATATCTCGAGCCACCCGTTGAATATCATTAACGGTAACTGCTTCAATTTTAGCAAATTTCTCTTCTAAGGTCAAAATTTTCCTGGTTAACAGTTCCTGATTAGCATAAAAAGAGGCCTGGGCATCAGAAGATTCCATGCTGATCAGGGAACTTCCTTTAATGTAATCCTTGGCTTTTCTTAATTCGGCCGGACTAATTTTTTGACGAGCTATTTTTTTGTATTCTCCAAGAATTATTTTAACCACTCTTTCTATCTTATTATTATCCGTACCGGCATTAGTCAGCAGAAATCCAGTATCAGTGTCATTAGAAGCACCCGTGCTAATTTTATAAGCTAGGCCCAATCTCTCTCGAATCTTAATAAAAAGCCGCGAGCTCATATTACCGCCCAAAATAACTCCCAATAAACCTAAGGCGTATTTATCTGGATGGAAAATATCATAAGCCCGCACACCTAAACAAAGATGGCTCTGGTCAGTTTTTTTGTAATAAATTAAAGATTGAGGTTTATGTTGTCTTTCTCTGACTGGCAACTTATCTTTGACTGACTGTTTATTGATTGTTTTAAAATACTTTTTTACCTTGGCCAGAGTTGAACTATGGCCAATCTGGCCGGCTACCACCACAATAGTATTTCTTGATGAATAATGTTCTCTCAAGTATTTTATAAATTGAGCCCGTCTAACATCTTTAATCAACTTCTCGGTGCCGAGTATCCGCCAACCGGCCGGCTGATCACCGTAAAGAAGCTCGTCCCAAATATCATAGACATGACGAGCCGGATCGTCCAAATACATATTCAACTCTTGTAGAATAGTCCCTTTTTCCCGATTAATTTCTACCTGCTCTAATTTAGAATTCAAATAAATATCAGCCACCCAATCCAAGGCCAAATCTAAATGGCTAGCATCAACTTTAGCCCAATAGCCGGTATATTCCTGACCGGTAAAAGCATTATAGTGTCCGCCAATCTTATCTAAGGGTTCAATTAATTTCAAGGTATTGGGACGTTTTTTAGTCCCTTTAAAAAAAATATGCTCCAAGAAATGAGACAATCCATTAATTTCCTTGGTCTCGTATTTAGAACCAGCGCCAACCAAAACTAAAACACTGACCGTTTTAGTTTCTTTGACCGGTAGGGTAATAATCCTTAAACCGTTTTTAAGAGTGGTTTTTTTATAATTATTTGTCATGAAGTTCTTCCTCCCAGTGATAAGCCACCTTTAAGTTAACTTTATACTCAGCAATCTGACCATCTTTAATTTCAATATTTTGTCCAACAATACTAACTCC
>Ga0265592_1000085_pt1 | contig 61498 bp, 57 predicted proteins | sample saktaG_7_FD_190141 | JGI IMG/M metagenome (GOLD analysis project Ga0265592, IMG submission 190141) | Saline water microbial communities from Sakinaw Lake, British Columbia, Canada - sak_2010_1_5_120m | ecosystem: Environmental > Aquatic > Non-marine Saline and Alkaline > Saline ... | reverse complement strand
AAAAATTGTTGCATATACTGATGAAGCATGAAGGAACCTCAGCCTGAAATATTGCCTCATGCTCCATTATCAACTATTTAATTTTACAATGCAAACTGCGCTAACTGCGGGGTTTGAGGGTTAGGCTTGATGGGAAATTTGTAAAAATGAATCGTCATCATACATTGATAAAATTCGTTCTTCTTTTGTTATTGATCAGCTTTTCTGCTTGCGTGTCTTTAGGGGAACACCAAAAGGAACAGTTGCCCGAGGGATTTGTCTATGTTGACAGGGTTATTCCGAACATAGTTATTGAACTACGGTACTATACAGCGCATAATTTTGTCGGGGAACGAGTCGATGGATATTTAGAACCGAGGTGCATTCTCACCAAAGAGGCGGCAAACGCTCTCTTACAAGTCCAGGAAGAATTGAAGCCATTCGGTCTTGGCCTTAAAATATTTGATGCTTACCGCCCACAGCGGGCTGTTGATCATTTTGTTCGTTGGGCTAACAACTGGGAGGATACCCGGACGAAGGCGGAATTTTATCCGGACATAAATAAGAATACCCTGATAAAGGATGCCTATATTGCCAGCCGGTCAAGTCACAGTCGTGGCAGTACTGTTGACTTAACGATCATTTCCCTTCAACCTGAAACACGAGATAAAGAACTCGATATGGCAACCGGCTTTGACTTTTTTGGACCACCGTCCTGGCCGCTCTTCCCTGGTTTCTCTCCCGGTCAGCGAGCACACCGGATGTTGCTGCACATTCTGATGAAAAAGCATGGCTTCGAGCCCTATCCGGAGGAATGGTGGCATTTCACCCTGAGAAACGAACCATTCCCGGAGACCTATTTCAATTTTCCAGTTCAATGAACAAAATGCCGAACCAGTGCATCCAGGCGACGCGCGGGGAAAACTGCGGGTGGACTTTTTGAGTCTTTAACTATGCGCGCCTGTCTTCATCTCTGATAAATAAAGAATCCTAGCAGTTCATCTCTTATATTATTTGCTTTTATTTTAATATTTTTATACTGTGTTTCGTCGCAATAGTAGCAGATGAAATGGATGGTACGGATAGATGGGACTGATTACTCTTTTAATCAAAAATCCGGTGGCCTTTTTTTTGATAGCCATACCGCTCTTATATTCAGTAATATTCCATGAACTGGCCCACGGCTGGGTTGCCAACAGGATGGGAGACCCCACTGCCAAGCTCATGGGAAGATTAAGCCTCAATCCGCTGAAGCATCTCGACCCGATGGGGACGTTTATGCTTTTTATCTTCGGCTTCGGATGGGCAAAGCCCGTTCCCGTAAATTTCAACAATCTCCATGGAAGCCGGGCAGGGATACTACTCGTCTCTTCGGCAGGAATTATCGTCAACATAATGCTCGCCTTTGCCGCTCTCTTCCTGCTCCAATCTCTGGCACTCCCCTCAAACGGTGTCGCCGCTACGATGCTTTACTACATGGCCCAGATCAATATCATACTGGCAGCGTTCAACCTGATCCCGATCCCGCCCCTAGACGGCTCTAAAATTCTTATGTGCTTTCTCCCCCCACGCCTTGAATATCAGCTTTCACGGGTTGAACCTTACGGTTTTGTTGTCATAATCGCCCTGCTCTTCTTCGGTGTCCTCAACCCTGTCATCGATCTGTTCCGCTGGATCATAATGTCTATTATAGGTGTCATGCTCTTTAAATAATTGTGGATTTTCGACCCAATCCCTGATACACATACCGGCGGTATTCATCTCCCGGCAGGAAGAAAAGCGCTCTGAACAGTTGGCGACCTGCGGGGAAAAACACGTCAAACGGAGAGAAAAAAATATGGGATCAAAACAGAGACAAACACAAACGGAACAGAAGGCCAATTTCGAACGGAAGCTGGAAGACCGCCTCTCTTTCCTGTCTGAAAAGGAGATCGAATCTCCCGGGATCAAAAGAGATCCTGTCGTTAAAAAACTGCGGGCACGTATCAAGGAGGTAAATTCAAGACTGAAGACAATCGCCTCCCACGAAACGAGAACGGAAGAACTGGCGAAGATGAAGGCGGAAAAAGCGGCCGCCCCCAAAAAAGATCAAGAAGGCGGTAAAGGCAAGAAGTTAAAGGAAAAACCCCAAGAGGGCAAGGGGAAAAAGAAAAAGAAGGAATAACGTGACAAGCGGCGTGGGGGCAGCTGCTCATTTTTATTCAGCTCCCCCGCTGAAACCGCACATCAACACCCCAATATTCTGCAGTAAAATCAACTCTTATCAAACAAAGATTTTGTATCTAAAACCAATGGTTCAAACCATTTCTCATCCAACTTCGCCTCCCCCAATAAAGCAGTTTTAATCCATCAGATTAAGAAGAAAAAATGGTAAATTTTTCCTTGACAAACCATATGCCTGTCCTTATAGTGGGGGAAAGTGGATAATTGTGGAGGAACTATATAGATGTCTGTGTTTAGGGGAAGATATTACCACACCATAGACACTAAGGGAAGAATAATCTTTCCTACCAAGCTTCGTGAAGTCTTCGCCGAGAAATATGACAACAGAATGGTGATCACGAACTGGGACGGTTATCTGATGGTTTTCCCCTATGACGAGTGGAGGATATTAGAAGAGAAAGTCAGCCACCAGTCGATATTGAAAAAAGAAGTGAGAGAGTTTCAGCGTTTTTTCATGTCCGGTGCAGTTGATTGTACCTTTGACAGTCAGGGAAGAATTCTCATACCACCAGCACTTAGGGAATTTGCAAAACTTGAAAAAGATGTCGTTCTTGCGGGAATGATTAGAGTTATCGAGATATGGAGCAAAGAACACTGGGGAGATGAGATAGATAAAGCTTCCACCCATATAGCCGGCTTTAGCGAATATATGGCCAACCTGGGCATATAAACGGTATGGATTACTCCTTTCACACACCGGTAATGTTAAAGGAGACAATTGATTCTCTTGATTGTAACCCGGGAGGTATCTACCTGGACGGGACGATAGGAGGCGGGGGGCACGCCTATCATATACTTACGAAAACAGCCCCTGATGGAATTCTTATCGGAATTGACGCAGACGATGATGCGTTAACGGAATCGCAGCGCAGGCTGGACCAGTTTGGCAACAGAAAGATTCTTGTTAAGGGCAATTTTGCAGATATCGGGGAGATATTAGCCAACCTGAACATAAAAAAAGTTGACGGGATACTGTTTGATCTTGGTGTTTCTTCCCATCAGCTTGAAACGGCAGAACGTGGTTTTAGCTTCTCTTTAGACGCGCCCCTTGACATGCGGATGGATCGGAGGCAGAAGCTCAGCGCCTATGATCTTATAAATACACTTTCAGACAAAAAGTTAGAAAGGATAATAAAAAAATATGGCGAAGAAGTAATGGCCGGGAGGGTTGTCAGAGCTATTTCGGAAAAAAGGACAATAGCCCCGATAAAAACGACCAAAGAGCTCGCCGCTATTATAGTTAAAGCACTACCCCCCCAGTTGAAAAGGAAAAGGACGCACCCAGCAACTAAAACCTTCCAGGCCTTAAGAATAGCTGTCAATGATGAGCTCTCAAATCTTTACAGGGCAATAAATGACGGCATCGACGTACTCAAACAAGGAGGCAGGTTTTCCATAATTTCGTTTCATTCTCTTGAGGATAGAATTGTTAAGAACTTATTTCGCTCTTGGGAAAAGGGATGTATCTGTCCCCCCGATTTCCCAATTTGTGCCTGTAAGCGAAAACCAAAGCTGAAAGTACTGACCAGAAAACCGGTTATGCCAGGCAATGCGGAGATAGATGCCAATCCGAGAGCCAGAAGCGCCAGACTGAGAACAACTATGAGGGTTTAAAAATGTCTGCAAAGCATAGCAAAAAAGAGCGTTTGGAAATTAAATTTTCCACCGTGATTATTGTCAGTCTCGTTCTTATGGCAACTGCTCTTATCTATGTCTGGTCGCATCTACATTTTACAAAGCTGAATTATCTTATAGCAGAGGAAATAAGTATTAGGGACAACCTTATCGAAGAAAACAAAAGGTTGAAAATTGAATACGCTACCCTGAGATCGCCCCAGCGCATCGAGGCGATCGCCAGAGACAAATTAGGCATGCATTATCCTGAAAGGGAACAGGTTATTTTTATAAAATGAAGGGGAGCGCAAAAAAGTGGCTGCGGTTCAGGACAACAACTCTGCTTGTGTTTTTCCTGGTGTTGTTTATCGCCCTGATATCAAGGGCGTATCAGCTACAGGTTCTTTCAGGAAAGACTCTCAAGGTACAAGCGGATAAGCAGCATACGAGCACCCTGCAGTTTCTGCCTGAAAGGGGTCTTATACTTGACCGGAATGGCGAGAAACTTGCTGCAAGCATAATGGTAGATTCAGTCTGCGCTAATCCATCGAAAATAAATAATCCCGAGGAGGTTTCTTCAAAACTTTCGTCTGTTCTCGGGATAAAGAGAAAATCCCTTCTGAAAGAGCTTTCAAAATCAAGAAATTTTTGCTGGGTAGCAAGAAAGATTTCTCCCTCTCAGGCAGAAAGTGTAAAGGCCCTGGATATCGACGGAATTTTTTCAATAAAGGAACCTAAACGATTTTATCCTAACAGGAAACTGGCAGGTCAACTTCTCGGGTTCGCAGGTTTAGATTCGACAGGGCTTGAAGGATTGGAGCTAAAATATGACAGTCACTTAAAGGGATTACCAGAGAAAATCTTTCTGGAAAAAGATGCAAAAGGAAAGAAAATCTATTCAGGGGAGAACCCGACTGCCGGAAAGAAAAGTAAAAACTGCAACCTGATCCTTACCATAGATAGCAGAATTCAATATCTGGTTGAATCACAACTGGATGACGCTGTCAAACAAACGGGGGCAAAGGGAGGGGTTGCCGTTGTTATGAACCCAAAGACAGGTGCAATACTCGCAATGGCAAATATGCCCGGTTTCAATCCCAACACCTTCTTCAGATATTCTCCCGAATCATGGAAAAACAAAGTAATCACGGATTGCTTTGATCCCGGCTCAACATTTAAACCATTTCTGTTGGCAGCGTCGCTGGAGGAAAACGTAATCGATGAGAACAACAGGTTTTACTGTGAGAATGGCTTTTATGCAGTGGGAGATAGAGTAATACGCGACGTAAAAAAACATGAGGACCTCTCCTTTCGGGAAATTATCAAATATTCAAGCAATATCGGTGCTGTCAAGATCTCGGAGGTACTGGGCAAGGAGAAATTTTATCAATATATCCAGAAATTCGGGTTCGGCTCAAAAACAGGGATAGACCTCCCCGGAGAATCTTCCGGAATCCTGAGACAACCTGAAGACTGGACAAAGGTTGACACGGCAACCATATCTTTTGGTCAGGGTATTTCGGTAACGGCAATACAGATGATTTCCGCCTTCTCTGCCATAGCAAACCATGGTGTTTTGATGAAACCATATGTCGTCCGCGGACTGATTGACCAGAACAACCGGGTAGTCAAGGAATTTACACCTACAGTTATCAGAAAGGTAATCTCCCCGGCTACCGCTGAAAAGCTCACATCTGTTCTTGTAGATGTCGTGGAGGGTGAAGGCGGTACCGGAAGGAGCGCTCAAATTGCCAATGTTGCCATAGCAGGAAAGTCAGGAACATCTCAAAAATTTGATTTTGCTGAAGGCAGCTATTCGCACGACAAGGTCAGCGCCTCTTTTATAGGATTTTTCCCTGCCGAGGACCCGTGCGTAGCTATTCTTGTGGTACTGGATGAACCTGCAAACCACAGATGGGGCGGGGTGGCATCAGCACCCGTCTTCAAGAATATTGCTGAGAGTATATTGTATTGGGCAGGGCCCTCATCTCTGACAACCTGTGCAACAGAGACCGGCAGCCATGATTTAAGTCCCACAAGTCTTACGGTATCCACCTCTGATGTCAACACTTCGGATATGGCGGATTACGGTGTTAAATATGTAAACCTGACCTTATCGGATGAATCGGCCATGCCGGACTTCAGTGGCATGTCTATAAGGAATGCATTAAAGCTGTCACAGGAAAGGGGAATAGATTTGAAAATCGTGGGAAGCGGATGGGCGGTAAAACAGAACCCATTGCCCGGAGGCCCCACAGAAAGCAATAAGTCTTGTACCGTTTCCTTTAGTACCGGCTTTTAGTAAAAGTTCAGGGTTCCGAGTTCAAAGTTCAGAGTCAAAAGATTCAGAACTCGAAACTAATTCAGAACTATATTAAGAGGAATTGATTTTGCAACTGTCTCATTTAATAAAAGGACTCGATATTATTGAGATATCCGGAGATGTATCGGGTGATGTCTCCTCCATCTGCTATGATTCCAAAAAATGCGAGGAGGGGTCTCTATTTGTTGCTGTCTCCGGCCATAAATCTGATGGTCACGATTATATCTCTGAGGCGGTCAACGGAGGAGCACGATACATTGTGCATGAAAAGGATATCTACACAAAACCGCAGATAACTTATATAAAAGTTGCAGACAGCCGGCGGGCTCTCGGCGTACTGGGGAAAAATTTCTTTCAGAACCCTTCTTCCAAACTCTGCTTAATAGGCATCACGGGAACAAACGGAAAGACTACGGTAAGCTACCTCCTGGAAGCAATTCTCACCTCCGCAGAACTCAAGGTTGGAGTAATTGGAACTGTAGATTATAGATTCAATGGAAAGGTATTCCCCGCCCCAATTACAACACCAGAATCTCTTGACCTGCAGAAAATGCTCAGGGAAATGGCAGATTCCGGGATAACCCATGTAATTTTAGAAGTATCTTCTCATTCGCTCGACCTGAAAAGGGTGAATAGCTGCGAGTTTAATCTGGGGATATTTACAAATCTTTCCCGGGATCATCTCGACTATCACCATACCATGGAACGATACTTCCTGGCGAAGAAGATATTTTTCGAGGAGATACTTAATGTCGGCAAAAAGATGATCATAAATAGTGATGATATCTGGGGACAGAAGCTCCTTGAGGAAATCGACAAGAAGGCCAAGACCTTCGGTATCGAAAGTGAATCTGATGTTTCAGCTGAAAATTTTACCATTTCACCGAACGGCATAAAAGGGGAGATAAAAACGCCTCACGGTAATTTTACAATAAATTCTTCAATGATCGGAAAGTTCAATCTGTACAATATCCTGGCTGCAACAACAGCAGCCCTGTCACTCCGGATTCCGGAAAAGCACATTCAGGACGGTATAGAAAATCTAAAGAACATACCCGGGCGGCTGGAAAAAGTGAGCAAACCGGGACAACCCACGGTCTTTGTAGACTATGCCCATACGGAAGATGCCCTCAGAAAGGTACTCGAGAATTTATCCGAACTTAATAAGGGAAAGATTATTACCGTCTTCGGGTGCGGTGGTGACAGGGATCACGGGAAAAGACCTCTGATGGGAAATGCCGCCACAACACTGAGCGATATTACCATCGTCACCTCCGATAATCCGAGAACCGAAGACCCGCTTACGATCATAAAAGAAATAGAAAAAGGAATCATCGGGTTAACAGGCACCATCGTGAAAAAGTATTCTCCGGAAGAGCTGAATAAAAATTTTAACAACAGAGGATACACAATTGTGCCCGATCGAAAGGCTGCAATTGAGCTTGCAATCGCCATAGCAAATGTTTTAGATACCGTTCTCATCGCTGGAAAGGGGCATGAGAATTACCAGATTATAGGAAATCGGAGGACTCCCTTCGACGACAGAATAGTAAGCGCGGAGGCGCTTAAAAAAAGTGCCTAAAGTTTAAAGTGACTAAAGTGAACTAGAATTAAAATGATCTTAAACTTTAAACTTTGATGCACTCGTAAAAAGTCATAAACTGCACCATTTGTCATGCTGAACTTGTTTCAGCATCTAATTATTTCAGTAAGTTAGAGACCCTGAAATAAATTCAGGGTGACAAAAAAAGACTTTTTACGAGACTGTCAACTTTGAACTTTAAACTTTGAACTCTAAACTTTAAATATGAATTGTGTATTTACCGTAGACGAAATTATTGAGGCAACAGGCGGGAAAATAATAAAAAGAAGCTCCGGCGGGACATTCAAGGGGCTGTCCACCGATTCAAGGCACATCTCAAAGGGAGCACTCTTTTTGCCTATTGTAGGAGAAAGGTTTGATGGACACAATTTTATAGCAGCCGCTATTAAGGACGGGGCCTTGGGATCACTGGTTCAAAGTGGTCTGGAAGAAAAAATCAAAGCTGTCTCCTCCGGGGACGCTACTCTGATCTCTGTTAAGGATACTTTGAAGGCCCTGGGGGATATTGCTCACTTATGGCGGAAAAAATTTGAGCTCCCCGTTATAGCCGTAACAGGAAGCTCCGGGAAAACAACAACAAAGGAAATGATTGCGGGGGTGGTTGGAACGACTAAAAGGACATTAAAAAGCCGGGGGAATTTCAATAATCTTGTTGGTCTTCCTCTGACACTCCTTGAGATCAATGCAGGCCACGAAGTGGCGATCGTAGAGATGGGGACAAACAGAAGCGGTGAAATCGGGAGACTCACAAAAATTGCTATGCCGGACGTCGGACTAATTACCAATATCGGGCCGGCTCACCTCGAAGGGCTTAAATCCTTGGATGTGGTGAGAGAAGAAAAGTGGGATCTGTTCAATAATATGGGAGACCGAGGGACTGCCATTCTCAATAACGATGATGATTCACTGCGTGAACTGGCCGGCCGGTGGAAAGGAGAAGCCGTGACCTTCGGCATTAAAAATTATGCCGATGTCCGTGCAAAACATATCTCTATAAAAGGGAGAACAGGGACAAAATTTACCCTCACTATAGATGGAATCTCCCGCGAACTAATAATGTCAACCACTGGAGAACACAACATCTACAATGCCCTTGCCGCCGCCGCGTCTTCCCGGGCCGTGGGCATCGAACCCGATTTGATATGTGAGGGGTTACTGTCATTCAAGCCTATCTCCGGACGCATGGAGATACTGAAATTAAAAAACGGGGCATTTTTAATTGACGATACATACAATGCCAATCCGGCATCGGTCAGCGTTGCCCTGAAGACACTGAAAGATTTAAAGGGGAAACAGAAAAGTACGGTTATTTTGGGAGATATGCTTGAACTGGGTGCGTGGGCGGACGAAATGCACGAAGATATCGGAAGCCTTATGGCGGATACCGGTGTTGACACAATCTTCCTCAGGGGAAAGTTTTCCCGCGCGGTCACAGAAGGGGCAGTCAGGAGAGGTCTTAAAAACAACCAGATATATTCCCCCGAAACTACAGGGGAGATAGCGACACATCTCCGACAGCATTTAAAAAAAGGGGACTGGGTGCTGGTGAAGGGATCAAGGAAGATGAAAATGGAAGAAATTGTCCAGGAATTAACCAGCGTGTTTGGGCTTGAAAAAGCTGAAGGGTAAGGGGATTTAACAGTGCTGTACCATCTATTATATCCACTACATAAAACATTCTTTTACTTTAATGTATTCCGGTACATTACCTTCAGGACAATATATGCAACGATAACCGCCCTGATTATCTGTTTCGTCCTGGGACCATGGTTAATACGGAAGCTTAAAACATTGCACATCGGCCAGCCGATAAGGAAAGACGGCCCCGGTTCTCACCTGTCGAAGGAAGGAACCCCGACAATGGGGGGTATTCTTATTATTTTTGCTGTAGTCGTATCGACTCTTCTCTGGGCTAATCTTACAACGGACTATGTATGGTTAGTGCTCGTGGTAACGGTCGGGTTCGGCCTGATAGGCTTTATCGACGACCTGTGGAAACATATCAGCAAAAGCAGCGGAGGTGTGCCCGGTTATGTAAGGTTATTAGCAGAAACTGCTATAGCACTGTTTATCAGCGTTATTCTGTTTATGAAACCGGGATTCAACTCATCTATAACCATACCCTTTTTCAAGACATTGCTTCCCGATTTGGGATGGGGTTATGTGATTTTTTCAACATTTGTAATTGTGGGGGCCGCAAATGCGGTAAATCTTACAGACGGGCTTGATGGACTTGCAACAGGCCCGGCTCTAATATGTTTTGCAACCTATATTCTGTTTGCATACTTCGCAGGTAACGTAAAAATATCAGGATACCTGCAGATACCTTATGTGTCGGGAGTAGGGGAACTCACCATCTTTTGCGGGGCCATGACGGGTGCATGCCTCGGTTTTCTCTGGTTCAACACTTACCCTGCCCAGATTTTTATGGGTGACGTGGGGTCTCTTTCTCTTGGTGGCGCTCTTGGAACCATGGCTATAGTAACAAAACAGGAGATGCTCCTTGCCATTGTAGGCGGGATATTTGTGTTGGAAACTATTTCAGTCATATTTCAGGTCGGCTGGTTCAAGATGTCGAACGGTAAGCGCATCTTCAGGATGGCTCCGATCCACCACCATTTTGAGCTGAATGGATGGGCGGAACCGAAAGTCATCGTACGCTTTTGGATTATCTCAATAATCCTGGCTCTCATCGCTATAAGTACTCTGAAGCTGAGGTAGACGAATGGATCTGAATGGGAAAAGGGTACTGATTGTCGGCTTGGGGAAGACAGGTATTGCAACTGTCAGGTTCCTGAAAGAAAAAGGTGCAGTGGTTTTTGTAAGTGATGAAAAACCGGCATCAGAACTTGTGGATGCAACCTCTGCACTCGGGGATTTGAATGTGAACATGCAGCTCGGCGAACACAGTCTCGACGTCATGTCTCAAACAGATATGGTTGTACCGTCACCCGGTGTCCCGCCATTTAACGTAATACTTTTGGAAGCGGTAAAGAGGGGAATCCCTATTTTAAGCGAGATAGAACTTGCCTGGAGATTTCTGAAAAGACCGATGATAGCTATTACCGGAACCAACGGAAAGACAACGACAACTACATTATTAGGAAAAATGCTCAAAAAGGCGGGGAAAGAGGTGTTTATCGGAGGTAATATCGGAAATCCCTTAATAGACTATGTAAACGGAAAACAGAAAGACGATTATGTGGTTGTTGAGGTTAGCAGTTTTCAGCTGCAGTGGGTTGAACTTTTTAAACCTCTTATATCCATACTTCTGAACACAACCTACGACCATCTGGATTATCATGGAACTTTTGAAGAGTATTCCTCAATTAAAGAAAGGATTTTTAAGAATCAAAACGGTGGTGACCTCGCCATACTCAATGCGGATGATCCTCTATCACCATCACTTTCAAAAAGAATCCGGGCAGAGATTACGTGTTTCAGCTCTTCCAGAAAGCTGACGGAAGGTATTTTCCTCAATAGCAAGGTTTTGAGATTTGGCGATGAAAATTATCCGCTCGAGATGATGAGACTTCCAGGTGTTCATAACATAGAAAATGTTATGGCCGCCGTGGTCGCTGCAAGAAGATGCGGATGCCACCCCTCTAAAATCATTTCGGCAGTAGAGGACTTTAAAGGAATACCGCACCGGATAGAATTTGCAGGTCAAAAAGGCGGAGTGGAATTTTATGACGATTCCAAAGCAACTAATGCGGGTGCAGTTGTCAGGGCGCTTCAGACCTTTTCCAACCCGATTATTCTCCTTCTGGGAGGGAGAAACAAGGGCGGAGATTTTAAAGTATTAGCCGAACCAATCAGGGAAAAGGTTAAGCAGCTTGTCCTGTTTGGTGAGGCAGGAGAGGAGATAAACTCCAATATCGGCGGAACAGTTCCAACCAGGCGTGTACTCTCCCTTAAGGATGCAGTTCGCTTTGCCTGCGCTTGCTCCTCTTCCGGCGATGTCGTTCTGCTCTCCCCGGGATGTGCAAGTTTTGACGAATTTACAAACTACAAGGAACGCGGAAGATATTTTAAAAAACTTCTAGGGAACCTCTGATATGGACAAGAAGAATCCTGCCCGCTCATGCCTGACTATGGCAGGCGGGCCTGACATCATTCTCCTGCTTGTTACACTGATCCTCGTCACTTTCGGTACTGTGATGATATACAGCTCAAGCTCAGCCATCGCCGTAACAAGGTTCGGAGATGGATACTTTTTCATAAAGAAACAGATTTTGTTTGTAGCCCTCGGACTTGGAGTAATGATCATACTGTCCAGGATACCTTACTACTATTTAAGAAAAGTGGCCTATTTCAGTATGTTATTTTCTGTTGTGCTTCTTTCTCTGCTTTTGATCAGGGGACTGGGAACCAGAGTGGGCGGCGCCACAAGGTGGCTTGACCTTGGAGTGTTTTCATTTCAGGTAACGGAACTTGTCAAGGTCTCCTTTGTTCTCTTCCTGGCTCATTTCCTGACCAAGAAAGAGGAACATATAAAGGAGTTTAACAAGGGTTTTTTGCCGCCCCTGATAATAACGACCATTATTATCGCCCTCATATTACTGCAGCCCGATTTTGGCACGGCGACAATCATGGGGATGATATTAATATTTATGTTTTATCTGTCCGGAAGCAGGATTTTACACCTGGCCGGCTTAGCTGCTCTTCTTGTTCCGGCGGGTTATATACTGATTACGCAGAAGGGCTACCGTTTAGAAAGATTCCTGAGTTTTCTTGACCCCTGGAAAGATCCTACAAATTCAGGCTTTCAGATAATTCAGTCTTTTCTTTCCTTCGGATCTGGTGGAATACTCGGTGTCGGGCTCGGAAACAGCATGCAAAAACTCTTTTATCTTCCCGAACCGCATACGGATTTTATCCTTTCGGTCATCGGTGAAGAGAGTGGGTTTATAGGGATTACGATTATTATTCTGTTGTTCGCCATTTTTGTACTACGGGGATTTATGATTTCATATAAGGCTCCTGACTTATTTGGAATCCTCCTGGCCTCCGGCCTTACGATAATCATCGCCCTGGGAGCATTTATAAATATGGCTGCAGTTATGGGATTAATTCCGACCAAAGGGTTGGTGCTTCCTTTTCTTAGCTATGGGGGAACATCATTAATTATGAGTCTGGCAACGGTGGGGGTGCTCCTGAACATATCATCCCATCGGGAATGAAGGGCAATGGGTGAAAAGTTCAAAGTTTACTTGTATTTGAACAAGGGACCTTGATGTGAAAATAATAATAGCAGGTGGAGGAACAGGCGGACACATCTTTCCGGGAGTCGCTGTTGCAGAGGAATTCCTGAAAAGGGACAAAAAAAATAGGGTCCTTTTCATCGGAACCGGAAAAGGATTGGAAGCAAGGATATTACCGGACATGGGTTTTCAACTGCGAACCATTGATGTAGAGGGCGTTAAGGGAAAAGGCATTGCAAGATCAATCAGTGCCTCATTAAAGATTCCCTTGAGTATGTTTCAGTCACTTATGATTGTCCGTGAATTTTCCCCGGATATGGTTCTTGGCGTCGGGGGGTATGCATCCGGTCCGACAGTGATAACGGCTCACTTTATGGGGATCATGACCGCAATCGCCGAACAGAACGCCAGACCCGGGGTAACAAACAGAATACTCGGCAGGTTTGTCAACAAGATCTTCCTTGCCTTTCCCGAAACGAAGAGATTTTTTCTCGAAGAGAAGGCGGTGGTTACAGGAAATCCTGTCCGGGAAAGATTTTTGGGAGAGAAAAAGATTCCAGAAAAGACAGACGGCAGATTTACGCTACTTATATTTGGTGGAAGTCAGGGCGCTCATACTATAAACAAGGCTGTCTGTGATTCTCTCGAATATCTGAAAGAGATAAAGGGCAGATTGAAAATTATTCACCAGACAGGAGAAAGTGACTTTAAATGGGTCGCAGATGTTTATACGGATTATGGGATTGATGCCGAAGTCTTTCCATTTATAGGTGATATGGCACAGGCTTTTGGAGCGGCCGATTTACTGGTATGCAGGGCAGGGGCAACATCAATAGCTGAAATAACAGTAAGTGGGAAAGCCGCCATCTTTGTACCATTTCCCTTTGCAGCAGGTGATCATCAGACAGAAAACGCAAGGGTTTTAACAGATGCAGGGGCTGCCGAGATGATCCAGGAAAGAGAACTCAGCGGCAAACTCTTTGCGGAAGTTATTCTGCGACTTTACCACGATCCTGAAGCGATTAAGAAAATGGAAGAAAAATCCGCCGGGTTTGGAAATATGAGGGCAGCAACAGACATTGTTAATGAATGTCTGGCACTGTGTAAAGTGCATAGTGCACAGCACTGTGTGTAAAAAGAAAATTGCACTAATTTACGGAAATCAGGGGCCAATAAATGGTGGCAGGCTGTTGCTCAAACAAAAATCTTTTGGGCTGTCTTTAAAACGTTTTTTGCGAATAAATCTTGGCTACGCGTAAGATAAGCGATCTCTGGTATTTAGGCCCTAAGGGTGGGACTTAAAATCGCATGTAGCAAGCTTTAGATTTATCAAAAAAACTCCCTGGCAAAGCAAAAAGGATTTTGGGCAACAGCCTGTTCAAACCGGGAAGTCCGGCAGACAGCAATGAACTTATAAATTTGCTGTCAGATAACAAGGAAATTTATGTACAGAAAGGTAAAAAACATACACTTCGTCGGTATAGGCGGTATCGGCATGAGCGGTATAGCAGAGGTACTGCTAAATACGGGCTATGCCATCAGCGGATCTGACCTTAACGAAACGGGGCTTACAAAGCGTCTGGCCTCACTGGGTGCCAAAATTTCCTACGGCCATCGTGCATCCAATCTTGAAAAGGCTGATGTTGTAGTCACATCGACCGCCGTTGAAAAAGATAATCCTGAGGTGCTCGCCGCACATCAAAGACACATTCCTGTTATCCCGCGTGCGGAGATGCTTGCAGAACTCCTAAAGATGAAGTTCTCCATAGCAGTATCAGGGTCTCACGGGAAAACAACAACGACTTCCATGATCGCCACTATACTTGCCCATGGCGGTCTTGATCCCACCATGGTTATAGGTGGAAAGCTGGCAAGTATAGGAAGCAATGCGAGGCTTGGTGACGGAGAATATATCGTGGCTGAGGCCGATGAAAGTGATGGCTCTTTCCTCAGATTGAGTCCGTCTATCTCAGTAATTACAAATATTGATCGTGAACATCTTGATTACTACCGGGACATCGAAGAGATCAAGGAGGCATTTTTGCAGTTCGCCAATATTGTTCCCTTCTACGGCTCTACAATACTCTGTCTCGATAACGATAATGTAGTCGAAATACTTCCCGAGATAAAAAGAAGGGTCATTACATACGGTCTTTCAGACCAGTCTGACTATAAGGCAAGGAATATATCCTTTGAAGGATCATCATCAAGCTTCGCCTTATACTACAGGGGTGATTTACTTGGAGATATCTCCCTGAATGTCCCGGGACTTTTCAATGTCTATAATTCTATGGCAGCGATTGCCGTTGCCCGTGAACTCGATATGGATTTCCCTAAAATCAGAGAGGGTATCAAGTCTTACGTCGGTGTTCATCGGAGACTGGAAATCAAAGGCGAGGTGAGCGGTATAACCGTTATTGATGACTACGGCCACCATCCAACTGAGATCAGGGCAACTTTAGCAGCTGCAAAACAGGCGTGGAATAAGCGGCTCATCGTCGTTTTTCAACCTCACCGCTATACCCGTACCAGAGCGCTCTTTGATGATTTCCTGACGGCCTTTCCCGATGCGGATATCCTGATCCTGACCGACATATATGCCGCCAGTGAAAAGAAGATAGAGGGAGTTCATGCATCGGGTCTCTGTAAGGGTATCAAGAGCCGCGGGCAAAAAGACGTAATCCATATATCTGATTTTGACAGGATCGTTGACCGCCTGCTGGCAATAGCCGAACCCACGGATGTGATCATCACGCTGGGAGCAGGTGACGTCTGGAAGGTTGGTGAGGAATTTTTGAGGAAGGCCTTTGTAGAATTTAAGACCGAGGAAATCGAATGATCAGAGAGAAAGCATTTCAGGAAAAATTAGAGAGTCTCGTCTCCGGCAAGGTTTTCTTCAGTGAACCGATGGACCGACATACTTCTATCGGGGTTGGCGGAATGGCCGATGTACTGATATTCCCCAGCAGTATTGAGGAACTCGGACAGCTTATTTCTTATCTTAGATATTGTGATGTTCCATTTATACCAGTGGGTAACTGTACAAATCTTATAGTGAGGGACGGCGGGTACAGGGGTGTCCTGGTTTCCTTAAAAAAACTTATGACTATCGATTATCAGCCATCATCCATCTCAATCCACGCGGAAGCCGGAGTGCCTCTTTCCGAAATCGTTAATCTGTCCATAAAAGAATCTCTTGCCGGCATAGAATTTTGTGCCGGCATCCCCGGATCGGTAGGTGGCGGTGTAAAAATGAATGCCGGAGCCTGCGGCAGTGAACTGAAAGACGTTGTTAAAACGGTATCGCTGATGAACGGTGGAGGAGAAATAAAGACTGCGGGAAGAAATGAACTTGAATTCGAATACAGGAACCTTAATCTTCCGGAAAGAACGGTTATCCTCGGTGCAAAGTTTTTATTAACAAAGGGGGTAAAAGAAGAGATTCAGGAAAGAGTTTCGAAAATTATCAGTATGAGAAAGAAAAAGCACCCTCTTGAACTTCGCAGCGCTGGTTCGATCTTCAAGAATCCGCCTAATATCCCCGCCGGCAAAATCATAGACGATCTTGGGCTCAAGGGTAAAAAGGCCGGTGGTGCAAAGATATCTGAAATACATGGAAATTTTATTGTAAATTCAGGGGGAGCAAAAGCAAGGGATGTAATCTCTCTAATAGATATGACAAAGAAAAGGGTTTGGGAAGAAAGAGGCATTCATCTCGAAACTGAAGTAAAGGTAATAGGCGTCGACTGATGAAGAAATCGATTATAACAAAAATTGCAACGAAAAAAAACAGGTTAAAAAGACGTTCGGTAAAGATTTTTTACGACATTTTTAAGGGGTTAGCGCTGATTGTAACCGTCATCGCTTCAGCTTCATTTATGATACTTGCATACAATTATATGATCAGCGCACCCTATTTTCAAATTGAAAAAACGACTATTAAAGGATGTGAAAGGATCACAGAAAATGAAGTTTTAACTCTTGCCGGCATGAAACCATTTCAAAATATCCTGGCAATCAATCCGGGTGAGATAGCACGAAAGATCAATTCAAATCCCTGGGTAAAAGATGTTTCAATAGAAAGGGGGCTCCCAAACAGACTGGTTATAGAGGTCAGAGAAAGGGAAGTATCTGCCCTGGTCAAGGAGAACAACGGCATCTATTTTATGGATAGCAGCGGGGTCATATTCAAAGAACTAAAGAACGGCGAGAAGGAAGATCTCCCCGTTCTTACCGGATTTCACAAGAATGCGGCTCTCCTAAAAAAATCGACCGAGCTCATCGCCTGTCTGTCATCGAACAGCGGTTCCCCTGAAATAAGGAATGTATCGGAAATTCATGGAGATGAAATTTTCGGGTTCTCCGTTTTTACCAACAGTGGTCTGTGTATACAGCTCGGTTTTGAGAACTATGAAAAAAAACTGAAAAGGTTGAAATCTGTCATAACCGACCTTAGAAGAAAGAATTTGAATAAGGAATGTATATGTATTGATGTCAGCAATCCGAGCAGGGTTGTTGTTAAAAGGAAAGATACTCTAAAAGAAGGTTATAAGACATAGCAAAGGTAGAAAGACAATGGGGAAAAACGGAAATATAATTGTCGGGCTGGACATAGGAACCACTAAGGTCTGTGCCATTGTCGGCGGAGTGACGGATAATGGTATCGACATTATCGGGATAGGTTCTCACCCTTCTGAAGGATTGAGAAAAGGAGTTGTAGTCAATATTGAAAGCACCGTGAATTCCATAAAAGGGGCTGTGGAGGAGGCTGAACTTATGTCCGGCCACGAGATTTCCTCCGTCTTTACAGGAATTGCAGGAGGACATATCAGTGGTTTCAACAGTCATGGTATCGTGGCAGTAAAGAGTCGTGAGGTCGACGAGAACGATGTAAAGAGATCAATTGAGGCAGCAAAAGCTATCGCTATTCCTCTGGACAGAGAAGTCCTCCATGTATTGCCACAGCACTACATTGTAGATAACCAGGATGGTATAAAGACTCCCGTAGGAATGTCCGGTGTCCGGCTCGAGGCAAAAGTTCACATCATCACAGGTGCTGTCACATCTGCGCAAAATATCATCAAATCTGTAAACCGTGTCGGACTCGACGTAAATGATATCGTCCTGGAACAGTTAGCATCGAGTGAGGCGGTTCTCAGCTCTGATGAAAAGGAACTGGGAGTAGCTATAATAGACATAGGTGGAGGTACAACTGATATAGCCGTATTTTATGAAGGAAGCATTAAACACACTGCCGTCCTATCCCTTGGCGGAAATTATCTAACAGGAGATATTGCTGTCGGTCTCAGGACTCCGACTGTTGAGGCAGAGAAGATAAAGATAAACTATGGGTGTGCTTACACGCCTTTGATTCCGAAGGATGAAATTATAGAAGTCCCCAGTGTGGGTGGAAGGGAACCGAGGAAAGTTTCTCGCCAGATACTTGGGGAAATTATCGAGCCACGTATGGAGGAGATACTTAACCTGGCCCACAGAGAAATAGTCAAATCCGGCTACGAGGATCTCCTGGCTGCCGGTGTCGTTTTAACAGGAGGAACGGCTATTCTGGAAGGAATAACAGAGTTAGCCGAACAGATATTCAACATGCCGGTGAGAAGGGGATATCCGATAGGCATAGGCGGACTTACCGATATAGTCAACAGTCCTATGTATGCAACCGGTGTGGGATTAATAATCTATGGAAGTAAGGATTATTACAGGAACGTTTTTAAAAGAAGTGATGGAAATATATTTAATAGAGTAACGAGAAGGATGAAAAGATGGTTCACAGAATTCTTTTAGGAGGAAAGACATATGTTTGAATTGATAGAATCTAAAGTAAATTCTGCAAAGATCAAGGTTGTAGGGATTGGTGGAGGCGGAGGCAATGCCGTGAACACTATGATATCTTACGAACTTAAAGGCGTAGATTTTATCGCGGCAAATACCGATTCCCAGGCCTTGGGAGCATCGCTTTCACCCACCAAGATTCAGCTTGGTTCGGAAGTCACAAGAGGTCTCGGTGCCGGTTCAGATCCTGATGTCGGAAGAAGGGCCGCGGTCGAATCAACAGATGCCATAAAGAGCGCTCTCGCAGGAGCGGATATGGTTTTCGTTACCGCCGGTCTGGGCGGCGGGACAGGAACGGGGGGGGCACCCATTGTAACAGAAATTGCAAAAGAATTAGGGGCATTAACCGTTGCCGTCGTTACAAAGCCTTTTCTGTTTGAAGGTAAGAAGAGACAAAAACAGGCAGATGAAGGAATTTTAGAACTCCGAAGCACCGTCGATTCTCTCATAGTAATCCCCAATCAGAGACTCCTCAGTATAGGGGGAAGAACGATGCCCCTTCTCGATGCTTTCAAGAAGGCAGATGAAATACTGTTCCATGCTGTTAAGGGTATTTCCGACCTGATCATGGTACCGGGACTGATCAATCTTGATTTTGCCGACGTGAGGAACATCATGTCGGAGATGGGATTGGCCCTTATGGGTACCGGTATTGCGAGTGGAGAAAACAGGGCAGTAGAGGCGGCTCAAAAAGCGATATCTTCTCCTCTGCTGGAAGACAACACGATTCAAGGTGCACGCGGGGTGCTTCTCAATATAACGGGTGGATCAGACATGACTCTCGATGAGGTCAACGAGGCATCATCTTTGATCCATGCGGAGACCCATGAAGAGGCCAACATCATCTTCGGAACCGTTGTTGACGACAGTATGGGAGACGAAATACGTATCACGGTTATCGCTACCGGCTTTGAAGAATCCGGGAAAAAGAAACATGATATACCAGACACGTTCCATCTGGATGGACATAAGAAAGAGGACCTGTCCCAGCCCACATTTATAAGGAAGGAAAGACCTACAGATACTCCTAATGTAGTAAGGATGGGACTGATAGATGACGCTGTGGAAAGCGATTTTGAAATCCCGACATTCCTGAGAAAACAGGCAGACTGATATAGTAGGGAACAAGGAGTAGGGAGTAGGGAGTAGGGAGTAGGGAGCAAGAAGTAAGGTCAGAAATGCCTGATATCTGCATACTGCTTACTGGATACTGCCTACTTAATATAATATGTCCTGGAAGCTCAAAAAAAGATACAGAGATATTCTGTCTAAGGAGAAAGGTTATCAAAAAAATCTATGGGGCGATAGAATAACTGTTTGTCTTGCCTATCCTCATTATTATAGGACAGGAATGTCAAACCTCGGATTTCAAACTCTATATGCCCTTTTCAACAGTCACCCTTCATTCTTATGTGAAAGGGTCTTCCTTCCCGATCCCGACGATGAAGCCACATTCATCTCGAAATCGACTCCCCTTTTTAGTCTGGAGTCTCAGAAACCCCTTGCGGATTTCGATATTATTGCTTTTTCCATCTCCTTCGAAAACGATTATCCTAACACCTTAAAAATTCTTGCTATGTCGAGAATCGATCTTCTCACCCACCAAAGGAGCGAAGAAGATCCTCTTATCATCGGGGGCGGCATTTCGGTCACTCTTAACCCTGAGCCCCTGGCCGACTTTTTCGATCTTTTTATTTTAGGAGAAGGAGAAGAAGCGATCCCCGAGTTTCTTGACATCTTTAGAGAATCCCACCATCTCGGCCTCTCCCGCCATGAGACGCTATCCCGGGTGCAAAAAGAGGTCGAGGGTGCCTACGTTCCGAGATTTTATTCCGTTACCCACAATCCTGATGGTCAAATAATCGCATTTGAACCAACAGATTCCTCATTTCCTGAAAGAATCAGAAAAAGATCTGTCGGCAATATAAATGCATTTAACACCGATCAATCCATTATCGCATCGGATACGGAATTCGGGGACATGTTCCTGTCAGAGGTGAGCAGGGGCTGCGGGCGGGGATGCCGTTTCTGTGCCGCCGGTTTTGCTTACAGACCTGCGAGATTCAGAAAACCGGAAATTCTCGAAGAGTCCATCACCAGGGGACTTGAACAGCAAAAAAAAATCGGACTGCTCGGCACTGCGGTATCGGATCATCCCGATCTTATCTCGCTTTGTCAGTCAATACTGGAAAAGAACGGGAAATTATCGATCGGTTCTCTCAGACTGGATAGATTGAACAAAGAAACGGTTTCATTACTCCGGGAAGCCGACGTGGAAATGGTATCCCTCGCTCCGGAGGCGGGCTCTCAGAGATTGAGAGACCTGATCAATAAGAAAATTACAGAATCTCACATCTTCGACAGTGTGGAATTATTAATAGAAAATCTGATCTTAAACATAAGGCTCTATTTTATGGTGGGCCTTCCCACCGAAAGCCCCGAGGATATAGAGGCAATAATCGACCTTGCCAAAAGAATCAAACACCGTGCGATAAAATATTCAGCGGGAAAAAGGAGATTTCGAAGGATTGTCCTCAGCATAAATCAATTTATCCCCAAACCGGCCACACCCTTTCAATGGCAGGGTCTTGAGGATACAAATCTCGTGAGAAGAAGGATAAGAAAGATCGAGTCCTCTTTAAGGAAGGAATCATCCGTAAAAGTAATCCACGACCTCCCAAAATGGAATTATATCCAGGCCTTTCTGTCTCTGGGCGGCAGGTCGGCGGGACAGGTTCTCCTTTCCGTCCATAAAAACAAAGGCAACTGGTCGCAAGCCTTCAAAGAGGTAAACATAAATCCCGATTTCTACGTCTATCGACAGAAGGATACTGATGAAATCCTCCCCTGGGATTTTATCGACCACGGGGTCAGCAGAGAATTCCTGATAAAGGAATATCGGAAGGCTTTATCTGAAAAATAATCCCATGAGGAAGATTTGAAAATGCCGCTGGCAGGCCACTCAAGATAAAAAAAGCTTTTTTATCTCATCTTTCAACACTTTCCCCATAGTATTTTTTGGTAACTCTTTGATGAAAACAATCTCCTTGGGACATTTCCATTTATGAATATGCTCCCTGCAGAACTCTTGAATATCTTGAGCTTCAACCTTCGAGCCGGGCCTTGTAACAACGGCTGCAACTACCTTTTCTCCCCACTTTTCGTCCTCGATACCTACCACAGAAGAATCAACCACATCCCCAAGTTGGTTTATAACCACTTCCACCTCTTTCGGAGAAATATTTTCCCCACCTGATATAATAATATGTTTGAGGCGATCAGTCAGGTAATAGTATCCATCTTCATCAACTCTTCCCAGATCGCCGGTTTTAAACCATCCTTTTTCAAATGAGCCGGCTGTCACTTCAGGCTTCCGCCAGTAACCCTTGGTAATGGAGGGACCTTTAAGCCAAAATTCGCCCGTTTGGCCGGGAGCTACATCCAAAAATGTTTCAGGATCTACTGTTCTTACCTCAAGATCCGGAAGTGGTACTCCGATAGATCCGGGTTTTCTCATACCCCTGATCTGGTTTGAAAAATTCACCCCGGTTTCCGACATGCCCTCCCGCTCCACGGGTTCCTTGCCAAAGATCTTCTTAATTTTCTCAAAATCCTTAACCGAGAGCGGCGCCGAACCGGATGTCCATAATCGCATATGTTCAAAGTCCAGTTTCTCTTCCCCCAGATAATTCATCATCTTACCATACATAGAAGGAACCGCCATAAACACGTTACAAATATATTCTCCAGCTTTTCTTGACAACACTTCTATTACTTTCTCCGGGGAAAATTTGTCAAGCATAACCACATGGCCACCTGCCATTAAGGCGGTATGAAGGGCATAGTTAAGTCCATGAACATGAAAAAGGGGAAGCGAGTGACAGAGCACATCAGATTCCGTTATCTCCCATATCTTCATGATATTTTTTGCGTCATGAACAAGATTCTCCTGGGCAAGAACAGCCCCTTTAGGTTTTCCTGTAGTTCCTGATGTGTAAATGATAAGACCCGGATCTTCCGGCCCGACATCTACCGGGGGAATACTATCCGGGGCGGATCGAAAAAAATCAATATTCTGGTAAGACCTTTCGGTTTGAACCACAATATTGGTGAGCTCCGGAGCTATTTCTTTTATAATTGCCTCCTGTTCTGTTCCTGACAACACCAATTTTGCCTTTGCATCCCCAAGCAGATATGAGACCTCTGCCTTTTTGAAGTCAGGATTCAAGGGAACCGCAATAACTCCTATTTTTTGAAGTGCAAGATGCGCAACTACAAAAGCCACAGATTTTTGGAAGAAGAGAATTACCCTGTCTCCTTTTTCAACCCCCAAATCCAGGAAGGTATTTGCCATTCGATTGGCATCCTGATCCAATTCCCGGAAGGAGATCTCTGTCTCTATTGCACCTTCACGAATAAAACTTATCGCTACCTTTTCCCCGTGTAGCAGGCAACTTTTCATAAAACAACCTTTTAGAGTTTGATTATTCATACTTTACCCCCTTCGTTATTTTTCAAAAACAATTTTTGGGTTTAGAAATTTATTAAACTACAAGCTCAGCATCGTCCGGTTAAGCTTTTGCATATTATGATAGGGTCAAAAAACGATTCAGAGATGGTTCAGAATCATGCGAGGAGGCATTTATGAACAGGAGATGAAAGAGTTATTTTTTCTTTCATGTGAGATTGAGATCGATGAAGCCATGTTTGGCGGTAACGTTGCCGGTAAGAGTGGATGGGGGCGCACCCCGCAAGAACACACAATACGAAACGTATTATCCGGATCGGAAACTCCTGCCCGGAGGGGGGGGTCCAATTGTTAGCAAAAAAACCTTTGATGTGCTTTCAGAGTCCCCATCCACACTTATCACAAGTCTTGGTATCTGGAGAAGATTTTTGTTTCATATCCTCTTGGGAGACGCTTTTTTTTGATTTTTCAATCTTAAAAATATTCTTTATCTTCTCTTTTAAGACTTCCCCCAGAGTATCTTTTGGCAACTCTTCCAGAAAAAACCCTCCCTGAAATATTTTAATTTATATCTGCCCTTTGTTCCGCCTATGAAACGGAACATGCGGGGTGCGCTCCCAGTCAACACCCCGACAAATATTATCTCATTTTGCAATCAGTTGTAAGTATTATTTTGCCCCGAATTAAAAACGATGGACCCGTTTTAAAGATTCTACTTCTTCATAAACCTGGCTGGAGGCTTATAGAGTCCTCCCGACCATTCCACGAGGTCCTCCATAGACTTGGCCGCAAGTAGATCGCGGGTAGCGTCCTTGACATTGATGTCCAGGTCCTCAGGATACTGAACCAGTTTCTTGTCTCTCATCTTTGCTACCGTATTTTCATCAACCAGGCTCCCCAGAGGGGCTTTGCCGGCAATCGAACATATGGCCGCCTTCCTTTCCTCAAGATTCTTGCACCTGTAGAGATAGGCAACCCCAATATCGGTCACAATGTGGGTCAAATCCCGGCCGTAGATCATAACGGGTGGAATGGGAAAATTGACCCTTTCGGCCAGTTCCCAAGCATCGAGTTTTTCCACGAAAGTGGGGTTTTCCGGTTTCTTGCAGGATTGAACGATCTGGACAACCAGCTTCTTGCCCGTAGGAACAGGACCGTTCAGGAGGCTGTTAATGGCATAATTCTCTCCAACCTTACCCCATGCGGCGCTGAAATGACGTCTGCCACCGGCATTGCACCCCATATTGGGGGCGCCACCGAAACCTGATATCCTCTGGATGGTTGCTGTTGAGCTGTTACCGTACGGATCTATCTGCAGGGTGGACCCGATAAACATATCGACGGCATAGTGGCCTGCCACCTGTGAAAAGGTCCTGTTTGATCTCATGGTTCCGTCAGGGCCTACAGGAAATATATCGGAGCGCTTCTCAATATACTCTTCCATGCCGATCTCCGAACCGAAGGGGTAGATAGACTCCACAAACCCCGATTCAATGGCGGGTATCATCGTGGGGTGAGGATTCAGGGCCCAGTGTGTACAGATCTTACCCTTTAACCCGAGCTCTTTAGCATAAGTGGGCAGCAGCAATTCGATCGCTGCGGTGTCGTACCCGATCCCATGGTTCAGAGAGGTAATGCCATAAGGGCCATAAATGCCCTTTATGGCCATCATTGCCATCAGAACACTGACATCAGAAATCTTTGCGGGATCCCTCGTGAAAAGGGGTTCGATATAATAGGGGGTATCGGTAGGTATGACGTAATCTACCCAGTCGCCCGGTATATCAACTCGTGGCAGCTTTTCTTCAATGGAATTGACCTGGGCTATAATAATGCCTTTCTTGAATTTCGTTGCTTCTACGAGGGTCGGTGTCTCTTCAGTATTGGGCCCGGTATAAAGGTTTCCATGGCTATCAGCGCAATTTGCTGCAACAAGGGCAACCCTGGGGGTCAGGTCAAGGAAGCATCTTCCAAATAATTCAATGTAGGTGTGGATCGCTCCGATTTCCAGTTCCTTTTTGATAACCATGTCAGCAAGCTCTTTGCTCTGAGGACCTGAATAGGAAAAATCGAGTTTTGTGGCAATTTTTCTTCTGAATACATCCAGGTGTTCGGGCAGGGCAACCACGGACTGAACCATGTGGAGATCGTGTATCTTTTGAGGATCAACCCGGGATAGGGCCTTGGCGAGAAAAGAGGCCTGTTTCTGATTGTCGCCTTCAATACACACCCTGTCGTAAGGTTCAATGACGGCCTCAAGAAACCTGACAGCGTCCTTCTCTTGAATAATCTTTCCGGAAGGGTTCAGTGTCTCTTTCACTCTTTTGAGACGGGATGAAGTGTTATCAGACAGAGAATTCCATTTCCGATCTTCTTTCTTGATCATTTTCATTCCTCCCTGTTTTGAGGTTGGATTTAATAATTATCGATTTTCCAATATCCGCAAGGGAATAATCGTTTGAGTGCTTTTACAGTATCTCTTTGTTTATTACTCCTTCTTCTTTCAGTTGATTAATCTCTTCGTCCGAATATCCAAGGATTTCTCTCAAAACTTCTTCTGAGTGCTGCCCCAGAAGAGGTGCCGGGGCATAGACTTCGCCCGGTGTTTCAGACAGGCGAATCGGTGAACCGGATATTTTCATCCTGCCCACCCCTGGCTGGTCTATTTCTACAAGCATCTTTCGATATGCGATGTGCGGATCCTCACAGATTTCCTTCAAGTTATTTATCGGAGAATAAGGTAAGCCTGCCGTATCGAAAATATCAACCCACTCCCTGGTAGTTCTTTTTTCTAATTCAACAGCAAGTATTGGAATAAGTTGACCTTTATTTTCATTTCTAAGAGGATTGGTTTTAAATCTCGGGTCGTTGATCAAATCTTCCCTTTCAATCACCTTACAAAATGTAGCCCACAGGTAATCGTTTCCGATGGGCGTTATGATCCATGAATCTTTTGTCTTAAACCCCTGAAATGGTGTTATGGAGGGATGCGCGCTTCCCAATGGCCCCGGAATAGTTCCACTAATTGTGTGTCTGGCAACGGCATTTTCCAGCACGGCAAACAGACCGTCCACCATTGCACCGTCATAATGCTGCCCCCTCCCCGTATTTTCACGATGCATTAATGCGGCAAGAATCCCAATTACAGCCTGATGACCGGCGAAGATATCCCCAACGGACGTCCCTACCCTGCATGGAGGCCCTTCTTCCGGTCCCGTAACACTCATAATACCACTATAACCCTGAGCCACCATGTCATAAGCCGGACGCGTGTCATATCCGGGAAGGGTGTCATGGCCGAAACCGCATATAGAAGCATAAATTACTCTTGGATTTATTTTTTGAATATTCTCCCAATCAAAACCGAGCTTTTTCATCGTCGTTGGCCTGAAATTTTCCACAACAATATCGGAAACTTCAATTAGCTCGTGAAGTATCTTTTTCCCTTTCTCATGTTTCAAATTCAAGACCATACTTTTTTTATTGCGGTTAAGACTTATAAAGTAACCGCTCCGGTTCTTATCCGGCTCACCAACAAAAGGCCCAAATTCCCTCGCATCGTCTCCCTGAGGCGGTTCAACATGAATAACCTCGGCACCAAGATCCGCCAAAAACATCGTACATATAGGCGCCGCCAAGACATGACTCAGATCAACAACCCTTATGCCCTCCAAGGCCTTAGACATAACTCTCCCCTCCTACTTTTTAAAAATCGGCAAAAGGTACCCCGCCCCGCACTGAGTTAAAGAACGGGGCACCTTGACTGCGCAAGGATTTAAGTTAAGCCTCCTTCACTCCAAATACCATATCCAGGTGTTCCTTTTTCGGAACTTTATCTGCTGTCATCTTACTAACAACAAAATAGACGCAGAGAGACAAAATGAATGAAGGTATAATCTCATGGATATCCTTCAGGCCCGCTATATTAAACCTGAAAACCTCCCTCCAGATTATACAAGATGCAATACCGGTCAGCATCGACCAAAACGCTGCATGACCTGTACCCCAACGTAGATATAGCCCGCCAAAAATCGCCGGGAAGAAACTGGCAGCAAAAACCGCTCCCGCAAAGGCCGTCAATTCAACTATCCCGGTAGGCGGTTTAGCAGTTATAAGGAACACTATAATGCAATAGATAAAAATGGTCCATTTCGTTCTAGTTACTATCTGAGCCGGGGGCATCGGTTTGTACAGGTTCCAGATATCCCCGATAACAGCAGTTCCAACTATCAGCATGACTGAGGCAAGGGAAGACATGCCAGCGGCAAATAATCCGGCCAAACAAATACCGCTCAGCCATGGATTGCCGAATTTAGCTAACATAAACCCTATCACCTGATCAGTATGCTTGACTAAATATGCTGCCTCATTCTCTGTAGTCATACCATGAACAAGGGCGCCTAACCCCATCACACATATAAGAGATATTCCCAGGAAAATAGGTGTTGCAATCATTGCAAACTTCATGCTTTTTGCATTGTCCACGGAATAGAACCGAATTAAACAACGAGGCTCAGCGATCTGCTTCATACCCACTGCCAGACCTATACCCAGGATATACATGAATGATACAAGGGAGCAGAAAGTCACAAGGCCATTCTCCATGGGCACCCCTTTCTTAGTCACGTGAGTCACATACGAAATGTTATGCATCAAAACATCCCAGCCGCCAACATATATCGCCGGAAGCATTACCAGAATGATTGCCACAAAGAACATCATCAAACCCTGAATCGCATCGGTCCACAGAACACCGTACATTCCGCCCCATACGGTATAGGCACATGTTATAAAAATGAGAAGAAAGGCTCCCCATACGTATGGAATATGAAGAACTGATTGCAGCAGGTGGGCACAACCTTTGGCAATTCCAGCCATATACCACAGCGTAGCAAATATAATCACAATGGCGGCGAGTGTCCTTATCGCCTTTGATAATGAACTCTTATACCGATAATCAAAATAATCGGGAATAGTTACTGAGTCCAGATTAGCTGTTTGTTTCCTCATTCTTGGACCTAACAAAAGCCATGAGAACATACAAAATACTGTCCAGAAAAGTCCAACCCATGCCCAGCAAAGGCCGGCTTGAAAAGCTTTTCCCGCCTGACCGATGTAAGTGTTCGTACTGATAAACGTTGAGAAAAAGGCAAGAGAAATTACCCACCCCGGTATTTCTCTTTTGGCTATGTAAAATGCATTCTGGCCTTCAGCAGCCTTCTTCTTGAAAAAATAACCTATATACAAACAGATCGCTATATAGACAAAAATCCAACCCAATATTATCCCATTTTTAGCTAAATATTCCATAATCCTCTCCTTCTTTGCACTATATGACTTCTTCCCACCTGATAAAATTATTTATCACCAATATCAACTTTCATCATTAAAACAACTATCCCATTGACAATTGAGAGAATAGCAATTGCCCAGTAGGCTAATGCAGTCATAAAGTCCATATAATGTCACCTCCTTTCCTTTTTAGTCGTTATGACGATTATCACCCCGAAACGGACCCCTTCCGGACAGTATCTTTGTAATAGTTTCGTTATGAGCAGTCAACACCAAATAAATACCGTATAATTACCACCTAAAACTGGGACTTTTGCGCTCTCCGGCATATAAGCAGGGAAAAAGCTGTGAAGGGGGAAAACGATATAATGCTCCAGTTAAATACAGTTAAAGTGGGCAATTTCTTTTATGGCAGGTTAATTTTGATGCACTCGTGAAAAGTCAGTTTTTGTCACCCTGAATTTATTTCAGGGTCTCTAACTTGCTGAAATAATTAGATGCTGAAACAAGTTCAGCATGACAAATGGTGCAGTTTATGACTTTTTACGAGCTCGTCAATTTTGTTTAAAAAAAGATGGTGATGGTTAACGAAATGGATGGGAGGGTAGGTATAGCGTCTATCTACGATTTTAAGTCCATTAAATAGGATTTCAAATTGATTTTTTTGTTTGTCAAACCAAGTTTCTTTCTAATGTTTTCCCTGTAGAATTCAATTGCCCTCAGGGAAATGTTCAGTAATCCGGCTATATCTTTGTTGGTCTTGCCATCCTTAATAAGATTGGCCACCTGAATTTCTCTCGCGGTGAGATTAAAATGCTTTGAAGACAGCCTCTTTGAAACCGGAGAGATAATCTCGTTTAAATTTTTTTCAATGATATCGAGATAGGTTGCCTGTTTAAAGTCAAGCTTGTTTTTCTTCAAATTTTCAATGTAGGGCAGAATAAGCTTTTTGACATTATAGACAACCCTTTCTTCAAGCTCTATCTCATGATCGTCTTTGTGTTTCAATAAAACTTTCAAGGCGATATTGGCTTCCCCAAGTTTCTTGGATTTAGCCTCTAACTCCTTTTCTCTTTTCCTTAAAGCCCCCGCCGCATGTTTTTGAGCGGTTATATCCTTGACTGTGGATACAGTTCCAATAATATCACCCGACTCATTCACAAGTGGAATTAAGGTTAATTTAAAAGTATGTTGGAGAAGCCCTTTAAATTCGATCCTATGCGGGTTTCCGATAAGCAAATTATCCATGCCAGTATAATAATCAGGCTGTTCGTTAACTCCGTGTACTAATTTATAAAACGATTGGCCAACTGCATCCCCGGGCTCCATATTTATCAGGCTTACGGCTGAACGATTAAGACGAGTGATTTTATTTTCCCTGTCGAGTATAAAAATGGCGTCCGATACCGAATTAAATGTTCGCTCCCAGTCGATAGCAGACGCTTTAAGGGATACCATTGTCTTGTCAAGCCTGTCACATACGTCGGTGAAGGCAATGGCAAGATCACCTATTTCATCCCCCCGCTGTATGCTTTCCAGTTCCTTTCTGTACTCACCGTCTCCTGAACCGGCTTTCTCGGGATTAAACAGCCCGGCAGCCCTGCGAAGCTTCAGTATAGGTCCGGTAATCCCCCGAATGACTACGGACACAACAAGGACGGTTATAAAAAGAGCGGTAATAATACCGTAAACTATCCGCTCACGGGCAGCCCTGATGGGGGCGAAGGCTTCGCTTTGTGGTTGCTGTGCAGCGACAATCCAGTTTGTCCCGGGCACATGCTTAAACGAAACAAGCATGGGTACCCCGTGGGAATCGACGGTCTCGCCAACCCCCTCAAATCCCTCTATGGCTGCATCGAACAACCTGTTCGCTCCCGGCTTGACATCCCTCTTTAAAATTCTCTCGTTTCTGGGATAGAGAATCAAAAGTCTTGTGGTATCAAATACATAAATAAACCCTGACTGGCCGATTTTCGTTTGTCTGATACCCTCCAAGGCCAGAGGAGAGTTGAGCTGAACAGAACAGCCCAGAAGCCCCAGCACCTGATCAGAGGTGCCCATCAGCACAGCGGTAAAGGTCAGGACCGGATTGCCCGTCCTCACCGACCTGTAAGGCACACCTATAATACCTTTTTGTTCTTTCATTGTTCTTTTGAAATAAGGACGAAAAGACAAATCCACTCCCCTTGTCTTCTGATACTCCGGATAATCAACCCAGAGTTTCCCCTCTTTATCGAGAAGAAACATGCCATTTTGAAATTTTGGAAATAACTCCAGCATTTCTCTCAATTTTTCTTCGATCTTGGGGATATCTCTCTCTTCAACGGCCTTTTTGTCCAATGCCAAGGCAACAGACCTTGCCTCTCTCTGCGTATCATCAAGGAATCTTGAAATAATCTGAGACGAGGTGTCGGTAATGCTTTCCAAGCCGTCATAAATGGATTTTCTCAGGGAATTCTCAAGAAAGTAAAGATAAAAAATCCCGGTAGTACCTAAAACCACTACTATAACAACAGACATAATCAGCGATGTTTTTCTTCGCAGGCTCATTTTGATTACTCCGGTATATTGTTCACATTCGTGTAGCAGGCCATTTCATGGGACGGCCTTCTCCCCCTGCCTGGAATTGCTATTTTTATCGGTACTCTTTTGTGAACGGATTTGTCAAGACCATTTTTCGATGCATTCCTTCTCAATTAACGACAAGGGATGAAATGGTAACGGAAGAAGTCCATAGTGCGATGGACTTGTCTTTTGAAAGCTCACAAACTGTTGTCCTTGCCTTTCCTCGTTTTCTCTGCCTATATAACGACCATGAGATTATCAAGCCGGATATTTTGAAATGCTGTTGACAACATTTAGAGGGTTGTATATGTGTATATTAGAGCCACGAACTTGTCATCGCTTTACTCCTTTTGGCTTTTATAATTTTACTATTATACGCTATCTGGCCCCAAGCGAGGAAATATAAAATGTTGACCCCGTCCGTATCTTTACTGGCATCCATTGCCGGAATGTTACTCCTCTTGAGACTGAAGCTTCATCCTGGTATTGCCATTTTTGCCGGAAGCCTCATCATTTCCCTTTTGGTCTTACCACTGAATAATACGCCTCCCCTTCTGATCCAAAGCCTGCTAAACTACCAGACCCTGAGGCTGCTTCTTATTATAGCCAGCGCCCTGACTTTGAGCGGTCTGATGGAACAGAAGGGGTTGCTTGCACAGTTAGCGACAACTCTGGAAAAAATCGCCCCCAAGCTTGCCGTCCATCTCATTCCGGCAGTAATTGGATTCGTGCCCATGCCTGCTGGGGCTCTGGTCTCGGCGACCGCTTCACGCGATTCGCTCAAGAGACTGGGCATTACTCCGGAGCAGAGCACTTTCATCAATTATTGGTTCCGCCATCTGTGGGAGTTCTGTCTGCCGGTATATCCGGCCATCATAGCCACGAGTGTAATCCTGGCGGTTCCTTTATCTTCCGTGGTAATGACTCTTCTTCCCGGTACCTTCCTGGCTATCATCACCGGGGCCGCTATCAGTTACACAATCCTTAAAAAGATCCCTGGAACCAAAGGAAGGCCTCCTCAAAATATAGCTTACAATCTTCTGAAAGCTTGCTGGCCAATCCTGCTGCTTGTCCTGTCAATCCTTCTGGGACTGGATGCCATGATAGCATTTCCGCTCGTACTTCTTCTTCTAGCCTTGCAACAGCGCACCAAATGGCCAGAATTAGCCAAGGCGCTGAAATATGGACTTGACCTTAAAATTATGTTTTTTCTATATGCGGTAATGCTTTACAAAACAACAATAGAAAGCGCTAACATTGCCGGTGCCGTCTTCTCGGATATGCAGATTATAGGTCTTCCGATTGTAGTCATTCTGGTAATATTACCCTTTCTTATCGCCTTTATCACGGGAAACAGCATGGCATTTGTAGGCATTACCTTTCCGCTATTAGTACCGTCCATAATGTTGCCCACGGGAATCAACAGCTATGCTCTGCTGCTGGCCTACACCAGTGGTATAATTGGGTTGCTTGTGACTCCTCTTCACCTCTGTCTTATCCTTTCCGCAGAGTATTTCAAGGCCAGCCTGGCTAAAATATATAAGTACATTCTGCCTCCGTCCATAGCGATAGAGGCCGTTGTCATAGTACTCTATTACGTGGCTTTCTGAGCCTAGAGGTTAAGTCCCATTGCGTAGAAATGCTTTATAAAATTCCTTTCCGGTATACGGGTTAGTTTTTCATGAAAGAACAGGGTGCCGGAATAGTTCAGTCCGAAGGACACTTGCGAATTTAATCAAAAGTGATTGGGAAAAATCTGATTTTAGGGTCAATGGTTACCAAACATCTCAAACAGGGAGAATCATGCATGAACAGAGAAGCGATGACAGAAACAGTGCGTGAACGGGCGCGGAGAAATCATCTCGAAGGTTGCAATTGCGGAGAGAGCATCTTCAGAGCACTCCTGGAGACGTTGCGAGAGGCGAATCTCACCGATATGCCACTGGAGACGGTTACCCTTGCCGCGGGGCTCGGCGGCGGCATCGGAAGCTCTGGGAATACCTGCTGCGCCATAATCGGCGGCTGTATGGGGATCGGCATCGTCCATGGGAGAAAGGACCCCCTCCTGCTCCCCACCCCCGAGGCGCGGAGGAATCAGCTCGCCGGTGACGAGGGTCTCTACCGACTCTATAATAATTTTGTCTTTGATGTAAAAAAGACAATCGGTTCCACAAGCTGCGCTGAACTTACCTGCCCCTATGACTATTACAGCGACGAGCGAAAACAATATTGCCGGAATATCATCGGCGAGGCCGCCGCCCTGGCCATGAAGTGGATCTTTATCGGCATAGATGAAGGATACCGTCACCCATTCAACTATAACATCATGGGGAAGAAGTGAGAATGCGGCGGTGGAAACCCTCCGCCGCTCTTCAATTCGGATCACGCTCTCAGTTATTGTCTTACCTTTAATCTACAATATCGCTTTTCCCATCAATAACAGCGAGAGCTTTGCACAACCATACCGAAATTGCATGAAGCTTTAAAAATATGCATGTTGAACCTTCCCGGAAGGGGAGAAGATATGACAACGCCAGCCTAATTTTTGACGTCACCGTCAACTATTTCAAATACGCGGGAAGTTCGTCATCTTCTTTACCTCGAAAACTGCAGAGAATGGGACAGGTTTTACAGGGTCCTTTGGCAACGGGCAATGGCGGTTCGCCCTTAATAGTTTCTATAAAATCGAGACACCTGTTGACCTTGTCATCATCATCATCAACGATCAGGGTAACCGCTCCTTCTGCCCCACCGTAACCCCCCGATGCGAAGTGTACCGCCCTCACACCAAACAGGCTATGGAGTGCTTCAATCTCCGTGATAACCTTTCCACCGGCAACACATGCTATCCCCACCCGTGCACCAATAGTTCTGCCGAGGTTAAGCCTGCCGCCGAATTTTGCCGCCACTTCAACGGAAGGGATCAATTTCTCGAGTCCCACAGGATAAACAATCTGCGCCCCCTGCGCTTTCATCGCCATATAAAATTCGCCTATGGTTCCGCCCACGGGGCTGGCCATAACGACACCGACATTCCCCTTGTGATCAACGGCATTCGCACCTTTCAGCAGCACGTCTTCAGATCCCAGTTTTCCAATAAGTGTCCCCGGATCCACATTGAACACTTCATCCTTATGAAATGTAATTGGCTGTATACGTATTCCCTGGTGCAGCACGCATAAAACTCCCTTAACTACCTGCCCTGCGACATACTTTTCTTTTTCAATGGTTTGGGTTTGGTTCATCAACTCTTCCGCGATATAGGCATTCGTCGAGCCTCTCCCGATGATAAGATACCCCTCTTTTTTGGCTTTTAAAATCTCCGGCATAACGGCCACGGCTTTACCGATAAGCCTCTTTGATTCCGACGGTGTTAATGTAAATAATGCCTCCATTTTTCAATCTCCTTTCTTTGAAATTTAAGCCTATTCACATAGCCAATACAATAAACAGGGCTGTTTAAAGTACGCAAGCCATGAAACCCATATTGTTATAAATGTTAATGGACTCCCATCAAATTAATCGCTTTTAAGCTTCCCCACCAGATATCCATCCATTAAAAGGTGTACCATATGATGCATCACACAAACAACAAGCGCTATTCCATATTGCGGGAAAAGGGATACTTGCAAAATTACCGAAAGTGGCAGTGTCTTCTGTCCACCCATAAAAATAACACTCTCTCTCCTACCTTTGCCCAGCTTTAATAATACGGTAAAAAGACCTGCAGTAGCCAAAAGTATTCCATGGAAGCCGAACACCAATAAAAAGACAATTCCGACCAATTCCACACTGCCCAATATAGCATCTCTTGCCTGGGACATGCCCATCCATACCATTACCAATATCAGACACTCGTTTGCCCTCGCCAGTTTCGGGATAAATGGCTCAATAAAAGATTTTGTATAATACTTTACCGTTAAACCGATGAAAAGCGGCAAAAGGACAAGAAACAAAAGCTTTATCATTATTGCGAGTTTATCAATGGAAACAACAGCTGTTCCGCCAACCAGATTCAAAAGCAGAGATAGTATAAACGGTATCGTGAAAACGGCAAGCCCATTAGCAAATACGGTTATCACCAGGGCATGTGCCATATTTCCTCCTGCAGCCCCGGTCATAACAACGCCGCTGCTCAATGTTGTCGGCATTACCGCTACCAGGAAAATTCCTATGATGATCCCGGTATCTAACGGCACCAAACCAATAAATGCCGCGGTTGCCGGCGCAACAATAAAAATTATTATCAGGGCAATCACTATACCCTTTATATCCATCAACCCCGACTTTATCTGCCAGACATTTAATCTCAAACCGGAAAGAAAGAATACCAGAACAATAACAGTGTCGGGTCCTCCATGCATTTTGAACCACCTGCCAATACCCGAGACAGTCTCGCTGGTATCACCTACCGTAACGGCAAACACAAGTAAAAGTCCTATAAGAAACCAATATTTCTTTATCAAATCAGGCAATCTGGCATTTCCCCCGTGATATTGTGTTTTTGTGATTCGCAGTTCTGCCCCAGATAGAGAGCGCTGCAATTTGATTAGAATGAACGACTACTGGGCTCGTAAAGGGGTTAGTAAATTTCATCGACAAGATCACGCGTCACCTTTTTAGAGGCGGTGACGATGCTATCGACGACCTTTGTTCCTTTTTTAACAGTCACCTTCTCCCAGAGAATGGATCGCCTGATCTCCACCCCCTGTTCAAGACACGCTTCCTCACCAATGATTGCCCAATCCTTGAGCTTGACGGAGCTGTGAATCTGTGAACCGGGCGCTAATAAAAAAGATTCTCCTTCTAAAGCCTCTTTATTGGCAAGGATATAGTTCTCGACCGTACCGATATCCCGCCACTTGTGTCCCGTCGATATGTAGGCTTTGACCGGCTTGTCTTTGTGCGTTAAATCTCTATAGCAATCGATAATATTCAAAAAGGCGCCCTCGGGGATATAATCCAAAAGTTTTGGATCAATAATATGAATGCCAGTGAAGGCAAGCCTGCCGGGACGGTTATTGACAGTGATATCTATGATGTTCATCTGACTGTCAATTTGAATCTGGTTAAACGGCGGCCGGTCATGAAGTATCAGCGTAGCCAGATTTCCGTTTCGCCTGTGGTACTCATACACCTTTGATAAATTGATATTTGTGAGGATATCCGAATTTATTACGACAAACGGCTCCGTATCCCAGAAATCCGCTATGTTTTTGATGCCACCCCCCGTTCCCAAAATCTCAGGTTCAACCCGGACTTGAATGCGTGCCCCGAAAGGTCTGCCGTCACCCAAGTATCTTACAATTTGCTGATGGTGGTGATGTGCGTTCACCACCATTTCACTGACATGGAATTCCTTAAGATAGTTTATTACCCTGTCAATGACCGGTTTGTTCCCTATCGGGACAAGGGCCTTAGGCTTGTCAACACTCAGTGATTTCAACCGTGTTCCAAGGCCGGCTGCGAGAATCATTGCTTTCATGAAATGCCCTTTCTAATTTCGACGATCGACCACCGATTACACATAATCAAACTTTTTTAGTAATAACATATTCGTAAAGCTTTGCACAACCATCCAGAAAAAGACTTTTTACGAACTTGTTAAATAATAATTGAAATCTTTTTTGTCCTTGACTCGCAACTATTTTCCTTCTATACTTTTTAACCAAACAGCAAAATAAAACAGGTGTTTAGAGAAGATACGATGGGCAGGACACATACCTTTCATTTATCGCCGGGAGAAAAAACTTATCCCTTTGTGCTGAATTTTGCCGACGTTCGCCTTTATGCCTTTGTTACAATTTTTGTAGCAATGGATGTGGCGATACCATGGCTTTGTCACTTTATCCACCCTTTAGCCGGCCCGATATTCCTTCCTATGTTTTTCTTTATTTTACTGGCCGGGCTTTTATTCGGGTGGCGTGCCGGTCTTCTGGTTGGAATTCTCACACCGCTTGTAAGCTACGGTATATCAGGAATGCCCTTCCTGGAACGACTTCCCACAATCGTCATCGAGGCTTCATTCTACGGACTATCAGCGGGTCTTTTCCGTGAGCAGTTCAAATTGAACGTTTTTTGGTCACTCCTTGGGGCAATGGTTATAGGGAGATTAACCGCTGCATTAGCCTTATTAATAATGCATTGGTCAGGTGACTCGAATTCCCCTGTTTTGGTATGGCAGGCAATAAAGCAGGGGTGGCCCGGAATTGCACTACAGCTGGTCTTTCTCCCCACAATCTCCATAGTTTTGGAGAAATTCTATTTAAAATCTGGACATCATGAATGATCTCTTTGAGTCATTTCTAAAAAGCGACGATACACTCTGGGTCTTGAAAGTGAACACCCCGATCTTTCAATCCAAAAAGGAGGGAATCGCATCACTTCTCGACTATATTGAAAAGTTTAGCCCCTGTACCGATGACGTCACCGTTTTTGACCGTGTGGTCGGCAACGCGGCTGCGTTACTTTTGGAAAAGATGCGATGCAGAAAGATATACTCCCGGATCGGAAGCAGGTACGCCTTAGAAACATTGAACAGGTATGGCATTCCCAGATATTTCGTAAAAGTGGTGCCCTATATTTTTAATAGAAAACGGGATGGAATGTGCCCGTTTGAAGAATTGTCTATCGGAAAATCCCCCGACGAATTTTATAAATCGATTATCGGTTAAACGTATGCAAACGATCGGATGATAACATGGACGAACCCCTCTTCCAAAAAACCGACGGTAACATCAAAAATTATATTGTCTCTCTCCGTTCACTCCTTTATAACCTGAAGGCCCCTTTCCGAAAAGGTGACTCGGTTGCTATCAAGCTTCACTGGGGAGAAAAAGGAAATACAAGTTATCTGCATCCACGGTATGCCAGAGAAATCGTAGAGTGGCTAAAGGGACATGAAGCACTCCCTCTCATTTTCGATACCACCGCCCTCTATTCCGGCGGCCGCCGCACGGGAAAAAACTCACTAAAAACAGCCGCAGAGCACGGTTTTACAGAAGAGTACCTCGGGTGCCCGGTCGTGATCGGGGATGGAATGGACGGCAAAAATGTAATCGATATAGATGCACAGTATAAGCATTTCGAAACTGTATAGGTTACTGAGCTTGTTGAAAAGGCGGACGGGTTTTTTATTTTTTCTCATTTCAAGGGACATATGGTTGCCGGATTCGGGGGTGCCATAAAAAATATCTCTATGGGATTCGCCTCACGGGCACAGAAACAGAGGATGCACTCTGATGCTCACCCAGTTTTGAACAGGAAAGACTGCACCAGATGCAGCATTTGCGTCGATTCCTGTCCCACCGGTGCTGCAACAATTACAGGGGACGAACATCCTGAATATGACTTGGAGAAATGCATTGGATGTGCTCAGTGCATCGCACTCTGCCCCCAACTCGCGCTAAAAATTTTCTGGGATACTGACGAAACGGTCTTTCAGGAAAAACTGGTTGAAACAGCCGCAGCGGTGTGGAAACGTATCAAAGAGAGGACCCTGCTGATAAATTCCCTCCTTACAATAACTGCCGACTGTGATTGTATGCCCGGGCATAATCCTAAAATAGCCGAAGACCTGGGTTTCATGGGTGGGTACCACCCCGTACTCTTAGACGGAAAATCGATAAAAAGAATTGGAGAAGAACCCTTCAACAAGACATATCCTCACATTCCATGGAAAAGACAGTTTGAGTATGCTGAAGAGATCGGTTTTATTTGAAGGAATACTATCTCTATGTATTTTTAACAGAGAACAAGCCGTCAAAACACTTCAGACACAAACTCTCTCTCGGAATCAAAAGAGCCGAAACAAGTGCATCAATCGTGTTATACTTAACGGAGTCCGCATCTATCTGTTTTGCTATCCATGACTCCATCTTCTTCAGATCGTCCATAGAGTTAATATCTCCCGTTTTCATATAATGCCGGGCAATCAACTCTTCATAAGTGCGGGTCGATATACCGTAATCGCAGGGGTACATAAGAGGGGGACAGGCAATACGTACATGCACCTCTTTGGCACCCGCCTCCTTTAAATCTCTAACCTTATTCAAAATTTGAGTTCCCCGAACAATTGAGTCATCACAGAGAACAATCTTTTTCCCTTTAACCGCATAGGGAAGCACGGACAGCTTTCGCTCTGCCATTTTTTCACGGGCAAGCTGAGTTGCCTGCATATAACTGCGATCGGCATAGCGATGATATAGAAACACTTCCTGATAATTAATCTTAGAACGTTTGTGATATCCGAGTGCGTGCCCTATCCCCGACATTGGAACGGGTGCAACAATATCAGCCGTAAAATCCCCTTCGTCGATATCTCTCTGGGCAAGGTTTTCACCCAAATTGCTTCGAGCCTCCTGTACATAGACACCGTCTATAATGGAATCGATGCTCGCCGTATATGCCCACTCGAAAGCGCAATGTGCACTGCGTGGCGAATCTACCTGCCCCACGGTTTTAAACCCTTTGTCGCTTATAAGGACGATCTCACCGGAACGTACATCCCGAAAAACCTCCATACCCAGATTCTTGATGGCACGGGATTCGGAGCTTACCGCATACCGTTCAGAATCCATACCCAGAATAAGCGGTCGGACTCCATAAATATCGCGAGCCGCATAGATTCCGTCTTTGGTTAAAACCACCAGTGAGTAGGAACCTTTGATCTTCCCGGCAAGTGCGCTGATCCCGCTGACGATATCGGGTTTTTCTATGATAATCTTGGAAATTATCTCTATGTCGTAACCTTTGTAGAAAGACACTCCCTGACCCATCATTTCTTTCATCAGGGTATCAGCGTTAATAATTTTACCGCTGAAAGCGACGGCAATCCCCCCGAGTCTGCTCTGCCACTTCATCGGTTGTCTTTCCCATAGGCTTACATGCCCTATACCCCAATTGCCATTTAAACTTTTTAATTCTTCATCGGTAAAGGTATTAATGACCTTGCCGTGGTGAGTGACGTGATTTATTTCCTGACCGAAAGATGCTTCATCTTCATATTCCTGTTCCTTCAGTTTAAGGAAATCAATCTGGGTTGCCTTCTTGACATCCGGATCAAAAGTAGAAATTCCGCAATATTCCTGTCCTCGATGTTGAAGGAAATCAATCCCCCGGTAAATATCGTAAACACACTCTCTTTTTGAATATAAACCGAACACACCACAGTTTTCTTGCACTGACTTCATGGCCCAACTCTTTTCTTCGTTAATATCTGTACGATAATTTAAAAAAAATGAAATGATTACGGCTGCCCAAAAGAGCCGCAATGAAAGGTTTGCATAATTGGTTTTCTGGTCATTGCGAGGAGCGAGTGAGCCTTCAGCCGCGAGGGAAGCGTGGCGGGACGTGGCAATCTATTTGGAATTACAGATAATTTGAGATTGCTTCACTACGTTCGCAATGACAATATGTGTATTATGCAAACATCTCGCAATATTGTTGACTGCCTTTATGGCAGGATACAAGAATGAACTTTTTTATAGATGAGGAAGTATAGGAAAATGACACCTGTGTCAATGAGAAAGTATTTTTATAAAACATATAAGCGTGTATACGTTAGATGTCTTTATTCTCAACAACTGCGTTTTTTGCGCAGATGTTGGCACCAGTTCAAACAGCAAGATTTAGTTAAGAGTGTAAAGTGAGCTAAAGTACCTAAAGTTAAAAAATGCGCTTTCAGCGCAGCCTGTTTCGAATTTGACCGCGCCGAAGGCGTGTACATTAACTTTAGCTCACTTTAGGCACTTCAAACTTTAGGCACTTTTGGGGTTGCCGCTTTAGATGATAAACATTGTACGAGGGCATCGATGCTGTTCAATAAAAGAATTATCTTTAAATACTTCTAAAGTCTGAACATCTATGATAAAAATATACAGGTATTCAGGAATCAGTTTTCAGCAAAACGGTAGACGCTGATCGTCTATTCCTTATCCTTAAAGATATTCGTCAGGAATTTCAGAATGATTAAAGGGCTTATACTCTTTACGACCGGATTGGTCTTCTTTCTGTTCGGGATGCTTAAGCTGAGCACCGAGATAAAGAGACTTTTCAACAACATCCGGATTCGTGAATATTTCATATATTCCATCGAAAAACCGATTTACGGCGTAATTACCGGTATTATTTCAACCATTCTTTTTCAAAGCAGTTCGGCAACCTCTGCCCTTGTCGTAGGGATGGTCAGTGCCGGCCTGATCAGCTTCTACCATTCTCTGGGCATAATACTCGGTGCCGATATCGGAACGACCGTAACCGTGCAACTTGTGGTCTGGAAGTTTACCGACATTTCTCCCGTTATTATAATTGTAAGCGCTATCCTGTGGCTTTTAGGAAAAGGATATTGGAAAAAAATCGGTGAAGCACTATTCTATTTTGGTCTGATATTTTTCGGTTTGAGTATGGCAGGCGAGGCAACCGCGCCCTTGAAGAACAATCCGGCCTTTGTTGCTTTCTTTCAGGAAACAAAAAATCCGCTACTCGGTGTTGCCGCCGGCCTGTTATTTACGGCAGTCGTTCAGGCTTCAGCCATACCGATCAGTATTCTTGTCATCCTCGCCCAGCAGGGATTGATATCCATTGATAATTCCCTCCCTATCATTTTCGGGGCAAATATCGGCACAGCAGTCACAGCCCTTTTGGCAGGTCTCGTAGCCAATACAAGCGGGAAGCGGAGCGCACTCTCTCATTTACTTTTCAAATTCTTTGGAGCGGCACTATGTCTTTGCATTTTGCCTGTTTTTATAAAGGTCCTGAGTGGCCTTTCTTCAAACGTCGCCCAGCAGATTGCCCTCGGCCACGTTCTGTTCAATTTTATGATAGTCATCATCTTTATCTTTCTCCTTAAGCCGTTTGCACGGTTAATTGAAAAAATCCTGCCCGGCAAGGAAGAAGTTCTGCCGATCTGGCCTATATTCCTCGACGAAAAATGTTTGTCCAAACTTGATGACGCGCTCGAATGCGTCAAAAAAGAGATACAGAGACAGATTTTTCTTGCTCAAAAAATGTTTTCCGAAAGTTTACTTCTGATATCGAACTTCAGTCCCGGGGAAAAAAGAAATATCCTTTATGTCGAATTGATCGTTGATAATCTATACAACGAAATATCCGGATATCTGTGCAAAATCCCCAGCGGTCATTTTTCGGAGGAGCAGTCAAACAGATTTTTTTCTTTTGCAGGAATGATTGGCGATATTGAAAGAATCGGCGATCACTGTGTAAACCTGGTTGAACTGTCTGAAAATAAACATAAAACAAAAATACCGTTTTCTCGACCGGCAGAAAACGAGCTTCAAGAAATTCAAGAGTTAACGTTCAAAAATCTCGAAGAAGCCGTCTCGCTTATTGAGAGAAGGGACGAAGAAAAGATACGATCAATTTTAGACCGAGAGGAAGAAATTGATATTAAAGTGAAAGAAGCCACTGAAAGACACCTGGAGAGATTTCACATAGGAATCTGCCAGGCTGCAGTCGGTCCTATCTTTCTCGAAATACTATTAAATCTCGAAAGGATATCGGATCACTGTGAAAATATCGCCGAGTACAGCGAGAGTTTGAAAGAATAACTGTCAATCAATAAGAACAAATGCCAGCCGGACGATGAGGTAGAGCGATTATGGAAAAGAAAAAGGTAAAACAGCTCATTGAACAGATTATTCCTTCAATGATAGAACTTCGACAAGATATTCACTCCAACCCTGAACCAGGATTCAAAGAATTTGAAACAGCCGGGAAAGTCCTGCAAAAACTGGAGGAGATTCCGGATATACATATAAGAAAAAATATAGCCGGGACAGGAATAGTCGCCACCCTGGGAAGGCATAAATCCGGACCCTGTGTTGCTCTTCGCGCCGATATGGACTGCCTTCCAATACAGGAAGAGACGGGAAAACCATACGCCTCCAAGCGACCCGGATACATGCATGCGTGCGGACACGATGGCCACACTACCTGCCTGGTCGGTGCCGCGATTGTCCTGGCAAAAAATCAGGATGAATTAGAAGGACCGGTAAATTTCATCTTTCAACCCTCCGAGGAATTCGATGCCGGAGCACAGCGAATGTGCCGGGAAGGAGCACTGGAAGATCCGAAGGTGGATGCGATATTCGGCCTCCACTGTTACTCGGGAAGCGGGCTTCAGCTTGGAGAAGTTGCCGTTTGTAAAGGGTCGGCAATGGCGGGAAGCGGAAATTTTAAAATTACCGTTCATGGGAAAGGAGGACATGCGGCATATCCTCACATTTGTATTGATCCTATCTATGTCGGCATGCAAATAGGCAATGCCCTCCAATCTATTGTGTCCCGATCAACAAATTCGCTCAAGAGCGCAGTCGTAACTGTGGCAAAATTTAATGCCGGCACAGCGACAAACATTATTCCCAATCAAGCTGTCATGGAAGGGACATTTCGCGCCCTTTCACCCAGGTTGCTTAAAAAAATCGCTGAACAGATCAAAGAGTTATCGAAGCAGACTGCCAAAGCATTTGGAGCAGATGCCGCCGTCATAATCGAAGAAGGGTATCCTGTCCTTGTAAACCATAAGGAAAGTACAGCTATTTTCGAGAAAATTTCACAGGATATTCTAGGGGAAAAGCAGGTGAAGGCAAACCATCCCCCGCTGATGGGTTGTGAAGATTTTGCCTATTATGCCGAGCAGATTCCCGGAACGTTCTGGTTTCTCGGTATCAGGCCTCCGGAAGCTATAGATTACCCGCGTAATCATCATGCGAAGTTCGATTTTAACGATGATGCGCTCACTATCGGTATAGAGATGCACTGTGAAATAGCGCGACGCTTCGCCTCCCTCTGGCAGCCTTGATCCCTCTCTTCTTATTAATATTTCATAAAAGGTGTTAAGCGGTGATGAGTTAGCGCTTCTGAAAGAAGCGCCGTGAATAAAACCAAAAAGCAACGTGTTAGAAGGAGGAATGAATCATGAAAAAGGCAATGATAGGGATCGTTGCCAGGAATCTTTTTCTCTAAAATAACATTTAAAACAAGATAAGGAGGTTAATGCAATGAAAACATTAGGAAAGGTAATAAGTATCTTTTGTCTGGCAGCTTTCTTTTGTCTTTCGTTTTCCTTCTCTGCAAAAGCGGACATTAAGATCGGGGTTTTGGCAAAACGTGGCGCTCCTGAGTGTATGAAGAAATGGGGTGCTACCGGTGCATATTTGAGCGAGAAGCTGGGGACCAAGGTTACCATTCTGCCCCTTAAATTTACCGCGATCAAGCCAGCGGTGAAAGATGGGAAGATAGATTTCCTTCTCGCAAATTCTGCCTTTTACGTAGAAATGGAGAAAAAGCATAATGTGTATGCAGTTTCAACGCTCATCAATTCCATGAAAGGCAAGGCCCTGAGAGAGTTTAGTGGCGTTATTCTTGTGCAAAAGGATAGTACGATTCAAGATCTTGATGACATTAAAGGCAAGAAATTCATGTGTGTCAAATATTCATCCTTCGGAGGATGTCATATGGCCCAGCGTCTTCTCCTTGAGAACGGGATCGATCCCCGAAAGGACTGCGCTGCTTTCATAGAGGGAGAAACACAAGACAACGTGGTACTTGCGGTGAAAAATGGGACGGTTGATGTGGGAACAGTGAGAAGCGACACACTTGAAAGGATGCAGGGCGAAGGTAAGATTAAGATGAGGGATTTCAGGATTATTCATCAGATCAGGGATGACTTTCCTTTTGTACACAGCACCCGCTTATATCCCGAGTGGCCAATGGCTGCCTGTGCTAAAACGGATAAGGGATTGGCGCAAAAAGTGACAGATGCATTGATCGCCATGCCTTCGGATGCTCAGGCGGCAAAATCCGCCAAGATAGTAGGCTGGACCAAACCCTTGGATTATGAGAGTGTGAGAGAGTGCCTTAAAACCATTAAGTATGGGGTCTTTGGGGGGTGAGTAGTCATGCTAAAGAAAATAGGGATCAGAGATAAATTCATATTAATTACCTCCCTTGTAACCGTTGCCTTGCTTGCTACCATGGCGCTGGTGATTATCTCAACAGCCAATAGGTCCCAGTCACGACAAGCCAATACCTTCACAGATCTTTTGAAGACTTAGCAGGGACAGGAAGAGCAATTGCTGCCTAAGGAGCTTTTAAAAAAGAGGAAATCTATTGCAGCATTGATGACGCACACTGCCGCTGGTTTAATCGTCGGATATGATTTTGATACCCTCAAAGTATTCGGAGCAGATGCCGCCGTCACAATCGAAGGAGGGTATCCTGTCCTCGTAAACCATGAGGAGAGTACGGCTATTTTTGAGAAAATTTCGCGAAGTGTCATAGAGGAGGAATTGGTCAAGGCGAACCATCCCCCGCTGATGGGCTGTGAAGATTTTGCCTATTATGCCGAGCAGATTCCCGGAATGTTCTGGTTTCTCGGTATCAGGCCTCCGGAAGCTATAGATTACCCGCGTAATCATCATGCGAAGTTCGATTTTAACGATGATGCGCTCACTATCGGTATAGAGATGCACTGTGAGATAGCGCGTCGTTTCGCCTCCCTCTGGCAGAGTTTTTGACCCCCTTAACCTCATAAAAAAAGCAGCTTCTAAAAATTATCTTTCCATTTTTCGATTTTAGGCCACTTGGCCTCTATGGAATACAAAATAGATCGGAGTCCTTTAATCTTCTTGAAAAATCTTAACCTATTTCGTTCAGTGGTAAAATAGTGTTTAGATACTTATCTTTCATCAGTTAAAAATTCTCAAGAATATGGCAACAATACTGTCATGGTCAGGTCATTTTCTCCTTTGAAAACCGTCAAAAATTCCTTCACATCGACTTTCAAGACCAAATGTTTCCTCGCTCAAAAACTGATAACCTATTTTAATTATAGCAAAAATAATAGCTTCAACTACTTTGGCACTTTTTTTGCTTTTAACGGCACTGTCAGTATACAGCACTTCTGCGAATCTACTATCTCAAGCTCTTAATTGCTCTCCACAAACAGGCCTCGCTAACGATCTGACTTCTACCCCGATGAAATGAAAAGTTGTGCCGACTGGAAACCGATCATCGCCTTTAATCGACCGACAACATCCAGCACAGTTATTATCGGCACTGCAGTGGATTTCGTCTCGGAGGTACTGAACATCAAGGATGATGATATCGAGGATACCCACATCTTCGGCACCAGGCTCAACTCCGACTATATCCTGGGCATAGCCAAGATGGAGGGGGAGTTAAGATCCTCATAGATATCGATCGGGTGCTGACCGGGGAAGATATTGCCGTCTTTGAGAAGAGGGAACTATCGGAAACCCCACCGCAAGCGGATGAGGTGTTAAAAATATAATAAAATAGATAATTTGGCAAGGATTTTACGTTCAGCATGAAGGGAAAATTTAAGAGAATCGAGCCTATAAAGGTATTCCTGAATTAGCTGATCCAAACGAAGTGAACCCGAACAAGGTTATTCCCATGGCGGATTTTGTTTTCGGGTATCTACCTTGCCAACAAATCACTAATAGATTGAGTAATATCTTTCTACAGCTCCTGAAAGGAGGGGTAATTATGGCGATAAGACAAATGTCTATGAGTACTATTTATGTCCTATTGGGTTTAGTATGCCTTCTCTGGAATGTGTCACCCTATACGGCTTGGTGTGGAGACCCTGTAAGAACCTTTGTCGGTTCCGAAGGCTGTAAGGAGTGTCACGAAACAGAGTACGCGAACTATGAGAAATTCACCAAAAAAAGCCATTCTTTCAAGTCTATCACGTGCATGAAAAAAGGATTAACTGCTGTTGAGCTAATAGAGTGCTTTAAATGCCATACTACGGGGTACGGTGAACCCAGCGGTTTTAAATCCGAAGCTGAAACTCCACATCTTAAAAACGCCGGCTGTGAAGTTTGTCATGGTCCAGGCAGCATCCATGCAGAAACAGAAGACCCGGAGGATATCAAAGGACAATTGACTGCGAATGATTGCGAAAGATGCCATAGCTCTGAAAGGGTAGACGCCTTTAATTACAAACCGTTAATCTATGGAGGTGCCCACTGATGAAAGCTTTAACCAAAGGTGTACAATTTAAAGTAATCACTGGCCTTGCTATTGTCATTTTCCTAGTTTTCTCTTGTATTATCTATATAAACATCTCAAGTCAACGCAAGCAATTCAAGGGAGAGTTTAGCGATTCGGCAAACATGCTTGCTGATGCAGTCTATAATGGTATGCTTCATCCCATGTCTGTAGGTGATACAAGTACCATCACGCAACAGATGGTGGACTTTGGGTCTCGTATGGAAGGGGTGGAAGTCTTAATCTTTGGATTCGATAAGCATGTAACCTATGCCTCTAAAGAACATGACATTGGGCATAAATTAAATAAACTCATTAACTCGGCTGAATTAGAAGCTAGCATTGACCAAATGCTGCAAAAGGGCAAAGTTAAGAAAATCGAGGTTGAAGAGGCCATAGGAGGGAAACCTTTTTTAACCATGTTGCGCCCCATTTCGAACGAAAATCGCTGTTTTCACTGCCATGGCTCAAGCCGTTCCGTCCTTGGGGGATTGATGGTAAGGAAGAGTATCGAGGAGATGTATGGTGGCCTGGGAAAGCTTCGTAATAAAAATATAATTATAGGCTTTTTCGGAGGCCTCATCACAATCTTGACGCTTTTCTTATTGATTTCGAGATTGGTTATCCAGCCCGTTAAACGAATTGCAAGTAGTTTGGATGATGTAGCTGACCAGGTGGCCTCAGCATCCGGTCAAGTCTCATCTGCAAGCCACTTACTGGCAGAAGGTGCCTCCGAGCAGGCATCATCCCTTGAGGAGACATCCTCCTCCATGGAAGAGATGTCCTCCATGACCAGGCAAAATGCCGATAATGCCGCCCAGGCTGATACCCTCATGAAGGAGGCAAACCAGGTCATCGGTAACGCAAATACCTCCATGGGAGAACTTACTACCTCTATGGAGGATATAACTAAAGCAAGCGAGGAGACCTCAAAGATCGTCAAGACCATTGACGAGATCGCCTTTCAGACAAATCTACTTGCCCTTAATGCAGCAGTTGAGGCTGCCAGGGCAGGTGAGGCGGGAGCGGGGTTCGCCGTGGTGGCCGATGAGGTGAGAAACCTCGCCATGAGGGCGGCTGATGCGGCAAAGAATACCGCCGACCTTATTGAAGGCACAGTCAAGAAGGTAGGGGAAGGAGCAGCGCTTGTTAGCCGAACCAATGAGGCCTTTGGAGAAGTGGCCACAAGCTCGGGTAAAGTGAGTGAGTTGGTCGGTGAGATTGCCAGTGGATCCAATGAGCAGGCCGCAGGCATTGAGCAGGTGAACAAGGCCGTTACCGAGATGGACAAGGTAACCCAGAGCAATGCAGCCAGTGCTGAGGAGTCTGCCTCAGCTTCTGAAGAGATGAACACCCAGGCAGAACATATGAAGGGAGTTGTCGGTGAGCTGATAGCTTTAGTTAGCGGAAGCGGAAATAATGCAGACAGTAAGGACACCGAAGTAAACAGAAAAGAGATGAACCGGTACACAAAAGTTGGAGCCAACATCCAAAATCTTCTTGCAATTCCAGCAAAAAAGGCTACAAGAGAGAAAAGCGAACCCCATGAGGTCATTCCCATGGATGAGAGTGATTTTAATGATTTTTAATAAAGATAAGGATTTAACATAACAGCATAATTAGCTGAAACAATTGGATCAGGCAGTAAGTGCCGTGGCAAAGTTTTATGCCGGCACAGCGACAAACATTAGTCCCAATCAAGCTGTCATGGAAGGGACATTTCGCGCCCTTTCACCCAGGTTGCTTAAAAAATCGCTGAACGGATCAAAGAGTTATCGAAGCAGACTGCCAAAGTATTCGGAGCAGATGCCGCCGTCACAATCGAAGAAGGGTATCCTGTCCTTGTAAACCATAAGGAAAGTACAGCTATTTTCGAGAAAATTTCACAGGATATTATAGGGGGGAAACAGGTGAAGGCGAACCATCCCCCGCTGATGGGCTGTGAAGATTTTGCCTATTATGCCGAGCAGATTCCCGGAATGTTCTGGTTTCTCGGTATCAGGCCTCCGGAAGCTAAAGACTATCCGCACAATCATCATGCAAAGTTTGATTTTAACGATGATGCGGTCACTATCGGAATAGAGATGCACTGCGAAATCGCACGACGCTTCGCCTCCCTCTGGGGAAAATAATACAAAAGCATTTTTGATCACGATATGATCGAGCTATTCGTAACGTCCAGACCATAGAATTCAAAAAACAAGAATGCCTTCAATGTAAGAGTTCTATTGGATGGTGCTTTCATAATTTGGAAGTAAAGTAACTCCTATTTATCCAGAATTTCCCTTATTTTTTGAGAAAGTTGTTCTATATTGAACGGCTTCTGTATAAAACCATCACAACCACGTTCCAGTATTTCCGTTGCCTGACCACTGATACTGTATCCGCTTGACAGGAGAACCTTTATATCAGGATTGATCTCTTTCAAAACATCATAAGTCTTTCCACCATTCATGTCAGGCATGATCATATCCAGAATTACCATGCCGATCTTGTCTCTATTTACCTTATATACCGCTGTTGCTTCTTCCCCGCTTCCTGCTGTTAATACTGTGTAGCCTAAAGTCTTCAGTATCTCCTTACTAACATTGATGATCATCTCCTCATCATCTACGAGAAGAATCGTCTCATGTCCCGTCAGAAACTGTTCCTGTCTAACCACTTCCCTCTGATCCCTGACCACTGCTTCCGATACGGGCAGGCATATATTGAAGGTGGTTCCCACACCCTCTTCACTGTAAATGTTGATAAAGCCATGGTGATTCTTTATGATGCCATAGGCAGAGGCCAAGCCTAATCCTGTACCCTTATCACTGCCCCTTTCCTTTGTCGTAAAGAATGGATCAAAGATCTTATCTTTTGTTGCCTTATCCATCCCAACGCCTGTGTCCGTAACTGATATCTTCACGTATCTGCCGGATTCAAGATCATAAGGTTTTACATAGTTTTCATCAAGGGTGACATTCTCCGTCTGAAGATAGAGCTTGCCGCCTCCGGGCATGGCCTGCCATGCATTGACATAGAGATTTAAAAGTGTTTGTTCTATCTGACCCTGATCCACTTCCACCGTCCAGATGTCTTCCTGGTATGTCCTGTGAATTTCTATCTCTTTTCTGGTACGGCCAAACATACTGGAACTCTTCTTGATGAGTTCATTCAGATTGGTTGGTGTGCCTTCGTATTTCCCTCCCCTGGCAAAACCAAGTAATTGACTGGTAAGTTCCGCCCCGCTCCTGACATACTGTTCGACGTTATTAAGCCTTACATAATGGGGGTGATCGGGCTCCATATTTAAAAGGGCGAGGGAGACATTCCCCTGGATACCCATAAGAAGGTTGTTGAAGTCGTGGGCAATCCCGCCTGCTAATGTGCCTATGGCTTCCATCTTCTGGGCATGCTGGAGTTGGGATTCGAGAAGCTTTCGCTCGGTAATGTCCCTCAATGAAGCAACGCTCTTTTTTGTCCCGGGAATTATTGTTATCTTCGCTGATATGTCTTTTATCTTTCCGTGCCTGTCAACCATGCAAAGCTCACATTCTGTCGGCGCAGCCCCTTCATCTTCTCTTCTTTTAACGTGACAGCCCTTTAACCGTTCAGGATCTTCCTGAGGTATAAAGTTCGTCCAACACATCTTGCCTTCTAGTTCTTCTTTAGAATACCCACTGAGCTTCTCAGTTTCTTTGTTTACCATAGAAAGAGTCCCATCCTCTTCAACAATTATGGTGGCTGCACCTGTATTCTCAAAGACGCTGCGGTATCTTGCTTCCGATTCCTGCAGTCTTTTCTCCATATCTTTTTTGTAAAGAGCAACTTCGATGGCCGCTTTTATTTCGCTTTCATTGAAGGGCTTTAAGAGATATCCGAAAGGTTCCGCCAATTTTGCCTTTTTGATGAGCTTGTTATCAATATGCGCGCTTAGAAATGTAACCGGGATATTCAACTCACCTCTTATTTTTTTTGCGGCTTCAATACCATCCATATTACCCGGCATGACAATGTCCATCAGGACTAAATCGGGGGCAAGACTTCTTGCCATATCTATGGCGGCTTCTCCAGAAGATGCTATACCTACGACGGTATATCCCATGAATATAAGCCGTTCTTTTAGCTGTGTAGCTATTAAAACCTCGTCATCTACTATCAATATTTTAGGCATGTTGGACCTACTCCTCGACATCAATAATCTTGAATTCAGCAATAATGGCTGTGCCGACATTGCGGCCCACTCTTTCGAAAGGTTTTCCTTTCTCGCAACTATACTTCTAATAGAATCGGCACAAAAACAAAAATGCTTTAGTTTTATGAAAAGTTTTACTGCCGGAGGCAGAGGCGAATATGCTATATATACGGCATGGAACTGAGGACGAACCGTTCATGCGGCATATGACACCAAATATCATTTGGTATGATCACCCAAGTTCAAAAGTCGTCACACCGAACAGTCGGTTTATGGGCAAATCAGGGCTTTTTCCTGTGTACATGCGGGCCGTCTCAAACACGACAATCATATTGTGCCGCTTCACCAAATCGACTGCCGCTGAATTCACTGCCGGCGTGTCCAGGAAAATCGGGGCATCTTCCGGGGCATGTGACTTTAAAGCCAGGAATAGATGTTCTGCAAACTCCGGGCTGTCCGCAAACAACGGCCCCACCTTGTATCCGGAGCGACAAGTGCGCAGGACCCCGTAACCTGCCAGCTTGCGGTTTCGCAGGATGCCCAGCGCTGTACTTTGTGGTTGATCTATCCAGCACCTCAGGAATTGCATGCGATTGTCGGGGAAAAAAGGTTTGTCGTATGCGCAGATATCATCAAAAGGTAGCGTGGACAACGGTACGATCCCTGAATTACCTTGATAATGCCCGCCGCCGGTTCCCCCCTGATATCGGATATTTTTATAGGCCAATGTAAACCCTAACTTCTTGTAGTTGTCCTGTTGAGCGACTACGCCATCAAGGCCGATAGTACAACCTCTAAGGAGCGCCAGACCGGCATTCCATATCTGAATGCCGTAGCCCTTGCCACGATACTCCGGCTTGACAATGTAAAACCCAAGGAAACCAAAGGAATCGCCATATTTCACGACTGAAACCGTTGCAATAGGCTCATCCCCAAGCAATCCGATAAGGAAACCGTTTGGATCAGCGGCATAGAAGCAATCCGCATCGTACAACCCCGGGTTCCATCCCTCTGCCGCAGCCCAGTCGATGGCAATATCTATTTCTTGCCGAGTCATCGTTCTGATTGTGTAGTTACTCTTCTGCATAATTCCCTTTCGATCTGTCTATCTGCTAAGCGGTTAAACTTAAATATTAGAGGGTTGAGCACACCTCTTCCACAGATAGCACCTTGGCAAACAACCCATTGATTGCAGCGAGAAACGACGTTTGAACATGCTCAGCTGAAACAGTCTCGCCACCGAAAGACAATGACTTGGTGGCGCATGCGTCATAAGCCAGGAGGCATTGGAAGCCCAGGTCCACAGCGGCACGTGTGGTTGTATCAATGCACACATGAGTCATCGTACCCACGATAACAAGCTGCGAAATTTGCTGTTGGTGCAAGTACTCAAGAAGCGGCGTTTCGCGAAAACTGTTCGGATAGTTTTTCTGGAACACCGTCTCACCTTCGATGGGCGCAACGCTTTCATGGATTTGGACGCCCTTCATGTTCGGCAAGAAGAAGGCAGCTCCTTGCCGCGTGGAAATATGCTGAATGTGGATGACTGGCAGGGATTTCTGCCGGAAAACGCGCAACAGTTCTCCGGCTTGCACCCCCGCCTCCACGCTTCCTGAAAGCTCCATCGACCCGTCGGGGAAATAATCGTTCTGAATGTCAACGAGTAAGAGTGCTTGATTCATAGAATCCCTCTAACATATATTATTTAGTTGAGTCTACATTTCTTAGTGAAATATAATCTGGGAATTCGGAATGTTCCTGGCTAACGTGATGGTGGCTAGCCGTGAAACTTCCGGAGCAGAGCGGCGGCAGTTTTCACTGTCCGTGTCCACCAACTTGAGCCTTCCATTTGTTTTGTCTCATTCCAATGTTCCATTGTTTTTCCTATCCATAGAGCGACGCTTTGAAGCAATGCTCTTTCCATAGGAAGAATAAGTGGCTCGTCACCTGTACCGGGCTTCGGTAGAACACAGACACGTAAAGTGCCAACTGGCCTGCCGTGAATGAGGATGTCTGCGGAATGAAAATCAGGCGTAGTCTGGAATTGGTTCGAACAGAATGATTCCCCGGATACCTCCAGGTAGGCCCATGTTCGTTCCGGGTTCTGGTAACCCTTCGGTAGCATATTGACAATGTCTTGCAGCATTTCGGAACGACTGGTACTGCGTCGACAAAGGCATTGTGATATGGAATGCAAGCATTCCAATTCCTTGACTCTCTCGCTGAGTTCGCGCGTGCGCTTCCTGAGAGCTGATTCAACCCACTCGTATTCTGCTAATTTAAGCTGGAGCTCAAGGATTTCTTGATGTGCCTCGCGCAGAGCATCAGCCAGTTCACCATGGGTCATCTCGCTAATCCCTTGTTCCTTTGATTGCATCCTTCGTGGCCTCGTTAAAACGCTAAAGCTGATAATCTCCCACAGCTTCTGGCTGATGATAGAGCACCTTTTCTATCTTGATCCGTCGGGTTACCGCGTTCGGTGCACACGGTTGTTCTATGGGTTTTCCACTTCCCTTAGAAAAGCCCTTTGCAGCCTGAGGAGTTCCAGTGGCCTGTCCACGGGGGTCATGTGGCCGCTTCCCTGTATGATATGACACTGGGGATCATTGGCAAACCCAGCCTGCCATTTAGTATAGGCAGGCGTACACAGATCGTCGTTTCCGCAGGTTATAAGAACAGGGACATTCAACCTGGACAGTTGCGAGGTTACGTTTACCGTCTTTAGATTTCCCGGCACATTCAACTCCGAACCGCTTGCAACCATAATGTCGTGGATTGCGGCATTTCGTGCGGCAATCAATTTTTTCATCGCCTCAGGTAATGGCCAAGTGCATGTCACATGCCGCTTGATGAACTCCATGCAAGCTTCGTCGTAGTCGTTCTTTGTCCCCACCCCCCTCAATTCATAATCATCAATGACCTGCCCGGCTTTTCCATTCAAGCAGCTCAGGCCCTGCTTAAGTGTTGGGGCAACATGATCGATGTAATAGGGAAAACTCAGCACCGGGCTATGGAGAGAAACGGACAATATCCCGTCTGGGTGTTTGGCGGTAAATCCAACAGCCAGGGTAGTTCCCCATGAATGACCAATCAAATGGTACTTCTTCAAGCCCAAACCATCCCGTACCGCTCGCACCTCATCAAAATATCGTTCAGCAGTCCACAAGGACGGATTATCCGGGCGGTCTGATTTTCCACACCCCAGTTGGTCATAGAAGATCACAGGGCGTTCATCAGCCAATGCCTGAAACGCTACGAGATTATGATGATTGCCTCCCGGACCGCCGTGCAGAACCAACGCGGGTGGTGCACTGCCGGACCCAATTCTGCCGTACCATAATTTGTAGGTATGACCGTCATAGATGTAGTCGACAAAACCTTCGTAATCATAATCAGGTTCGGTTAAGATCTTTTCTACAGATGCTTTTTCTTCATTCATGCTCTTTTCGCCTCGCGACATACAGCCGATTGTTAATGCTGCAATAAACGCACAGAATACGATCAAACATAACAAACGTTGATGACTGATTTTTTCTGCCATAAGCCATCCGTCAAACAACTCAGTTTCTCTGCCGCTTTGGAGCGCCTTGTTAGCAATAATGACTATTAGAGAATCCCTACTTTTTAGGCGTAATATCTTCGAGATCCTGCCTTTTATTTTTATCAAGAGGCAAATAAAGAATGTCGTTTCCGAGCTTTGAAAAATCGAGTGCTTTCACATCCATAGTTCGAACACGCCGGTTATGCTGAGTGTGATAATAGAACACCTGCTCGGAAAGATTCCATGCTGTAGTCCATTGCGTAGCACTACGCATAGTTCCCGTTTTACCGGGACTATCAGAGCCTTCTGCCGCGCCAAGAGGCACGTTGAAATTGTCAAGAATTCTGAATACTTCATAAACAGTTTCAGAAGACGTTTGGGTAGGGCGTGCAGTCAGGGTCCATGCAACCGCGCGCACAAAACGTGAAGGCGGCGTAAAGTCACCTGGCAATCCAATCATTCCGCTGCCACCACCCAAAGGTTTGAAATCCAGATCTTTTATTTTTTTGTCAGGAGGGGCAACCGCCGAAAGATTCAAATAATTCCGCAAATTGGTCATATGCCAATCGTATGTAGGTGCATTCGTAATTACCCCTAACGGACAGTCGAAAATCTTCATTTCACCATTTACAAACTCGATTACAATGGATTCTCCCTCCGGACTCGTCACCATCCAGTGAGCATAAATTGGAATCCCTAATGCCTCTTCAACTACCGGAACAACCCTGACTTTACTCATACCCTGACGAACTTCATCTAAAGTGGAAAATTGGGAAAGGATAAAATTTGCAACATCAATTGCGGTGATGGTATTCGCTGCCTTCTCCTTTTCGTAGCTTGGATAACTGGCAAATCCTTGATGATAAAACAAACCTGCTGCCAAACCTTCTTCGTTCATACCATCAGACAGATAATCTTTTCCAAGCAATTCGAGCCCGACAACGCCATATTTCGCTTTCCACTTCTTTCCGTTCTCTCCGTCCGGGGTTAAGCCGACGAATGAATATCCACGAGGGAAAATGGCAATGCGGGTATGCATATCAAATTTTCCCCATTCCATCGTACGGCCGTAAACTACACCTCCATCCGTTGCGATTAATCTAATTCCAGTGCAGGCGAACACAGAGTTCTCACAGGTTCCAAACAGGAGCAGAATCCCCAGTAGGGTTGTAATTAGCATTTTTTTGTTTAACTTCATTTTTATCTCCTTCTGTTGCAGCACATTCTGATATATTTGGCTAACATATATCATTTAGTTGAATCTCCATTTCTTAGTGAAATATAATCTGGGCGGAGAAAGCAAGAAACCGGCCCCGAAAATTCTCAAAGCACTTTCCTTACGCTTTCATCAATAACTTTTTAATTCTATTACTTATTTGTTTATTTGACCAGAAAATTTTCCCCTCCTTGTTTTTATGACACGATGCAGTGCATATTCCATTGCAATTTATAGGAACAAATAAAGATGAGTCAAGAGCAAACCTGACCCCTTTCCCTTTTTATCCGTCTGCTTGACCTCGGCGCGGTTTTCTTAGTTTGACCGGTTCGAGCTTCCGTTTTCGAATCTTGAGGTTGAGCATTTCCACACACACCGAGAATCCCATGGCGAAATAGACGTATCCCTTCGGAATATGAAAACCGAAACCTTCGGCCACCAGGGTTACGCCGATCAGGATGAGAAAGCTGAGGGCGAGCATCTTGATCGTCGGATGGGTGTCGACAAAATCACCGATCGGCCGAGCCGAGAACATCATCACGACGACGGCAATGACAATGGCAAGGATCATGATCTGGACGTGTTGTGCCAGACCGACGGCGGTGATGACCGAATCAAGAGAAAAGATGATATCGAGCACCATGATCTGGACCAGAACACCGGCAAAGCTCACCGCCATGCGACCCATCTCATGAACCTCGACACTTTCAAGACTGTCGTGGATTTCGAATGTACTTTTTACGAAGAGAAAGATTCCCCCGGCGATGAGGATGATATCACGCCCGGAAAATGCATGGGACAGCAGTGCGAACAAAGGTTTTGTCAGTCCCATTACCCATACGATTGAGAGAAGAAGGATTATCCGGCTGATCATCGCCAGGGCAAGGCCGATGACGCGTCCTTTCTGACGCTTCGCCGATGGAAGCCGGGCAACGAGCACGGAGATAAAAATGATGTTGTCGATACCCAGAACAATTTCGAGTGCCGTCAACGTCACCAGGGCAACCCATGCCTGCGGTTCAAATAACCATGCCATACTTTACTCCTTCTTATATATAGTTAGGGAAAATTGGGGACGGGTTCAATTCTTTAATAAAAAATTGGCGGAAGTGCATGGGAATCGAACCCACCTTATCGGTAATATATGCGAATAAAATGATATGCTTATATTACGTAAATTTTCCGGGGTTACAGTTTGGTCAAAGATTAATTAATATTTACTTCTTCCTGAAGTCATCAGCCTGAAGATTTATCAATATATGTGTTCTTTCAACAGGTCTCTAATCGGCGCTGATTAATTTTAAGCCGAGGTTTTTTATTGAAATGTTCCTCTTTTTAGTATTTAATGCCGGTATCTCATCCTGAGCAGAGTTCTTTGTTTCGTGAAATCTCCCATCTTGCTGCAAAATACGCGTATTTAAAGTTATATAGCTGGAAAGCTATAATAAATCAAAATAATATTCGTCAAGTTTTTTATTTTCAGAAAGTTATACTGAAACTATATACTAATTGGTTAGACACTAAATCAAGAATACCATAGGGGTCATTGATGGACTTAATTTCTTCAGAATTTACGGACATAGAATTCCCGCAACACAAAGAAATCGTTTACATCCTGTACTTCATGGAAAACGATAGTGTTCAGGAAGTACCGTTCTATGTGGGAGAGAGTTCGAGAGGCGTTGGCCGTTTTGGAGACTATATTTCAGCCAAATTCTCGGCTCCTACCGATTTCAAAGTCGGCGAGGCTATACGCTACATGCGGAATCGCGGATTTAACGTCAGAATTAAATACAAGGAGTCCGACGACCGGAAAAGTGAAGAAAGGAAAATCATAAATGACCTGCAAAGGAACTCTCGATTACTCAATGAGCTTGAAGGATTCAACTACACGGTGTCAAACGAGAGCGACGAAAGAACAAAGATACACAACTTCATAGATATTTTGCTTCTAGAAAAAGGGGTCAGGGATGCAAGTAAGGTTAAGGATTGCCCTACAGAGAACCCAACCGTAACCGCCAACACACGTAATTCTTCCATTCCTGATCTGATTCAGAACATTTGCCAAGAACTCGGCAAAGATGGCAAAATCATATTACGTAAAGATATTATTGCAAGGGCAAAAAAACTTGGCATTGAAGAGTCGTCTGTCCTGCCAGCCGATTATTGTGACAATACAACAACTGGCAAGTGGTCGCGCCATTCATTTTTGCATTCTGTTGGCCCAGGAAAATATGTTCTGAAAAATCTCCTTTCGGGAGGAGAATGAGCTATAATTTGAAATGTCTAACGAGTGCGTGCAGCCAATAGGCCTGGAAACAGGCCTCTGGCTGACGCTGGTGTTGGGCATCGTGTATCAACACGGGGGAGAACATCATGTTTTATGCACTTCTAAAGTGGGTGTTGGTTCTCGCGTTACTGGTCGGTGGTGCGTTTTTTCTAGCTACTGGACTCGGCGTCGAGATTCCGGTTGTCAAGTACAAGGGGTTAGAGGCACATGGCGTCCCAGTCGGCATAGCGCTCTTGGCAGCAGGAGTGGCATTGGCCGCCCTCTGGAAAATCACAATGACTACAATCGTTGAGGAAACGTCCAGCGAAACATCAAGTGATGGCAGTTCGTCTGCATCGAAAAAAGAAACCACGATCACGACCACGCTCACGCGGCCTGGTGAGTAGACGTCTGATGCCTAATCGGGTAGCCGGGGGTTTTTCTCCCCCAGCCCCCACACCACCCGCCATAGCAAAGCGGAGGCGGGTTGCCAGCCGGTGACTTCGTTGTTATATGAAAATAAATGGAGGATAATAAATGAATAATAAAATAGAAGTATTACCAAATGTATATATCAATCCTCAGATTGTCGAAACTGAAAAAGGGAAAGTTGAATATCATTTATCTGAGGGAGATGGCCCCGTCATTCTTGTCTCTCATGGAGGCTTAGGCGGATTGGACCAAGCCCGTGTTATGGTTGACTGGATAGATGAAACAAAATATAGGCTCTTATGTCCTTCCCGTTCAGGTTACTTGGGAACACCGCTTGAAAGTGGTAAAACTATAGAGGAACAAGCAGACCTCTTCGCAGCATTGCTTGATGTACTGAAAATTGACAAAGCCGCAATTGTAACAGCTTCTGCGGGAGGTCCCCCAGGTTATGTATTTGCAATTCGCCATCCTGATAGAGTATGGGCACTTATAGCTATTGATAGCGTAAGCGGTTATTACGACATGCCTGAAACGGCTGGAGCTATAGCGCAAGCTATATTTATGACTAATATTGGTCAAAGAATACTCAAAAAGATTGAAGAGACAAAACCAGATCTCTTCCTTAAACAAATATTTCAGTCAGAAGCCTATTTTACGAAAGAACAAATGAAGAAACATATTGATCATGCTCTAAACTCACCAAATGCTCTCGCGTTTATGAAGGCATTTATGAATACCATGTATCCCTATAAACGCAGAAAAATCGGCACTGAAAACGACATGGAACAGTACCGCCAACTTACTCATCTTCACGTAGAAAAGATTCAATGTCCAAGCCTTATCATTCATGGCACACACGATGCGGATGTAAAATTCTACGATGGAGTCTATGCATATGAACATATACCCCGCTGTGAGCGCTATTGGATCGAGGAAGGCTCGCATTTGGGTTTTTGGTTAAGTCCTCATGCGCAAGTAGCTCAAAAAGTGGCTGTCGACTTTCTTGGAAAACTAGGGACAGCGCCCATTATTTATAACCTATAAGGATTGAGTCGATCCGCGAAGCGGTCGAACTCAATCCATTGTTCAATAAGCCCGATCACGTATCAGGCTATTGGTGCGAAGCGTTGCAACAAGCCGCTTCTGAAAAGAGCGAAACATCTCATAGCTTGAACGACTTAATTGAAGAAGTTCCTTAACGGAAGGGGGAATTTCATCGACCCGTTCGAGGAGTTCACGGAAGTATTTCTTACCGTGAAGGCGTTTTTTACTGTAGCTGACACCAACTTCCATAAGCAGACCTGACATCTTGTTCTGCATCTTCACTGCCGTCCTAACAATGTGGTTGCGATACCGTAATATCCGCCGCAGTTCCCGAATCTCTTCTGAAAGCATGTGGCATTCAGGAAGAAGATTCACCCGCAGTAGGTCGGCTATCTTCTCGGCATCGGCACGATCATTCTTTTTCTTGGCGGCTGTTATGGCCTTGAGCATCGCAGGATGAGCCACTTTCAGGGCAACGGCGTGCGGCTTGAGAAAGTCATACACCCATCCGGTGAACATAGTCGCTTCCATAGCACCTATCCAGGGTCCCGGCAAATCTTTCACCCATGCCTCCAGTGACTGTCTGTCGGCAACTATTTTCCCCTGGCCAATAAGAGAACCGTCGATGGCCTTAATACAATATGCTATTATCCTCTTGTGAATGTCCAATCCTATGTAGTAGTATCATTCCATGGAAACCTCCTTGTGGTTTATTTCCGGGCGAGTTCATCTCGACCCGGCAGTTTACAAGTAAACATTGTGAACCGCCTGGAGGTTTCCTTCAATCTTTATTACTTATGCATTCAAACAGATTTATTTATTTGTTTTGCTCGGTCTCCCTTGTCCACGAAATTCCACCCGCCTTGCAATTTTCTTCTTGATCTCATCCACAAATCTGGAACTGCCGGTCAACTGTCCCCGTTGTAGCGATTGACGGATTAAACTCCATTCCCCTTCGGGAATTGTCCCTTTTACCCACACCGCATAAACTTCTGACCGGTCTTTCTCATTCTCGGCAAGCCCCATGTAACAAGGATCGTAATCCAACCATTCTCTTTCATGATTGCCTATCTTGATGCCGTAACTAGACCAGCGGTAATCAGCAGGATCAACAACGATTTCAGCACGCACAGGATTCAATTCAACATACCGGTAACATGCCAAGAGATATTTGTCCGTGCTGATCGGACTCGATTTGTAGCGGCCTTCCCATAAGCATCCAGTGCGTCGTTCCCTCTTGTTCACATATCTTGTCTGTCGTCCACCCACTCTTTTCATAAGCTGCGCAAGATTTCCCTCTTCATTGCCAGGATCAATGATCAGGTGAGTATGATTTGTCATCAAGCAATACGCATAAACCAGGCAGCCTAGCTTTTCTTTCCATTCACGCAGATTATCAGGATAATATAAATAGTCATCATCAGATGCAAATACAGCCTGCCTGTTATGGCCTCGCTGGATTATGTGGTGCGGGTATCCGCCTATGACAATGCGGGATCTTCTTGGCATGATCCTTCACTAACATAGCAGGCCTCTATTCTCAAAGGATAAAAATAAATCTGTTTGAATGCATAAGTAATAAAGATTGAAGGAAACCTCCAGGCGGTTCACAATGTTTACTTGTAAACTGCCGGGTCGAGATGAACTCGCCCGGAAATAA
>Ga0265592_1000081_pt1 | contig 61984 bp, 43 predicted proteins | sample saktaG_7_FD_190141 | JGI IMG/M metagenome (GOLD analysis project Ga0265592, IMG submission 190141) | Saline water microbial communities from Sakinaw Lake, British Columbia, Canada - sak_2010_1_5_120m | ecosystem: Environmental > Aquatic > Non-marine Saline and Alkaline > Saline ... | reverse complement strand
AAAATGCCGAATCTAGGAATTAAAACTATATTCAAAATAACATTTAAAATCAACACTGCTAGAACATTTAAAGATTCTAATTTCTCCCGTCCCGTCATCGTTAGCATAGCTCCTGATACTCCTGCTCCTACAAAAACCAGTTGGCCCAAGCAAAGGACAATAAGGCTTGGTGTCCCCAAGACAAAACTACTGCCAAAAACTCTCATAATCTCCCCCGAAGACGCAATTAAAATTAAAAAGACAAAGAGACTTAAAGAAAACCCCCATCGGGTTACCGTCTTAAAAGTAGAAGCAAGCTTTTGTCTTTCTCCCTTATGATAAAGAGTAGAAATGATAGGAATAAAAATTGAACCTAGGGCACTAAGAGACATTATCATTAACAACGATACCTTTACCGCTACCTGATATATCCCAACTTTATCTGAAGTCAAAAAGTAACCTATCATTGAAATATCAGTCCACTGCAAGAGAAAAAGAATTACCCATACAAACATTAAGGAAAATGAGGTTGTAAACAGTTTCTTAGTTTCAAATTTAGGAACAATACTTTTAAAAGATATTTCAGGAAAAACCTTTCTAACACCCAAAAAAAGAAACAAGACGGTAAAGAAAACTGCTATTACAAATGCCCAAACCGCTCCCAGAAGCCGAAACCCAAGGAAGTAAAGCAATAAGATTAAAACAAAATTAAGAGATGGTTTTAAGACCTTTTCCCCTAAAACCTTGTATTTTGCAGTTTTAAATCCCCTCGTTACAGCTTCAGCTGACTGCATTAAAGAAAAAAGTGGAATTCCAAAAGCAAAAATCTTAATAACAAGTTCTAATCCGGGTTTTCCAAAAAACTGGGCGATCAGGCCCGAATAAAGATAAGTAACAATTCCCAAAAAAATTCCAAAGACCAAGGAAAAAGCCATCGCCTGGATTATCGTCCCTTTAACTCTTTCCTTATCGTTTAAAGCAAGATAAGCTGAAATGTATTTTAAAGCTCCGTTATTTAAACCGAAAAGAGCTATTATTGAGCCTGCCTGCAGAATTACAAGCCCTAAGCTATAAAGTCCGAAGTCAGCAACACTGAGAACACGAGTTAAGACAATTGTAGTAATGAATACTACTATGACTTCAAAGATGTAGCCGAAAGTAAAAATACCAGCTCCCTTGGCAACTAAATTTAATTCTTCTTGGTTTTTAATTTCTTCTGCCATAAATCTAAGACATCTTATGACCAATGTATATGATTTCTTCTATATTTAAACCGTACTTCTTTATTTCCTCAACACTCAAGTCTTTTTTAATATCATATAACTCCATTTCAAATCCAACATTTTCTAACCTTTCCTTATAATCTTTGCCATACACTCTAACATGATCTTTTTGCCCAAAATATTTCTCCCTTTCTTCCGGAGAAATAATTGAAAAATCTTCAAAGGTTTCTGTATGTTTTTTAGAAATTGGCACTTGTAAAATCGCCCATCCTCCCGGTTTTAAAACTCTGAAGAGTTCCTCTACTGCCTTTCTATCGTCTAAAACATGTTCCAAGACATGATTACAAATGATTACATCAAAACAATTATCATTAAACTTTATATCCGTAATATCAATTTCAATATCAGCCAATGAAGATTTTATATCTCCGCTGATATAGTCAACCGAAGAATAAGATTTTAATGCCTTTTTCAAGCTTTCCCCGGGAGCAATATGCAGAAGTTTAGATATTCTTCCCGGCCTAAATATATCTGTTTTATTTTTGAGATAATAATAAACTAATCGTTCCCTATCTGCTGAAAAACAGAAAGGACACAGTGTTAAACGATAACCTCCTCCGATAAGATTAAGAGCGACTTCATTATTTATTCCTGTTGGAAGAAGTTTTCTAGAAGACTTTCCGCAAAGAATGCATTTATATTTAGAACCAAAACAGAAAAAGAAATTAAAAAAACCATACAAATGCAATAGTTTAATATAAAATCTTTCAGGCAACAGTTTTTTAAGAAATAATCCAATTTTCCTCATAAATACACTTTATTTCCTCCCAATACTGTAATAATTAAACCCTATTTTTCTCATTTCATCGGGATTAAACTGGTTTCTCCCGTCAAAGAAATAGGAATTGCGCATTAGACTTTTAACTTTTTTCATATCAATTTCTGAAAACTCCGGCCATTCGGTAACTAAAACTAAAATATCCGCGTTTCTGACAGCTTCTAAAGCGCTCCTGTAATACCTTATTTTCTTTAAAGAAAGCTCTTTTTTAGCATTTCCAATAGCTACAGGATCATAAGCTTTAATATTACAATCCTTATAAAGCCTTTTTATAATCCCGATTGCCGGGGACTTGCGGACATCATCCGTTTTGGGCTTAAAAGACAATCCCCAAATACAAACTGTTTTCCCTCTAATCTTTTTTAAAGCCTTCTTAATCTTTTTGACAAATCTTATCTGCTGATTCTTATTAACAACGGCAACTGACTTTAAAAGACGAAAGTTATACCTTTTCTTATGGGCAATACTCACAAGACCATCAATGTCCTTTGGGAAACAACTCCCTCCGAATCCTATACCGGCCCTTAAAAAATGCTTCCCAATTCTTTTATCGTATCCAATGCCTTTAGCTACTTCCTCAATATTTCCCCCTGCCCTTTCGCAGATGGTTGCTATCTCGTTGATAAAAGATATTTTTGTAGCTAAAAAAGCATTTGAAGCATATTTTATCATTTCAGCACTTCTGATATCGGTTATCACTTTTGGAGAGTTGATTGAAGAATAGACATCAAGCATTATCTCTTTTGCTTTCTCATCTTCAACTCCGACAACAATCCTGTCAGCTTCCAAGAAATCCTTTAAGGCGGAACCCTCTTTTAAGAACTCCGGATTTGAAACAATGGAAAACTCTCCTTTGAAATGCCTCCCCATTTCTCTTTTTGTCCAATCTCCGGTTCCCACAGGAACCGTACTCTTGTTAACAATAACCTTGTATCCGTTCAAACAACAAGCTATTTCCCTTACTGCTTTCTTAAAATAGCTCATATCAATACTTCCGTCTTCTTTAGGTGGAGTGCCAACCGCAATAAGGACAATTTCGCTTTTAGACACAGCATTTTTCAAATCTGTAGTAAACTCAATATTCTTTTTATGTTTTTTTAAGATTTCTTTTAATCCGGGCTCGTAAATGGGAATAATTCCTTTTTTAAGATTCCGGATTTTAACCTTATCTTTATCAACACAAGTTATCTTATGCCCAAGATATGCAAGACAAACCCCCGTGGTCAGACCCACATATCCCGTTCCTATGATTGATATTTTTCTTTGCATATTTTTTATCAGCTACTGAGGTTTAATCTCAATAGATTGATTGCTTTTTATATCATAATAGCATATTAAAATTCATTTAAAAATTGATTTTTTAACAATTTAAACATATCATTAATATAATGAAGAAGATTAATTTTCGCTCAATATATCTGACAGGATTCCTTTTAATCCTGATACTTCCGCTTTTGAATGTTCCTCCTCTATTTTCCCCTCCCGATTGGGGAAAAACCGTCTTATTCAGAATCATTCTTTCAATATTAGGATTTGCCCTTGTTTATCAAACTCTTTCTGGAAAATCCGAAAACAAAAGCAATCGAGAACCGTTCTCCGTAAACTTTTCAAAAGAAGCAAGAACGGTAATCTTTCTGCTTTTAGCATTTCTGGGGATATTCCTTTTAGCAACTATATTCTCCTTAGACCCAAGTTTTAGCTTTTGGGGAAGCCCATATAGATCCGGAGGTTTTTTGAATTTTGCCTTTTATTTCATATTTGCCTTCTTAGCATTTTTAATCATCAGAAAGAAAGAATGGCAGAAAATCTGGGATTTTTCAATAATTATTGGGATACTGGTTTGTACCGTTGCTGTCTTCCAGCAATTCGGGATATTTAAAGAGATATTTGTCTATTCAAGCACTCGTCCCCCTTCTACGATTGGAATTACAACCGCTTTGGCCATATATCTCCTTTTATTAACCTTCCTAACCTTGGCTTTTGCAATTAAAACGAGCTTTAGAAAATGGTTCGGGATAAAGAAGGTTTTTTACATCCTTTCTCTTTTGCTGTTTCTGGCAGTAAGCATATTAATTACCCAAACAAGATCTGCCTACATTGGACTTACGATAGGATTCTTGTATTTCTTCTTTTTTTATCCTTTAAAGACGAATTTAAAGAAGTTAAAAATCAGAATATTTGCAATAAAGGGTTTGGCTCTGATTCTTTTAATTTCAATCGCTTTTATTGTCTATTATGCAAATACCCGCACTTCAAAGGAACTTCCTCAATTTGTTCAGGAAAACAAGTTTTTGAGCAGATCGATGAGCCGTCTTTCCATTGAAACCGCTTTAAAAGATCCAAGGATTTCCGGCTGGCCAATAGCATTAAAAGCATCTCTATCAAGACCCGTTTTAGGATACGGACCCGAGAACTTCTCGGTTGGATTTGATAAGTTTTTTGACCCAGCGCCAGAAACATATTTAGGAGACTGGTGGGACAGAGCTCATAATATTCTTATGGATACAGCAACTCAGGCAGGAGTCTTTGCCCTCTTAATCTATCTTTGCCTGCTCTTTTATCTCCTGTTCTCGCTCCAAAAGGCAAAGAAGCGGTATTTATCCTCCAAGGATAGTAAAAGCCCGTATCCGCTCATCTGCCACGCAATACAGGCAACATTTATAGGGTACTTTACGGCAAACCTTTTCAGTTTTGACGTTTTCTCAACCTACCTTATCTTCTTTCTTTTAATCGCATATTCCTTATACCTCATAAACCAAAGCTGCGCAGGCCGGGCTTATGCAATTCCCAGATTAGCAGGAAAATATGGGATAACGGCAATCGCATTACTTCTAATCGCCCTTGTCTGGTTCCTCTGGAATTATAACCTAAAGCCTTTCTACATCAACACCCAAATCAATATTGCTATGCATGAGATAGAAGGAGAAGACAAGGATTTTGGGAAAGCAATAGAGATAATGGAAAGCCTTATCCCTCAACACAGCATTCTGGACAACTATTTAAGATTAAGATATGTGAGCGTTTTGGGCGAAGGAATACACCAAAAACCTGAATCAGCTCTCAAATTAGCTCCCCGCGCTTACTATCTCCTAAAGGAAAACACAAAGATAAGGGAGTATTACACAAGAACATGGCTCTTATTAGGAACATATACAAACCATTTGATACTTCAAAACAGGGACCAAGACCCTGAGTATGCCGAAGAACTCAAAAAAGAAGCAAATCAATATTTTCAAAAAGCAACCGAACTCAGCCCCAAACGCCAAGAGATTTTAATAGAATGGATAAAGACGGACTTTTACAGCGAAAGATACCTTGAAGCAAAAGAAAAATCCCAAAGATGCATTGATTTGAATCCGGAATTCAAAGATTGCTACTGGCAGATGGCTTTAACCAACATATATTTAGAAAACGAGAAAGAAGCTGAAGAATATCTTGAACTTGCTAAAGAGAAGCGCTACCCGATAAATACCGAAATCTCTTTCCTTGAATTGGTCAATGCGTATATTCCTTCTAAAAACTACCAGAAACTTGTAGAAGCATACAAGAATCTTTTAAAAAGAAGTCCTGATAAGGTTCAATATCATATTTCTCTTGCTGTCTGCTATAAAGAACTTGGTGATTTTGAAAACGCAAGGAAATCAGCTTTAAAGGTGCTTGAGTTGTCACCGGAAGACAAAGAGTCAGTAGAAGCATTCCTGCAAGAGTTAGAATAAGGAAAGCAAGGATCAAATTAATAAGTAAAAGAAAAGCCACCCAAAAGGGTGGCTTTTCAGTTTCAATCCCTTCCAACGTTCCACAAGAAAACGCGAGGGGTTCAATTCAAGAAATCTAGTAAGACCAAGCGTCGGAGTCAAGTGGTAAGTCTCCCACTTTGTAACCTCCTGTCCAGTCAAGTGTCGTAGTAGAATGACTCAAAGCACTTACATCAGACCAAATGAAGTTCTTACTAACGGATCCTGCAGCTGCAGAAGCAACATAAGCTGCATCTGTCTCCAGGTAGAAACTTACGGAGTCAGCAATCAAAGTAGTAGCGCTCTTTCCAAAGAGTGCTGGAGTACCTTTTAGCTTATATATGTAAGTTTCGCCTGATCCAATAGTTTCGCCTGTTGGGAAAGTGAAGGATAAGCTTGTTACGCCAGGCGTTACAGAACTAACAGTCGTTGTAGCATCACCACTAGCTATAAGATCGGTTGTGCCACGGTAGAGTTTTAAGCTACCTACTGACATTCCGTTTCCGGTCGTTGTTGACCATCCTACAGTGTAAGTGATTGTTTCAAGTCCAATTGCACCTGCTTCAGGAGCTGCAACATCAAATGAATACAAGTCTAATGAGCTACCATTTGCAAAGTTACTCGTTAGAGTGTTTTTGCTTACAGTAGGAATTGCCTTGTAAACATAGATGACTTCTCCGTCCACATTAGCTGCTGGCACGGCTGTCAATGCAGTACCACTGCTGTTTTTGCCTGTGACAGTTTGCTGAACCAAACTGGTCTGAATATTCTTACCTGTTTGACTGTAATCAGCACTTACTGTTGACAGGTCTAACTTTGCAGTTAATACCTTAGTACTATTTGCTAGAACCTCAACACTTAAACCTGTGTAAGCAGCTTTACGAGTAGCATCTAAGTAGGCAGTTGCTAATAGAGTAGTACCATCATATAATTTAACGGCTTCTACTACATTTTCACCGCCTGAAGCGATTTGTAACGTAAGTTGCTCAATGGTGTAAGTATCGTTGGTAGCAGTAAATTTGTACTCTGCTGTCTCAACGGTTTGATTTCCTTCAACTAATTGAGCTAAAGGTGTGTCATCGCCAATGGCAGCGGCAAAGGAACCTTCACTACATGTCATTACCTGACCTTCAATATATGTATCAGAGCCATTTACATAAATCGTAGTAGCAGAGTCCTTGGTAGTACCTGTAAACTTGGCTGTAGCCTGGAATGAACCATCGTCTATTGATGTACTTATCGTTCCATAAACTTCAACTGCTATGCTTTCGCTTTGTGCTAATTCGTAGTCAAGGGCCCAAGACAATTCTTCAGAAGTTGTAGCACTCGATGTTGAGATGCTTGACTTTACTGCACTTGTCTTAGTGCCGTATACGACATAGACATTGCTTAAGTAGTTAGCTGTTGTAGTAGCAGTTACAAACTGGACATCAAGGTCAGTCAAGTTAACAGCTTCAGTTGCATTGCCTGTCAAGATGAATTGACCAAGCTTGTAAGCTGTAACAGGTGTTACCATACTCTTACTTGGGTAAGCAGAGTATTTTGCAAAACTCATCGTTCCTGTAGCAACAGTTAAAGCGTTAGCAGCAACTGTAGCAGTTGGAGCATCAATTGTCTGAGATGAAATTACACCTTCAGCATTATTAATGTTCCCTCCTACAATACTAACTTGAACAGTGTCGTTTGCTGCAAGACTTGAAGAATTTCCATCGTCATAGATATCAGCATAAACTTCTAACGTTACAGGTGAACCGGGAACAACTATTAAATTAGTAGTGTATTCCGTGTAAGCTGGACTATTACTATCTTCTCTAATAGCAGCAGTACTTCCAACCTGAACTCCGTCAGCTAAAAGATAACCATTTCTCAAAGTGGTTGTTGCTGCATCAGTAGTACTTGCAGTAACGGTAACTTGCATTGTCTCAATCTTTATTTCTTCACCAGCTGCTTTTACTTCAAACGTACCTAATAGAACAGCACTTGCATCTACTACTACATTACCTGAAGCTGAATCACTTGATTTAGTAATGGTAATAGTTCCAGTACTAATTGTAACTATTCCGGTAATACATTGCGAAAAAGTAGTGCCTGCAGCCTGTGTTAGAATTTCTACTCCGTATTGAGAGTCAGTAAAGCTGGAATCAGCTGCTTTTCTCAAAGAAAACTGGAAGTTGCTGTAAGAACCGCCAATAATGTCAGCTAAAACCTTGACTTCGTGATTACCTGTCTTTAATTCAACAGGTGCATCGGATAAATCAAAGGTAATATATCTGTTATCGTCAATATTGGCAACAGCTGAACCTACTTGAGTTCCACCTACGTATAAGCGGAAGTTCTCAATGTCATCTTCGTCAATAGAACCACTTTGTCTTATGCTGATTCTATCAAATGTTACCTTTCTCTGAGCAATAGTTACAGTACTCTTCCAGATCCTATAATCGTCTTGAGGGTCAATACTTATGTTAGAAGCAGGGGCAGTGGTTGTAGCAAAGCTAGCTGTAGCTAAGGTTGCTGTAGCAATACTCATAATGTTTCCTTTTAAAGGAAAACCATCATTGATTGAGCTTGCATCGCAAACCAAATCAGTCGCTGCTTCGATTTCAACACCAACTGTCTGTCCTGAAGTGGTTCCTGCAATAGTTGACTTTACAGTAACGGTCTTTGATTCGCCTGCAGCTAAAGAAATAATACCAGCAGAGTTAACAAAGGTTATGTACCCTGAAGAAACAGAAGCGTTGTCTGTTAATCTGTCAGCTCCTTCAAACAAATAAACATTTGAAAGAGTTGCGTCAGCAGATACGCCAATTCTCTTTAACTTAATCTGGGTAATTTTCTTTGTGCTTAAATCTCCGTTGGTAAAGGTGTATTTAGCTAATACGGCTAATCCTTGACCCTGAACTAAAGTTCCTGCAGCAGGATTGTCAGAAGCTAATGCTACGGTTATACCTTCGTCAGCAGCTTCTTCCTCTTCTTCCTCTTCCTCTTCTTCCTCTTCTTCCTCTTCTTCTTCTTCTTCCTCTTCCTCCTCTTCTTCACCGGCAACCAAGAACTCATCTAATTTTTCTCTTGTAGTTGATCCGACGAAACCGGTACCTTCTGTAAGACCCCAAGGAGCTAATACTTCATCAACGTACTTCTCCTGGAATTTAATTACTCCTCCCTTAGTCAAAGGACCAAAGTAGGTAGTTTCTTCTCCAGCAGAACCAACGCCTGAGTCAGCCAACTTGGTTTCTTCATCGGAATTTAAGATGATCTGCATACATTTTACATCATCACCTGTCATTCCAACTTTCAGGTTTCGGTCAAAGCTTGTAATGGTACATCCTTCAACAGTAGAAACAGGAGTTGTTTCTGCTCCAAGAGCCTCAATTTGGTCCTGAATGCTGTTTAAAAGATCCTGTAACTCTGACAAGCTCATTCCGCCAAGATCAATTGCCTGTGCAATGCCGGTGAACGTAAGTGCTAAACCAAGCATTGTCACAGAAGCTATAATCTTTTTTGTCATAATTAACTTAATTCTTTTAATTTGATTTTGACTTTCTTTCATCGTGTATGTCGACCTTTGCCCGCCTAAATTCTATTTTGGATTTTTCATCCTATGAATTTAGCGAACCAATTTTCATGGTCAAAGCTTTAAGACCACAAAAATCATTTAACCCTGCAAGAAAGCAAAGCTTTATTGAAGGGCCACGACACTTTTTACCTCTATCCCGTGTAAGCGGGAGTTTCAAATTTTAAAACAATAAATTGCGGACGAATCACTTTCCACAATATCATATTTACCCACCTTTACTGTTGTGGATAACTTATTCTATATATATCTTCCAGAACCGCATTATACTCTCCTTTTTCGTAGTTCTCCTTTGCGCTTATGAGCCTTTCCTGTTCAGCAGGCCCTAAGTACCAGTGTTCAACATCTTCAATCAATAATTCAATAAAAAGCTTGTAATCGCTTTCAAGCCCTTCAACCGCTTCTTCCGTCTCTATGATTGAAGTCAATATCTTCTGTTTTGGCTCTTCGGCCACCTTTATCTCTTCTGAACTTGTAGCTCCGGCTATCTTTCTTGCCTCATCTAAAACCTTTTTGCCTGCTTTTACGGTCAAATCAAGGCTTTTTCCCATTTCTAAAGCTACTTTCGGATCCCTTAAGTCAGCTTCTTTTAAAGCCAGTTTTGCCTGCGATACGCTGTCTTGAAGCTGTTTGAGTAGAGGAGCAAGCTCCTGCATCTGGGCTAATTCCTGTTCATATCTTTCCTGAGCAACTTTCAATTCCATCAAATTAGAAGAATAGAAAAAAGCCCCGCCAATTAAAAGCAAAGCTATGGGCAAGGCAAAAGCAGGTTTTAAGAAAAAACTCAAGGTAATATGAGACATCTCGGGTTCTTCACCTAGAATTCTGCTTTTTGTAGATAAAACCCAGTCCTTTCTGGGTTTAATTCCTCTCAGATTTTCAATTTTGCGAATAAGGTCTTTTTCGTTCATATTCGAAGCGTTATTTACCCTTCTTAGATTAAGACGTAGAATCTAAACTTGTGTTACACCCCCCTCTCTCTCGGTTTTCTCTTTATAACTGGGTTAATTTCATTAAGGAATCGGACAATTTCTTCGTGCTTCCATATCCCAGAGTAATAGTATGGTTTACCGTTCTTTGTTGTTTCGTGTTCATAAAAATTAAAGCCTAACCGTGAAATGGTTTTATTCACCAATTCCATAACGTTTCTCTTTGTGTTCACCATTCTCAACCCCAAGTAAGTCTTCCCACTCCTCTGATTCTTCTTATTATTTACAAAAATTGTCCCCTCGCTTTCATAAAAACCTCTAACAAATTCTTTCATACACTCCAAGTTTTGAGCAATAAACTCCTCAATTTTATTCATATTAAGCAGTCTGTACCATTCGTAAAAAGAAATACTGCTTACACATATTCTTATCTGATTAGACCACAGTGGGTTCTTATCTTTTAATTTTGTTATTCCTACTAATGGATTTAGCCCAATGTTTTTGAACGCATTATAAAAACTCCCAGCAAATTTGAAATCCTTCTCGGCAATATTTAGTCCTATAATCCTTTTATTCTTATTTTTTGACACAAAACCGTCACCTAAAAGTACGCCTAAGATATAGCTAATATTTTTGACTCTGGTTTTATCAAAATTTTTTATTCTCTTTAATCTCAAAGCCCATTGTCTTTCCCTTAATAAAATTCCAGCTTCATTCATCCTCCTCCTTATGGTTTGATAGCTAATATTCAACTCTTCTCCGATGTCACGTAAACTTTTTTGATTTACCCAATATTCTTTCTCAATCCAATGTTTATCTATATTTATCTTCATATTATTCTTCTCTAAGTTCGCTTTTTAGAGATTTCAAGGCGCGATGAATCATTATTCTCACCGCTCCCTCTGATTTATCTAGAATTTCGGCAATTTCAGAGACGGAAAGCTGGTCAAGATACCTCCAAATAATAACTTCTCTGTAATCCTCGTTTATGCCGGCAAGAGCATTTTTTATTTCGTCCACATCAGAGCTAATTTCCGCTTTTTCCTCTAAATTCGTATTAGGGTCAGCCACCCAGATATCCTCGGATGAGATTGTCTTAACGCGTCCTTTCTCGCGGTAATGGTCAATTACCAGATTTCTGGCCACCCGGTAGAGGAAAGCTTGGGCATTGTTAATTTCTTCTCCTTGCTTAAACCTGTCCCAACTCCGAATAAAAACCTCCGAAGACAGGTCTTCAGCGATTTCTTTAGAACTTACTTTTAAAAAAATAAACCGATAAATCTTATTGATGTATTGGTCGTATATCTTGCTAAATTTTTTTCTGCGAATATCCATTTTGTTAGGACAAGTTAGGACACTGTTTAGAAATTGTTAGGAAACTGTTAGGACAAAACAAACTAGTTAGGACATTTTGCTTGTCCTAACGATTATCCGGCAGTTTATAAAAGATTTGGTTGGTTTTCCCTATTCTTTCTATCATCCCCGCTTCTGCCAAGTTCCCAAGATCTCTTCTCAGGGTTCTTTTGGTAACTCCCTCAAAAAAATTCAAGATTTCCCCTGCTTGGGCGCTATGTTTCTTTTTCAATATCTCAATAATCTTTTCTTGCCTTGGATTTAAGTCAATATCGCTTTTATTCTTCTCTGCTGTCTCTTTTTCCGGCAATTTCTGATTCTGCATTAAATCAAGGTATTTTGAAACTTTTTCGTATTCTTTCCTTAAAACCAGAAAGTTTTTCTCATCAATCCATTTCTGAGACTGGGCTAAAGCAAAGAAACTGTTAATAATCTCAATATCTTTTTTAATCTTAGGAGATAAATCTTCTGCTTTTTCAACTCCCGGGTTGGGAGAGATTAAAAGAGAATTATTGAAGATTCTGAGAGATTTCTCTCTAATCTTGAATTTTAAGGGTTCTCCTTTAGGGAAAAGACCGCTCACTTTGTAAACTGCCTCTGTTAACTTAAAAAAATAATCTTTATACATTCTTCTAAATTGAGGCACTTTTTCTTTCCCATCTCTTTAATATACTATATGAAAAGATTTTCTTTTGCAATAGTAAAAAAACAGGGTATTATTTTATGCCGAAACTCAGCGCAAAATAACACCCTTTGTTGAGTCATAAAAGTTCTCTTATGTCTTTCCATGAATAAATCCTTGTACCGTAAAGGCAATGGCTGTTATATGGATTATGAAATAAAATGACTTTGCAAAATTTACTCAATCTCTCTGCAACCTCAGACTCATCTTCAATAGCAACCTCTATCTTTTCAGCCCTGGCAATGTTCAGTTTCCTTAAATCTGCGTCCTTTCTGTTAACATGATAAACTTTTCCAAAAGGAAGCTTATTGGCTTCAAGGGAATAAATGGTTGCCTTTTCTATTGAACTAGGTCTTGCGGTCCAATAGATTATCTGATTCATTCCGTTGCCTGAATTTGCAAGATAATTGAGAGCCCCTCTAGCGTAAGACATTACAGTCAAGCTCCCAAAGAATTTTTCGTCCTTGAGCCTCCTTTTCAGCCATCTATCTTGTTCCGTTTCTAAACAATTCCCATTCTTAAGTTTAAAAGACCTCCAATCAATTTCTTCTCCAAAAATTTCTAAAAAAATCCTTCCCAACACTTCGTATGTTGGGAACAAAGTTCCATCTAAGTCCACCGCAATTTTCATTTAAATTACCTCCTCTTATTAATTTTGAAAAGAGCCGTTGCAAACCGTCTAAATTAACAATATTATATATGTATACAACAGAAATTTACAAAACGCAAGACCTTAGATTCTGTTGACGCTTGGCGTCAACAGCCTGCTGAGATTTAATTTCAGCGGGCTGTTTAAAAAATATCTGCGGAGAAAAATCTCCGCAGATTTGTGTAAAAAATATTTTTTACTTATTTAAGCTACTAAGAATCTTAGATCCTTTAGTTTAAAAATCCTTTTGTCGCAACGACATTTTCCATTGTTAAGAGTATTAAACAGGATTGCCCTGCAAAATCCTCTTAAGTTTTCTATAGTTTCAACATCGCTTTCAACAACAATATTAATCCTTTCTTGTCTGACAATCTTTAGTTTACTTTTGGGTGCACGCCTTCTGTTGACGTAATGAATCCTCCCAACGGGAAGACGATTGTCTTCAAGTAAACGAAGCGTTGCCCCATTCAATACGCTCGGTCTCGCAGTCCAGTAGATTACCTCGTAACCATTCCTTCCGTTGGTTAAACTATTAAGAACTTCCGCAGCATTAGATCTCGCAACTAAACTTTTGTAAAAGTTCTCATTCATGAGTACCCTTTTAGTCCACTTCCCTTCTTCTGTTGCCATATAGAACCTACCTTTAGAGTAAAAAGAGTACCAATCGATTTCCTTTCCGAACACTCGAAAAAACATTTTGTTCAATACCTCATATGTTGGGAATACAACCTCATCCAGATCTATCGCGATTTTAATTTTAATCACTCCTTTCTTTTTTTTAAAAAAATCGTACACTTATAAATCCAATGCAAGCTGTACTGACTTGTCTTGTTCTTCCTGCCATTCAGATACAGTTCTTGGAATAGATTTTTCATCTTTTCCGAAAAGGACGTTTTCTACTATTTCTATTTTCTTCTTTAAGGCAAAGGTCATACCTAAATAAAAGATAAATGTTTTAGAGCCTGGATCGCAGAATACATGAACTTCTTCCGCCCACTCAATCTGTGAAAGAACTCTTATGCAAAAATCGTATCCTCGAGCATCATGATTAACACCCTCTTCAAATAAATGTACGACATTGCCTTTTTCTCTTTGGGTTTCTGCATATTTTCTCATTTTGTCCTGCGACACAATTGTCCCATCATTTATCGGTCCTAAAACCAATATTCTTTTCATTTCTTTTAGATCTCCTTTCTAAAATAGATTTTTCTTATTGATTGAATTGCACTTATCACATCTGCCACCCACTCTCTGCATAATTCCCATAGCCAAGATTTCTTTTTCTCATCGCTTTTCATTTATTCACCTCCTTTTCTATTTTTTTTCTTTATTAACTTTTAAACGAACTAAAAAAAATAATTAATTTAATAATTATTTATACAACAAAAACATAAAAAATGCAAGTTTTTGAACTCTGTTGACGCTTGGTTTTAATAAGGCAAGCGTGCCAGGGTTTGACCCTGGTACGATAATAATCTAAAACCCTTTGCAAACGTTATCCACGCATTTGCAATTGAGAGAAGGTTCATCGCAAAGATAAACCTGCATACAGACTACATTTTCACAATCCAGTTCCGCATTCCATTTATCCACATAATCTCCGTTTATACAGCTTCCCCTGCCGCCTTCATTACAACCGCAGCATCCTTCCACTAAAATACAATCCTCGTCTTCTTTGCAATAAGTCAAATTTTTTTCTTGATTTTGTTCGTTTAAATAGGAGCAGCTGGAAGAACCAAAATATCCCGTTCCCTTCTTAAGTCCTAAAGGTTCAAGAATTTCTGAAGCATGTTTTTCCTGATATCTGATAACTGCAGCTTTTGTAATCGGTCCAAAATAGCCGGTAGCCTCTGCATCTGATTCCCACACTTCTTCTTCTATTAATATCTCCTGCAAGGACTTAACGTCATCTCCTCTCATTCCTAAAGATAAACTCCGAGTAAAAGTTAATTTACTTTCCTCTTCACCGGATGCAGGCTCCCCTGACACGGATATATTATTAAGATACTCTTTGGTTTTTGAACCAAAATATCCCGTACCGGATTCAAGTTCTAAGGGTTTTAGTATTTCCCTGCTGTATTTTTCCTGAAATCTTTTTAAGGCAGCTTTCGTAACTGGCCCGAAGTATCCAGTGACTTCTACTTCCGATTCCCACACCCCTTCATTAATCATTAATTTTTGTAAAGTTTTAACTTCGTCACCGTAACTTCCCAATCCTAAGCTTACATTTTGCCAATCTGTTCCAGAAAAAAGCATTAAATCCCTGGTAATTTCATTCAATTTGCCGTAAAAAGAAGTTTTTCTTGCCTGAACCTCTCCGTCAAACAAGCTGGCTACCTGCTGAGAAACCTCTTCAATTTCACTCTCGCTCAAAAGCACCGGATAGCCGTAATCATTGAACCAACCGGCTCTGTAGCTTAAGGGAGAGAGGGGAAACTCTAATTCTTTCTCGGTAATAAGAAATAAGTTGATTTCCGACATGCTCTGTTCAATTTCGGAAATACCGCTTATTAATATTGGATAATAAAGGAAGTCGGAATCAAAACGATAAATCAGCGGTTCTATGCTTTCTTCATCTTCGCCTGTCTCAACTACATCAAATACAAAATGTTTTATACCGCGCTTAAAATAGCTAGCCAATCCGTCTTTAAAACTTTCGGAAAGTTCCTTCGTCTCTAAGCCTTTATCATCCGCAAAATTCGTAATCCATTCTATAAAGTCATCTAAATCATTTACTTTTACTATCGTTACATCATGAGCTCCTATCTTTTCGTGGAATGTAATTTCCACGCCTTCAGATTCTAGTGATTCACCTTTTCCCAAGCTTTGCATGTCTGTTCTGCTCTTCTGTTTCTCATTTATAAGTTCTGTTAATTTTTCAAAAGATTCAAAACTTCCCTCTTCAACGCTGGAGGGTTCCGAAGGAAGAGGAAGAATTTCTAAAACGGTAGCCTCGTTGGAACTTTGTATATTCGAAGAAAGAATAATGATTTCTTCGCTCCCATTCCAGGCTACAATTGCATTTTGGGCAGACTGATCCAGACGAATCTCTGGAGGCCAAGCCATCATACCGCGGTCCGCCGAACTGAAAGCAGGAAGAATTAAAGAGAGAAAAAGGAAACTTATTAAAAAATAAAGGAGTTTTTTATTCATAATTCTAGTTATTTTTATTTTAAAACTGACAATAAGTACAATTTAATTGTATCACAAATTATATGCTAATTGTATCAAAAACAACAGAAAATGATACAATTATTATTCTGTATTAAGTCTGTTGACGCCAAGCATCAACAAGATACAAGAGATATAAATGGCATATCTCCAGAGACCCGCTCTCTGTAATAATTATATTTTAGAGCGTTATGCCATATTCTAAACTAAAAAGAAACAAAGGCCAAAAACTTTTTACTGACAACATTGAAGATGAATGAGAAACAAAAACACCGTTCAAAAACGGTATTTTTGTTGTGCCCGCCTTCAGCTTAGGAATTCCTTAGCTGAACGGGGCTTTCGCCCACAAGCACACTATCAGTATAGTTCGACAAGAAAGTATTGTCAATAGAAAAACTTAAATTTACCGATTTTTAACGAAACAATAAAAATAGGGGAAAAACCCTGTTTTGTTTACTAATCTCTGCGGATGGAATTTGAACTCATGTTTAATAAAGAGATAATAAGTTTTAAAACTTTATTAAAAACAACACATTTTCCTCTTTTGTCAGTTTATTATTCCAAAACCAATTATTCTTGCGATAGTTTTATTTACCTAGCCAGCAAAGTGTTGAGGTTTAACCTCAACCGATTATTACAATTGTGTTCCGTTTATAACAACGGTCCCGTTTTGTCCGCCTGCACGTCCAACACCGCCCTTGCATTCAATGTTATCTGCAGTAAAAGTGGAAGTATTGTATTCAACAGCAATCCTTCCTCCTCCGCCTCCGCCGGCTCGAGATCCGCCTTGAATTCTCCCATTTCCTCCGTTGGTAGAAATAATACTTGAAGATAATCCTTTAAGAATATCTGTTTTAATATAAACGGTCCCTCCGCTTCCCCCTCCTTGTGTTGAATGAGGTTCCCCATTGGCAAATATAGAACCATTCATTTCTAATGTATTGGAAATGTTCAATATGATTGCTCCTCCTCCGGCTCCTCCAGCTCCCCCGGAACCCAAATCAACGGGCTCATTCAAAGAACCATATGTAGAAGTAGCGCTATTCCATCCTCCTTTTCCTCCGTAAGACCCTCCAATGTCGCAACTTTTTCCAGCCCCGGGCCCTTCCCTTAAAGGATAACCCAGTTCTGAAACCGAAATAAAAGAAGAATCATCAATTGTAAGATTTTCAGCATCAACCCTAATGTTCGCATTTATCTTGCTCCCAGATCGAATTTCCAAATTACCTCCAATAATATTTAAGAAAGCTTCTTTAAGACCAACTAAAGAACTATTTGAATTAATACTAAAGTTATTAACAACACTGATAGTAGTTGTAGACGCAAATTCCAAAACAGAGCCATTTTCAACATTCAAGCTGCCAGCAGTTAAATTCTCCGGCAGATAAAGGTGTGCAGAGTTTAAAACTTCTAAACTGTCAAAAACATATTCGTTATCCATTAGAATAGTGGCCCCTCCTTCTCCTTTACTATCAATTATTAAATCACCGTATTCTTGAGTTGAAGATTTTAAAAAGATTGTTCCAGCTCCTCCATTTTCACGTCCATCACCACCTTTGCATTCAATGTTATCTGCAAGGAAAGTGGAAGTATTGTATTCAACAGCAATCCTTCCTCCACCACCGCCTCCGCCACAAGCTCCACCTTGAATTCTCCCATTTCCTCCATTGGCAGAAATGGTGCCTGAGCCTTCCAATACTCCAGCGGTAATCCAGATACTTCCCCCACTGCCTCCTCCTTCTAATGAGTTAGATTCTCCGTCAGCAAGAATAGAACCGTTCACCTCCAAAATATCATCTATTTCCAGAATAATTACTCCTCCTCCAGCTCCTCCACCGCCCCCAGAACCCAAATCGACAGGTTTAATCAAAGAACCATAAATAGAGTCGTTGCTATTTTGACCCCCTCTCCCTCCGTAAGATCCTCCAAGGCAGCATATCTTTCCTGCTCCGGGTCCCTCCCTTGAAGAATAGCCCAGCTCCGAAGCTGAGATAAAAGAAGAATCATCAATTGTAAGATTATTAGCTTTGATTTTTACTCCCCTCAATCCTTCAAAGTCAGGATCAAGGTTTGATTCCAAAATCAGCTTTCCTCCCGATTCCAAAGTTAAATCTTTAAATATGTATTCTCCTGATGATAAAGTAACGGTTCCGCTAATAATGGTTTCTGGATCAAAAGCATCAACAATGCCATCGACATCCAAATCAGAGATAGATGCAATTTCTAAGCTAACCTGGACTGGATAGGACCCGTTTGAGGCATTATCTGACTCAACACTGAAAGAAGCGCCAAGAGAACAATATTTCTGTTCAAGCCCTGAGGTATCAGCTAGAACCTCTATTATTTCAGAAGAATGAGCGGGAATAATTCCAGAAACAGACTGAAAAGACAGCCAGTCAATTGAACTGGAAATATTCCAATTCAAATCTCCACTACCTGTGTTCTTCACAATCAGGAACTGACTTTCAGGGTCTTCTCCCAAAACTGTTTCGAAATCGAAACTGCTCGGCGATATCTCTAAAACTGGTTTTTCTAAAAAGACTGTTATTTCTTCTTTTGCTTCTTTGCCGGACTGATTTCTTGATATAAGATGAAAAATGTTTTCTCCTTCTTGCAGTTTTATCCCTTGTATTTCCCATTCTCCATTTTCATTAGCTTGAATCCCGGACAATTCAGAATCTAAGACAGATATGAAATTTCCCGCATTACTTGTTCCGCTAATTGAGATTTCGTCGTTTGGAAAAATAAATATTTGATTTGGTACGGGAGATAAAATCTCAATTTGAGGCAATGACTCCTCTTTGTAATCCAAATTAATCTGAACATCTTTACTGACATCGTTGGAAGTTAATTGAATTTTGTTCTGATATTGTCCCGGTTCAAGATCGGAGATGTTTACTGAAACTGAAATTTCAGAAGATTCGTCAGGCAAAACATTGTCAGAAAAAGAACTAAAGTTTACCCAACCATCAATAGAAGGGGTAATAAATTGCCATTCTAAAACAGATTTCCCAAAATTGCTTATTATCAAAATTTGATTTTCAGATTTTAGCTCAAACTTTATTTCTCTAAATTCAAAATTATCTGAAGAAACACTAAGGATTGGCTTGGGCACATCGATATTAACAGATGCTTTCTCCAAACTGCTTAAATTACCTGCTTTATCCCTCGTCTGAATTTCAAAATTGTAAGTTTTTTCATCTTTTACTCTCAAAACAATATTACTTATGTTGTTCGCCAATTCTAAAATCTCATTTACTAGCCATTCTATCCATCCGCCCCCTGCTTGATAATAGATTCCGTCACCAGCAGGAGTTGTGTATTTGAGAAAAAACTTGTCTATATCGGAATGCATAATGGCTTCTGAAGGAGAAGTGACATAGTCATAAGAAAGCCATGAAAGAGTAAATTCAATATCTGTTTGCAACGAAGAAACAGCAAAACTAACTTCGGGAGCACTTCTATCTAAAATAATTGTGTCTTTGTTGCCGAGCTCACTAACATTTCCTGCCTTATCTTTTGTCCAGACATGTACTGTTTTTAATCCATCGCTACATGGTGTAGAAAAGTCAAAAGTATCAGGAAGATTTTTCTGCCAATCACTGGTATTAAAAACCGGTTTTTTGTTTTCTTCAAGTAATAACCATTCCAATCCTTCTTTTGTATCAGACACGGAAACAATCACCCCCACTTTGCTTTGATTGGTGTAAAAATAAGGATTATTGCTTTCGGAACTTAAATCAAACAAAGAGATTTTTGGGCTTTCAATTTTTGTATCAATCGTCCAAGTATGCTGAGATGGACTTTCATCATAATTCCCAAAAGAATCAATAGCCCTAACAAAAAAATTATAATTACCGTCTTCTAGGATATATTCTTTTGGAGATTCACAATCTTGCCAGTCGTTATATATTTTACATTCAAATTCACAATTTTCTTCTGTAGATTTAAAATAGAAAAGTGCTTGGTTTTGATTTGTTAAAATTGGAGGACCCGAAGTAATCTCAGTATCGGGAGCAACTAAATCTCTCATATTCTCTGACTTTGGAGTAGGCACTTGGGCTTCAAAATCATTACTATTATTGTCCGTATCTTGACAGCTTCCACTCCATTTTCTTCCGATGGTCTGATCTAATAAGGGGTTCTGGGCAGGACTTTCTTCAAAATCCTGGGCATTTCCCCATCCAATTTTATCAATTATGTTTCTATTAGAATCCTTGAATATGAGAGTGTTATTTTCCGTTAATGTTATGTCTAAAACAATATCAGCCTTGTTTACAAAAGGAGATTCCATTTTCGTAATCAAAAAATAGCTATGAGGAGCTATTTTCTTGCCTTCAAAATTAGTTGAAGAGATGAAAGAATATAAATTTCCACTTCCGGTTTTTCTCTGCATATACCATCCCGTCAAGTCAATAATTTCATCATTTGGATTATATATTTCAACAAATCTTTCACTGATAGGAGCAATTTGAATTTCATTAATTAAAAGTTTGATTTCTTCATCATCTTCTTCGGAAGATTTCTCCTCCGCATTGCTCTCATCGCCACTATTTTCTGCCCCGCCCCCGCCCTGATTTGATGAATAGCATTCAATCACCTTATTTTTAGGATTAGGACAATTTTGAATTCTAAAATCATTTAGATTGTCATTGTTGTCAATATATCCATTAGAATCTGTTTTTCTCTCAATACTCTGATAAGCTCTTGGATTTTCGTTAAAAGGAGATGCTTCAAAAAATGGATTCTGATGGTCGCGACCCCAAGCGACAGCATCAACTAAATTCTTGTATCGATCAAAAAGAGCAATGCTGTTATTTTCTGTTAAATATGAAGTACTGGAGATATCTGCAGAAACAAAATTAGAATAATTGTCATCTTTTGAACTCGCCCATAGAAAATAGCCTTTACCCGGTATGATGATGTTTTCAGGAAAAACATTAATTGAAGATTCCGCTCCACCTTGAGTTCTCTTTTTTAACTGCCAGCGAGAAATATCTTTTTCTTCCGAATACGGATTGTAAATTTCAATAAAATCCTGCGAGGCGTTTTCTCCCTCAACCTGAATCTCAGTAATTATTATCTTAGGTATAATATACGTACTACCCCCGCTAGTTTGCTCAGGATTATCTTCAACATCACTGGACCCTTCACTTTTGCTTGATATATCCACCTTAAAGCTATTTCCTTTTTTAGGGGTACCCCATATCCCGTTATTTTGATATCCGGAGTAAGTGTGCCATCCTCCAATATCTTCGTCCCTTTCCATTGTTCTTTTCTCACTGCTCAAATTGCTTCCCGCAGGCCAGTCACTATCAGCCATTACTATGTCTCGAAGGTTGCAATTATTATCAAAAAGGTACAGAGATTCGTCTTTGTTACTAAGAGACCCCACATAAATTAAATCGGCGTTTACAAATGGAACCGAAGTGTCGTCTGTCCTTTCTAATAAATAAAAGTTGTTGGCGGGAATTGTAACAGCATCAAAAATTATCTTAATTTGCTTTTTTCCATCAAATAACTGCCAATTTTCCAAATTAACACTCTTATTCGAAATATTCTTTAATTCTATCCACTCGTCATTCGAAGAATTTGTTGTTCCCATCCAAGCTACTTCATTGATAACAATTTTATCTTGTGAAGGCTGTTTATTGGATTCACACCAAAGAATTTCTTTATCTTCTGTATTTTCTTCTTTATATTGCTCCTCCTCTTCATCTTCGAGTATCTTTTCGTCCGATTCTTCATTTGCAACTGTTTCCAGTCCCTTGACCACGCCTTCTTCAAATTCCAGTAGCACATCGTTTTTTTGTTCTTTTACGACACCATCTTCGTCTTTACCACCGTCAAAAGATTCTTCTTTGTGTTCTTCATCTACCAAAGATGGGTTTTTAAGGTTTGAGAAAAGATCCCATGTTTCCGTACCAATATCTTTTATCGTTTGCGCTTGTTTTGGAAGCTGGGGAAGATGAATCCAGAGTGAAAACTCATCAGCTAAACTTTTAATTTTATTAAAAAACGATTCCAATTTACTTAGGGGAGATTTTTCTTCAATTGATCGAATGTCCGGCACTTCATTAGGAAAAGAAACTTCAATTTTTGTGTTAGAATCCGAATTCCAAATATATCCTGAATTAAATCTTTTAACTCCTGTTTTAATTTTAATGATGAAGGGGTTTATTTCAGTTTTTCCCTCTTCTAAAAAAGTATAGATGTCCCAAGGGGTATCCCATGTAGCAAAAGGTACAAAAAGCAATTTTCCTGAATAAAATTCAATTCTTACTTCTGCATAATCACTCCCTAAAGGATAATAAATCATTAAATATTGGAAAGTTGCCTCCTGTAAATTCTTATTATAATCTTCGTAAGAAAATTTTAATTCGCCTCTTACAGTTTTTATTTGATTTTGATTTAGCCAATCTTTTAGCTGTTTTAAAGCAGCTTTTCTAGATTCTGATTCAAATTTATCAAAAATATCTTTTGCATTAGGGGGAGCATATATAGATAAAAGAACTTTTAAATACGATTTTGCTATATTTTCTGTTAAGTCAGATACTAAAAATTTAAAAGTTTCTTTGCGAATAGATTTTCTAACTAAAAAAATAGCCGCTTGTTCTTCCGGCTTAAATGAATCTAAATTAAATACAGGACTCATTTCTCTTGAAATCTGAGACTGGATAACATTAAGTAAAATCCATGTATCGTCTTGTGATAATGAAATTTGCGACGTCTCCGCAAAGATATTTTTGGGTAAAACAAAAAAAACCGCTACCAAAAATAGTAGAAAAACATATGAAGAATTTTTCATAAATCTCTTCTATGAAATTTCATATAAAAGGGTAAAACAACTATTATTAAGTTTTTGTATTCGTTTTTGAAGGAACCATAAAAAAAGAACTATAAAAAAGAACTACTTATTAATTGAAACTGTTTCCAGAAATTCGTTAAATTCTTGGGAACATTTTTCAACATCTTTCGATAAAAGATAGGTGTTAAAAAAATATATTACTTTTTCGTCAACGACCTGAGCAGAAACATATGATTCACTTGCCTCTTTTAATGCTTTGCGATGATCAATTTCTATTACTTGATATCCTTCTTTTAATAATTCGCTTGGAAGCCGCTCACATGAAGATATAAATTCTTTGATTTGCTGAATTCTTGTATGACTTTCATTAAAAGAATCTTTATCATATTCCGATACCTGAATAGATATTCCACACCCTCCATTCTCCTGAATTTGTTTGATAGAAATCCCGTGAGGTCCAAATTCTACTTCACTGCTTACAATATTTACTTCTTCAGCAAAGATTTCCACCTTCCACCCCTCAGGCACTTTGAACCTTAGTCCCGCCCTTTCATTCTCCACAAATTTTCCATCCAGACCTTCTACAATTTTATAATCCTCCTTCTGGCTCCATGTAGGCCCACTCGGAAGTCCTTCTTCTGAAACGTCTTGTTGTCCCAATAATAAAAAAAACCATCCGACGATGACTAAAAAAGTAACAATTGCGGGAATAAAACACTTACTTTTAGCAAACTTTGCAATACTCCTTTTCCCTACATGTATTTTCATAGTTTTAACATTTTATATTAGCTGGTTGAAGCCTGGCTTCAGCCGACATAAAGCAGGTTTCTAAAATGTGCCAGGGTTTGACCCTGGTAAATACTCTGGTAAATAAAATTTGGCCGAAGCCATGTCTTATTCTATTTTCAAAGAATCAGAGAAAACTGTCAAGTTAATTAGTGGTTTTCTATTATAAATTCAAATTCTCTATCAATAATAACTTCGTTAATTAGAGTATAATTAAAATTAGATATGCTTTATATGTTCACCAAACATTTTTATCTTTTTACTATTTAAAGAAAGAAGTTACAGTCCTGGGTCTATTACAAATGTGTTTCTATTTCTCTTTTCAAACGCTCTTTAAAATTCTTTAAAACTGTATTTTGCAGACTTATGGGTAAGAATATTTTTAGTTCTTTTTCTAAATTATCTGCTTCTGCAAGAGCATTCAATAACTTGTCTTTTAATCCTTCTTTTCTAGGTATGTATTTAATTAAAGCAGGATGCCTTAATATAAAATACAAATCAAAAAAATCACGAGACTTTTTACGCTCTAGCAAGGCTTGAATTTTCTCAGAAATTAAAATAGACTCTGTTAAAAAGGTAACAACATAAGGAGCAGTAAAATCACTTTGGACTAGCGTGTCATTTCTTTCTACTTGCTCTGGATTACGAAAAGAAATTTGTAATCGTATCTCTGAGTCAAATTCTAGCGTTTTTAGCCTTATAATAGCAAAATACCCCCCACTTGTTTCTCCCTGGGTTCCGGGTTTAATTTCTTTCTCACATTGAATTCCTTCTTTACTAATATCATTAAGCGTTTCGTCAACGAGTTTATCAACTTGTGGGCAAGTAATTATTTCTCCGTTTATGGCAGAAAAATCAAGGTCTTCTGAAAATCTCGGGCTATTAAAAATTATTCTTAAAGCAGTTCCGCCCTTAAAAACAATCTTTTCAGATCCTATTTTTTTATAAAAGTAAGACAAAAATAAATGTTGACAATATTCTCTTACGAGATTTTCTTCTGTTGTTTGGTATTTTATGGCAAGACTTGTGACAAATTGTCGTGTTATCATAATGATTGATAGATTTTTTTAATTAAATTTATAAATGCCTTGTTTTTCTTAAGATTTCTTTTGTAATATTGGACATAATAGCCCATTTTTTTTGTCTCTATTTTCTTTAAATCTAATCTTTCGTTAAATGGTTGTTTTCTCAGTGACAAAAGATAAATATAATCCAATAGTGCTTTTTCTTTTTCAGCAATTAATATTGTTTTTCCTTTAATTTTTCTTGGTCGATAACCAAAAAAAAGTATTTTTTTAATCTTCAAGTAATTAAAAAGGGAGTTTTGAGCACGAAAAGTCTTTGATCTTTTCGTAGTAGCAGAAGTTATCTCATAAACCATTTCTGGAATAATACCATAATAAGACAAAGCGGTTTCAAAAGAAACATAAGAGGGTTTATATAATTTATTAGCAATTTCAAATTTGGTTGGCGGATTGAGATTAAAAGCATAAAGCCCTCGCTTAAGTCTTAAAAAGGAATGATTTTCTTTTTTAGAGTTACGTGATAAAAAAGCTCGTGCTGTAGATGGTTTAATATGAAAGATTTTACCAAACTCACTAATGGTAAAAACAGCGAGGTTTAACTCGATTATCTTTTTTTCAACTAAGCCCAAATTTAATTTTAACATAAACTTAATATACCTTTATATACCTTTATATACCTTTAATTCTTTTCCGAACTAGAAGGTAAAAAAGGGCACAAGTATGGTATAAATGGATTCTTATTTGTGACGATTTCGTACCAAACGTGTACCTGTTTATTCATTATACACCACAACCATCCTTTATTTAATCAATACCTCTATGGATAATTATTATATTATATAGTGAACCACTCAGCCCAAAAATAAGACAGACTTCTTGATTCTACGAGTTCCTTTATAAACCCCTCCCAAGCACAAGTTATCATGTATTCATTATACCAAAAATAAAACCTGCGCACCACCAAAGCAGACACAGGTAACTTCTAGACACATACTAATTCTCTCTAATAAAAACTTAAAGGTCGCTGAATTCCCTGATTAGAGAAACGGGGATGGCGATTAGTTTTCCCTGGCTGTCTATCTGGCTCAAACCAAGAACTCTTCCTTCAATGTCAAACAATGGAGAACCTGATAATGCCTTGCTCTCAAAGATGTTGGTGTGGACGTAATCCTCTTTAAAATATTTAATTATGCCTTCGTTAACTATCTTGCTTAAATTTCCCTCTTCATCAAAGATAGCACCTACAACAAAAACTCTTTCCCCTAATTTCTTGTTTTCCAAATTAGCAAATTCAACAGTTCCCAAGGTTCCGTCTTCAATCTTTACCAAGGCAATGTTGTTTTCCAAATCTCTTTTTAAAACTTCATAGCTTCTAATCTCTCCTTCAATAAAGAATGAAAAATCAGCTCCGACAGGGACAAGATCAGCCAAAGTTACCATCAGTCCATCCGAAGTCAATATCAGCCCTGACCCTTCTAAAATCTTGCCTGCCTTGATTTCTGTTCTCACTCCAATAACTACTTTTTCAACTTTTTCCACAGCACTCTGCAGGGCAACGTTTTCTGTTACGTTAATCTCTTTTTGCTCAGTAATATAAACGGGGCTCTGTTCTAAGCGGTATTCATAGAATAAGGGCTTTTCAACAAAATAAGGCCAAAATATCTGGTCTGCAAAAATACCTCCCACCATTCCAATGATAAATATAACTAAAATTCTTAAAACGCTTTTTGACATAAATAAAAGGAGTTATAAATTACCCTAAATCTATTTTACCTTACTTTTCTTTTTCTTTAAATCCCCTTTGGAGGTTTTAGATTTCTTTTCAGAGGAAGTGCTTGAAATTTTAAATATGACTTTGCCGCCCTCGCTTTCAACTAAAACATTTTCTCCCTCGGTCACCTCTCCGGAAACAATTTTCAAGGAAAGAGGGTCTAAAATCATTCTTTGGATAACTCTTTTCAAAGGCCTTGCTCCCAAATTCTTATCAAATCCTTTTTCGGCTAAAAGATCTTTAACGGACGAAGAAATTTTTAATTTAATTTTTTTCTTTAAAAGGCGTTTTTTCACTTTTTCGAGTTCTAATCCGACAATCTTTTTAATATCTGCCCTTTCCAGATAATTGAAGATAATAGTTTCATCAACTCTGTTTAAAAATTCCGGTCTGAAATATTCTTTCAAAGACTCTTTGACTTTTTCTTTCAAGTCTTCCTTTTCCCTGTTTTTCCCTTCAATAAATCCCAGAGAACCCATCTTTGCAATGTATTCTGACCCTATATTCGAAGTCATTATCAAAATGGAATTTTTAAAAGAAGTAACTCTGCCTTTAGAATCGGTCAGTCTTCCATCTTCTAAAATCTGAAGGAGAATATTAAATACTTCCGGATGAGCTTTTTCTATCTCATCAAGTAAAACTACGGCATAAGGCCTTCTTCTGATTTTTTCTGTAAGCTGGCCTCCTTCTTCATACCCAACATATCCCGGAGCAGAGCCTATCATTTTTGAAACACTGTATTTTTCCATATATTCTGACATGTCAAGCCTTACTAAAGCATTCTCGTCATTGAATAAAAATTCTGCTAAGGCGCAGGCTGTTTCTGTTTTTCCAACACCGGTAGGACCTAAAAAGATAAAGGAGCCTACGGGTCTGTTTTCTTCTGAGATTCCCGCTCTTGAACGCCTGATTGCATTGGAAATAGCAGAAATGGCCTCACCTTGGCCAATGACTCTGCTTTTTAAAATATCTTCCATCTTTTCCAATTTCTTGACTTCTTCTTCTATTAGCCTGGTCACGGGAATTCCCGTCCATTTGGAAACAACCTGAGCTATATCTTCTTCGGTCACTTCCTCTTTTAAAACATGATGTTTTTTCTGAAAAAGAACTAGTTCTTTTTCCTTGTTCTTTATCTTCTTCAAAACTTCCGGAATTTTCCCATATTTAAGTTCAGCTATTTTTTGCAAATCAGCTTCCCTTTGGGCAACCTCAACTTGAAAATTCAAATCATCTTTTTCTTTCTTGAGATCCTTTATTTTAAAAATCAGGTCTTTTTCTGTCTTCCATCCAAGTTCAAGATTTTTTGCCCTTTCATTAAGGTCAGCCAAGCTTCTTTTGATAGTTCTCAGCCTTTTTTTAGCTGAAACTGATTCTTCTTCTTTGAGAGCTGCCTTCTCAATCTCCAATTTCTCAATCTCCTTTTTTAATTTATCAAATTCTAAAGGCTCCGATTCAAGCTCTAACCTCAGAGCTGAAGCGGCTTCATCCATTAAATCAACTGCTTTGTCGGGCAAAAACCTATCGGTAATATAGCGGGCGCTCAGTTCTGCAGCAGCCACTAAGGAGGAATCCTTAATTTTAACTCCGTGATGGAGCTCATATTTTTCTTTAATTCCTCTCAAGATAGTGATTGTGTCTTCTATTGAGGGTTCGGTAACGTAGATCGGCTGGAATCTTCTCTCCAAAGCAGGATCCCTTTCAATATATTTTTGATATTCTTTAAGGGTGGTAGCTCCAATTGCTCTCAGCTCTCCCCGAGACAGGGCCGGCTTTAGAAGGTTCGAAGCATCAATCGCTCCTTCTGCGGCTCCCGCCCCCACTAAAGTATGAAGCTCATCAATAAAGAGAAGGTATTTTCCTTTCGCCCTGTCAACCTCGTTGAGAAAAGCTTTTATCCTGTCTTCAAATTCTCCTCTATATCTCGTACCGGCTACCATCGCTCCCAAATCCAAAGCAATAATCTCTTTTTCTTTCAGGGATTCGGGAACATCGCCCTTTACGATTCTTTGAGCTAACCCTTCAACTACGGCCGTTTTCCCGACGCCCGCTTCCCCTATTAAAACAGGATTGTTTTTGGTTCTACGGCTCAAGACCTGCATTAATCTGCGAATCTCATCTTCTCTTCCGATAACCGGATCGAGTTTGCCTTTCAGGGCAAGATTAGTTAGGTTTCTTGCATATTTTTCAAGAACCTGGTATTTCGACTCGGGGTGGGGATCGGTAACTCTTTGCCCTCCCCTTATCTTCACTAGAATCTTAAGGGTATTTTCGTAATCGAGCTTATCCAATTCTAAAGTCTCTCCAACGCTTTTTATAAAAGGAGCATTGTTTAGAATTTCCTTTGCTTTGGTATCCGTATCCAGTAAAGCAAGAAAAAGATGTTCAATCGAAATGTATTCGTCCCCCATCTTCTCTGATTCAATTCTTGCTCTATCTAAAATCTTAGCCATATCCTGCGTAAGGTAGAATTGACCGAATGTCTTGGGACTTAAAATAGAAGGGATTTTTTGAATAGCAGAATCAATCTTCTTTTTCAACATTTCTATATCAATCCCCATTTTCATAAGGAGCGTCAAAACCACGCTGCCTTCCTGAGAAATCAAAGATAAAAGCAAATGCAGGGCATCTATTTGCTGCTGTCCTTTTGTCCTAGCAATTTCCTGAGCCCTTAACACTGCTTGCTGGCTTTTGTGAGTAAAATTTGAGCCGTCTATCATAGAATTTATGGCCTTTACTTCTGTTTTAATACAATTTTAAGTTAAAATCAACCCCCGAAAAAACAGAGGCTGGTAAAAAAGATATTTTAAAATATTCTTGCTAGCTTCTCTCTCCCAAAATGACGATAACGTTTTTTTCCTTTCCTTCTCTTAAAAACTTTAATTGTACTTCGTCCCCAGGATTATATTCCATAATGATTTTAGCCAAGGAGTTTTCTTGAGTTATTCTCTCGCCGTTAAACTCCAGAATAATATCATCTCTTTTAATCCCTGCTTTCTGGGCTGCAGAATCAGAAAAAACAGCTTGTTCCGTTGCTTCTCCTCCCGGATTTCTTCCCACCCAAGCACCGTAATCAACGGACAAATCATATTTTTCTTTAAGCTCCGAATTAATTAGAGTATAGTAAATACCCAAAAACGGATAAACAATCTTCCCTATTGCTTTCACCTGCTCTATACCTCTTTTGCCTTCATTTATGGGAATAGCAAACCCAATATTTTCTCCGAGCTGGCTTCTTGCAACATTAATTCCGATAACTTCGCCCTTCAAATTCAAAAGAGGCCCTCCGGAATTTCCCTGATTAATGGCGGCGTCCGTTTGGATTACATTTTCCAAGAGTTCCGATTCTCCTCCGCCAGAAGCTATAATATTCCTTCCCAGTCCCGAAACGATTCCCGTAGAAACCGTGTTCTGAAATTCTCCCAAGGCATTCCCTATGGCAATAACTGTCTGTCCCGCCTGAAGTATATCGGAATCTCCCAAAGGCAAAGGTTTAAATTTCTCATCCGTATTGATTTTAATAACGGCTAAATCCTTTACCGGGTCGAGGGCCAAGACTTCTGCGGAAAATCTTTTCCCCTCATTAGTTAGTACCGTGTATTCTGCATCCTTGTCTGAAACAACGTGGCGGTTTGTCAGAACCATGCCGTCTTCAGAAATAATAAAGCCGCTTCCTCCTCCAATCTCTCTTTTTTCAGTACCCCCATCTTGGTTTTCGGGAATTTCAAACCTAAAGAAAGGGTCTCCAAAAAATTCCTCAAAGCCTTCAAAGGGATCGTAATAAAATTGTTCGACCACGGGCATATCCTTGGTAATAATAATACTTACCACGGAAGGAAAGGCCTTTTTAACAGCTTCAATTACTTTCTCCTCCTGGGATGTCTGGGGAATATATTCTTTCTCAATTACCGTCTCTTTCTCAACTATTTTCTTTGGAAATTCAATGTTTAATTTCTCAAGCAATTCTCCCGTTTGCGAATAGAAATATCCTACACTCAAAACCCCTCCCAAGGCTCCAAACAAAAAGGATGCCAAGACAATGGAACAGATAATTAAAATATTTGTTTGAAAAGAAGATTTCTTTTTCTTTTTATTCCAAAAAACATTCTTTACTTTTGGAAATTTGAATTTAGGAATTGAATAAATAGACATAATTGAAATTACAAAGTTTTAACTCTCTATGCCTTTAATTTTAAGATTTTTAAAAAAATTGTCAAAAGAAAAACAAAAACAACAATAGGCAGAGAAATTAAAATCCCGATAAAACTGAGAAATTCTTTTAAGATTCTAGCAAAGGAATCAAAAAATTTTCCCAAAAAAGAAGTTTTCTTTGGATGATTGTAATGAACCAATTTGTAATTAAAGACATCCGTCTTAATCGGCCCGAGAAGAAAAGTATAGGTTTCCATTAAAACATATTTCAAATAGGTTGCAAAAAGGCCTTCTTCTTTGAATCTTCTTGTTGAAACAAAGATATTAGAAGACCTAATCAGCCCGAACCTCCCTATTTTCCCTCCTTCTCTTGCATAAAAATGATCCTCAGCCACAATTATACTTTCATCAAATCCGCCAAGTTTTTCATGCAAGCTTTTTTTAACGAGAATTGTATTGGTAGCATGAGGAACAAACTTCTCGCTGATGAGAGCAGGAAAGACATTGTAAAATAAATTGAAAGCAATTTTCAAAAACACATTTTTGCTTCTGGGCAAAAGGAAAAATGCCGCCACATCCAAGTTTCTTTTTTCAAATTCGCCAACACTATTTTCAAGAAAATCATACGGCAAAACAGTATCAGCATCAACAAATAAAAATAGATTCCCCTTGGCCTCTAAAGCTCCCTTATTTCTTGCCTTAGCCGGACTTCCTCCGGGAGATATCCTGCATCCATATTTCTTGGCAACCTCAACCGTTCTGTCACTCGAGTTATTATCAGCTACAATAATTTCATAGTCTTTTTTAAAACTTTGTTCTTTGATAGATTCAAGAAGAAAAGGAATTTCCCTTTCTTCGTTAAATGCAGGAACGATTATAGAAATCATGATTTTGAATCAATGTCTTTTATTTTCCTTGCCTTTGGCGTTGTCCAAAATCCCATATATTTTCCGAGCATTAATCTTGTCTGGGCGTCCAAGGCAGGCAGAGATGTAAAAAATATCATAACCAAAGGAAGTAAAAACCATTCAAGAAAAAAGGAAGCATATCTTTCTTTTTTCTGGCTCGGAGGCCTGGGCGGCAGAAGTGAAATGCTCAAAACTCCCGAAGCAACAAGCCCCAGCATCCCGAATGTTAAGACTCTGCTCACATATACGGGCAAATTGTATGCAAGCATGGTCTGCCCGAAATCTCTTCCTCCTAAGACAATCGGAAGCCAGCCGAGCATAAATATCATAATTGAATTTGTAGCCCAAGCCCAATGTCCTTCAAAAAGAGTAAAGCCAAGTGAAAACTTTTTAGAAAAAGGAATATTCCTGTTTTTGTAAAACCCAAAAAGATAGTAAGCTATATCTCCTACTCCATAAGCCCATCTTTGCTGCTGCTTGTAAACGTTTTTCATTGTTTGAAAAAAAGTAGGAGCACAGTTGGCATCCATAGAGATTGGATAATACATAGGTACAACCCTGTAATGGCCGTCGTACTTCAAAAAACACTGCCAAAAAATCCTGGAATCATCAGACACTATGTTTGTCTGACGGAAATCAACATCAACCAATGCCTTAAAACTCATTGAATGAGAAGAAAAAGTAATTAATTTTTCAGGCCTTTCCTGGGACATCATCTGCCAGAAAGTAGCCGAAAAGGAAAAAACACGGGAAATAAGCGGAGTTTCCCAAATATTATTTATAAAGAGAGGAATCGGCTGGAAACTGCAGCGGACCGAATCTTTAATCGTTAGATATTTGTAAGCAAGACAGCTGAAATATTTAGGAAAAACTTTTGTGTCAACATCGAAAGAGGAATAAATGATATTTTCGTAAGGGATTTTTAGGGAATCGATAATTTCTTTCTTCGCCGTTCTCGCTCCCCATGTTTCATTAGATCCTTTCCCCGGAATATCATACGGCAGGTCTTTTGGATGGCAAGTCACTAAAACTTTAAAAAACTTGTCTCTAAACTCCTTCTTAATTGCCTTTGCCACTTTTTCACCGCGAGAACCACCTTTCTCTTCGTAAGTTAAAACAACTATCATCTGTTTGCCGGGCCAGTCACAGCTAGCCAAAGCACGCATTGATTCCCTGACAATCTCCAAGGGTTCTTTGTACATCGCAAGAACCACTATATGATAGATTTTCCTCCATCTTTTAATTTGCATGACATCTTTCATCCAGTCTCTCTCTTCACCTTCTCTCATTCTTTTGTAGCAAGCTCTAAGATGAAAAGAAAAATAGATGGTTCTTACAAACCAATAAACCATAAACGCGATTATAAAGAAAGCCATCCAAAGAGGTCTTAACCAAGAAAAGACAACAACTGCAATTAAAGTGAACCAACTTAAAGCTCCAGGCAAAATTTCAAAAAACCGGTACATTATTCTTTCTTTTTTATTCTCAAGATCAGATGCTCTGCTTATCCTTAAATAATCCATAAAGGTTAAGATAGAGTTAAAATTACAAGACCGCAAACAATTAAAAAGACAGCGAGAAACTTTTGAAACATTGCTTTTCCCGAAAGCTCTTCTTTTACAAACTTAGGAAACTTCAGGGAAATCAAGAAAATAAGTACCAGCAAAAAAACATATTTTACCCCTTCTAAGGCATTGACGAAAGACAGCAGGCTTAGGGGTACAAGAGCTATTGCAAGATTCTGCAAAACAAAGGCGCAGCCCCCAACTGCTTGATTTCCCAAAAACAGCCAAATAGTGCCAGGCTTAAAGCTTACTCTTTTCCTAAAAAGCTCTTCTCTTACTTCCTTTGAAAAAAGGAAAAAGAGAGCCGTCAAAACTCCTCCTATTCTCATCCAAATAAAGCCGGACCAAAAAGGCTGGAGGAAATAAACAAACTTGCTTAAAGTTAAAGACAAGGCAAACAAAAAAGCAGCCAAAACGGAAATCTTGATGCTTTCAATTGTTATTGCTTTTTTCTTCTCAAATGTTATTAAAACTCCCCCGCAAATCAATAATGCCAAAGCTAATATTTTAAAAAAGTTCAGATCGGGTTTAATGCCCGAAAAGAGATAGCCGAAGAATAAAATAAACAAGGGCGAGATGGCACCGATGGCAGGAATTACTCTTGAGACCTCAAATCTTTCCAAAGCGCTAAAAAGGGCAAACAAAGCAAGAACAAAAACAGCTCCCGCAAAGACGCTCAAACAAACAACCGACAATGGTTCTGAAACAGAAAACCCAAAAGGAACAAGAACCAAGCTAAAAACTCCAAGTAATCCTACATAGAAAGAATAAACTTTTGGCCCGGGAATAGGGCCCGAAACCAGATGCTTATCAACTAAAGCAACTAAAGCCAAAAGAAAATAAGCTAGAACAGCGCTCAATATCCAAGTCATATACTAAAATTCTTGAAAAACTACCTTCTTTATATTTACCGCACCGAGCTTTCTTCCTTCAATAAGACCCTCCATGCACGCTTCTGCAAAATATCCTTTTTTGAGCCAGTCGAAAAGCCATTGATTGACATACTTGGGATTTTCCTGTGAAATGCCGAAACCCGATTTTAAAAGCCAATCTTTATTAAACTCTTCCTGAGACCCAACGGTAGGAGCAATAATTAACGGGATTCCCAAAGCTGCATAAAAAGAAAGCTCGCTTGGCTTTGTCCATAAAACGTCAGTCTTTCTTAGTTTATCGTTAAAATCTTTAAAATATTCTTCTTTGTTTTCAGAAAATATTATTTCAATATTCTTTCCCAAAAAATCACCAAGATTTAACTTATTAACTTTTTTCAAAAAATATCCTTTAACTTCTTTTCTAATGCCTGCTGACAGTATTATCTTAATCTTGTTTTCCCTGATTGCAAGCTCCAGACTTTTTAAAATCTCAAACCCTATGCTCTTTTGGACTCCTGCTCCTCCAACGGCAAACATTAAGGTTAAAACGTGATCCGATTTGGAGGGGAGCTTTCCCAAATATCCTTTAATCAAAGACTTGTATTGATTGAAATATCTTTTTTCAGGATCAAGGTTTAGGAGCCGGTAGCTGAAATCATGTTTTAATGTCTCAAGTCCAATGTCGGGAATCTTAATACCAATATTTTCTGAAGGCAGAGGAAAACCGCTCAAGAATATGTTTTCTGATTTTACCCCGTAAAGTTTCAACCTTTCAACAACTCTTTCTGTCGGAGCAAAATATTTAATCCTGCTTTTCTTGGGATATAAGGGAGCCCAAGCTCTGGAAATATCGGAATCGCACACAATACAATAAATCTGCCCGGGATAATTAAAAAACTCAGCCATAAAGACCGGAGTAAAGAAAGTGCTGACAAAAGGCAGATATTTTCCTTTTGAATTAAAACCGTTGTAAAAACGCTCTGAACCGAGCTTCTTTATTAAATGCTCTCCCCACCCTTTTTTAATTAATGAATATGTTTGTTTCAGCTGAAGATTGGGTTCGGACAAATCTCTCTTTGGATAGAACTTAAGTATTTTTTGAAATCTGTCAAAAAAAGAAAAGAAAATATTCCCAAGCAGGGGAGTTTTTTTAAATTTAGAAATGAATTCATAGAAATCTCTTGTTTCTTTCCAAATCATTTTGTCTTTGCCGGGGATCCCTTCGTAATTATCAGCGCTAACAATCATGCCCCTAAAAGCTATGTCTTTCAAAGGAAAAGCGGCTCTGTGATGGCCATAACCCATGCTTAAAGAGACAATCCATGCTTTAAATTTATTTGATGAGAAGTAGGAACTTTTTGAATCAAAAGACTCCTGGATGAAATCAGCCATTACTTCATTTTAACATGAATTCAATATTATTAAGAATAATTCAAAAAATTCTTTTCCCATCTTTTGGTAAGAAGGTAACCCCACCGAAACAAAAGAAAGTAGACGGGTATGAGCCAAAACCATGAAACCTTAAAGAAAACGCAGTTATGAGAAATTCTAGAAAAAAGATCAACTACAGAATTAAGATAGCTTAGTAAGAAATGAGCGGGCAAAGAAAAAACCCAAGCCAAGCTTTCTGAAAATATTCCCAAAAAAGCAAAAACAAAACCAGAAACCATAACGTAAGGAAGAATGGGAACCACCAGAATGTTAGTTAAAGGAGAAACAAGAGAAAAATAGCCAAAGTTATATACTAAAAGAGGCAGGGTAAAAATCTGGGCAGAAAAAGTAATTGCCAGTATTTCTTTAAAATTGGCAAAATTTGGAACCATATGTAAGCGTTCTTTTATATAACTTCTCAGGGGAGACGAAAAACAAATTATCCCTAAAACTGCCAAAAACGACAATTGAAAGCCAACATCATATCTCAAAAGCAAAGGGTTGAATAAAAGCATTAATAAGGCGGCAAAAACTAAAGACCTGATTCCGCTTCCTCTCCTTCCAGAATGCTCAGCATACAAAACCAGGCTTGCCATAATCCCCGCCCTGATAGCCGAGGGCTGAAATCCCGTTATTGCTATAAAAAAAGCAATCATGATCATTGAGAAATAAAAAGAATGGCGCCTACGAATGCCTATTCCCAGCAAAAAAGCCATTAGGACCGCACTCAAAATAGCTACGTGCATCCCTGAAACAGCAACAACATGGCGAAGCCCCGTCAAGTTAAGCTTCTCTTTCAATTGAGATGAAATTCTTTTCTTGTCTCCCAAAATAATGGCATTTAAAAGGTGCGACAAAGGCGGAGGAAGGTTCGATTCAATGCTTTGCCTTAATTTGTGTTTCAAGTTTAAAACATTAGCGTAAATAAAAGAAACTCCCCTATATTCGCCTCTGTTTAGAAGCTTAATCTCCGGCTTATACATAACGGAGCAAATCCCATCTTTTGCCAAATAGTCCCTGTAATTAAAATCTTGAAATTCAAAAGGGTTCTCAATTTCTCCCATAATTTCCAACCTGTCTCCATATTCGTATTCGGGATAAGAATCAGACGTAACAAGAATCTTGCCGAAGCTTCTCTTGTCTTGCAGGAAAATATTTTCTGCAGATTCTTTAAAATAAATAGTCTCGGGAACGATTGTCAGTTTTGTATTGCTCTCTCTTGCGTCCGGTTCTTCCGATACAGTCCCAATTAAAACTATTTCTCTTCCAGAATCATTAATTTCTCTTAAAACGCTTCCTTTTATCTTAGGCTGGGATTCCTGGCAGAACCAAAAACCCAAGATAAAAAACAAAATGCAAAATCCGGCAAAAACAATTTTTTTCTCTCGCCAAAACAAAGCTAAGGGGATAAGTGCCAGAACAGCAAGCACAAACAAGATCAGTAAAGAAAACTCAAAAAAAGAGGCAATGAAAATACCTCCTAAAAAAGAGAGGCAGCAATAAGAGAAGATTTGCTGAAACGCCATAACCGATCCTTTAAATTTATTATCTATCTTGCCTGGCAAATTTCAAAAAGATTTGAAATCTCTTTTACAATTGATAAAAGATACTTCGGGGGATAAGGCCTTACTTTTTCCATTTTAGGATCAATTGCCTTCCCCAGTACAAAATTCTGCAAATAATATTTCTTAGCGGGAGATAGCCATCTGGCAATTTTAATAATATCTTCTTTTTTTAAAATCCCAGGGACAACAGTAGTGCGAAACTCATAGTCTACTATTCCCTCTCTTAATATATCAATCGATTTTTCTATATTTTCCAAGTTAATTTCAACTCCTGCAGACATCTTATATTTATCTTTTGGCGCCTTTACATCCATAGCAACATAGTCCACTAATTCTTTTCTTATAAGACTGTTTAACATTTTCGGATTAGAACCGTTGGTATCAAGTTTAACAAGATATCCGAGTTTTTTAATCTTCTCTAAAAACAAGGGGAGCTCTTTGTGAATCGTAGGTTCTCCTCCGCAAACAACAATGCCTTCGAGCATGCCTCTTCTGTCCTGCAAGAATTTAAAAAAATCCCTTTCGGGTATTCTGGATTGAGTTTTAATCTTATCTTCCAAAACGAGCTCCGGAGAATAACAGAAAGGACAGCGGAGATTACATCCGATAAGAAAAACTGTAGCTGCAACATGTCCAGGGTAATCAATAAGAGTAGTTTTTTGAAGTCCGCCTATTTTCATAAATAACTCGCTAATTCAAATTTTCTAATTTTAAATTCCTTTTGCTGAGATCTGATAATTTCATAATGATAATCTTCCAGAATATTTTCGTATAATTTCTTTTTTCGTTCTAAAAAGATAGTAGCATTTTCGTATAGATAATTATGAATCTTTCTAAGCTGGTTAATCCCCCCATACCTTACTCTATTTATGCTTTTCCCTGAATAATTGATAGAAGTAATTGGGAGTCCTAATTTTACTAATCGAGATTGTATAGCAGATATAAATTCCTTATTTCCTTCAATACAAAACTCTCCTCCGTAAGAAGTATATATTTGACCAGATTTTCCTCGGGTAATTCGTTTAGCTCTATTTATACACCCATCAGCATCAAATACTCCTCTAACAAAATGTCTTTCGAGAGGTTTTAAAAGGTTGGGAAATCTAACGGTGAAGGTTTTACGATGGGTTATATGGTAACGTGCTAAATCATTGACCATCTTAGATGATCGGAAATATACTTCTAAACTATTAGTATCCTTATGGTGGTAATCCTTTCCAGTCCACTCAACTGCTTTCTTAAACTTTTTAAGATGTGATTTATCCTTAATAGCAAGGCAAAGTCTTATCTTATTTCTACCGGTTATTGATCCATCTCCACTTAAGAACCCTAACCAATATGCTCTTTCTTCATTATCTATTCTTGCAAAAAAAGATTCATTCAAATCATATTTTCGGTTGGCCAAACTTAATTTTCTCTTTGTCTTATGGCTCACTACCCTTCCTTTCATGGAACAAGAAAGACATCTGTAAAGATGATTTAATTTTTCAAGTCGGCCTTTTGGAATAAAGTTTATTTTCTCACATACTGTACATTTAACGGAATTTTTCTTCATCATTCCTCCTCTCCAAAAATGACATCCCTTACCAGTATTCCATGGTTGCGGCTTCCCTTTTAATGCTTCGCTTAATTTCCTACAATGTTCCTCCGTAAAAGGTGGTTTTTTTCTTCCTTTGAGAGCGATACTTAATTTTCTTTTCGTTTTCTCTGATAACTTTTTTCCTCTTTGAGCTTCACTTATTCTTTTTCTCGTTTCTGGAGAGTTAATATAGCCCAGCTGTTTTTTTCTTTTCAGACGAATCTTTCTCATCTTCTTTTTTGTTCCTTCAGAATGATGTTTGCCCAACATTGGTGATTTCCTTCTTTCTTTCTTCGTTGGCATATGTTTATATTTTTAACTTTTTAATTTAAACACTCGTCTATCTTTCCATTCAGATAATTTTCCCGCATTAAACTGGACCAAAGGCCTAATGTACCCGACGACCCTTGAATAAACCTCGCAAGGCTGCTTTATAACACAATGGGGGCAAAAGAAGTGCTCTCCGGCTATGTATCCGTGAACGGGACAAATAGAAAAAGTTGGAGTCAAAGTGATATAGGGCAGGCTGAAACTCTCAAAAACCTTCCTAATCAACCTTTTACTTGATTCAATGTCGTGAATCCTTTCTCCTAAGAACAGATGCAAAACACTGCCTCCCGTGTACCTGCATTGAATTTCATCCTGAAGCTTTAAAGCTTCGAAAACATCATCAGTATAGTTGACCGGCAATTGAGTTGAATTTGTATAATAAGGCGTTTCTTTTGTTCCTGCAGTAATGATATCAGGATACTTTTCCCTGTCTTTTAAGGCGAGACGATATGCAGTACTTTCGGCTGGCGTTTGCTCTAAATTATAAAGATTTCCTGTCTCTTTCTGATAGTTTACTAATTTTTCTCTCATAAAATCCATTACTTCTAAGGTAAATTTTCTTCCTTTTTTTGAGCCCATGTCTTCTTCTATAAAATTCAACAAACATTCATTCATTCCAACCAAACCGATGGTCGAAAAATGATTATTATAATATGCTCCCCTGGCTTTCTTGATGCTTGCCAAATAGAATTTTGAATAAGGATAAAGTCCTTTATCTGCAAAATCTTCTATTGCTTTTCTCTTAATCTCTAAAGAATCTCTGGCTAAATCCATTAATTCGGCTAATTTTTCAAAAAAATCTTTTTTAGTTTTTGCTAAATAACCGATTCGAGGCATATTAATCGTTACTACTCCGATACTCCCTGTATTACTCCCGCTTCCAAATAGTCCTCCGCCTCCTCGGTTATAAAGCTCAGTTAAGTCAAGTCTAAGTCGACAACAATTATGGGTTATTATTCCATTAGCCAATTGAAACGCATGCTCTTTATTATCGAGTTCAAAATCATAAACATAACCCGTATATCTTTCTTTTTCTATTTTTACAATTTTTACTCCATAAAAATTATCATAATCTCTATATTTTAGATTGCGCCCCTTCTTCATCTTAAAATAATTTCTCAACCATTCTGGAATGTCCCCGGCAAATCTCAGGCTATATCCAGTCTTCTTTTTATCTCCTGTACTATTTTTTGATTCGAAATAAGTAGTATTTATTCCCAGGCTTCTACTCAACGTCAGAATATCTAAAATTAAATCTTTGTTACCTAAATGAAGAATGATATAATTCTTTTCTTTATGCAGAAAACCATCACTTTCTATCATTCCAATTAATACACCTTTTCTAAATTCGAGCGAACGAGCAAAAATTTTAGAATTTAATCTTTTATTTAAAGAGCCATATCCTCTCACATATTCTTTCACAACTTCAACCAATCCTCTGCTTGCGATAGAAATTCGGACAAAATGATGTTCTTCGTTGAGAGAAATTGAATTTGAAGCAATAAATCGTTCTTCAGCAATCTTCTGAACAAATTTCACCAATTCCTTTTCTTTACTGTTAAAAACCAAGTTTAAAGCGGCACCATCGTGAGAAATCCAACCATCGCCTATATAAAGTCCGATTAATTTTCCTATGTCAAAATCTCCTAATTTTCCTTCATAAGGATGTTTAGCAAATGGAAATTCATTTCCTATCTTTAATTCTTTACTTTCTATCATTTTTAGTTTCCCATTTTTAATTATTAAGGAAGGATGGTCTAAGGTCATTTTGTCAATAATTCCATTGTCTAATACAACTTTTAGAATTTCTTCATTTTCCAGTTTTAATTTTATTACATTTTTTACTTTCTCAAACTTACCATTGATAAGCACCTCGATGGAATTACCTCTTAGCAAAAAGTCGTCTACAATTCTTCTAATTTCAGTTTTTGCAATTTCTCCGCTTGCATTTTTATAGATGATTTCGGTCCCCGGCAATTTACACATCGAACGCACGTCCTCCGGTTTCATGTCTGAATTAATGTAGTTGGCAAAATAGTTTGTACCGTATTTCGCCGAAGCTTCAAAGATTCCATTAAAAGCAGGCTCTTGCCAAGGAAAATCCTTGGTAATATTTATGGTCGGAATCGGAAAAGAAAAAGGCCGACCTGATTTATCGCCTTCCATCATTACCTCAAAAAGAGCCTTGTTAAATATTTTCATTTCTTCCTGAAATTCTCCATAGGTTTCTTCTTGCGGTTTACCGCCAATAATCACCGATTGCTTGGCAAACGCCGGGGAAGGTTTAAGGTCTAAAGTAATGTTTGAAAAAGGACATTGAAACCCCGCTCGTGTGGGAACAGCCATGTTAAATAGAAATTCCTGAAGAGATTGTTTCACCTGTTTATAATCTAAACCGTCAGAACGGATAAAAGGAGCTAAAAGGGTATCAAAATTTGAAAAGGCGACCGCCCCAGCCACTTCTCCAGTCACTGTGAACATAAAATTGACTATCTGGCCCAGAGCTGACCTAAAATGCTTTGGCGGTTTTGATTCTATTTTCCCAGAAACTCCGCTGAAACCTTTTAATAAAAAATCGTATAAATCCCAACCGGCGCAATTATGAACTAAAAGAGAATTACAAAGGAAAGTATTAGAATTAGTAGTAATATCGTAAATATAATCGTCGGCAATTTTAGTAACATCGTTATTTAAAATTTTATTCCATCCATACTCTTCCGTCCTCCAATGGTTTTCAGTCGCAATTGCTTTCTGATATTTGATAGATGGGAAATTAGCATGTTTTCTTTTTGAAAAGCTTAATCTATAAAGAGGATAATTTTGTGTAATTTCCTTTCCTCTAAAAATTTGCTTCTTCCCTATATCTTTAATACTGGCTCCCGTTCTTGGAATTATCCCAAAAAATTGAAGCAAAATAGATAACTGTTCAAGCATTGTTCTAGAAACAACACGAATAAGAATTTGGGCACTTTCTTTTCTAACGCTTCCATCTCCATCAATGATTCCTGCAATTACTCCCTTAGCAAAATCAAGATTATAAGTTAAAATATCTACTGGTAAGTTTTTGTTTTGACTTAATGATTTTATCTTAAAAACTTTTTCGAAAACAAGTTTAAGCGTACCGCAATTAATAGAAATTCGTTTTACATTACTTCCTCTATCACAGACATAGCTTCTTACGCCTAAATTGGCGCAAATTCTTTGTATTTTCTCAATGATTTCTTTTTCGCTATTTACTATTGATAATCTCCAACTATCATAATTTCCTTCAGCAATAAAAAACCCAACTAGATATCCTAGGTCTTCTGTTAACTCTAATTTATTATTCAGACTATTGGCACTGTTAGAAGTACTTAGTGTCCCTAATGATTTTAATGAACCTCCCCAATTTTTAATAAAATCATTCCATTCAAAACCTTCCAAAAAGAAATTGGTATGATTATTTTTAATTAACTCTTCTGCTAAATAAATATATTTTCTGGAAAAAGGTTTTTCTTCCGAAATTAAAGAAGGGATATGGCAACTTAATGTTAAATGTTCTTTCTTTAAAACATTTCTGGCATCAATTTCTTTTTCTTTAATATCGTCTTTTTTTTCTTTCACGATAAAAGGATGGTTATCAGTAATAATGATACTTTGCCCTTGTTCTGATTTAATAAATCTCATTTTTCTTTCTTTTTTCTTTTGGACCATTCGGGTAATTTTAGTCCACCCATTCCTATCTAAGACAAATAGATTTTGCGGATATTTAGCAAAAGCTTGATCTTTTTTATTTAAAAGAACTTCTATTTGTTGAATTTCATTATAAAGATCTTTAAGAGATATCAGTTTGAGTACTCCGTTTAATTTGACCACTACAACTTCTCTCCCAAAAAAAGTATAAAGGCCGAGGGTATCTAAGTTATGAACATGAAAATCACCAGATTTATTAGCATCTCTTATTTCCTTAGGATAGATTTTATTAAGCCAGTATTTTTTGACAACATAGCTTATCACATAACGGTTCAATCCTTGGAGCGAAAAAGCCATATTAGCATTTTCCTTGATCTCCCAGTCTAATTTTCCTATATATTGGTCAACCCTATCAATTGCTTCTTCGTTCACCTGTATTGCCTCTCTTATCTCTCTTCTTTTTTCTCTATATAAAATATAGGCCTTAGCTGTTTTTACCAAATCCTCTAAGATTAAAACCTCTTCAACAATATCCTGAATTTGCTCAACGCTAGGAATCTCATCTTTTTTAAACCTGCGGTTTATTAACCTTACTACCCTGCCTGCGACCCTTTTTGATTTTACCCCGTCGCCCTGTCCAGTTGCAGTAATTGCTTTGTAAATGGCTTTTGCAATCTTTGATTCGTCAAAATCAACAATAGATCCATTTCTTTTTTTTACTTTCTCAATTTTATGAGGAGACATATTAAAGATAAAAAAATAAAGTTTAAACTTTTATAAAATGCTTTCAACTCTTTAGAACTAATTCTAGACAAACAATATTATAATATTTTATCTCAATGACAGGGACAGGTCAAATTGCTTCATTACATAAAAAAAAGACAAGTTGTCCACATGCCTCAAAAATATTTATAAAATTTAAGAAATCTAAAATCCCGTCGCTATAACCATTACTTTTACTTCTCCCTTTCTTAAACCTTTTCCGTAAACGGCTCCAAAAATTATCTTGGCTTGAGGGTCGACATTGCGAGTAATGATTTTTGCAGCCTGATTAATTTCGGCCAAGCTCAGGTCTTCCCCTCCTGAAACATTAAACAAAATTCCTTTCGCGCCTTGAGTAAGAAACCCGACTAAAGGAGAATTAATTGCCCGATTTACGGCCTGTTCAATTCTTTTTTCTCCCCTTGCTTTTCCCTGTCCGAAAAATGCCTGTCCAGAGTTTTTCAAGATTGCTTTAAGATCCGCAAAATCAATATTGATAATTCCTGGTACTAAAATTAGGTCAGAAATCGCCTCGACTGCTTCTCTTAAGACGTCGTCGCAGGCCCAGAAAGCAGAGAGAAGAGAAGCATCTTTGTTCGTTAAAGATAATATCCTATCGTTGGAAATGATAATTAAAGTATCAACCTTGTCCTTTATATTTTCAAGTCCTGCTTTTGCAATTTTCATCCTGGGAGTTCCTTCAAATTTAAAGGGCTTGGTTATGATGGCAATAGTTAAGATTTTCTGGGATTTGGCAATCTCGGCTATCACGGGAGCAGCTCCGGTACAGGTGCCTCCGCCGAATCCCCCGGTGATGAAAATCATATCGGATCCCTTAATAATTTTTGATAATTTTTCTCTCTGTTCTTCTGCAGCCTTCCTTCCGAGCTCGGGGTTCATTCCCGTTCCCAACCCTCCAGTCAACTCTTTCCCTATTTGAACTTTGATATCCGCTTTGGTTTTTTCAAGATCTTGAAGATCGGTATTAACGGCAACCAAATCCACTCCCCGAATTTTATAGGAGCTCATTCTGGAAACAGCATTAGACCCAGATCCTCCAACGCCAATAACTTTTATTTTAGTCATATTTTTCTGCCATTTTTTAAAGTCTCTCTAAGGAATGAAGGTTCTAATTATCTTTTTTATCCTGTCTGTAATGCCTTTCCCGAGAAGGGGAAATCTTCCCTCCGGCTCATAGTCCGACATCCCCGATAAGATCAACCCCCAAGCAGTACTGAAAGAAGGATCTTTTTCATTCTCTCCCAGAAATTCACTTTCTTCAATCTCCCCCTGTTTAACGATGGGCAACCCTATACGGCAAGGAAGTTTTAATTCTTTTTTAGCCAAGTCGACTATATTCGGCAGTTTTGCCGCTCCTCCGGTAATGATCACGCCTGCGGGCAAGATTCCCGAAGAAACTTTTTTAATTTCTTTTTGAACTAAATTGAATATTTCGGAAATTCTTGCTTCAATTATTTTCGTTAAAAACTTTTCGGAAAAACTAAGGGAGGCTAAGGGAACTTCTATTTTTCCCCTTTTCCTGCTCTTTTTAGAAGAATCCTCTTTAGGTTTATTCATTTTCGAAGGGTTACAACGACCAAATTCCTTTTTTATCTCCTCTGCGATTTTAGTATCGGTTCTAAGTCCGATGGCAATATCGTTAGTAACATGCTCTGAACCAATAGGAATAACTCCAAGGTGAATCAGGTCTCCTTCCTCGTATACGGCAAAATCAGTAGTGCCTCCTCCTATATCTAAAAGCACCGCTCCTAATTCTTTCTGCCGGGGAGTCAAACAAGCATTGGCCGAAGCTATGGAATTGCAGATGACATCAGATATTTGAACATCTGCATCTAAACAAGCCTCTGTCAAATTCTTAAAATAGGGAGAGAAGGCGCAGACGGAGAGAATTTCTGTCTCCAGTCTTATGCCTTTCATTCCCAAGGGCTCTTTAATACCTTCTACCCCATCAACTATAAATTGCTTGGGGAAGAAATAAATAACTTCTTTGTTTGGAGGAAGAGAGAGAACTTTTGCCGTATCAATAGATCTGTCTATATCTTCCTGTGAAATGCTGCGATCAACGCGGGATATAACGACAGAGCCCTTCGAAGAAGCTAAAAAAAGATGGCTTCCGCCAATATTTGCATATACATCTTTAATCCTATGTCCTGTTTCTTTCTCTGCCTCCTCTAAAACGGAAATTATTTTTTGAGAGACTTCTTCAGGCTTTGCAACGACCCCTTTTCTCATTCCAAAATTAGGGATTTTTATCCTGCTCAGTATCTCAAAGTCCTGGGAATCCGGCTTCTCAAGCACAGTCAAAGATTTAATAAAAGTGGTACCAATATCTAAAGCTGTAATAATTTTAGATCTCATAATAAGTTTCTTACCTTTGATAAATAATATTTTTCTTTTTCCTCCATTTTTTGCTTATCTTTCTCTAAACCTTCATGATCGTAACCTAATATATGTAAGACACCGTGTATTATAACCCTGGCCAGTTCTTTTTCAAAACCTGATTCAAACCTTCTTGCATTTTTTTTCACCTCCCAAAAACAAACAACTATCTCTCCCAAGGGAATCCTAAGCTTATCTGCTGCTGGAAACTTACTTCGCAAAGGAAAAGAAAGAATGTCAGTTGAACAATTTTTCTTACGATATTTCTTGTTAAGTTCTCTTATCCTATCCCGGCTCACGAAAGCAAAGGATAAATTTTCTCCTTTTCTCAACGAATGTTCTCCTCTTAAAACCGCATCAGCGATTTTTTCAACGAATTCTCTGTTAATCAAATTAGTGGTCAAATTATTTATTTCAATCATGTGCTTTAAGATTTTACCACTTTTGACCGTTCAAATTCTAAAGGCTAAATATGTTCAGTTTTCCTTTGAAAAAAGTTCTTTTACTGTTTTGCTAACCATCATTCCGTCAGCTTTGCCTTTTAATTTAGGCATCAAGGCGCCCATTACTTTGCCCATATCTTTAATGTCCTGAGCTCCAACTTCTTCTATTGCTTTTTTAACAAAATCCTTTATCTCATCTTCTGAAAGCTGTTCGGGCATGTATTCTTTAAGGATTTCCATTTCCCTTTTTTCTTTCTCGACAAGATCGGTTCTGCCTCCTTTTTCAAATTCAGAAACAGATTCTTTTCTTCTTTTAACCGCAGAAGAAACTGTTTCTAAGACCTCTTCATCGATTAACAAACTTTGTTTTTCCAGCTCTTGCTGGCTTAATTCCGGTTTTTCCTTACTCAACTTGTATCTTTTTTCTTTTTCCCTTGACAAGATATCCGCCAAGAGCAAACGAAAAACCCCCAGCTCCAATTCTTTCTTTTCCTTTGCAGCTTCTTGAATATTTTTTTGAATTTTTTCTTTTATCGTCATTATTTGCCCAGTCTTTTTAATTTTTGATACTGAGCCTTTAACTCCTCTCTCCTCAAGGCGGTCCTCTTCTTCATCTGCTTTGACTTTTGTTTTATTCTAAATCTGTTTTTCCTTGCTCTAATCAAAAGGCCGCTTCGTTGAACTCTTTGAGTGAAGCGTCTAATTAAACTTTGGGACGATTCTTTCGTTTTCTTTTTAATTTCTATGGGCATACCCTTTTAAATTAACTTCTGTTTTCTATTTTAATGCTTGCATCTTTTTTCCATCCCCCGAGCAAATGCAAATGAAGATGGTCTACCATCTGCCCGCCTCCCCTGCCTACATTGAATAACAACTTGTAGCCGGTTTCAGCAATCCCATTATCTCTTGCAATTTTCTGGGCAGTTAAAAAAAGTTTTCCGACAAGAGCCTCGTCTTCCGGTTTTAAATAGTCAACCGAAGGAATATGCTTCTTGGGGACAATTAAAAGATGAACCGGAGCTTCAGGATTGATATCTCTGAGAACAAAAAATGTTTCATCTTCGTAAACAATATCGGCAGGTATTTCTTTTCTTGCAATTTTGCAAAAAAGGCAATCTTTATTCATATATGAACATTAAAACATACTAACGCCTAAATGCCAAGAAACAAATATCTTGTTAGGATTTTTTCAGACTTTTTTTAATTTCTTTTACTATATTATCCGCATCTATTATTTTTTGCCCGCCGCTTTCCATGTCTCTAACAATTATCTTACTATCCAAAGCTTCCTTTTGCCCTAAAATCAAACAATACTTCACACCCATTTTATTTGCTCTGCTCAATTGGACTTTCAAGGTATCCTTATTCAGCATTTCAATTACAGGAATATCAGCTTCTCTGAGTTTTTCAACAAGAACCAAGCTTTTCTTCTTAGCCAGAGATCCGAGCTGGGCTAAAAAAATCTTTGAGGTGTTATGCTTGGACACTTTTAAGGGCTTCTCTTTCATAAAACTAACGATTCTCTCAATACCGCATGCCACTCCGCAACCCGGCGTATCTTTCCCGCCTAAAAGCTTGATCAAACCGTCATATCTCCCTCCCCCTGCAAGAGTAAGAGTCGGTTCCCCTTCTTTTGATCTTCGATGTACCTCAAAAACAGTTTTGGTATAGTAATCAAGCCCTCTCACCAGATAGGGGTTGAGATTGTAAGGCAATTCTATTTCATCTAAAAAATCCAGAACTTGCTTAAAGTGACTTTTACAATCATCGCAAAGATGATCTACCATTTGAGGAGCTTGGCTGTATATTCTCTGACATTTTTCCTCTTTGCAATCAAGAACTCTCAAGGGATTCTTTTTCAGCCTTCCCCTGCAATCGGAACAGAGAGAAGTTTCTCTGGATTTAAGGTAGCTCACCAACAACTTCTTGTAATAAGAGCGGCAATGTCTGCACCCGATAGAATTTACTTCGATGATTAAGTCGTCAAACTTAAGTTTCTTAAATATATTGCAGACAAGCTGAATAATCTGGGCGTCTATCACCGGAGATTGCTCTCCCAACACTTCAAATCCAGCCTGCCAAAATTGGCGATAACGATCTGCTTGAGGTCTTTCGTAACGAAAGAAAGGGCCGAAATGCCATAACTTTACGGGTTGGGGAAGATTGTTCATCCCATGTTCAATAAAGGCTCTCGCTACGGAAGCTGTTCCCTCCGGCCTTAAAACTAAAAAATCTCCTCCTCTGGTTTTAAAACTATACATTTGCTTTTCTACAATATCGGTAGCGTCTCCTATGCTTCTTAAAAAAAGTTCCGCTTGTTCAGCAATCGGAGTTTCAATTCTTTCAAATCTGTAAAAATCAGCAACCTCCTGGCATACTTTCTCTACCCTTTGGAAATAGACATAGTCCCCAGGCAGAATATCATGCATACCGCTTGGAGTTTGAAACTTTGGTTTTTTAGACATAATTTTATATATTACTACGAAATTACAAAAATATACGAAAATACAAAAATCAGTTTCTGTCAATCAATATTAACTGATTAGTATGTAATATCATTTATAGTTTTAATATTCCGGAATCTCTATTTTAGACAAAGAGGCAAAAGGCCAAGGCCTTAAAAACACTTTTCCTATTATATTTTCTTCAGGCAAAGCCCCCCATCTTCTCGAATCGTAAGAAGCTATCCTGTTATCGCCCAAAACAAAATATTGTTCGCTGTTTAAAACAATATGGATATCTCCAAAAGTTTTAATTGAAGAGGGAAGATATTCTGACTCGTCTAAAATTGTCTCTACACCGTCTTTAATAATGGTAATTCTGCCGTCCTCTATTATTACCTCCTCTCCGGGAAGACCGATAATTCTCTTAATGAAACGCTGAGAAAGAGAACTTGGAGATTTAAAAACTATCACCTCGCCTCTTTGCGGGTCATTAAATCTGTAAGACAATTCATCAACGATAAGATAATCACTGTTTGAAAAATTAGGCTCCATTGATTGGCCCCTTACCAAAAACGGCTGAAAAACGAAATAGCGGATGGGGATTACTATTAATAAAGCAACAATGATTATCTTAGCGATTTCCCAAACAAAAAAGATAAAATTTCTCATATCACCCCAATTATACCAAATTTTTCCCATTTTGCAAGCCCCGTAGTAGAATTCCTGCTAGACTTTTCTTTTGAAAAACCAATTCGCAGAGCGGTAGAAATTTCACTACGGGGCAGGTAAAGTGTTACAATAAAGCAAACCTAATCAAATGGTAATCATAACAGGACTGGGAAATCCCGGTGAAAAATTCAAAAACACTCCTCATAATATCGGATTCCGCATCGTTGAGGAATTTGCAAGAAAAAATGAATTTCCCGAGTTTAGATTTTCAAAAAAATACAATGCTTTAATTACTGAAAGTTTTTTTGAAGATAAAAAAGTTCTTCTTTTCAAGCCCCAATCCTTCATGAATAATTCCGGAGGCCCGATAAAAAAAGTTGTATCCGTTTTCAAAAAACCCAAAGCAGAACTCTGGGTTGTCCACGATGAAACAGATATTGACTTCGGAAAAACAAAGATAACTGAAAATCGAGGTCCTGCAGGACACAAGGGCATTGAATCAATTATCAAAAACCTTAAAACAAAGAGGTTTATCAGGTTCAGGGTAGGCATTCGGGTTCCAAAAGAAGGCGTCTCCAGAAAAAAAGCAAGAGACATTGTTATTAAAAACTTCTCAAAAGAGCAAAAGGGAAATATTAAAAAAACAATAATAAAAAACGTTGATGCTTTAGAATATTCTCTAAAGAACGGAATAGAAAAAGCAATGTCGGAATTTAATCGCTGAGCTTATTGCAGAAACTTTTAAAAACACTAAAAAGGATTCTCCGAAAGGAAATGCAAGAAAAGAAAAATCCCGTTGACAAGGTTTTAATTGCAGGACTTTGCCCCTACTTTTTAGAAAAGTCCGGTTTTTGGTTTGAAAAAAATTTAACAAAAATTCTCAAAACGAGAAAAACCCAGTCTTTTTTTCAAGACAACCTAATATATCTTGAAAGAAATCGAGAATATAATTTTTCTCAAATTCTAAGGAAGCTTGACGAAATGGGATATGAAAAGGTACTTCAAATTACAGAACCCGGAGAATTCTCAAGGAAAGGAGGGGTCATTGAAGTTTTCCCGATCAATTTGATTTATGCTGTTCGCCTTGATTTTTACGGAAACCTGATTGAAAACATTGAGAAACTGCCTGTGAAGATTGAAAATGAAAAACTCGTAAAGAAAATATTAAAGAAAAAATTGAAATCTCAGAAAATATTCTCCGACCTAAAGGGAATTAAGCCGGGCAACTATTTAGTTCATCTCGATCACGGCGTGGCGCGCTTTGCAGGATTCTCGCATTTACCATCAAGCACAGTAAAAGAAAAAACTAAAGATATTGTTAAATACTATCTTTTGGAATACGCCCAGGGAGACAAGCTCTATATTCCGGAAGGATTGGAAAGAAAACTGTCCAGGTATATAGGGTTTATTGAACCGAAGATATCAAGGTTGAGCAGCCCTTTCTGGCAAAGGACAAAAAAGAAAATAAAAGAGGAAGCAGAAAAATTAGCCAAAGAGCTTCTTGAAATCTACGCCAAAAGAGAAATTGCCGAAAGACCTCCCTACTTTTTTGATCCGGCAGTAGATATGGAAATAGCTTCCAGTTTTCCCTTTGAAGAAACGCCAGACCAAATCCAAGCGATTAGAGACATTGAAAAAGATTTAAAGAAAAAAACTCCCATGGATAGAATAATATGCGGAGATGTAGGTTTTGGAAAAACCGAAATTGCCTTAAGAACAGCTGTAAAAGCAGTGAATTCGGGATACCAGGCAGCAATAATTTGTCCGACAACAATCCTGTCCAATCAGCATTATCAAAACTTCAAACAAAGGTTAAAAGCATTACCAATAAAAGTTGACTTACTGAGCAGACTGCAGACAAAATCTAATCAGGGAAGAATAATCCAAAACTTAAAAAACGGCAGAACGGATATCGTTATTGGAACACACCGAATTATCTCTTCCGATATAGGTTTTAAAAACTTGGGACTGTTAATAATAGATGATGAACAGAAATTCGGTGTAAAGCAGAAAGAAAAATTAAAGAAGCTGAGAGCTTCTCTTGATATCTTGTCCTTGTCTGCAACCCCCATTCCAAGAACCCTTTACTTGGCCTTGTCTTCTCTGAAAGAAATAACGTTGATTCAAACTCCACCTCTTTACCGCCTTCCTATAAAAACGTTCATTCTCCCTTTCTTAAAGAAAACAATCCAAAAAGCGATTAAGGAAGAAATTAAGAGAGGGGGACAAGTTTATTATCTTCACAACCGGGTTGAGACGATTGGAACTGCCAAAAAGTTTCTGGAAAGCCTAAATGATTTAACTAATTGGAACATCGGGGTCGTACACGGAAAATTAGAAAAAGAAGAATTGACTAAGGTAATGAATGACTTTCAAAAAAAGAAGATTAATGTATTGATAGCCACTACCATTATTGAAAACGGTCTTGATATTCCCAGCGTTAATACCCTCATTGTAGACGACGCCTCCAGATTGGGATTGTCTCAGGCTTATCAAATGAGAGGAAGGGTCGGGAGATCTCATACTCAAGCTTTTGCTTATTTCTTATACGGCAAAAATCTCTCTGAAAAAGCTGAGTTAAGATTGAAAGCATTAAAAGAAGCCGAAGAACTCGGCTCGGGATACAAGATTGCTTTAAGAGATTTGGAAATTAGGGGAGCGGGAAATATTCTAGGCAAAGAGCAGTCGGGAAATATAAATCAAGTTGGATTAAATCTTTATTGCCAGATATTATCTCAGGTAATTGAAAAATTGAAAGGCTAAAACAGACAAGCCAGGGCTTAACCCTGGCTTGCTAAAAGAAAATGCCGAGGTTTGTCCTCAACAGGTAAAATAAATACTCAAATAAATAAGTGCTTAACAAATATTAATTTTAAATGCCAACCGATATAACATACATATCATCTATATAAATCAGGATATTCATAATAGAGCCAATAAGGACCGTCGTTTGGGACTATTAAGCTTAAATTGGAACCGTCGGCATCTATTAGGAAAAATCCGCGTTGGTATCTTTCTTCAGCAAAGGCATTGTTACTTTTTAAAATACACAAAAGCAATATCTGCTCATTGGAATACCATGTTGCTGCTCTGCAAAAATCTTTAGATGAGGGATGGCCGGATTTAAGCAAGACGGTCTGTTCTCCGTAATGATCTAACAAATATACCGTACCTGCAAAAGCATATACTGTCCTTTCGCCATCAGGTGATACGGTCGCTTTTAGATGATGATTTAAAGGGTTTTCTATTCTTTCCGATTCCCTCAACTTTTTATTCTCTTCATAGGCACCTTCACCATCCAACATCTCTTTAGTTCCGTCAATCGTGTTGTATATAACAGTGTCTATGTATCCCTTTCCATCCCATTTATAATAAAAAATGTTTTCTCCATTTGGTCCCCAAAAAGGCACTCGACCGTTTTCTTCAAAACAATTAATCTCTTTTGGGCTACTTAGGTCTACCATGCATTGCCTGTAAATACCGTTCCGCGAACTAGTTTCCTGGAACACAACTCTTCCGCTCAATTCTAAATCTTTAATACCTTCCTGGTAATATGTTGCTTTATATGTATAAACATTAAAAATCGTACATCCAATCAAAAATAATAATATTAAAAAAGATAATATTTTAAATCTTTTAAAAAATCTATTCTTTTCTCTTGAATAAGGCTCTTCCCTCTCCGCTTCGTCAATATTTATTCCCAAAAAACCTGCGACAATACTTAAAGTTCCAATTATTAAAATAGGAGCGACAGAAAAAGCCATGCTTAGCCCTAATCTGAAATATATATTAATAAATTGATACAATGAAAATACTAAGAAAAACAGCCCTACATAGATTAAATATTTAGAATTCTTAAAAGCATCGGGCTTCTCTAATGTAATAAAATTACGATAAAGCAAAACACCCAAAACCAAAGATAAAACAGCTACCGCAAGAGATATAACCCAGCTGAACAAACTAATTGCCAAAAGAGTATCTCCAAATGGATGTATGAGAATTAAATACTGAAACAGTCCAGCCAGTCCGTAAAAGATGCTTGGGAAAAAAACTAATATACTTATTATTTTTTTTATTGTCTTTTTCATATTTTTTTACTTTAATTGATTTTATAGTTTTTATCACCGATAAAGATCATCTTGCTTGATTCTAGAGAATCCTCCCCTGTTGAGAGCATTATATCAGGCAAGAATTTGCCTATTATTTTTGAAACCAGAACCTCAAAATTAAATCCGCCGTTTACCGCATCAGAATAAGTTTTTCCATGGGTCCACAGATAAAGAAATCTTTCTGGAGCAAGAATAACAAAATTATTTATCTCTTCTGAACCGCTGACTGCTTGAGCTCCTAATTCCAACCAAATTTCCATATTCTCTCCGCCATAACAAACGGTTTGGTAAACATAGCCGATATTTAATGGCCGGCTGAGAATAAAATCTTTATCGTAACCGATAAAATCTTTAAAAATCGCTTGATTATAAAAATAAATGCTATTGGCATTCCCGTGCAAATCTAGAAGAATGTCAACCGTCTTTCCTTCATTATTAGCCTCTATTAAAACTCTTTTAAAGTTATTATAAGACGCTTCTTCGTCTGTTAAAATTATTATTTCTCCATAATTCTTAGCTGCATTTTCAAATCGGCTTGCCAAATAATCTTCACCATAAACATCGAGTACCTCTGCTAAGTTTTTATTATCTAACTCTTTTTTATTAACTTTGAAAATATAAGAAAAGAATGTATCTGCTAGATTTTTATGATTTTCATAACCTTTTTCAATTTCTGGCGGTGATATAAAATTATTTTCAATGACAATCAAGAGAGTTCTGTCTTTCAGGCTTTTAGCCAATCCCTTTTCAATAAAATAACGATTAACTTGCCAGGAAAGTCCAGCCCCAACAATAATTAAAGCAACTATAATTAAAAAAGTTTTCCAATTTGTCTTTCTCCTTTTAGTAATCATTTTTCTGTTTTGTTAAAAACTTTTTTATATTCTTTTTAAAAAGGGTATTTTCGATTTAAGAAGAAATATCTTTCTCTGCCTTGGAACTCATCGGAAAATAACCCTTCTCTTCTAAGCTCAATGAGTTTCTTGTAGACATTGGCAGGATCTTCTTTTATCAACTTAGCTAATTCATTAATATAAAACTTTTCCCTCTCGTTTAGAAAGAATAAAGTAAATATGTTTCATCGAATTTCTTCTAGGATTTCAAGAAAAACGTTAAAGTTCAATGTTGACAAAACCGGTCATCTTTTATTTTCAACCATTTGCCATTTTAAAAAACTCCTTTTCAGAAATAGTTTTAACTCCGAGTTTTTGGGCTTTTTCTTTTTTGGATCCGGGAGAACTTCCGCAAACTACGAAATCCGTTTCCTTGGAAACAGAAGAAGAAATATCTCCTCCAAGCATTCTTGCCTTGTTCTTTGCTTCATCGCGGGTCATACCCACCAAAGTCCCGGTAAATACAAACTTCTTTCCCTTAAACTTTTTTTCTACTTTCTTCGGAGGAATAATTTCTATATCTACTCCAATTAAATTATTAACAAGCTTAAGGTTGGATTTTTCTTTAAACCACTTGTAAATACTTTTTGCCACAACGCACCCAATATCAGGAACTCTTTCCAATTCTTCTATATCGGCTTTTTCTATTTCTTTTAAACTTCCAAAATAATTGGCCAAATCAATTGAGGTTTCCTCTCCCGCATAGCGAATCCCTAAACTGAAGATAAAGCGTGAAAGGGAAATTCTTTTTGATTTTTCAATCGCTCTAATTAAATTCTCAGCAGATTTTTCAGCAAACTTTTCTAAGGGTATTAGATCCCCTTCGGCCAGTTTAAATATGTCGGGAGTTTTGGATATCAAGCTTTCATCTATCAGCTTATCAATGATTTTAGGACCAAGTCCTTCAATGTCAAACGATTTTTTAGAAACAAAATGATAAAGAAACTTTTTTCTTACCGCACTGCATTTAGGATTTCTACATCTCCAAACTGCTTCTCCTTCTGGTTTAAACAAGCTTTTACCGCAGACAGGACATTTTTCAGGAAAGTGAATATTTTTTTCTTTACCCGTTCTGAGTTCAGAAATTGCTTTAATAATGTCAGGAATTACATCCCCGGCTCTGCCTACAATTACCGTATCCCCTATCTTTACCCCAAGTTTTTTAATTTCATCTTCATTGTGCAGAGTAGCTCTGGTGACAACTGTTCCCCCAATTTTTATTGGCTTTAAAACAGCAACTGGCGTTACAGCCCCGGTTCTGCCAACTTGAAAAATCACATCTTTAATAATGGTTGTTGATTGCTCTGGAGAAAATTTGAAAGCCCTGGACCCTCGAGCACTTTTTCCTACCGTTCCCAGCTTTTTAAAAAGAGTATCGTTGTTTACTACTACCACTACTCCGTCAATTTGAAAAGGAAGCAGTTTCCTTCTTTCGTCTACCTTCCTCCAATAAGAGATGATTTCATTTAAATTCTTGCAAATTTTCCCTTCGTTGGTTTGAAATCCAAGGCATGGTAGAATCTGATGCTTTTGAGAATGTTTTGTCTGGCCCAATTCAGTAGCAATATCGTAGGCTAGAAATTTAAGAGGACGCGAAACAGCAACTTTCGAATTGAGCTGCCTGATTGAGCCTGCGGCCAAATTCCTTGGATTGGCATAAGGCTTTCCACCATTCTTCTCTAACCTTTTATTAAAACTGTTAAAGGCCTCTTTTTCCATATACACTTCTCCCCTTACTTCTATCTTTCCCTTTTCAACAAGACTCTTTATTCTCTCTTCAATTTCTTTAGTAGGCAGCTTGCCATAGATATTTAATTTTAGAGGGATACTCTCAATGGTTTTTAAATTACTGGTAACGTCTTCTCCTATTCTTCCGTTTCCCCTTGTCGATCCCTGAACAAATATTCCATTTTCATAAACCAAGGTAATTGCAAAACCATCAATTTTCAATTCCAAAAAATATTCGAATTTAGCTTTTTTGTCCAATCTTTTAAGATAATTTTCCCAATCTTCCAATTCTTTTTCAGAAAAGATATCCATAATAGAAAGCATCGGTACTTTGTGGCTCACTTTCTTAAACTTATCAAGCGGTTTTCCTCCCACCCTCTGAGTGGGAGAATCTTTGGTGATAAACTCCGGATATCTCTGCTCAAACTGATAAAGCTCGTGCTTCAATGAATCCAAAGCAGAATCAGAAATCTCCTGTTTGTCTAAAACATGATAAAGATATCTGTGGTGAGAAATAACCTTCTTTAGGTTGTTAATGCGTTTCTCTGCCTGCTTTTTTAATGAGTTATTTGCCATACTTTTTCTATTATAGCATTAAAAAGGGTTAGAAATATCTTGTGAAAACTGAAAAACTATTTTATTGTAAAGGAAAACATTAAAAGCAATACATTCTTTATGAAACTCGTTATCGTGGAAAGTCCCACAAAATGCAAGACTCTTAAAAAATTCCTAGGAAAAGATTATCAAATTGCCGCAACCATGGGGCATATTCGCGATCTTCCGAAGAGTAAACTGGGAATTGATATAGAAAACAATTTTGAGCCCCAATATATTATTCCTCAGAAGGCAAGGAAAACTATAAAAAGCTTAAAAGAGGCTGCTAAAAAATCAGATAAAATTATTTTGGCAAGCGATGAAGACAGAGAAGGAGAAGCTATCTCTTGGCATCTATCCCAAGTTTTAAAGTCTTCTTTAAAAGATTTGAAAAAAGAAATTCCTTATGAGAGAATCGCATTTCATGAGATTACAAAACAAGCTGTTGAAGAAGCCTTAAAAAATCCTAGAGAAATAAATTTAAACCTCGTTAATGCCCAGCAAGCAAGAAGAGTTTTAGACAGGCTCGTAGGATACAAACTTTCCCCTTTTCTATGGAAAAAGATAACCAGAGGGCTTTCGGCAGGAAGAGTCCAGTCTATAGCTCTCCGCTTAATAGCAGAAAGGGAAAAAGAAATAGAGAGTTTCATCCCTCAGGAATACTGGAGCATTGAAACACTGCTTAAAAAAATCAACTCGGAATCCAAAACTGGATTTTTAGCTTCTCTTGCGAAAAAAGACGGAAAGACAATAGATAAGCTGGCAATCAAAAACAAAAACGAGTCAAACGAAATTATCGAAGATTTAAAAGGGTCTGAATACAAAATCAAAAGCATTGAGAAAAAAGAATTAAAGAGAAATCCCCTCCCTCCGTTTACCACTTCAACTTTGCAGCAAGAAGCTTACAAGCACTTCCGATTCCCCGCAAAAATGACAATGCGCACAGCGCAAAAACTTTATGAAACTGGCTTCATAAGTTATCATAGGACAGATTCCCTAAATCTTTCTCAATCTTCTTTAATATCTTCCAAGGAAACAATTGAAAAATATTATGGAAAAGAATATTGGCCAGGCTTTTTTAGAAAATACAAAACAAAAAGCAAGGGAGCTCAAGAAGCCCACGAAGCAATAAGGCCAAGCGCCCCCGAGAATCTTCCGGACAATTTAGATAAAAAGATAGACAAAAACCAATACAAACTTTACGAGCTGATTTGGAAAAGATTTATTGCTTCTCAAATGAGCCAAGCAGTTTTTGATGCAACAAAAATAGAAATTGGAGCAAATGGCAAAGAAGCTGAATATGTCTTTAAAGCCAACGGACAAACTTTGAAATCTGAAGGATTCTTAAAAGTTTATCCCCTAAAATTTAAAGAATCTGAGCTTCCCCCTCTTAAAGAAAAAGAAGTTTTGGAGCTTTTAAAATTATCTCCCAACCAGCATTTTACCCAGCCCCCTCCAAGATATTCAGAAGCAACCTTAATTAAAGCTCTTGAAGAAGACGGCATTGGAAGGCCTTCAACCTATGCCCCGACGCTTTCCACAATTATGGCGAGGAACTATGTTCAAAAAGACGAAAACAGGAAATTCAGACCCACGGAAATAGGAAACGTGGTAAATGATATTTTGGTAAAACATTTTCCTAAAATAGTAGATATTAAATTTACGGCCCAAATGGAGCAAAATCTTGATGAAATCGCTCAAGGAAATGAAAAATGGCAAAAAATTATCAAAGACTTCTATGGCCCTTTTGAAGAGAACCTAAATCAAAAGTATGAAGAAGTTTCAAAAAAAGAATTCAATGAAAAGCCAACGAGAAAAATCTGCCCCAAATGCAGTTCTCCCCTCATAATCCGCATGGGAAAATTCGGAAGGTTTTATGCTTGTTCTAATTTCCCGAAATGCAAATACACCAAAGCTCTTGAAAAAAACGAATTAAATATTGCATGTCCAAAATGCAAGAAAGGAAAAATCGCTGAGAAAAGAACTAAAAGAGGAAAAATCTTTTATGGATGTTCCAGATGGCCCGAATGCGACTTTGCCTTATGGGACAAGCCCACTAATAAAAAATGTTCCAAATGCGATTCAATTTTAGTTGAAATAAAAAGGAAAACAAAAGACTTTACTTTAAAATGCTCAAATAAAAAATGCGATTACAAAGAATAAAATGCCTTTAAAAATTATTAAAAAAATCTTTAAAAGGTTTTCGGATCCGAGCTTAATAAAGAAAGCATACAGGTTTGCAGAAAAAGCTCACAAGGGGCAAAAAAGAGCTTCGGGAGAAGAATATATTTCCCACCCCATAAAAGTGGCGGAAACCCTAACTAAGATGAACCTGGACCCGCAGACGATAGCGGCAGGTTTTTTGCATGACGTTCCCGAGGATACAGACAGAACCCTTAAAGATATTGAAAAAGAATTTGGTAAAGAAGTGGCTTTTCTGGTTGACGGAGTAAGTAAACTGGGGAGACTTCGCTATCCTAAGAAAAATCTCCAAATGCCTCCTATTGCAAATAGAAAAGACAGGCCCGTTGATATTCAAGCAGAGAACCTAAGAAAGATGTTCTTTGCAATGGCAGAAGACATAAGGGTAATGTTAATAAAACTTGCTGACAGGCTGCACAACATGCAAACCTTATATGCTCTTCCTCCGGAAAAGCAAAAAAGGATTGCCCTTGAAACTTTAGAGATCTTCGCACCCTTGGCAAACCGCCTTGGAATGGGAGAGATGAAGGGCCAGTTGGAAGATCTGGCTTTTCCTTATCTTTACCCGAAAGAATATCAGTGGCTGATAAAAAATGTAGGAAGCAAGTACGGACAAAGAAATGAATATTTGGAAAAAGTAAAAAAAAGAGTGCTTGAGATTTTGAAAAAAGAAAAAATAAAACCAATTGATATTCATGCCAGAATCAAACATCATTGGAGCCTATACCAAAAGTTTCTAAGGCATGATATGGACATCGAAAAGATTTATGACTTAGTAGCGTTAAGAATAATACTGAAAGACGTTGCAACCTGTTATAAAGCCTTGGGAGCAATTCATGAATATTGGAAACCTTTGCCCGGCCGAATAAAAGACTATATCGCCATACCAAAACCAAACGATTACAGAGCTCTACACACTACCGTATTTTGCATTGATGGAAAAATAACGGAATTCCAAATAAAGACTCCTCAAATGCATCGTGAAGCCGAATTCGGAATATGCGCTCATTGGGCAAAGAAAGAAAAGAAAACAAAAAAAGAAATTAAAAAGTTTGTCTGGGTGTCACAATTGCGAGATTGGCAGAAAGAAGCAACCAAATCAAAAGATTTTTGGGAAGGCCTTAAGATTGATTTTTTCAAAAATAGAATCTTCGTATTTACTCCCAGAGGAGACGTAATTGACTTGCCCGAAGGAGCTTGCCCGATTGATTTTGCCTATTCCATACACACAGACGTAGGCAACCATTGCGCAGGAGCAAAAATCAACAAAAAATTAAGTTCTCTTTCTAAAGGATTAAAAAATGGAGATGAAGTTGAAATTATTATTGACAAATCCCAAAAACCTTCTCGTAGCTGGTTAGAATTTGTTAAAACCAACCTCGCTCGCTCTCATATTAAAAGTTGGTTAAAGAAAGAATCTCGACCCGAAAATTTAAGTCGGGGACTAAAACTTCTTGATGAAAAATTCAAAGAATTACAAGGAATAAGCTGGCAAAAAATTTCTAAGAATAAAAAAGAAAAACTTCTTAAGAAGTTTTCTTACAAGGATGTAGAAAGCTTAACTGTCTCCGTTGGAGAGGGAGAGCTTTCTCCCCAGGAGATTTTCAGAGCACTATTCAAAGAAAGGGAATTCTTTTTGAAGCAAAAAGGTGTCCGGGCGAAACCCTTGAAAGCGAAACTCAAAAGAGAAATTGTTTTAGCGGGACAAAAAGGAATTAAAATGCGCTTGGCTAAATGCTGTTCGCCTGAACCCAATGATAAAATCGCAGGATATATCACTAAAAGCAACGAGGCAACAGTTCATAAGATTGATTGTAAAAACTTTAAAATATTAGAAAAAAAATGGCCTCAAAAAATTATTGAAGCGTCTTGGGAAGAAGAAAACTATTACCCTGTTTCTATCGAGATAACAGCCGAAAACAATAAAGAGATACTAAAAGAAATAACTTCTTTAATAAGTGCAACAAAGATAAAGATTCTTGCTTTCAACTCTAGAATTAAAGAACAGGAAAAATCTCTTGAAGTGAAGATAACGCTTGAGGTTAAAGGAATCGAACAGCTAGATAAAGTTTTCGAGCAATTAAAACAAATAAAAGAGATTGAGGAGATAAGAAAAGTCTAAAACTTTTCCTTCATGTCTTGGAGAATCTTTTTCATCTCTGCCTTATTTCTGAAAAAAATGGTCATTTTGGGCTTTCCTGCCTGAACTCCAATTTTTAAATCCTTAATGGAAAACAGATCTTTAAAACTATTTTCCATCTCGTTAAGCTCTTCCTTGGATTCAATTGAAGTCTTTTTTGAAAAAGGCTTCCAAACATTTATCTTCTGAACCAAGGATTCCGTTTCTCTCACATTTAAGTCGTTTTTCAAAACTCTGGCAAGGACGGCTTTTTGTTTTTCTAGATCCTTGAGACCGAGTATCGCTTTTGCATGTCCTTCGCTAATTTTCTTTTCTTTTATTGCTTGCTTTGTTTCGTCTGACAATTCCAAAAGTCTTGTACTGTTTGCTACAGCTTCCCTGCTCATGCCGCAGATATTAGCAATATCTTTTTGCAAAAGACCAAATTCTTTATGCAATCTTTGAAATGCCTCGGCTTTTTCTATAGGATTTAGATCCATTCTTTGAACATTTTCAACAATTGAAATCTCAAGCTCCTCTTTTTTATCCAGCTTGCGAATAATTACGGGTACCTCTCTGAGTCCGGCTATCTTCGCCGATATTAATCTTCTCTCTCCCACAATCAACCTATACTCCGTTCTTCCATCCTCTTCTTGCCTGCTGACAATTAAAGGTTGCAATATTCCATAATTTTGAATTGATTCCGCTAAATTATTCAAAGATTTCTGGTCAAATTCTTTTCTCGGCTGGAGAGGATTGGTTTTAATTTTTTCAATCTCAATAAAAAAAATAGATTCCTTCTTCTGCCCAACTCTTTCACTAAGATTTGTTGCTTTTTTAGGGATTAACGATTCAAGCCCTTTACCAAAAGTAGATTTCATATATATATTGTTTACAATTTAATAACAGATGTTTTTAACCGCAAGCTTTAAATTAATTTTCGAATTTTATCAGTTCTTCTGCTAGTTCGCGATAAGACATTGATGCTCTGGAATAAGGAGCATGCTTTAGGATTGTTTTACCGAATCGGG
>Ga0265592_1000073_pt1 | contig 65294 bp, 59 predicted proteins | sample saktaG_7_FD_190141 | JGI IMG/M metagenome (GOLD analysis project Ga0265592, IMG submission 190141) | Saline water microbial communities from Sakinaw Lake, British Columbia, Canada - sak_2010_1_5_120m | ecosystem: Environmental > Aquatic > Non-marine Saline and Alkaline > Saline ... | reverse complement strand
AGCTACAACCCCAACTTCTATTTCCTCTCTACGGTAGCCAATCATTACCCTATATAATGAGATCGGGCTTATTGAACAATGGATTGAGTTCGACCGCTTCGCGGATCGACTCAATCCTTATAGGTTAGAAAAAGATTCAAATTGTCTCATGTCAATATCATAATCAATTACCGCAATGCACTCCACGTATCATCGTCCCTTTATTTCCTATACTTCTTGATCACGTCATGAACCGTTTTAGTTCATCTTCTGCTGGTATAAACGATGAATAGCGGGTCAACGACGACTCGCGAACTACGGCAGCGATGCCCATGGTATCAAGAAGAGCTCGTACTTCCGCCTGTCGGCCAGCGGGTGCGAAGGGGCTGACGACGACTTCCGTGATCAAGGACGAAACATTGATGTCGCGGCGAATCCCTTCTGGCAGCGTCGGGGGCGGATCGTAGATGGGCCTATCGTGGGGCCGATTGTTCAGGTCGAAGTGACGGTTCATACCATCGCCAGTATCAGTCAGCCAGATCATGGCTCGAACTTCCCGCTCCGGCGAGTACTTCTCACGCTTGGTGGTAATGAATCGAATGACGTTCCAACCGGTCAGATGCTTTGTGCCGTATCTCATGAGTCCGACCATTACCTTGTCGAGCAACGGATGAAGAACTTGCTTTAGCAGGTCATATCGGGAAACGATCGCTACACCATCCTTCCCGTATCGGCTCCACATCGTCGCCGTCTCTCCGATATCCAGATGCCAGCAGTTCACGTAAAATGATTGACGGAACTGGGCGAGTGAACCAATGTCGCTATCGCGCTCCCGGATGTCGTTGAGGTCGAACCTGCTGAGATTCAGAACACGTTCGTACTCGGAGGGAGGTAATCCCTCGTGTTCGTCTTCGAGCTTGTCAGAGCGGCGTAAATAGAGTTGTCCGGTCTGGACCAAGTCCTGCAGCTTCCAGAATTCGATGTATCTCCAAATGGACGACCTTGGATCCGTTGGCTCTGGGTCGTCTACAAAAGTCGACACTGGCATTGGCTCACGAACCCCCCTTAATCTGTGTCTTCTTCATCGTTATCCTCTCTAAAATTCTAATGCCGAGTTGAGTGGAACCCCGACTTGGCGGGGAAGGAAAGCTTTTTACTTTCCTTTCGCGTCAATCAAGGGGCGGAGTCCCGCAAAGCGGGATTTCCGCTCGAACGATTTGTTCGCGCCGCTTGCGGCGTGACAAATCGGAGAGTGTAGCTGAGCAGTTCCAGCGGTCCCTTGTAGCAGATTGTTCTGCAATCAATCATCATTTCGAAGTGGATTCTCTAACTGATTGCAATATTCACGAAAATCACCGAATGTATAATCCGGCTCTTGTTGTATACCTGAAAAAACCGTTTTTACGCTTTGTCTAAAAGAGCTGTCCTTATTAGAGGGATTTACTACAGTAATTCTAATGTCAGGATTTATGATTTCTTTTACAAACAAACTCCTTAAGTGTTCAATGTCAGCCACTGGGAAACTATAGCCCGCAATAATTATTTGTTGAGTGGTAGGTAAAAGAGAATGGATATTAGATCGGATTATTTTGGTGTACCAGTGTCTGTATTCTTTCTTATATCTGCTTGGTGGAGTAAAGATAGGTTTAAACCATTGATTATCAAAATGAATATACCCTAATGTAAGCCTCCTTGTTTCCTCGTCACTTGGTTCTCTTGATTTTTTACCTTCATTAATGTCACTATCATTTTCAAATCCCAGTAAGCTGAAAAAGCTATTCATGCTGGTGTATGTTTGAGGGCCAAGATATAAAAGGCCACGTTTGTTCGGAGAAACCTGATTTAACCATTCGAAAAGACATACGGCTCCATGGACATGAAAAAGTTGTACCAATGATGCTACATTGTGCTGTTTTTGACCCGGTCGCATTAATGGATATACGTTGTTTACCCCAAAGCCGGTTCCGGGAAACCAAAAATGAGAGTTAAGCAAAAGAGCATCAGCCATTAGGGTGTCCCAATTAAAATTGATGATGAAGTCCCCAGGTTCTAGGACTTCACATAACATTTTGTGATATTTACATGTCTTGTCTGGTTCCCGTAGCGAATTTGGCTCGGTGACTGCTGTCCTAACGATTGCTTCAAAGTCTTCAATTAAAAACCTACCATAGTCATATTTCGCAGTATCATGTTCGAATTCTTCGTAAAGTGATTCGAGGGTATATCCTTTTTCCTGTAAAATCGGCCAGAAATCGGTCTTAGATAATTTTTTCTTAGGATCTTCCGGAAGGTTGAACTTTTTACGGATATATTGTCCTAGAGCAAAGGAGTGCTTGAGCCCAGAAGAACCTACGAAACTAGGAGCACCTTCACCGTCGGTCGTATCTAATCCAAAGAATAATTGTTCGATAATGTTTTCTTGGGTTGGAAGGTTTGTAATACCATCCTCATAGCAATATGATGCGCCAGCACCAAGGATTATGGCAGTTCTAAGTCCATTCATAGCTTCACAAGGCAGAACGCTTGAAGCCACCCGCCAGCCACCTGAAGACCAGTAACAACGCCGCACTTGTTCTGGTCGGGTGCGCTGATTGGTTGTGTGATCATTTATTTATATTGTGCGTATTTTAGTAAGCTGTCGACGTTTTTCTTTAAATTCTCTTTATAGGTTTTGGTGTTGTCATGCTCAACTCTCTTTCCGTTAACCACAGACACTCCTTTGAATGGCATGTAGTGGTGATAAACTTGGCAATCCTTGTCTACTTCTCTACCTGTACAACAGTAAAAGCGGGACCAAGCTTTATCGAAAAAGTATCTACTCCAACAAGGCAAGTGATGTCGGAATTTTCCAGTAGCTTCCTTAAGATTGTTAATCCTGGAATCAAGGTAATTGTTGATATTGTCCGGCCATTTTACAGGATGGGAGTAAACCTCTTTCAACTCTCGGTGAAAAGTCTCGGTGAATTCTTTAGCAGCATTGTTGAAAATATTTTTTCTGTCCCTGTAAGAAACAAGCCTATGTGCGGCAATTATTCCGAAAAGGATAACAATAAGACCAATGGCCCACGGTATATTTTCGCTGAAGATGTTGCCCATGCGTTACCGATAATATTTTTGTTTTTGGTGGCTTTGTATATTGTCACACAACCATTAAATGTTAAGAAATAAATCAATGATATTGGATATCAATATATTGTTTCTTGACTTCAATCGTATGTTAATAAAGCATAATTTTTAATGAAAACGCAAGAATTTTACAATCATAAAAACCCTCGCAAATTGCTGGATCAGGTGCGTGATGTCATGCGTTTGAAGCACTATGCTTTTCGTACCGAACAGACTTATATAGGCTGGATCAAACGGTTCATCTTTTTTTAAGAAGCAGCGTCTGCCAATAGTTATGAGCAAGAAGGAATTTGTTTGTTTTATATTGCGCCCCCGGTCAATGCCTGATCCCACTGCTCTTTTTGACCGGCCATAGAAAAGATAACTTATTGTTTTTCATTAGAAGCAAATTTTTCAGGGTAAAACCGCTTTGCAAGTATTTCAACGGTTCTATCGATGCGGGTATTGGGATGACAGATATAATCACACGAGTGTCTTGTCGCTCATTATGATTTTCCGGGTCTTCCTAATCGTCATCATTCGAACCGGTCATCTTGGCAACGACAAAGCCGATAACGAACCCTAAAAGGAGAAGAAGGGGGAAAAAGATGATCCGGGACATGCTTATTTCCCAGAAGAACATTTTCAGTGACACGACCTCGCTGTTTTGCATAAGGAGGACACCGAACAGGACGGCTAAAATTGCAGTAATGATAAATTTTACTTTTGTCATATCTTGTTAACTCCTCGTCTTTGGATTGAGTGCTAATGGTTTTGCCATGGACCCGTGCCGACGGTCACGCTTTATCATACTAACATTGCATTATTATTCCAAGCTAAATTTGAGATCGTACCCCGTTAACCGTCTGTCAAGTTATCGGACTCAGAATTGCCTTCATCTTATCGACCGGACCATAGATCACCAGCCGGTCATCTTTGTGCAGGACTTCATCACTCTGGGGGACAGGAATCCAACTCCTCCCCCGTTCGACTCCCAGAACCAGAATCCCTCGTATGTTCAATTTGTGGTCCGCCAGGGTGCTGCCGTCTAAGGGAGATTGTTCGTCGACAGTGACCCTGACGAGTCCATACCCTTCGAAGAGGTGGAGCAGGTCCTCCGTTGCAGTCTCTTCGAATATGTTCGATTTGACGAATTTATCCTCGATGAAGCTCTCCCACCGCCGAATGAATTTCTTGTACGTGGCAAACTTGTAAATCAGATATATCCCGACGACAAAAAGTATTATGTCGAGGGAGAGAAGGTACCCCTTAGTTTTCACGATTGATGAGGTCAACGTAACGATAACCGCTACAATACCTGCATTCCCCATAATCATAAGGACACTGATAATCCTTCTCCGTTTCGGATGATTGATAACGGTCTCAGCCTCGTGGGTCGTAAAGCCCGTCCCCGTGAAGGCCGACAGCGCCTGGAAACGGGCCCGTTTTTCATCCATCCCCGTCATCATAAGCGCGATAGAACCGGCTCTGACGATTAGGAAAGAAAACAGAATGATCATTAAGGTTGGTAATAAAAAATATAATCCGGCCATGATAGACCACCTCCTTTAGATAAATAAGACAAGCAGGGACAGCCAAGCACCTGGCAGATGCGGAGCACTGCTAAGCTCGCCGTTATAAAGGCACTCATGACGTGCCGTCCGTCACAATGTCTTGCATAAAGGGATTTTTTGCCTATTGACAAAGGGGCGGCTCATCTATGTTAGACATATTATTTTAGAAAAGTACTGACTTCCCGCACAGGGGCATTATTTGGAACCATCTGAAACTTGATTCCCAATTCTTGGACACTACCGGATTTTTTATCCGATAGGGAGCTTTCTTTTGCAATCTCAATATCTAAATACTCATCAATCCACGCTTCAACAGCTTCTGGCTTATTAAGTGCTATAAAGTATGCAAGCTGATCTAATTTATTTTGAATTTCTTGCCTTTTCTTATCTTTAGCAACGTAATCTTCATATTTTAGCACTTGCATGTCTATTATCATTTCTTCGCATAGTCGCAGACGTGTTTGTTCCATAACTTGTATTGCTGGTATTGCAACCTGTATTCTCTTTGTATCCCATACAATTCCTTTAACAGTAACTTTCTCAGGTCCAATAGGAATAGTGGCTTCTCCAACCTTAAAACTATTGCCGGAATATTTTATTTGCTGAATGCATTTAGGGGCACAGACTTGTGTCCCCCATGATGTATTGACTTTAGTGCAGGTGCAGCCTGCCATTATAATTGCGGCAGCAATTGTAATTATAAATGATGTTATAATTCTAGTATTCATATCTTTCTCCTTATTTTGAGTTTTATGGCGAATAAGCCTAACTACTGATTGACAGGCAAGTTTGCCTTTTATTTAGTATCAATCTTCAGTGGACTGAATAGGGTCATGTCTTCAACTGTTAATTTTAGAGGTAATTCAAATGTGGCGGCAGATTCCGGAGAGTATCCTTAACAGGTCAGCAAATATGTATGAGATGAGATGTCGCAGCGACTCTGTAGAAAAGTTAGTAAATCCCCCATTCCGTTTATTCCGTACTACATATAATTTGAAAAAACAGAATTTTCAAGTGATATTAAATGATTTCAAAAAGTGAAGCTCCCCGCCCACAGGAGACTGTGTCGCAATAGGGTGAAATGTCATTCCGAACGAATGTGAGGAATCTTAACATGTTAAATTTATTAAGCATTAAATTTTCTCGCTTTGCTCGAAATGACAAAAAAGGAATTGTGACACAGTCTCCAGGGCGGGGCTTGCGGAATGCGCTCCCGGTCAAGAAAATTTTTCAGATATAAGTAGCGTTACAATCTCATCAAAGCCACAATATAGCGTGTAGCGTTGGACCAAGCTACATATTTTGTCCAAGGTCAAGAGCTGAACCCATTTCTTCACGCTTCTTTATTGAATTACTATTTTCCTTTTGACTTTAGAAGGTTGTCTGTGGCAGATTAGCTGCACATCTGTTTTTGGAGGAAAATTACATTGGCCTTAACTGTAAAAAGATTGCCAAATAAGTTTTATCCCGATTCCACAAGGGTCATTTCCAGATTTTATATGCCTGGTGCTGAGGATAGGGCAAGAAGTATAATGAAACGAGTATTGGATTTTTCCGACCAGGAGGTGGTTTCGGTTCTTAATGAGGTGCTGTCGGATTTTTCAAGCCGGCACCGCAACATCACAAAAGTTTTTGAGAAAAATTTTGATACCGTAAAATACGTTTTGGCATCGGACCCTGGCACATCCCCGGACACATTGTCTCTTGAAAAAAAATTACTGATTGGTTCCTACTTTACCTCGGAATACGCCATCGAGGCTGCCGCTTTTTTTAATCCTTCTATAGTCGAAGACCCGAATCAGGGTAATCTGGGAGAAGGACAGAAACGCGTCATTGTGAGTTTTCGGGCCATCGGGGAGGGGCATATTTCATCCATCGTATTCAGAAACGGTACCATTACCAGGGATAATGAGCTGATCTTCAAACCGGCAGGAAGGTTCGTTGATTTACCGGAAACCGTAAAGCAGCATGTATATGATAAAAAACATTTTTTGGCAAAATTACAAGAGATGCATGTCCAGAAGGATATCATCGGTATTGTTATGCACAACCTGGGAGATAAATTTATCTACCGCGAATTGCAGGAAAGTATTGCCGGAATCAGCAAAAAGACAAAACTAAGCTACAGCAAAGAAAAGGTTATAAATGTAATAAACTGGCTGGCCAGTTCCCATTACGAAATAAGCTTTTCGCTGGACACCGCCATATCGGAACGCGTTATTTTCCCGGTCTCCGCCCATGAAAGCAACGGCATCGAAGACGCGCGGTTCGTAAAATTTATCGACGATGACGGCAGCGTCAACTACTTCGCGACATACACGGCGTATAACGGATATACCATTTTGCCGAAGTCCATAGAAACAAAAGATTTTTATCATTTCAAGATATTACCGATCTACGGTAAATACACCCAGAACAAAAATCTGGCCCTGTTCCCTAAAAAAATTAAGGGAAAATACGCCATGATTTCCCGCTCCGACGGGGTAAATAATTACCTGATGTTCTCCGATGATATCCATTTCTGGCACCATGCGCAGAAAATACAGGAACCCCGATATCCCTGGGAATTTATTCAGTTGGGCAATTGCGGCTCCCCCATTAAGACCGAAAAAGGCTGGTTGCTGATCACCCACGGAGTGGGACCGATGAGAAAGTACTGTCTGGGGGCCGTCCTGCTCGACATGGAGGACCCTTCCAGAATTATCGGTCAACTCCGGGAACCTCTGTTAGCGCCGAATGAGGAAGAGAGAGAAGGCTATGTTCCGAATGTCGTCTATTCCTGCGGATCACTTATTCATAACGGTGAGCTGATCATACCGTACGGGATGTCCGACTACGCCTCGGGCTTCGCCACGGTGCCGGTGGATGAGCTTTTGGACAGATTGTTGAATGATTGAAAATGATGGTGTCTGTTTCTAAAAATTACAGGCTTTAACAATGGGTCAGAAACCAGGCGTAAACCTGACAATTCTATTTTGCAGAAGTATCTCGGTTTTGTTTAAAAATGCCTGCGATGACTGGCAAACACTTATTAGCAATAATATGCACCAGGAGCGCACTGATGTATTTGATGAAGTGGGATGTAACCACGGAGAGATGGGAGTATAGATGGGAAAACAAAACGTCTACGATGACCTGGAGCCCAAAATTCATAAGAGAATCGCTGAGGCAGTTGCCGACGCGGTCCCGGTTCTAGATATTGCCTGTGGTGATGGCAGGTTGATCAGTTTTATTGCATCGGGATCTGGCTGCAACACTTATGGTGTCGATATCTCCGTATCTCATCTGACTGCAGCCCGGGAAAAAGCGGAGACTCGGGGCATCTCGCATCTTGTGCTCCTCGCTGCCGGGGACGCACAGAAACTCTGCTTTCTTGATAAATCTTTCGGTTCTCTTATCATGCTTTACTCTTTGCACGAGATTCAGCATCTGCCGCAGGCATTGGAAGAGACTCGACGAGTATTGAGACCTGGCGGGAAGTTCATAGTAGTGGATCCTATTAAAGGCGGCAAAGCTGAAACGCTCTGGAATGAGAGTTATTATGGTCTGGAGGAGATCGAGTCTATGTTGACACATGCAGGATTCAGGGAGCTGACCTCCGACTTCCTGTACGATGATATCGTGTTTGTTTCGGCAAAAAAAGGTCCCGATTTAAACTGATAAGAATTCCCTTTTTCGTAAAGAGAGCCAGGGAAAACGTCCTTGTGTGTCAATGGAATAATGACCACAAGATATCTTGTATGGGGTACCTATGATCATGTAGGGAATGTATCGATAAGGGATTCCTATCATTTTACGATATCCCCGATCTACGGTAAATACACTCAAAATAAAAACGTGGCCCTGTTCCCGACCGTACGGGATGTCCGATTACGCCTCGGGCTTCGCACGGTGCCGGTAGATGAGCTTTTGAACAGATTGTTGAATGATTGAGGATGATGGGTCACCAGGCGTCATCAGCAGGCATTACCCACTATTTTACGGTAAACTTTAATATAATCATCGACCATTTTTCCCTGACTGAAATTCTTTTCGGCCCACCTCCGACAGTATTTGCGGTCAATCTGCCTTACATCTTTTAAGACGGATACGGCTTCATCCACCGTGTCAACCAGAAATCCGGTCTTCTCCTGGACGATCAGCTCCGGCATGGAGCCCTTATTAAAGGCAACCACCGGTGTTCCGCAAAGCATCGATTCAGCCACGCTTAACCCAAAGGGTTCGGCGAAATTGATGGGATGGAGCAGTGCGTACGCATTGCCGAGCAAGGTATCTCTTTTTTTCGGGCCGGAGTTACCGACATAAACAATCTCATCATTTAAATATGGTTCTACCTTTTCTTTATAATATCTCTGGTCCTGGATAAACCCGGAAATAATAAGCCTCATATTGAACCTTTCAGCAATCTGGATGGCCTCATGGGTTCCTTTATCCGGATGTATCCTGCCGAAATATAATAGATACTCGCCCACAGCTTCCCTGAATGTAAAATCGGTCACATTAATGCCGTTGTAAACCGTGGAGATATACTCCAATTCAGGGCAACGGTCCGCATTGCTGATGGATACAAAATAATTATGATCACTGTACTCTTTGAAGACCGGGATAATTTGTAATGAGGAGAATCCGTGGATGGTGGTCACCATTGGCGTGCTAATCAGACGTGAATAGGTCAGCGGGAGAAAATCATAATTGTTGTGGATGATGTCAAATTGATCGGCACATTCCATCATATGTGCAATATGCAGGCACTCCCATACCTTGGGATCAAGCGTTTTGTCTTCTTCATAGGACCGCTCGCATATGTATTCCAGTTTTGCCCTGGTCAGAGAATCGCCCGTTGCAAAAAGCGTTACGTCAAATCCGCGCTTGACAAGACCCTCTGTGATATTGGATGCCACCTGTTCCCAGGGCCCATAATGCCGCGGCGGAGTTCTCCAGCAAATAGGGGCTAAGACTGCAATTTTCATCTTACACCGCCGCTCTGGGATTTTTCAGGCAAAGGTCAACCAAGTCATTTATATTGGCCGTACCCACGCACATCACGGTATCAGCGCCGCCCCAGTAGATCTTAAGCGTGCCGTCCGATTCCGGTACCGCCCCGCAGGTAAATACGACATTGGGGACATAACCGGTGACCTCATATTCTTCTTCCGGCTGCAGTATCCAGCCGTCACTGACCCCCCTGATTATAGCGGGATCTTTTAAATCATGCAGGGCAACCCCCAGACGATAGATCGAGCCAGCCATGGTTTGAAAGACGCCGTGGTAGATATTCAACCAGCCCTGATCGGTCTTGATGGGAGGCGCTCCAGGTCCTATTTTCATCTCATCCCAGTGATATTGAGCCGGTTTGATAATCAGACTGGCATCCCCCCAATATTTCAGATCGGGGGAATAGGATATCCAGATGGACCAGGGGGTTATCCCCGAATGGGGCCTGTCCAGACGGACATACAGGTTATCTATTTTTTCAGGGAAAATAACCAGGTTGCGGGAATCTGCTTCAGTGATTAAAGAAATCCGTTCTATTTTTTTAAAGTCTCTTGTTTTGGCCAGCGCTATGCGCGCGCCATACCTGGAATACGCGCTGTAGGTAATCAGATATTCATCATCGATACAGGTGATACGGGGATCTTCGAGACCATATTCTTCATATACTTGAAATATCCCTTGTGTTGCCGGGGTCATAAATGGCTTTTCGGCAACCTTAAACCGAAACCCGTCATCACTTTCAGCCAGCCCTAAAATACTGCGGCCGCTGGTTAAATGCGAGCGGAAGATCATTATGTATCTGTTGTTATACTTCGTTACCCCGGCATTATGAACTGTTGCCACCGGATAGGGTACATCGTCTCTGGTTAAAATTGGATTCTTTTCATATCTTCGAATAATCGGCATTCATAAACTCCTTACATTGTTGTATGCGGCAGGGCTTTCTCATGCATAATTCCCTGCAAGAACAAAAAATGACCGGGTTATTCAATTAGAATATCACTGTCATTAAGCTTCCTGCTCATGGGCCCGAAGGACGGTCAGATGGGAGATGAGATACGCCAGGATACTCTCCGCACCCTGATTCCGGTTTACCCCGTGGCTTTCCAGACCGTCGCAACAGCCACATGTCTCAAAATCATATAACGGGATCCGCAGATCATTTTCACCCAGAAACCACATAAAGGATGCAACCATCCGGTCAAGGTAGTGTTTATCCCCGGTCACGACAGAGGCCTGGTAAAACATCATCACGATGGCCATCACGTTAATGGGTTGCTGCGCATACCGTGCGCATTCTTCGCCCTTCTTGTACCAGCCGTCGGACCCCACCGGCGCGAGATACCCGTCTCTGAAAATTATTTTTTCCAGAAAGTCCGCCGTCTCACGGGCGACGGCCAGCACCTTTTCATCACCGGTTATTTCACAGGCATGGAACAGGGCCAGGGGGATAATGCCGTTGTCGTAGGTCACCGTCGGTTCAAACCAGCGCCACTCATCATCGGCCTCGTCTTCGTACTGTGCGACGATCCGCCGTACCATCTCCTTAAGGGTTTCCTTCATCCCCTCATCGCTCGAATAACGATTAAGATAATGACAGACACCTATGATAGTTTCGGCAATGCCCCGAATGGAACGCACGTTCTGAAAATGCGGATACGCCTTGGAGAACAGGTCATTGGCCAGTTGAAAGAAGGCATCGTGGGGGGAAAAACGGATAAGGTATCCCAGTGCCCATATGGTTCGTCCGAAAGCATCTTCCGATCCGATCTCGTCCAGAAAGTCTCGATTATAGCTTAAAAAATTCCTGAATAAACCATCATCGCGCTGCATGTAATCGATATAACTGAGATACGTGGGCAGAAGACGCAGGGCCACCGGGTCTTTGTTCTGGCGATAGGCCATGGCAGCCATCAACAGCCCCCGGGCGTTATCGTCCAGGCAGTATCCCTTTTTCCGGTTCGGTACACTGTATTTCGCATGCTGGATAATACCGGTATCATCGGTGAACTGCCTCACGTGGGCCAGATCGAAGGGGGGAAGAATCAGCGGGTCGACGATAGCTTCCTCTCTGGCGCTCACCTCCGGATAGGAGCGCGCCACATCGCACATGAGGTTGGCATATTTCTCCCCGATAATTGGCCATGTCATCTGCCGCCCGTAGGTGTGAGCCTTGTGTCGCAATTCGAGCAATGCTGAAGGGTCATCCAGCAACTCGTTGAGGATGCCGGCCAGTGCGTTTGAATCGTGAAAATCAAACAGTCTTCCTCTCCCGTCCGCTAAGAGCTCCTGCGCGTGCCAGTAAGGCGTAGAAATTACGGCCGCCCCCGCTCCGACCGCATACGCCAGGGTCCCGCTGGTAATCTGGGCTTCATTCAGATAGGGGGTAATGTAAATATCGGTAGCGGACAGGTATTCAAATAGCTCCTTTGGACTGACAAAACGGTTATAGAAATAGACGTGTTCTCTCAGATTATTCTTTACTACCAGGCGCTGCAGATAAGTTCTGTACTCCTCGCCGGAAACTCGTAACACGGATGGGTGTGTCTTTCCTAACACGATATAAATGATATCCGGATGTTTTTGAACGATCTGCGGCAGGGCCTGGATTACCGTTTCAATCCCCTTGCTTCTGCTCAACAGGCCAAAGGTAAAGAGGGCCTTTTTGTCCTCCAGGTTAAATTTCCTTTTATACTGATCTCTCTGAACAAGATCGAAATCGGGGACCCCGTGCTCAATAAGCTCAATCTTATCCCGCGGTACATCGTAGATTTCGGTTAAAAAATCTATAGCGAGCTGACTCATCACTACCACTTTCTCAGCTTTTTCACCGATCTCATGGATGATGGCCCTTTCGTTATAGGAAGGTTTTTTGAGCACCGTATGCAGTGTAAGAATAAAAGGTATCTCCAGCCGATGAATTAACGGAAGGATATAAATACCGCTGTCACCGCCGAATATGCCGAACTCATGCTCTATTACACAAACATCGGCGTCACTGTAATTGATAAATTTAACCGCTTTCAAATAATCCTGTTGATACTCTTGCCGGATGACATATCGCACCTTCTCGGGATACGAGTATTCCTGGTCCTGATCATTGATCGCGACAACGGAGCACTCGGCCCGATCGGTTCTTTCCATCGATTCGACCAGATCCCTCGTAAATGTCGCAATCCCGCATTCCCGCGGGGGGTAATTTCCTATACACGTAATCTTGATCTTTTTCATTCTTGTCCTCCTGGAGTCGCTTGCTGGGTTTCACTCCCTGACTTGGGGTGCACCCAGGCGGATTTGAGATGGCACGTATACAATCTCTGTCTTTTTAGATTACCTGATAATATGCTACAAATCTCGATTATTCTCTTGAGTTTACCTGCAGCCTTTTGGGGGTTTCCACCGTTAGCAAAATATGGTTTGCCGATGTGCGCCGATACATCTCCGCGTTTTGGAAACGATGCATCCGGTGGCAGGAGTTCGAAAGCGCCTCTCAGGCGAACGGGCACAATCGGCGCCCCGATGCCAAGGGCGAGGTGGCCTATCCCTTCATTAAATGGATCCATTTTACCTGTCCTTGTCCTGTGGCCCTCGGGAAATATCATGATGCCACAACTTTTGAACGCTACACAACCATTGATTGACAAGCAAATTTGCCATTTACCTATTATCAATCTGAGAGCTTTGAATAATTATTATTATCTGTCATTTCGACCGCAGGGAGAAATCTTAACAGACGTGAATCATTAAGATTTCTCGTCGTTAACACTCCTCGAAATGACAAAATTCAAAGGTCTCAATCTTTAGGTAACTAAATGGGGTCGTGCCTTCAACTGTGAACTGAACAGCGAGCGCATTCCCCGCTGCTTGTTGCGGGGAGATTCAATTTCAGAGGTAACTCAAATGTTGCACCAGGTTCCGTAGAGTATCCTTAGCAGGTCAACAAATATCTATGAGGTAAGGTGTCACAGCGGCTCTGTAGAAAAGTGGTAAAAGCCCCGCTCTTGTTGCCTTTCCGTACGATATATAATTTGAAAAAAGAGAGAAATCAAGCAATATTAAACAATTCGCAATAGTAAAGCCCCGCCCTGTGGGCGGGATTTCCCGGCATTACTTTTCATTTAGAAGTGAATTTTTCAGGGTAAAACCGCTTTGCCAGCATTTCAACGGTTTTGTCGATGCGGGTATTGGGATGGCAGATATAATCACACGATATTGACATCAGCCTTCCCTCTTTCGCTGCCCTCAGATACTTCCAGCCGTCCTGCTTTAAAAACCATTGAACGGCTTCCTTTTCATCACAACGATTGAAAATAATCATGTCGGGGTCTTTTGCTCTAACGTCATCGAAACTAACCGTGGGATAATCATCGTCAATATACTCGAATACGTTTATCCCCCCTGCCCTCTTTACCATGTCATTCTGAAATGACCTGCCTCCGATGACCATCGCCGATGTCGACATAAGACGAACGCATTTTAACCTCTTTTCAACAGGGATACTGCCGACTATTTCATCTATTTTTTTCAATCTGCTCCGGCATCCGGCAACCACCTTTTCAGCCGTGACGGAAGTGCCGGTAATCTTTCCCACCGATATTACCTGGGCTAATGTTTCATCCACAGTCCTGGGGAAAAAGACAAACGTAGTTATATTTCTCTTCTCCATCTCCCTTACCAGCGGAGTCTGCAACCCTCCGAAAGCGAGGACCAGATCAGGGTTTAAAGCCGCAATTTTTTCGGCAATCTCAGGTTTAGACCAACCCCCGATAACGGACTTACCCGATGTGTCGCACGTCTTCATGCAATGTGACGTGACCGCGACAACTTTGTCCTTAAGCCCCAGATCATACAATATCTCCGTATTCGAAGGAACCGTCGATACGATCCTTTGCGGAATGGCATGAACGGTAACCTCTCTGCCCAGCCCGTCCGTTACGGTTATTGCAATGTCTGTCTTATTCTTATCACCGAGACTGTCACCCGTTTGAATCTCACCCGTGAAGCAAACACAACCAAGTATCAACACAAGAAGTACAGCACTCAAAAGAAACCGAACATGTCTCAAAACTATTTTCCTCCTTCTTTAATACAATAATTTACGTTATATGTATCTTCCGTAAAAGTGGCCCATCGAACGCCGGGGCGGTTCTTTACGGAGCTTACCTACAGCTTCCCCGAACGAAGAATCGATATTATCAGCCATACCCCTAATATACCGGCAATGCTGAACCCCACGATACCGAGTATCGGGAAACCTAAAAGAAAAGGCCCTAAATCCGATCTGATTATGAGAGATGATCCGACGATAAGAGACGCGACAATAAGTGAAAAGGCGACCCGGTTTGACGATCTGTCCATTTCAGATATGAATTTTTCAAGCCCCTTGTGCTCAAACCCGATGTTTGTCTTCCCCTGTCGTATCTGTTTTAAGATATCCCGCAGTTCTCCGGGAATCTCCTTTAAAAGGTGAACAAGCTCCCCCCCTGAATCTAAAAAATCACCCACTATCCGCTTGGGGGAAAGACGATCTAATTTGAGACGTTTCACAAAAGGCGCAGCCCTTTCGGTCATGTCAAAATCGGGGTCCATCACCAGACCAAGTCCTTCTACCTGAGACAGGGCTTTAACCATAAGGAATATGTCCGGCGGAAGCTGCAGTTGATGACGCCTGATCAATTCAAGCAGTTGATAAAGAAGGTCTTCAATGCGCAACTCCTTGAGCGGTTTATAGAGGTGCGCTTCCACAAAGTCGGCTATATCTCTTTCGAGGACACGGCGATCAGGTTCTTTATCCCAATGGACGATCCTCAACAGGGCATCGGCGATCTTCGATTCATCCCTGCTGACATACCCATATATAACGTCGGCAAAATCTTCCCTCGCATACCGGTCAACCCGTCCCATCATACCGAAATCGAGATAGCAGATAACGTTATCCGGCAGAATAAAGACGTTTCCGGGGTGAGGATCGGCATGAAAAAATCCGTACTTGAACACCTGTTCAAGCATTAAATCGGCTCCCCGTGAGGCTATTATTTTCCTATCGAATCCCTCCTTTTCTAATCTGTCGATCTTCGATGCCTTTATACCATCGATATACTCCATGGTAAGTATCCGCTTGGTTGTTACTTCTCTGAAAACACGGGGGACATAAACCATTGAGTTGCCGACAAACTGCCGGGCGAATCGCTCCGTATTCGTAGCTTCAATTGTATAATCGATCTCTCTCCCCAGGGTACGGGAAAACTCTTCAACGATCCTCGTGGGACGGTATACTCCCCACTCTTCAACATGCCTCTCTATCAAAACCGCCAGATGGAGCATAATCTCCAGATCCACCTCGATGGTTTTACGAATACCGGGACGCTTTACCTTTACAATAACATCTTCTCCGTCTTTCAGCCGTGCCCGATGCACCTGTCCGATGGAAGCCGCCGCCAGAGGAGTTTCGTCGAATTGTTCAAATTTATCTTCTATCGGAGATTTTAATTCGGCTTCAACGATTTTCCTGGCCTCACTAAATGGAAACGGAGGCACTTCGTCCTGAAGTTTCGACAGCTCATGTATAAATTGCACCGGGATCAGATCCGGACGGGTAGAGAGTACCTGCCCCATCTTTATAAAAGTGGGGCCCAGTTCTTCCAGAACCATACGTACACGCTCGGACTTGGTCAGCGCCTCCACGCGTTCACGGCGTGTTCTGGAAACCATCTGCATGCCCAATTCGAGATACTGTCCCACTTTGAGCCTGTCAATCAAATCGCCAAAACCGTACTTAAATAAAACGGTAAGTATCTGGCGATATCTGTTGGCATGCCGATACGTCCGGGAAACAATCCCTATCTTACGGACAAACATCGGCTATTCCTTTTTAGCCAGCTTATCAATCTTTTTCTTGAGCTCTGTAAGTTCTTCTCTGGTGGGTATGTTCAGCTTCTTTAGGATATCGGTTACTATCTTTTCTACCTTTTCTTCCAGGTCCTTTTTGACACTCTTGGATTTTTCAACGAGATCATCAACCATTTCCTTGCCTTCCTTCTCCGACAGCTCACCTTTCTTGACAAGTGCGTCAATCACCTCTTCGATCTTTTCCCTTGTCATGGCCACCAATCCCATACCAACCAACATGCTTTTTTTGATAAAATCAGACATAACTATCCTCCTTTTTATTAAAGTTCCCTTGTAGTAAGCTTTTGGGAATTTTGGAAATGCAATAAAACGTCTATTATTTTTTGCAGGGGTAAAACCCTGCCCTATTCTTCTCCTTACTCCTTACTGCTTACTGTTTCCTGCTTGATCCCCATTGACCTTTCAAGGCCGGCCATTGCAATGTTATAATTGCTGAGCGCATTGTAATAATCGGATTTCGTACTTGTGAGGAGGGTCTGTGCATCGATAACGTCTGTCGACGTCGCCACATGTTCCTTGTATCGTTCCTCATTGATTCTGAAATTTTCTTCCGCCTGTTCAATCGCCTTTTTTGCCACAAATATATGTTTTTCCGATTCTCTCAGCAAAAGATAGGAGCTCTTTACATCGAGCGCTACCCGATCCTCAATAGCGGCAAGGTCATCCGAGGCCTGGTTTTTCCTGCTCATTTTGAAATCAACCTTGTGCTTCGTCCTCCCCCATTCCCAGATATCCCAGTTGGCTACCGCCATGACATACCAGTTTTCCTGGGAGGCGTATTTACTCCCCTTCAGGTCCGGATCATCCCCGAATTTCGAATAGTTTCCCACCAGGTCGAGGGAAGGGAAAAATTGGCTCTTTGTGAGCTTGACCTCTTTTTCCGCCTGTTCTACCTTCATCGAATATGCCTTGATTTCAGGTCTGTTCTCAAAGGCGATCTTTACACAGTCAGCAAACTCTTTCTGGAAAGGTTTATACGAAAGAATGTCTTCTATCTCGACAGGCGCATTTATTCCCCGGCGGAGTACCGTATTGAATTTCGCCTTGGCAAGTTCAACCCCATTTTCCGCTCTGACAAAGAACTGATTGCCATTGGCAAGTTCAACCTCGGCATAGAGAAGATCGTTTTTCGGTATCATTCCCACATCGTAGAAATTTTTTGCCACGTTACGGTGCACCTTCAGTTGCTCTACCGACTGTCGTGCCACATCCATAATCCTCTCTGTTTTGAGTATAGTAAAATAGGATACCTTAACTTCCTGTATGATATTGAGGATCGTAGCCGTCTCCTCCATCCGTGAGATATCCTCACCGATCCTGTTAATGTTATAATTTGCCAGTATGCCGCCGCCTGCGAAGAGGGGCTGCTTCAGCTCCAGTTCCCAGTTGTAATTGTCCCTTGTCCCCGCTGTTACGGGAGCTGCTGACGTCCTGGACTCCGGGGCTTCATTCAATTGCTTATAGCTGTATGACGTGCTGAGTTTGGGCAGAAACCCGGTAAAGGCCCCCTTCCTATTCGATTCGGACGCCTTCACCCCTTCCCGTGCCGCATTTATTGTCACACTCTGCTTCAAGGCGATGTTAACACTCTCCTCCAAGGTAAGAGGCACCCCCTTTTCCGCAGGTAACACAGCCGTGGAAAAAAAGAGAATTATCAGAAATGCGATTATGATCCTCAGTAGATAATTTTTAATTGTCATCCTCATCTACCCCTTCAAATAATAAGACGTTTACTTTTATAACCGTCGTATAAGTGTATCTCGTTTCGTGCAAAATTAAAACGAGATTTAGCCAGTTCCAAGATTTTTTAATTGTCTTCGTCAACAGATGCTCCCTCGAGTGGGGAAAGAGGGATACTTTACGGAAAGTGATCTGTGATTTCCGCTGCACTATCGATTATCAAATCCGCCCCCGCTTCACGGAGGACATCGGCTCCGGAATATCCTGTAAGAACACCCACGGTATATGCCCCTATTTTTTTTCCAACAATTATATCCATAGGATGATCACCAACCATGACGGAATGCTCCGACGCTGAGCTGAGCTTTTGAAGCGCCATTATGAGGTGTTCCGGGTGCGGCTTTACATTGCTGGTAAACTCTCTCGTAATAACAGTCTGGCAGAAGGATTCTATATCGGGGAATATTTCTCTTACGGCTTCCTGGCAGTTTCTGGTGACGACACCAGCCTTTATATTCCGGACATTCAAATCGGCCAGCATCTGTCTTACACCATTGACAAGTTCGCCTCTTTTTGCTGCCTCAATTTCAATAGCACTGATCAGTCTGTTCGCCCTTTGGGCATAACCAGTCTCATTCCCCGGATTGCGTATGGAAATCAATTCACGTCCAGCCTCGATCATCTCCAGTACAAATAGCTTATTCAGGCCTTCTATGGGAACGTTATAACCAGTAGTGAGCTCTAAAACGGCTTCACGCATCAGGGAAAAATCTATATTAAGTTTTGCCAACGTGCCGTCAAAGTCAAAAACAACAGCTTTTATACCATCGATCAACATCGTACCCATCCTCCGCCGGTTAAACAATAACGATAATGAACAAATACGGCACCATCTGTCCAGGGCCGCAAGGTTCTTCTGCCCTGCCACAGTATCAGAATGGGAGAATTTATGTCAAACAATAAGGCCTCCTGAAGTTCCGATCAGACATTCCCGTCTGTTCTTCACGCCCCTTCGGCCCTGTTTTAAGGATAGCGCCGACCCATTTTTGCCGCTTTGAACCGGACAATTGATTATGTCAGGATAGTTGTCTCGGACTCCCTGTCAGGTAGTCCGGATAGAGAACCTTTTTCACGACTCTTTTCGAATGAGTCTTCGGCAGATCAAGATCAAAAACTATTTTCAGAAAACTCATGATGATATTGAAAGTAGCCCCCCAAAGCACATCATCCCGGTATATTAAACATGGAAAATTCCTGACCCTGTCTATATTTTTCTTGATTTCAATTAAGGACTCAACGGAAAAAATTCCGTAGTTTTCATCATTAAAGAATGTCCTCAATGGAATCTCTACAACCCTGTCAACCTCCCAGTTGGGGCGGAAATGCCATTTATTTTTCACATATCCTGTTATAGGGAAGATAGTCCGTCTGAAAGATTTCAGGTCATAGCAGGGTAGCGGGCCAAGAAACGTAACATTGAAGGGATTGAGTCCTACCTCCTCCCAGGATTCTCTCAGAGCATTGGCCAGGAAGAGTGTGACATTTCTAAAGTCGAACCTCCCTCTTCGCCTCATATATTTGAGCACATCTTCCCGCAGTAACGGTGAAAATCTGTGAGCCGTAAACGGTCTGAAGAAAGGATCCAGAAAAGTGTTCAGCATCCCCCCGGGGCAGCTGATGTCTCCGGGTTGGGGAACTGTCGAAGCGCGCTTGATAAGCTGAAACACCAATTCACCATCTTTGAAAAAAAGCGGGAGTAATACCCCTGCGGCAAGCCAGGCATCATCCTTTTTCCCCCCTGTTTTTATGAGATTCATCTTCTCAGAAAAATCAACTGGATTTCTGCCCAGCTTTTCTACAACAAGATTTAAGGCTTCATCCTTTTGAGATAGTATTGATAAATCCATTTTATTACCCACCCGGACAGGCCGACGTTTTGAGTTTTCAAAATTCCTCTCATTCCGACCCCGGCAATTTTATCGATTACTTCTTGACATACAAATCACACAGGCCTTATCCTTGTCAAGCCATAGAAGAGAAAAGTTGATAAGGATAATATGCGCTGAGCTTTCAGTCAGGGGTAAAAAGTTCGTGAAAAAGACTTTAAGGTACGTTACAGGTTTGACTTTTATTGCGTTAGGGATTATAGGGTGCTTCCTCCCGGTACTTCAGGGAATACTTTTTCTGATTATAGGAATTATTATCCTGTCATCAGAAGTTCCAGCTGCCAAGAAGTTATTGTCAATATTTGAAAGGAAGTATCCGGGGATATTTAAAAAAGCGAAAAACTTCATGAAAGGTAATACGGATAAAAATACAACCAATGGAGAATAACCCCCTTTTAGGAGTTCACATATCCATAGCAGGTGGAATAGAACAATCCCTCCGAGAACAGAAGAGAGTTACGGGAAAATTTTTAAAGATATAGAAGAAATCATGTGAATGGAAAGGCTTATGGCTATACATCTAAGTGATTCAAAAAATGATTGCGGCACAAGGGTGGACAGGCACGAACACTTTGGCCGGGGGTTAATAGGTGAACAGCCTTTCCGGTGAGCAGACCCTGAAGTAAAAATCACCCTTGAATTGTAAATTATAGGATGATAAAGAAGTACCAGTTAAAATTTAATCAGGAGATAAATAATGAAAAGAATGCTCGGGGTTTTCTTTTGCCTTTTCCTAATTGTAACGGTGTCCGCTCAGGCACAGGCAACGAAAGAAACGACAAAAAAGGAAACAGCAAAAGAGACAAAAAAGGTGGCTATACTCCCCTTTTCGGTGCACAGTTCCGAAAATATAGATTATGTGAGGACCGGCATATGGGACATGCTCTTCTCTCGAATCGCTGTAAGTGGAAAGATAGATGTTGCAAGCAAGGACTCAACCCTTAATGCATTAAAGGAGGTCGGGAAAAAGAGTCTGACTCAATCTGATGTTTACGCCCTCGGCAAGAAGATGAATGTCGATTTTATTGTGTGGGGCAGCATCACAAAAATCGGTAACAGCATAAGCCTGGATGGAAAGCTTGTTGATATCGCTTCATATAAATCTTCGGTAGGTGTATTCGCCCAGAGCAAGGGCATGGATGAAGTAATACCAAAGATAGCCGATTTTGCAAAGAGGATAGATTATCATATCCTTGGGCTTGTCCCGTCAACCTTTGGCCTTCCACCTGCTCCTCAGGTTATGCCTCAGCAGCAGGCAGGGCAGTTCCCCCGTGAGTCTGAAATTATATCGAGAATGAAGGGGGGGCAAGGCACATACACCTCGGCAATCAATCCCGATTTCATAAACGCTGCCAGACCTATGCAGCGAAGAGGTTTCTGGATGAGTCAGAGGTATGCGACAGAATTTAAGGGGATGGATATCGGAGATGTGAATAACGACGGCCTGAACGAGGTTGTGGTTATTGATAATTACAACATCCTGATATACCAGAAGAAAGAGAAAACCTCTAAACTGCTCCAAAAAATTGCCGGAAAAAGTTATGACAATTACCTTTCCGTTGATGTAGCTGACATTAATAAAAACGGTGTCCCCGAAATAATAGTAACAAGTATAAACCGCAATCTCCTGGACTCATTTGTTCTTGAGTTTAAGGATGGAAAATTTGAAAAAATAGCATCCGATTTAAGATGGTTTATGAGGGTGGTTACTTCTGAGGGCTCTCCTCTATTAATAGGTCAGAAATTTGACATCGACCAACCGTTTGGCAATCCTATTTACAATATTGTATGGAGAAGTAGCGAATACCGGGAGGGGAAGAAGATGAAGATCCCCGTAGGGCTCTCTGTCTATGGTCTGACCATCGATAATCTGGGAATAAGCAAGAAGGAGAGAATCATAGCGCTCAACGAGTATGATCACCTCTGTATTTTTGAAAAGACAGACAAACCCATGTCCAAGATCGCTGTTGTGACCGGAAGCGATGAATTCCTCTGGAAAAGCGATGACGTTTTCGGAGGAAGCAATAATGCTTTCGAGATTTTCGAGCAGCAGAAAGCTGGCGATGCAACTGAGAAAGACTTAGCGTTTGTTAAAGTAAGAATACTCACATATGACATTAACAAAGATGGAAAAAAAGAGATCATAGTTGTGAAAAATTTATCTTCGGTGGGAAGGATATTCAAGAATCTAAAGGTCTTCACATCCAGTGAGATATACGATCTTGAATGGGACGGTCTCGGCCTGCTGGAAAACTGGAAAACGAGAAAGATCAATGGATATGTAGCTGATTATCAGTTCAAGGACATTGACAACGATGGTCAAAATGAAATAGTCCTGGCACTCAATCTGACTACCGGCGGCATAAAAACCAGAAAAAGTGTTCTGGTTGCCTATGACCTGAATATTCAATCACAGTAACGGTCCGCAGATGTTAGAGTCTTTATTCTCAACAACTGCGTTTTTTACGTAGATGTTGGTACCAGTTCAAACAGCAAGATTTAGTTAAGAGTGTAAAGTGAGCTAAAGTGCCTAAAGTTAAAAAATGCGCTTTCAGCGCAGCCTGTTTCAAATTTGACCGCGCCGAAGGCGTGTACATTAACTTTAGCTCACTTTAGGCACTTCAAACTTTAGGCACTTTCGTGGTTGCGGCTTTGCCGCTTTAGGTGATACGGACATCACACCGGATCTTGACATCTAAGCGGATAGGATGATAGATACAAGCGAGTATTTTGAAAAATCGTATGGTTTTAAGAGCAAATCCTATCTTAAATATCGAAAACTCATGCTTCCAAAGCTCTCAAAGTGGCAGAAGAAAATTTGGTGATTCTGTGGCGGTGTAGCTCAGATGGTTAGAGCATACGGCTCATATCCGTAGTGTCCGGGGTTCAATTCCCTGCACCGCCACCATACAGTTAGGCCTTAAAAGAAGATTTCGCCTTGAGGGAATATCTCTCGAACTCCCCCTCCACAATACAAAGACAATGCTTTCCCTGCGGCTTGCCGCAGGGAACTTCCTTTGTGTTTTGAAAACGGCATAAAACCTATCTCCGATGGATTTGAAAATGTTTGCCTCTTAGTAGGTTAATTGCCTGGAAAATGTGCCGATTTTTTTTATGTCAAATCTCAAGTATTTGAGAACAAAAAATGTCTGACTTCAATTTTTTAATTGACACAAAAGCTTTCATATAGTATGTAGCGCACCGATGAATATCCCGATAAATTATTTTAAATACTCTAAACCTTAAGCAAATATTAAGGGTAGAGGTAAGTGGATGAAGACAGCAGGAAGGAAACGGTAAATTATGGGAAAAAAAGGTAAGATGCTGGCATCTGTCGTTATGGTAGTGATGCTTGTAGTAGGTGTTACCGGGTACACCATGGTGCAAAAAACACCGGAAACGCCGATCAGGCTTTTATACAAGACAAATGCGGGGAAGGTCATCTTTGACCACAAGGTTCACTCAATGGAATATGACATTAGCTGTACTGACTGTCACCACAACTATGAAAAAGGCGGGGAGATGCCGTCACCCTGTATTGAATGTCACTTCAAGGGTGCAGAAGATGTATCCCCCAGAGCAACGGCATTCCATAGTCAATGTATTGATTGTCACAAGGGACAGGAAGCAGGACCGGTCAAGTGCGGAGAGTGTCACGTCATGTAACTTGAGAAGAAACGTTTTTGTAAAGGATTAAACTATGATTAAAAAGTCATTTTTAGGATTAAAAAAGCCGGAATTAAAATATAATGTGGAAACGCTTCCTTTTGAGGATGTCCCCATTCCCCAGGAAGCCACCGTTTTTCTGAAAACAGGCAGAAAATTTGGAGAAAAGCTTTTCAAGGTCGGCGATGAAATTAAGACCGGGCAGAAGATTAAAGGTTCTCCTGATTCATTAAACTACGTTATCGCTCCAGTTACGGGGAAGATAGCCAGTATATTCTCGTATTCAGATGCACTCGGTCAATCTTATGATGGGATCAAAATCGAGTCGAGCGGAAGCGATGATTGGGATGATCAGTTCAAAGGGGAAGCAACTTTAGAGACTGCGATAGAATTTTTAGAATTTGCCCCCGGTAAATGTTCATTTAGTAAATTCAGTGATGCCCCAGGTAAAATCGACACTATCATCATCAACGGTATGGATGTTGATTTGGAAGGCACTGTCAATCAAGGAATAGTCAAGGAAAATTCTTTAAAGTTAAAAGAAGGTATTGATTTTCTTAAAAAAATTACCGGTGTCAGTAATTTCATTCTCGTTGTTCCCGAAACTTTATCCTCGGAAGCAACCAATGCCGGCGCTACGGTAAAGACTATACCCGCCATTTTCCCCAATGCTCTTCCGACAATGATTATAAAAAACGTTCTCGATAAGGTAGTTCCCGCGGGGAAGAAACCCGAAGATATTGGATTCGCTGTGATCAGCGCGGAAAATGCCGTCGCCATCGGCGAAGCATTCGCAACGGGTAAAGTTCCCGTAACCAAGGCATTGTCCGTAGTGGGAAAAGATGGAGCGGTTACCAATATCAAGGCGAGGATAGGGACACCCATTAGTAACATTCTTGCCAAATGCAACATTACCCTGGAAGAAAATGATCGAATAATCTTAGGAGGACCCATGCTGGGAACCACCACGTATTCGAAAGATCTTCCCATCGAACCGGACACCGATGCCATCACAGTTCAGAGCGAATCAGACAGTGCCCAGATCTCAACTTATCCCTGCATAAGCTGCGGCGAGTGCGTAAGAATCTGCCCGGTCAATATCCAGGTGAATCTGCTTGGCAGGTTTGCGGAATATGCGCTGTATGAAGATGCGGAGGAGAATGATCTTTTCTCCTGCATAGAATGTGGCTTGTGTGCTTATGTCTGTACTGCAAGAAGACCTCTCTTGCAGTACATTAAAATGGCCAAACATGAACTCGAGTTAATTAAACTTTCGGAGGCGATTAATGAATAACAACAACAAACTTATTGTTTCTCCCGCGCCCCACTGGCACGACGGAAGCAGGATATCCATAAGGAATATAAATATCGCGGTAGCGACGCTTCCAGCTTTACTTGTGGGGATTTCAATTTTCGGATTGCCCGCTTTAAGGGTTCTTACTCTCTCCGTTGGTTCTGCAATGCTTGCCGAGCTTATCATAAACCTTACCACCAAAAGTGAGATTTCTATCGACGATGGCAGTGCCGCGATCAGCGGACTTATTCTGGGTATGCTTCTTCCGGCCAGCGCACCCTGGTGGCTGGTAGTGATCGGCGCCTTCGCCGCGATCATTATAGGCAAACAGGTCTTCGGGGGTATCGGGTCAAATCCCTTAAATCCTACCCTTATCGGTTTCGCCATTGTAATGATTTCCTGGAAAGGTCATATGGATTTTGATGAAGCATTTCTAAACTATGATCCCGGTTTTTATATGGCTTATCCCTTAGCTGCAGTAAAGCATTTCGGGGCAGCAGCTGCCGCTAAATATAGTTTAATGGATCTTTTTATAGGAAACCAGGCAGGAGGTATTGGCGCTGTTTGCGGGTTGGGTCTTTTAATCGGCGGTATATACCTTATCTTGAGAGGATATATCAGATGGGAAATAGCCGTTTCTTTTCTGGTCGGAATATTTGTTACCGCTTTTCTCTTCAATGTTGCCAATCCGGAAAAGTATGCACCCCCCATGTTTCACCTGCTAACCGGAAATGTCATGATCGGGGCATTCTTTCTGGCTACCGACGATACGACTTCACCGGTTAATTTTATCCCAATGCTGATATTTGGATTGGGTTGTGGAATAATGGTAGTCCTCATCAGGTGTGTCGGGTTTTATTTTGACGGTGTGATCCTTGCCGTTCTTCTGATGGAACTTCTCAATCCGCTCCTCGATAAAATCAGGCCTAAGGCCATTGGAAAGGTGGTAGAAAATGCGTGATATTATAAAAATGGTTGTTGTCCTTGGTCTTATATCTGCTGTTGCCGGTGCACTTCTCGCGGGAGTGCGCATGGGCACCATGGAGAAGATCGAATACCAAGAGCTTAAATTTGTAAAAGGGCCTGTAATAATGGAAGTCCTTAAGGGATGCACCAATAATCCAATTAAGGATCGCTTCAAATTAAAGGACGGTGAAAAGGAAGTAAATTTCTTCCCTGCAGTTTTTGACGGGAAACTGAGCGTGGTGGCCTTCGAAACTACAGGAGACGGCTTCGGTGGAGATATCGGGATGATAATGGCCGTAAATATAAAAGATGATACTATTTCCGGGGTTGGAATTACTACTCACAAGGAGACACCGGGAGTCGGTTCACTCGCCAAGGATTCCGAGCCTTTCAAAAATAGCTTCAAGAGTCTTCCACTAACCAGCGAGATCAAGGTTAAAAAAGATGGCGGTAAGGTGGATGCAGTATCCGGAGCAACCGTTACCTCCAGGGGTGTTTGCGTAGGAGCCAATCGTGGTTCGGAGATTTACAAGAAGCTTAAGGATAAAATATTAGCAAAAGCAAAGGGGAACAAATAAGGAGAGCCACATGAATAACATTGTTAAGGAATTTACCAAAGGGTTATGGGCGGAAATTCCACCGTTCCGCTTTGTGCTGGGGCTTTGTCCTACGCTGGCAGTTACCAAAACGGTGGAGACCGGCATCGGGATGGGTCTGATGTTGACATTTGTTCTTGTATTTTCGAATATTCTCATTTCTTCATTAAGGAAAGTTATTCCTCCAAGTGTTAGAATTGCCTGTTTTATCGTAGTTATCGCGACATTCGTGGTTATAGTGGAACTGGTATCGCAGGCATATACCTATGGTCTCTACCAAAAGCTGGGAATATTCATCCCGCTTATTGTGGTTAACTGTATCGTGTTGGGTAGAGCAGAGGCATTTGCCTTCAAAAACGGGGTGGTTGCATCTATTGCCGATGGATTGGGAATGGGACTGGGTTTTACGATTTCTTTGACTGTTTTGGCTGGGATTAGAGAGTTGTTCGGAGCAGGAACTTTGTACGGAATCGATGTAATGGGATCGTCTTTTCAACCGTTTGCATTCATGGTTAGCGCTCCTGGAGCATTTGTCTGTCTGGGACTTATACTTTGTGTTATGAATATGTTTGGAAAAGCACAAGATATGTAGGGGGAATTTAAATGTCTGACTATTTATTAATGGCCGTTAGTGCAATATTTGTAAATAACGTTCTGCTGGCTCTGTATTTGGGAAACTGTCCCTTCGTGGGAACAACGAAAAAAATGGACACAGCCGTTGGGATGGCGGGGGGGGTTCTATTTGTTCTGGTTCTGGCCGGGCTTATTACCTGGGTAATAGATGTCACTCTCCTGCGAGGTTTTGACCTTATTTATTTGAGGACGATTGTCTTTATCCTGGTTATCGCTGCTCTCGTACAGTTTGTTGAAACTTTTCTAAAAAAGATGGTTCCTCCCCTTTATAAGGGATTGGGGATCTTCCTCCCGCTGATTACCACTAACTGTGCAATATTTGGAGTATGCATCATTAATGTCCGAAAAGACTTCAATTTTATGGAGACTCTGGTGTTTTCAGTTACATCAGCCATAGGTTTTGGTCTTGCTCTGGTCATCATGGCAGGACTCAGGGAGAGGATGGCCACCGCAAGGATTCCCAAAATACTGGAAGGGACGGCTATTACAATGATAACTGCAGGGTTTATGGCCCTGGCATTTTTCGGCTTTATGGGGATGGCTTAGAACATTCCAAATGTTACCGCTGATTAGTAATTTATCTAATCCCAAATGATTTTGATGGAAGGAAATTGATCATGGTAGATGCTTTTATTTTCTTGTTAATTTTAGGTGCCATCTCCGCAGCTATACTGGGGTTCGCCGCTAGAGCATTTTATGTATATGAGGACCCGAAAATTGCCCTGGTGGAAGAGTGTCTTCCAGGAGCAAATTGCGGCGGATGCGGGTATGCCGGATGTAGCGCCTGCGCGGCTGCAATAGTTGCAGGTGAAGCCACCCCTGATGTTTGTGTCGCAGGTGGCCCAAGCGTAACAAAGGCTGCGGCAGAGGTTATGGGAGTAAAAATTGAGGCCGCAGAACCAAAATTGGCGTTTCTTACCTGTACCGGCGGCACCCGAGCAGAGACAAAATACAATTACTTAGGGACTGAGGACTGCCGGGCATTGGCCATGCTCTACCGGGGAGATAAAAAATGCGAAGTCGCATGTCTTGGCAGGGGGACCTGTGCAAAAAATTGTCCCTTCGGTGCAATTACCATGGGGGAAAACAACCTTCCCATCGTCGATCTGGACCTCTGCACCGGTTGCGGTACATGTGAAACCGTCTGTCCCACAGGCACAATTAAAGTTCAGCGTGGTTCTGAAAGAGCGCTACACTTCAATATGATTGATGATCGGCTGGCGCCCTGTCAGCAGACGTGCCCCGCCCAGATTGATATTCCAAGATACATCGACCACATTAAACATGGACGATATAAAGAGGCGGTACTTACTATAAAGGAGAAAAACCCCTTCCTCCTTACCTGTGGTCGGGTCTGCCCCCACCCGTGTGAAGAGGTGTGCCGAAGAGCACTGGGAGACGAACCGGTATCCATAAACCAGTTGAAGCGTTTTGTCGCTGATTATGAAATGGATACAGGTGGCCACTTCCCGGTATCTGTTGCCCCGGATAACGGTCACAAGGTAGCTATTATCGGAGGTGGCCCAGGTGGACTTAGCTGTGCTTATTTCCTGAGAAGACTCGGCTATTCGGTAACCTTATTCGATATGCAGCCTAAGTTGGGCGGGATGCTCTACTACGGCATACCTGAATACCGCCTTCCCAAAAAGATCCTTGACTGGGAAATCCAGGGGATACTCGACCTCGGCGTTGAGGCAAGGGTCAATATGAAGTTCGGCCTGGATTTTGATCTCGAATCACTGATAGCAGCGGGTTATGAAGCGGTCTTTATGGCAATCGGTTCATGGAAGTACAGTTCTGCCCGTCTGGATAAGGAAGAAGAAGTGGCGGGAGTTGAAGGCGCTACTGTCTTTTTGGAAAGACAGGGTTTAGGTGTTCCCAATCCTGTCGGAAACAAGGTGGGCGTCATCGGTGGTGGAAATACCGCAATGGATTGCGTCCGGACAAGTCTCAGGCTGGGTGCTGAGAAGGTTTACTTGATTTACCGGCGAAGTGAAAAGGAAATGCCTGCGAATCCGGAAGAGATAGAGGCAGCCCATGACGAGACAATAGAATTTGTTCTTCTGTCCGCACCTAATAGAATAGTTGAAGAAAACGGTAAACTCACAAACCTTGAGTATCTTAAGATGGAACTGGGTGAACCTGATGAAAGTGGCAGAAGGAGACCCGTTCCTATCGAGGGATCTGAGACATTGATTCCTCTGGATAATCTGATTCTCGCCATCGGTCAGTATTCCGATCTTTCATTTATGGATACAAACCGGAGAATTAAAGACATAGAAAAAACTAAATGGAATTCCATCGTCACCGATTCAGAGACCAACCAGACTGCCATCCCCTATGTATTTGGCGGAGGAGATTCGGGCTATGAAGGTCCCGGTATACTGGTAGAAGCTGTCGGCGACGGGAGAAAAGCGGCAAGAAGTATTCATCTCTATATCAGCGGTGAGGAGATGGATTTCCCGGATGGACGACTTAAGCCGAAAGAAAACATTCCGGGAACTATTTTTGACAGCATCTCCGGCATCGAGAAGAAGGGAAGGATAAGTCTTCCCCAGATTGATCCGAAGACGAGGATCCATACTATGGACGAAGTGGATGTAACCATAACGGAAGAAGAGGCTTTGAAAGAAGCAAGCAGGTGTATGAACTGCTGTCTTACCTGCTACGACAAGGATATCAAAGAAGCGAGCTGATTTATATTCAGTCCTTTGGGATAGCTGTTTTTGATGTCATAAAATTGCACAAGAAAAAAGGAGGCACTCTACATGAAAAAATTATCTTTAATGACGATTTTGGCTTTGACAGTCGTAATCCTTTTCGGTTTTGGACAGGCATTTGGAGCCATGTACAAAGCCGGAACGTACAAAGCCTCGGCACAAGGCAAAAGCAAGAAGACTCCGGTAACGGTTGAGGTTACGGTTTCCGCCTCAGCAATAAAGAGTATTAAAGTCCTTTCACATAAGGAAAGTGTAACAAACAAAAAATATGGTCCGGTAGTTACCGATGCCCTTACCAAGGTTCCTGCGAGCATTGTAAAAGCTAATTCCGTTGACGTGGATTCGATTGCGAAGGCTACCATCACATCCAATGCGGTTGCGTTAGCCGTTGCCAAGGCCTTAAATAAGGCGATCGTATCTCCAAAGTACAAAGCTGGAACGTATAAAGCCTCGGCAAAAGGCAAAAGCAAAAAGGTTCCGGTAACAGTCGAGGTTACGGTTTCCGCTTCAGCAATAAAGAGCATTAAAGTCCTTTCACATAAGGAAAGTGTAACAAACAAAAAATATGGTCCGGTAGTTACCGATGCCCTTACCAAGGTTCCTGCGAGCATTGTAAAAGCTAATTCCGTTGACGTGGATTCGATAGCAAAAGCCACCATCACATCCAATGCGGTTGCGTTAGCAGTTGCAAAGGCATTAGATAAGGCTCGCGTCAAATAAGGTTTACTACGATTTCAAAATTGGTGTTTTCAGTAAAAAAAATTAAGGGTGGAGATCGGTCATTCTGGGCTATTTGCTTTATGACATTTTTCTCCACCCTTGGTGTTTGTGCATTCTCTTTTTCCTTCCCTCTTCTGGCAAGAGATGTTGGAATAACAGGGGTGTGCCTCGGATCCACCTTTACAGGATATTTTCTTGCCAAACTGCTGGTCGGCTGCCTCGCCGGAGTTCTGGCAGATAAGACAGGCCCACGGCCGCTTCTCATCTTTTCTATCCTGTTCGGCACTTTAATTCCTCTGGGATATCTTTATTTCTCTCCATCAACCCCGATACTCATGGTTCAATTGGGGTTAGGCATGGTTATCGGCATTATCAAACCAGTGAGCATGGCGGTAATAGGAATAGAATCCTCCGAGGAATACGGCGGAAAATTATTCGGCCTGTACAACTCCTTTTTTTACGCCGCGATTATCGGCGGCCCCCTGCTTGGAGGCTTTCTCTATCACCCCAAAAATCCCGTTCTCATTATCGTATCTCTCTTCTTTTGCATGCTGGCATCATTGCTAACACTTATTATTTTTCTTCCGGGAGATATTTCTCTGTCAAAAAGGAATAGCCGGAAGCCTGTTTTAGGCATAACGGCTGAAAAGAGTGGAGAGTTTTTCAACCTGTTGCTGGCAGTCGCCGGAAGGACCGCGGGAATAGCGGTAATAATTTCATTCTTGCCTATATTGATGGGTGAGAGACTTCCCTACAACAGCGTGACCCTGGGGATGTTTTTCTCATTACCGACTCTGGTCACCTGTCTCGCTTTACCTTTGAGTGGGAGATTGGCGGATCGTTTCAACAAGATTTTCCTTACCCTTGTCGGGATGCTTATATGCGCTCTCTCCCTCCTTTTTATGGTAAACGTTCAGACGCCAACAGGTATCATGGTTCTTCTTATACTCCTCGGTATCGGCTCCGCAATTTCTATACCGGCATCCATGTCCGAGGCTTCAAATATCGGTAGCGAACAGGGCAAGACGATGGGGATTTTCTATGGAGCAGCCAATCTCGGTTTTATCGTCGGTCCCCTTCTGGGAGGATTAGCCGTTAAAACCAAAGGATTACCCGGAGCTTTCTGGGTTATTGGCATAATAGGAATTATTTCGTGCCTTCCCCTCGGTGTAAGCTTTATCAAAAATATAGTCCGCCTCCGGTTCAGGCACCTTGATTATATCGGTTCCTCAGTAGCGCTTACCCTTATACTCCTATTTTCATTGGTGACACTTTTAGGACCCGTCAGGGCAGTCGCAAAAGAGCGGTTCCGCTTTGCCGGTCTGGCAATGGGAACGTATGTACAGCTTACCCTGAAAGCATCCGACGGGGCCATTGCCGAGCGGGCAGCGGACAGGGCTTTTGAAGTCATCCATAAGCTGGAAAAGGATATTGACCACCGTTGTCAAACCGGTTCCATAGGGAGGATAAACAGGGCAGCAGGAGAAAACCCCGTTAGAGCCACTCCAGGAGTGTTTAAGCTTATTCAGAGGGCATTGTCATTCAGCAGTAAAAGCGGCGGGGTGTTTGATATTTCTGTAGGGGCTATAAGTATTAAACCCGAGTATTACAGCAATTCCTATAAAGATAAAAAAAGTCTCGTCAATTACCGCCTTATTCAGCTCAACACCGAGGATGGAACAGTTTTTCTACCAAAAAAAGGAATGGCGCTTGATCTTGGTGGATTGGCAAAAGGTACGATTATCGACAAGGCTGTTGAAACAATAAAAAAGAACGGCATCTCCGCCGGTATCGTCGAAGCAGGCGGGGATCTCTTATGCTTCGGCGATAAAACCTGGAATATAGGCATTGAACATCCCCGGGTGGAAGGACTATCAGGAGTTATTCCTATCAGGAAGATGGCTGTCTGTACGTCTGGTGATTATCGTCAATACTCATACTCAGTTGAACAAAACAAGAGGGAGCACCATATCATCGACCCCCAAAAAATGAGTTCGGCCCGCAAAAGCATAAGCGTCACAGTCGTTGCCCCAAGCGCGGAACTGGCAGATGCCCTGGCAACCACCCTCTTTATTACGGGTCCGAAAAAGGGGGAAGAACTTATAAGAAATAAGTTTCCCGACTCATCCGCTTTCTGGGTCCTTCCCGACCTTAAAACAGTCAAGACAAAAAACTTTCCTCCGTTTCTATCAGAATAAAAAATCTCATAAATCTCAAATATGAGTCCGGTTTTCTTTCTGCGAAATTTTTCTTATTATCGTATCCTTCAGGAAGTTTTTGTCATCTCTTTCCGGATAGTCAATGTTATAGTGCAAACCCCGGCTTTCCTTCCTCAATATCGCACACTTTATAATCAGTTTTGCCACCGTTGCAATATTCCTCAGTTCCAGCAAATCTGTGCTTATAATAAAATTCCAGTAATATTCATTAATTTCCCGTTTAAGAAGATCTATCCTCCGTTTTGCCCGTTCCAGTCTTTTATTCGATCTTACGATCCCCACGTAATCCCACATGAATCTCTGTAACTCGTCCCAGTTATGAGATACAACTATCGATTCATCACTCTCCGTTGCGCCCCTCGTGTCCCAGGGAGGCACAACGACGTCGTCCTTTATTCCCGGGTACAGCTCTGCTATCTTCATAGATGAACTGTGCGCAAATACTACCCCTTCTAAAAGGGAATTGCTCGCCAAACGATTGGCGCCATGAAGACCGGTACAGGCAACTTCACCACATGCAAACAGCCTGTCAACATTAGTTTCCCCGGATTGATTCACTACTACCCCTCCGCAGAGGTAATGTGCAGCCGGAACAACCGGAATTGGATCCCTCGAAATATCTATCCCAAAATTAAGGCATTCACTGTATATATTGGGAAATCTCTTGATGAGAAAATCCTTATCTTTATGTGTAATGTCCAAAAGGACATATTCGTCACCTGATTTTTTAAGCTCTGTATCAATGGCTTTGGCGACAACATCCCTCGGGGCGAGACTCTTCATCGAGTGATATTTTTCCATAAACGTCGACCCGTCCATTAGCTTTAAAACGGCGCTCTCTCCCCTCACAGCCTCACTGATGAGAAATGATTTGGCTTCCGGGTGATAGAGACTGGTGGGATGGAACTGGATGAATTCCATATTAGCAATTTTCACTCCAGCCCGGTAAGCCATCGCTATACCGTCGCCCGTTGAAATATCAGGATTTGTGGTATGCAGATATACCCTGCCTGCGCCTCCGGTAGCAAGAAGTGTATATTTTGCCCTGAACGTATGAACATCATTGCTATTTACGTCGAATACGTAAGCTCCGAGGCATTGATCTCTCTTGTCCTTTTTCCCACCCAGTACTTTCGATTTCGTGATGAGGTCTATTGCAAAAAAGTCTTCATAAATTTTTATGTTCTTATGAAGACTCGCTTTTTCAATAAGAGCCCTCTCTACCTCATGACCGGTAATGTCCGTTGCATGCAAGATCCTTCTCCGGGAATGTCCACCCTCCCGTCCAAGATCATAGACAGTGGAGCTGCCTTTCTTTGCTTTCGTAAATTTTACCCCCCATTTGACTAACTCTTTAATCCTGTCAGGGGCACTCGTTACTACAAATTTTGCCACATCTTCCTTGGTAAGACCTGCCCCGCAAACGAGGGTATCATTTATATGACTTTCAAATTTGTCCGTCTTATCCACAACGGCAGCTATCCCACCCTGTGCTAAATTTGTGTTGGATTCTATTTTCTCTTTCTTGGTAACAATAGCAACTGTTCCGAGATCAGCCATTTTTATCGCAAAGCTGAGTCCCGCAATACCGCTGCCTATAACCAGAAAATCAGTTTCTATTTCCATCTTCCGTCCTTTTTAGCCAAATAGGGTTATCGGCCTGTATTAGATTTTTTTACCTGTAAGAACAGCAAACAGGAATTCTCTGTTTACAATCACTTTTATTTGCTATATATTCTTTTTCATCTTTTGTTAAGCTAAAAAGTGATGCATTCGTAAAAAGTCAGTTTTCTCCGCTCAGAATCATTTTGTGGATGCTGTTATTGCCCGGCTGAAAATCTAAAACTCGTGCTAACGCACTCAAACAGTTAGGTTTTCTTAACGCCGATCACTACCAGCATCTTTTTCCCAAAATGCTTGAATTCGCTCTGAAAAGACTTTTTGCGAACTTGTCAATAAACGTGCTGAGAAAAAACAATGTTGGTCTTGGGAATAGAATCTTCGTGTGACGAAACAGCAGCTGCCGTTGTTCGTGACGGCAGTTTTCTTTTGTCCAATGTCATTGCCTCACAGATAGATATACACAGCAAATACGGCGGCATAGTACCAGAAATTGCATCTCGAAAGCATATAGAGGCGATTATCCCGGTTATCCTGCAGGCTCTGGATGACGCCAACGTATCTTTAGATGAAATCGAAGGTATAGCGGTCACCAAAGGACCGGGTCTGGTCGGATCCCTTCTCATCGGCGTCTCGGTGGCCAAATCAATAGCCTTCGTAAAGAACCTCCCCTTCGTCGGTGTGAATCACCTGGAAGGTCACATAGCATCGATATTTTTGAACGATAGGAAACCGGACTTTCCATTTGTCGCACTCGTTGTATCCGGCGGTCATACCACTATCTACTATGTCAAAGATTTCCACAGTTTTACTACGTTAGGACAAACAAAAGATGACGCCGCCGGAGAAGCCCTTGATAAAGCTGCCAAGCTCTTGAATATAGGGTATCCCGGCGGGGTAGTAATCGATCGGCTCTCCCGCGGGGGAAATGCTGAATTTATTAAATTTCCAAGAGCGATTAAAAATAGCCCGGATTTTAGTTTCAGCGGAGTGAAAACATCACTTTTAAACTACATCAGAAAAAGAAAAACCCCCATAACTGAAGATGATATGCCCGACATCGTTGCCAGTTATCAGGAGGCGATCATTGATGTGCTCGTTGAAAAAACTCTGAAGGCCGCACAGTCCCGTTCAGTGTCCCGTGTTGTTGTTGCCGGAGGGGTTGCAGCAAATAGCCGGCTGCGGGAGAGATTTTACGAAGAAGCAACGGCAAAAAATATCGAGATATTTATTCCACCGCCAATTCTGTGCACCGATAATGCGGCAATGATTGCCGTCGTTGGCGATAATCTCCTGAACACGGGGAAAAGGGATTCCCTTAACATGAATGCCATCTCCAGATGGCCATCAGAAGGGTAACGGAAAGAATCTCTTGAGAGCAGCAATGAATCCGAAGAAAAGAGTAAAGGATTTTTACACACAATTTATCAGCCTGAAAGGACACCCAAGAGAACTCGCCGCCGGTGTGGCGATCGGTGTTTTTATAGGAGTGACCCCGACGATCCCGTTTCACACTCTTATGATTATTGTTTTTAGTGTTCTGTTAAGGAAAAATATTACAGCCGGCATCCTCGGTTCAGCAATCGTATCAAATCCTTTCACAATACCTTTTTTCTATACTGTAGAGTACTACCTCGGAAAGCTTTTTGTGGACGGTAACCAATACCAGTTCACCTTAAACGACTATGCCGTATATAACATTATCAACATGGGGCGTAATGTCGCTTGCCCTCTATTAATAGGCGGTATCATCCTCGCACCTCTTTTTGCCATCCCCGCCTATTTTATAACCCACAGAGCCTTGTTGGCAGTGAGAAAAAAGTACGGGAACTGAAGGCAGATCATATCTCATGACAACCCCCAGAAATATTCTCAAAAAGTATGGAATTCGCCCTCTCAAGAGATTGGGGCAGTCATTTCTTATTGATAACAATATTATAAAAAAGATCGTCATGATCTCCGACATAAAAAGTGGGGATATTGTTGTTGAAATAGGTTCCGGGTTAGGAATAATGACCGCTTTGATCGCACAGGAGACAAAGGTGGTTATCGCCCTTGAAATCGATAAATATATGGTGGATATCCTGCGGGAAGAGCTGAAAAATCACTCTAATGTAGAAATAGTTCAGACAGATGTCTTAAAATATGATTTTTCTTCAGCATATCCTGAATGCCCCTCAGAAAAGTTGAAAGTTATCGGCAATATACCCTACAATATTTCATCACAGATATTGTTCCGCCTCATTCAATTCAGAGATTATATCTCATCGATGGTTCTGATGTTTCAAAAAGAGGTCGCTGAAAGGATCATCGCACCTCCAGGAACAAAGGAGTATGGTATACTTTCGGTAATTGTTTCTATGTATGTAAAACCCTCGCTGGAAGTTACAGTACCGGGTAGTTGCTTTTATCCAAAACCTAATGTGGACTCCTCTGTGCTGAAGTTAACTGTTCGAGAGGCTCCGCTTTTTAACATAAAGAATCCAGATTTCTTTTCAACGGTGGTAAAAACCGCTTTTTCCAAGCGAAGAAAGACGCTCCTGAATAACCTAAAAGACTCAGATTTATTGAAAGCTTCTAAAAAAGATATAACCGATATCCTTGAACTTTCAGGCATAGACAGCAACAGAAGAGGTGAAACGCTAACGGTTGAAGAATTTGGCAAACTGAGCAATGCACTCCTTTCAGCAAAAGCTTTGGAAATATGATTCTGAGTAAGAATCACCTTTTGAAGCTCCCCGCAGCAAGCAGCGGAGTTTGCGCTCGCTGTTCAGTTCAAGGATCTGTCTCCGGACATTTTTTTAACGATTATGTTGCATCTTTAGGTATAATTTTCTTGACAAGCAGAATCTATTTTGATAGCTAATCACTAGTCGCTTGGATCCGGTTTCGGACTGAGACGGAAGGTATTGAAGGCGTTTGTTTATTAAGATATTGAATGTAAGCCTCCCCGTCCCAGACGGTGGGGCTTTTTTTGTGGGGTTAAAAAAGTATGAGGATTATTGAGTCAGTAAAAGAAATGCAGGAATATTCTGAATCCCTCAGGAGAAACGGAAAGAAAATCGCTTTTGTCCCCACTATGGGTTATCTGCACGATGGCCACTTAAGCCTCATGGAGGAAGGTAAAAAACTGGGAGACTGTCTGGTTACCAGTATATACGTCAACCCAACCCAGTTTGGCCCGGAGGAGGATTTAGAAAAATATCCGAGGGATATCGAAAAAGATAGAAAACTCTCCAAGAACGTCGGAGTAGATGTAATATTTTATCCGCCGGATAGTGAGATGTACCCTGAACATTATCAGACATTCGTCGATGTTGAAAAGGTAACCAAAAATCTCTGCGGCTTGTCGAGACCGATCCATTTCAGAGGCGTAACAACGGTCTGCACAAAGCTTTTCAATATTGTCAAACCCCATGTAACGGTTTTTGGCAAAAAGGATTTTCAGCAGCTTGTTACGATTAAGCGAATGGTAACAGACCTCAATATGGACTTGGATGTTGTGGGAATGCCTACGATAAGGGAAGCGGATGGTCTTGCCATGAGTTCGAGAAACGCCTACCTGAAAGAGGGGGAGAGAAAGTCTGCCCTCAGTCTGAGCCGTTCTCTTGAAACGGCGAAGGAACTCTATGATAACGGGGAAAGGAAGGTGGTTAATATAATAGGTAAAATAAAAAAAATTATTGAGGTGCATCCTCATACAAAGATTGATTATGTAAAGATATGTGATACCACTACAATGAATGACGTTGAATATCTTGAAAGTGAAACCGTCATAGCACTGGCAGTACAGGTAGGAGTAACACGGCTTATAGACAACTATGTGTTCGGGGAACCCCTGGACATAGAGGAATAATACAATAGGGGGATAAGCAATATGCAAAGGTTCGTCCTTAAATCAAAAATTCACAGGGTAACTGTAACCGCTGGCGATCTCAATTATGAGGGAAGTATTACGATCGACGAAACTCTTATGAATGCCGCGGATATTTTTCCTTATGAAAAAGTAAATATATACAATGTGTCAAATGGCGAGAGATTCTCAACATACGCTATAAAAGGCGAAAAGGGTTCCGGTGTTATCTGCCTTAATGGAGCCGCGGCCAGAAAGTGTTCCAGGGGAGACATAATCATCATAGCAAGCTTTGTCACCGTGGATAATGATTCCGCACGAGACTGGTCTCCTAAATGTGTATATGTGGACGACAAGAACAGGATCAAATAATCAGAGATCAGCAGTCAATAGAATATCTTTTCCAGCTCAATTTCGGATTTCGGTCACTGATTATTGACTCCCTTTACAAAAAAGGGGTAGAGTGTGAGTACACTCTACCCCTTTTTTACAAATAGTTATTGAAAAGATTATTTCTTTTTGTTATGACTTCACCCTAACGCATTGAGTCTATCGTGCTTCTATAACCTAAATTGCGGGTTTGTACTATGCGGTACAGAAAATGAAAAGAAAGATTAAAAATACATTTTTGACCGGTATTGCTGTTATCATCCCGATAGGATTGACGGTTTATATCCTTTTTGGCGTAATAAATCTAATGGATAAGATTCTGAAGATTATTCCCCGCAGGTTTCAACCTGACGAATTGCTCAACTTTCATATACCGGGACTCGGTGTGATATTTACGCTGATACTGATCTTTGTTGTAGGTCTTGTCACCAAAAGTTACCTCGGGAATAAACTCGTTAAATTAGGTGAATGGATTGTCGATAAGATACCTTTTGTTAGAGGTATTTATCAGGCGATAAAACAGCTTGTTGATACCATTTTCAGTGACAAGTCTCAGAGTTTCAAAAAGGTGGTTATTATAGAGTATCCCCGCAAGGGGATTTATGCCGTCGCGTTTGTAACGGGTGAAGCGAAGGGAGAAGTTCAGTTAAAGACATCTCAGAAATGCATAAATGTTTTTGTTCCAACCACACCCAACCCAACATCCGGTTTTTATATAATGGTCCCTGAAGATGAGATAATAAATATGGATATGACCGTAGAAGAAGCATTCAAGCTGATCATATCAGGTGGCATAGTTGCTCCTCAGGAACACTTAGCGAGTAATAAACGGCAAAAAAAGGCTGATACTTGAAGTGATCTGAAACGTAAACTGCTACGGCATCAGTACCCAAATGAAAATTAAAGCGAAAAGGAGAGAAAATGCATATTACAGCTGAAAGTATAAAGGTAGGCCACCCCGATTTAGTGGCCGATGCTATTGCGGCGGATATCATCGCCTATATTCTGGATGAAGAAAAGAAAATCGGGATGAATGCAGACTCGATGCCTCATTGCGGCATTGAAGTATTCTTAGGAAAGGGCTTTTGTATCGTAGGCGGTGAAGTCGCCACAAGGATTTATGTCGACATAGAAAAGTCTGTTCGCAAAACGGTTATGGGGCTGGGTTACAACGATTCCGCACTCGGACTCAACGGAAGTGCCATGGGGATTTTCAATGCTATTATCCCACAATCTCCCGATATCAATATCGGCACCAGGGCTGATTTAGGCAAACATAAGGAAATTGGCGCCGGAGACCAGGGCATCATGTACGGATTTGCTGTTAACGAAACCCCTGAATTACTGCCGCTCACATATGTTTTAGTAAACAATATGATGAGGGCGTTTGAGAATTGCGGAAATCCCGTTTTCGCCCCTGATGGTAAAGGTCAGGTAACTGTAAATTATGGCGAGGATGGTACCCCTTTAAGAGTTTCAAAAGTTCTCATGTCCAACGCCATTGATTACCGTCAAGTTCCGGATAGTTTCAAAAACAGCATAGAGCTACAGGCCAAGGAAATTGCCTTTAAAAACCTCGGTGAGTGGGTAGACAAAGAAACAGAATTCCTGTTCAATCCTACGGGGGAATGGCAGGCAACCAATTCCTGTAGTGCGGCCGATTCAGGAGTGACAGGCCGCAAGCTCGTTGTTCAGTTTTATGGAGGATACCCCGGGGCACAGTTGGGCGGAGGTTCGGTAGTTAATAAATCACCGGAAAAGGTAGACTGTTCCGCAGCATTTGGCGCTCGCTTTGCCGCTAAGAACATTGTGGCAGCCGGTCTGGCTACCAAATGTTCAGTACAACTGGCCTACGCCATTGGTGTCGCCAGGCCCATGTCTATTTATGTCAATACCTTCGGAACAGGAATCATCCCCGATAGAAAGATTGACGACGTTGTAGGAGATGTTTTTGATTTAACCCCGAGGGGTATGATTGAACATTTTGATCTCCTCAATGGAGATGTTTACAGAAAATTGCCCACAACCTTATTTATGGATGATTTTGTCTGGGAAAAAACAGACATGGTAGATGAAGTAAAAGATGCAGCAGGCATTAAATAATTAATTAACAGACATCAACCCCCCCTTATCCTCCTTTACTAAAGCGGGGATAGGGGTTTTTTGTATAACAACAATCAAATAGGAGAAGAAAATGGAGTTTGACATCAAGGATATCAACCTTGCCGAAGAAGGGAATTTGAGTGTTGAGTGGGCCAATAAAAGCATGCCCGTTTTGAATATTATTAAAGAAAGATTTCAGAAAGAAAAACCGCTAAAAGGAGTAAGACTTGGTACCTGTCTTCACGTTACCACCGAAACAGCAAGTCTCATGGAAACTCTCAAAGCCGGCGGTGCCGAGATTTCTCTCTGCGCATCAAATCCTCTCAGCACCCAGGATTACGTAGCAGCATATCTGGTAAAGTATCATGATATCCCTGTTTATGCTATAAATGGAGAAGATACCGACACTTATTATAAACATATCTATTCCGTACTGGATACAAGACCGACAGTAACGATGGATGATGGCGCCGATCTGGTGTCAACGATACACTCCAACCGTCAGGACCTCATAGAGGAAATTATTGGCGGAACGGAAGAGACCACTACTGGAGTAATAAGATTGAAGGCGATGGCTGAGAAGGGAGTTCTTCGTTTCCCTTTGATTGCCGTCAACGACGCCAGTACGAAGCATATGTTTGATAACAGATACGGCACCGGCCAGAGCACGATCGACGGTATTATAAGGGCAACAAACCGTCTCTTGGCGGGATCGGTATTTGTGGTGTGCGGCTATGGATGGTGCGGAAGAGGAGTTGCTATGAGGGCTTCAGGAATGGGTGCAAATGTTATAGTAACTGAGGTCGATCCGCTGCGTGCCCTTGAAGCTACGATGGATGGTTACAGGGTTATGCCTATCGCCGATGCGGCAGACGACATAGGCGATTTTTTCTGCACTCTCACGGGTGATATAAATGTCCTCCGTAAGGAACACTTCCAAAAAATGAAGGATGGCGCCATCGTCGCCAATTCAGGACATTTTAATGTTGAACTGGATATTGAAGGTCTGAAAGAGATTTCAACGAACACCAGAAGAATCAGAGATTATATCGATGAATATACTCTGTCAGATGGAAAGAAGATATGTGTTCTGGGTGAAGGAAGGCTGGTAAATCTTGCGGCTGCGGAGGGACATCCTTCCAGTGTAATGGATATGAGTTTTGCCAATCAAGCTTTAGCGGCTGAGTATCTCGTGAAAAACGGGGGGAATCTGGAGAACAGGGTATACAGCGTTCCCGAAGATATTGATAAAAAAATAGCAAGGCTGAAATTAAAATCCATGGGAATTAGAATAGATACACTAACAGAGGAACAGGAAAAATACCTCAACTCGTGGGAGATGGGAACGTAATTAATCAGCTATCAGCATTGAAGCTTCCCGCAACAAGTTGCGGAGAATCTCCGACTGTTAAGGAAAATGTTTATTTTTTATTCGCTCGCTAACCCCGCCGCGAGCAGCGGGGAATGCGCTCGCTGTTCAGTTCAGCCGTCAGGATTTGGTTTGAAGTTAGAAGTTGACGCACTTGTAAAAATCAATGTAGCGCAGGGCTTTGGCTTTAGTCCTGCCACATTATGTCCTCACACGAAAAAACATCACAGCCGCTGCAGAACCGAAGATAATATTTGCAAGCCATGCAGCTAAAAGTGGCGGGAGTGTTCCGGAACGCCCCAGGGATAGTGCAAAGGCAAAAACTACCCAGTAAGAAAAGCCTATAACGATACCAGAACCAATACTTTGAGTAACCCCTCCGCTCCGCTCCGTCTTCAAAGAAAAAGAGATTCCTATTACAGCAAGAATAATGCTTATCAGCGGGAAGGCGATCTTTCCATGCAGGTCAGCCAGATATCGTGTGGCATCGTATCCTTCAAATTGGATCTTTTTTACATAATTTTTTAATTCCAGATACCCCATCTCTTCAACGTCCTTTTGAACAACTTTAAAATCCGAAGGCTTTTCAGGGATGTTTACGACCTTCGTTGTAAAACGCTCAAGGATAGAGAAACCTTCGGGAGGAAATCTTGTAATGATAAGATCACGAAACACCCATTTTCCATTTTCCCATTTTGCCTCTTTTGCATCGATCCTCATTAACGGTTCGAAATTACGATCCAGATAGTTAATGGTAATCCCCTTTAGTGTGTTGGTAACAGAATTAAACATATTGAAATTATAGATGGCATCCTTACTCCTATACCACATCTGGTTCTGCTTGAAAGAACCCAGCTTCTTACGCTTCTGCACTTCAACAAGTTTAATATATTCAGCCTTCTGGTTGGCATACGGGGTAATAAATTCATTAAAAAGGAAAATAAAAATGCAAACTATGACAGAGATTATTATTACTGGAAGTGACGCTTTATAAAGGCTCACTCCATTTGCCTTCATAGCAACTATTTCGCTATGTTTTGAGAGCATTCCAAAAGTCAAAAGAGCGGCTAAGAGGACTGCAGCTGGCATAGTCTGAGATATGATCATCGGGACTTTTAAGAAAAAATAAGACGCTATCTGGTAAAATGAAGCACTGTTACTCAAGAACATTCTTATCTTCTCAAAAAAATCGATAATAAGATAGAGTGATAAAAATGATGCAACCACAAGGAAGAAAATCCTGATGTATTCTTTCGATATATACCGGTCAAGTATGCTCATGATCGGAGGCCTTTCCAGCTTGCAATAAATTTTTTACCTTTATCGACATAACCGCCAAAGTCTGGCAGTTTTTCTTGTGCAGCCAGGATAAATATATAGATTCCAGCTGCTCCAAAGATTACATTTGGTGCCCACACCCCTATCGCGGGAGGAAGTTTGCCAATTTCTCCCAGACCCTCACCGCACAACTGCAACATGTAATAAATCAGGGCCACAAAAAGGCCAACGGTAAATCCTTTTGATTTCCCTGACCTGTTTTCTCTTATCCCAAGAGGAATTCCCAGAATTCCAAAAATTACACAAGAGACTGGAATTGAAAGCTTTTTGTGAAACTCAATGGCAAGTTCTCTTATCGCTGCCTCTTTTAAACCCGAACTTTTTATCTCTTCAGACAGTTCCCAGACGGTCATTTCTGTGCTTTTTTTCGCCGTCGCTTTCTCCCCTTCTCCAGTAGCCATCCTCAGGTTAAGGTTAACATCGTAGGTACTGAAGTCCATTTTTTTATAACTTTTCAGGTTCTTATCTACAGTATGAGTACTGCCGTTTTCCAGCCTCAAAACTACACTGAGTGTCTTCGGATCAGAAAGAAGATAACCCTTACGGGCGATAATTGTATTGGGCTCTCTGCTCAACTGGTTGTCGAACACAATAACCCCTTCCATGAAATCTCCATGAACCGGGACCTTTTCCGCATAAAGGACAATATCCTTGAAGTCATCGTTAAAAACTTTTTCTTTTATACCTATACTCGCCTTCTGTCTTGCTATATCAAAGAGAAGGTTTCTCGTGGCATGATTACTATTTGGAACCAGAAAGAAAGTTATCACAGCAGTCATAATAAACGTAATCAGGGAAGCGAAGGCTATGGGGAATAAAAGCTGGTATAAACTTATCCCCGATGCCTTAAAAACGGTTATTTCGTTATCACCAGAAAGCCTTCCCAGTCCAATTAGTATGGATATCAGAAACGCTGTAGGTACAGTAAAAACAAGAAATGAGGGCATTAAAAAAATGACAAGCTTCGATATGTCGATAAAGCTTACACCTTTATTCACCATGAGATCCATAAGCTGGAGAATTTTCCCCATCAGAAGGATGAATGTAAATACAAACAGCGTTAGAAAGAACGGAATTGATATCTCCTTTAGGATATATCGATTTATGATTTTAAACATCAAAGAATCCTGTTACAAAAATTCTAATACACGGGGCTCATATTCCCCCTCTTACCCGAACATATATCACCACCACAGTACCCGGGCAAGCGATTATTGGCCCACTTCTACAGGTCTGGATTCTAATCTTTTTTAGCGTTTCCCCCAACAAACAGGAGCGGAAATACAATATCACTCATACAACATGGAATCCAAACCGAGATAAAGAGGAATATAAGCGCTGTAATAATCAGGCTCCCACTCAATACCCCCCCGACTGCCATTATAATATGAAACGAAGATGCCCAGGTACTCAACAATACATGCCAGGCATGAGGAAATTTGGTAGTAGGCCTGAAATAGGCAATAGCAATACCTGCAAACGCCGCTGGATTTACAAGCCACCATTCTTCAATAAAACCTATGTGGATTCCTTTATTGGGAAGGTCTAACAAAGCTTCTCCCAGATAAGGAATTATTGAGTCACTGAGAGTGGCTATTCCAACAGAACCAAAATAGCCCACCAAGATTAGACTCAAAAGTTTGTACTTACCGGTTATGTGAAGTCTGTACATAGATGCGGTAACAATAGCACTCAAAAGAACATGGGCAGGATGTAATATATAGAAAATATTGTAGGAGATTCGGTAAGGAATTTTATACAATAACACCATGACAACTAAACCGGTCATTGCTCCAAGTACAGTAAATGGTGCATGATTCCTAAGCTCTTCAGTAATTGTCCTTAACATAATTCTCAGTCTTCGCTTTCGTTGTTAAGTGGTATAATAACACAATACCGTTATGATATTCAAAAGAGATAAAGACAGCTAAAAGTTGACTTTTCACAAAACTGCCGATACTGACAAACTTCCAGAAATTTTTTGTGGACTTATTTCTACCATTATGGCTAATATTCCATGTTTAAAAATCCATAGTGAGGAAAAATGACAGGGATTATTTTATCTGGCGGCAAAAATGTCAGGATGGGGACAAACAAGGCCTTTATTGAAATTGACGGTGAGCGGCTAATAGACAGAACGGTAAGGCTTTTCAAAAATATCTTCGATGAAGTTATACTCGTCACCAACTCCCCACTCGAGTATCTCGATCAGGATGTTAAAATTGTGACCGATATCATCAAAGAAAAGGGTGCCATAGGAGGTATTTATACCGGCCTTTTTTATTCGACCTGTGACCACTCATTCGTCTCAGCTTGCGATATGCCATTCCTGAACAGAAGTTTTATAGAATATATGATTGCCAACACCAGACACTATGACATAGTTATCCCCTCTCCTCCGGACGGACTTCAGCCCCTCCATGCTATCTACTCCAGCAGGTGCCTTCCCCATATCAAAAAGTCAATCGATACGGACAAACTCAAGATAACCGGTTTCTTCAAAAGCTTAAAAGTCTTGAAAATTCCGGACGACATCATAACAACCTTCGGTCCTGAAAGGATGATGTTCTCCAACATCAACACGAAGGAAGATTTGACCTTGATTTTACAATAGATCAGCCACTTGGCTGCATAGACCCGGTTCTCGGATCAATGGAAATTTTATCAAAATGTTCAGGGTCAGGAACCTGTTTGACACAGACGGCAATATTCAACGATATTTTCAACCCCCATAGGTCAAAACCCTTCAATATCGTGAAGAGTTTTGAAGTACAGTACAAAAATGACAATATTTTGTCAACGAAGATATAAAATAATTCTATAAATTGTGTTGCAAAAATTATTCAGATATAGTACTTGTCAAACCGAAAGATTTTTCATACAAGCAGATGAAAAAGTGAGCTTCGCTTATACATTTTAGCCTTCAGAAAACCGGTCAACATCAATTTGTCCTGCTTGTATTTCCCTTGTAAATATAAAAATGGTTTGCTTTTTTGGATACACATCCAAATGCTAACCCTGCAGTTTGTAAACTACGATTCACAAACATTTCGATACCACTCGGTTGCTGGTTCAGGTATGAATAACATAAAAAAAATTTTTGAAACACTACGAACAAACGAGGATATTGCTCAAAATTTCTTTGAGGTCGAGACAAGCATCCTGTCAATTCTTAACTTCAAGGACTTTTTTGAAAAACTGCTTACCGAAATTAAAGAAAAGTTTGAAATTCCATATGTCTGGATTTCAATAATCGATAACAGTGAGGTTTATAACCTCACTGAAGCACTGATATCATCTGAAACCTTCAAGGAACGGCTCAATTTTATAGACCAAAAGACATTTGCAAGCCTTACCGGAAGCAAGGCTAAACCCATCCTCATCAATAACAGCCTAAAAGCCTTCTACAAACTTATGCCACAGAAACATAAGTACCTTATCGGATCTCTTGCCATAGCTCCGTTAACCGTCGACGGTAAAATCATCGGCAGCCTGAACCAGGCAGATCATTCTGAAGAACATTTTAAACCCAACATGGACACAGGCCTGCTTGAGCAACTTGCTATTAAAATTTCAATCTGCCTTTCGAATGTAATAGCCTATGAAAAGCTCAAGTCTCTTGCCTTCAGAGATCCACTTACAGGACTTCTTAATCGCAGAGTTATGGACGATACGTTAAAGAAAGAATTCAGGCAGGCCAAGCGCTATATAACTCCTTTATCACTAATATTCCTTGACATCGATGACTTAAAGATTGTGAATGACCGGTATGGCCACGATATCGGTGACGATTTGTTAAAATATGTCGCAACCCATTTAGAAGATCTGAGCAGGGAAAGTGACGTTGTTGCAAGGGTCGGAGGAGACGAATTTATAATCATTCTCCCAAATACAACCACTGAAGAAACCCATAATTTCATGAACCGCGTTCAGAATTTTTTTCAAAACAATCCCATGGAGACACGGGGAATATCCACACCAGTTTCAATAAGCTTTGGAGTAGCATCGACTGAAGACAGATCAATAGGCGTAGCGGAATCCCTCTTGAAAAAAGCGGATATAATGCTCTACCATGCCAAGAAACTCAAATCAGAAAGTTACTCCACCAATTATGCCATTGAATGAGTGCACGGGGGTATCAAATCTGCTTTTTTCTCTCTAAAAACCTCTCCCAGATATCACTTACCTGCTCCGCTGTCTCCTCAAGCGATCCTCCGTTATCAACTACAAAATCGGAATACCAGAGTTTTTTATCTATCGGCATCTGAGAGTCAATTCGGGCCAGTGCCTCGCTGCGGCTACACCGGTCTCTCTCGATGAGTCTTCGAATCTGCTCTTCTTGGGAAATATAGACCAGGACAACCAGGTCAACTTCATCCACTTTCTCTACCTCTATCAGGAGAGGAATGTCTGAGACGACTATGGCATCCGGGTCATTTTTCTCTATATCAGCAATCTGCTGTTTCCATTCTCCAAAAACGACAGGATGTACAATTTCGTTGAGCTTCTCCAGATTTTCCTTATCACAAAAGACAATAGCACCAAGTTTCTCACGGTTTATCGTCCCGTCTTCATTCAGGATTTTCGACCCGAAACCTTCTACGATTCTCTTCCATGCAGGAGCCCCCGGTTCCTCAACAGAGCGCACCATGACATCAAAGTCAATCAGGTACGCACCTTTTTCCTGGAATATCTTAGCAACCGTTGACTTCCCACTGGCAATCCCGCCTGTCAGTCCAACATTTAACATGCCCCCGCTTCTATCATAAGGACTCTTTTCTATCAATCAAAAAGGATGCACCAACGTGCAATACATAGTATAATGGTTTCAAGCTTCCTTTCTCTTTGATATCCGGGGTGGTGCAAACAACTCTTCTGGGCTTACGGTGGATACTATTAGGATAGAACTGAAAGGAAATTCGGTAAAAAACTTTGACAAACCATTGACGCACAACGGTTACTTTGATATTGCTGTCATCAAGGAAATTGGATGTAGTGTTAAGGTAAATAAAATGTTATTTGTTATACGGCTTCTGGCAGAAAAAGAGAGGTAGATTTAGGGTGAAATTGGAGAGTTTTAAATGTTAATATAATCTCATCAACAATACATAAATGGAGGTCAGTCATGTCTATTATCACAATATCAAGGGGTTCGCACAGCAGGGGAAAAGAAATAGCCGAAAAAGTTGCTAATAAACTGGGCTATAAATGTATTGCCAGGGAGGTTCTCATTGATGCCTCAGCAAATTATAATATTCCAGAAGTAAAACTACTTCATGCTATTGCAGACCCACCTTCTTTTTTTGATCGTTTTACCGGCGTAAAAGAAAAATATATTACATATATTCAAAATGAACTCTTAAAACACCTAAAGCAAGACAATATAGTTTACCATGGCTTTGCAGGTCATTTTTTTGTGAAAGATATTTCTCACGTTCTCAAGGTACGAATCATTGCGGATATAAAGGATCGTGTCAAAATAGTGATGGAGCGGGACAAAATTTCAGAAAAAGAGGCCTATAATTTTCTAAAAAACATTGATAGTCAACGAAAAAGATGGAGTAAAACCCTCTATGGAATTGATACATGGAATCCTGTTCTCTATGATATGGTCGTGAATATTAAAAACATAACAGTTGATCGCGCGGTTGATGTTATTTGTAAGGCAGTTAAATTAAAACAGTTTAAAACGACCGCTGAGTCTCAAAAAGCAATAGAAGATCTATCTTTGGCTTCCCAGGTTAAAGCTGCCTTGACAGACGTGAACAATGCAACTAAAGTATACGCTGACGGTGGAGATATTCGCGTAAAAACAACATCGACTCTTTCAGCGGAAGAAGAGGATCAAATCAAAAAAGCTGCAAAAAAAGTTCCAGGTGTTCTTAAAGTTACCGTCCAGAAAAAAGTATAGGAAAACTACAGGAATTTGCACAACTAATTGTAGAGAGCTTTGGAAACTCGCATCTCAAAGCGAATCAAGATTTTTCACAAATAATCGAAGCTCCTCTGTAACATGATGCAGGGGAGCTTCAAAAATATAAGGGGTAATTCTCTTATATTCATTCGCCATTCCCGCTTTACATTTTCAAGATATATGTAGCAATTGTTACTGGGAGGAAAAATGTCTCCGGCTTCTTTCTTTTCAATCTCACATTCCCACCGGTATCAGATAGAGGGGAGCTTCTTTTAACTTCAAAACACCCTTTACCGCCTCATCTCTGAATGCCCCAATCATAACAGTAGACAGGCCTAAAGTCTTCGCCTGAAGGCAGACATTTTGCCCCACATGTCCCACTTCCATGTGAACATAACGGATACCCCTTTCACCATATCTGCGGGTAGTACGATCAAAAACAGCGGTAACAACCACGGTAACCGGTGCCTCCGCGACACACCTCTGTCCCAGTGCCGACGCGGATAACTGTTCCCGAAGATCCCCTTCCACTGTCTTTTTCAGACTATGGGAACCGGAGATATAATGATATACTCCTGGCTTGAGTCCCTCAACATCACCCACCACGGCATAAATCTCCAAGGGGTAGGTTGCATCGGCTGAAGGCGCTGTCCTCCCTCCCCAGTCAGCAGTAATTCCCTGAGCAGCCCAGAGAAGCTGCGCCACCTCTGATAATCTCAATGCACTGTCTTTATAGTCTCTCACCGACCTTCTTGCAGAGAGAGCCTTTTCCAGGGAAACACTGCCTGTCAATTGAGCTGCGGGTAGTTTAATTTCCTCGTTCATTTTCCCTCCTTTCATTGCGCCGATCACTTTCTCTTCACCACCGTAGACGGCAAGCAATAAAGAGAAAATAACTGCAATGATTGTTACCGGTATAGTTTTCATGATTTGACCATCCACTACTTAATTTGCATGTTTCGAAACGTTTAAAACACCGACCTGTGTCCCCAAATTGAAGCTCCCCGCAACTTGTTAAGGGAATGCGCTAGCTTTTCAGTTCATCGGATATGGTTTTTATACCACATCAAGACCTCTTTCAAAGGCCTCTTTCCGTAAATATCCAAGTATCTTCAATTGAACGCCGAGATCCGGGGTTTGGTCCAGGACAGTTCTTTCCAGACAGTTCCCCCCTATCATTTCCAACAATTCCGTAAGGGCAGTAAACATCTTAATACGTGAGATGCCGTTCTCGGTTAAATGGTGAATCAACTTGAGAGTCTTGAACCCATCAAACCAGAAGAGAAATTGTCTGTAAAGACCGTCTGAACTTTTACTGTTTTCCTTTAACCGATGCCATATTACACTGAAATTATTCGCCATCAGGAAGCTCTCAAGTAAAGGATGTATCTTTTCTGCCAGGATCAATATCTCCCCGGCATCTTTATCCAAACAGGACAGCATCAATTGCAGCCATTTTCTTAATATCGAGAACACCTTGGGGTCATACAACATATACTCATCCTGTCCACCTTCCAGAAATCGTATAACCCGCTGCCCGGTACCGAAGGGAACCCGGTTTGAGGGGCGCGCAGAAGGATAGACCCTTGTAGTATTAACCAGACCTACACTTCCAATCTTGGCGAGTTTATTGAGAAAATAAAAGTCCTCTGCTGCCTCCCTTCTATTCATACCTCTTACAGCCACATATGCATCTGCCGTACAGGCTATAGTAGAACCTATCGAATGAAATGCATACATTGAGTTAGCATAGCTCAAACCAAGCACATAATAGCGCAGGAATATTTCATAACAACAGATAGCGGCCCGCACGGAGGGGTCATCGGCATCCTGGTGCTGAAAAGCGACCACCGCAGCAGTTGCCTTTTCTTTTTCAAAGAACCTGCGAACGGCCGACAGGTAATCTCTCTCCACCACGGTATCCGCATCAAGGCAGAATAGCAGTTTTACCCCCGGTTTTTTATAGTCGAATGCCTTTAACGCTATATCGAGACCTATTTTTCTTGCAAGGCCGACCCCCCCATTTTTGTCGGGCAGCTCCGATCCGGGAGAGGACGCATCAACATATGCTATCCTTAAATTACTCCGGCAGATTTTATCAATAGACGGGGTGGATAGATCATCAGCCGCAATATCACCCTCCATAAAATTGCTAAGCAACCGTAATGTCTCTTGGTTATTGCCAATATCTTCCATGGATGTGATGTGCCCTCCCCTGTTGTTCACAACACATATAACCAGCGTGCGGTTCAGCTCTGACTGTTCGTTTTCGGAAAGACTCGCCAGGGTTCTAAAGAGTGATTCTTTCTCAGCCAGGACAGGAATAACCACGATATTATCGATACTGAATCGTATTTTCGAAATAAGGCGCCATCTGTCATCAACGGCATAATTTTTCAGATATTTTTCAATGTTTTGAGGAATGTTCATAAACTGCCAACCAACTCTCTAAGTGTGTTAAAATCGGCATTGTCAATCCAGTGGATCTCGATTCCCTGTTTCTCCATACGCCTGAACCATGTCCCCTGTTTCTTGGCAAATTGGTGAATGCGGGTATTCAGCTTCTGAAACATCTCATCATAACTCAGCCTTCTCTGCAGATAAAGACCGATATAGCGATATTCCAGACCGAAAAAATCCAACTTTTCCCAGCTTATCCCCGAGGAAAGCAAACCTTCCACCTCCTCAATCATTCCCTCTTCGAGCCTTTTCCTGAGACGTTCTGTAATTCTTCGTCGAAGGATTTCACGCTCCCAGCGCACACCAATTACAAGGGGTTCTATTGGTGGAATTGATATATCTTCAGAATCAAGGTTTCTTGAATACCCGGCTATCTCAATGGCCCGTATTAGACGTTTTCTATCCTTTAAATCCGTGGTGTTATGGACATAAGGATTGAGTTGAAGAAGACACTTGGCAAGTATTTCCATATCCTCTGTTTCAAGCTCCTTCCTCAAAGAAACGTTCTCCGGAACCTCGAACATCCGATATTTCCTGAGAACCGACTCAATGTAGAGGCCGGTTCCCCCAACCATGATCGGCAGGATTCCCCGCCCGGAAATCTCCAGAAAGCATTCGAAAAATCGCCGTTGATACTCAAAGAGATTAAACTGATGGTCGAAATCGACTATATCTATCAAATGATAAGGCACGGAAGTGCCATTAAGAACATACTCAGACAAATCCTTGCCGGTTCCTATATTCATGCCGCGGTAGACCTGCCGGGAATCCGCCGAAATGATTTCCGAACCCAGTTCCCTTGCAAGTTTCACCGCAAGCTGTGTCTTACCGGAGGCAGTCGACCCTAATATAACGATAAGGTTGTATTTCATATATCACGCACCCCAACCCGGCTAAACCGGGACCAAAGGCAAACATCAAATTGCCTTGAAATTAAAGTCCAATACATGATAGCGACATACTTTAACAATTACCCCGCCCTGTCCTCCTCCTGTTGGAAGGTTTGAGTGGGTATGAAAGCGACACTAATTCAATGAATAACAACAGTCTTGACCTTGGCAAGGACCCTGTTCTCCCCTTACTCCTTAAAATGAGCCTCCCCTCAATCATTGCACTGCTCGTTACTGCTTTATATAATATTGTCGATACCTTCTGGATCGCTAAAATCAGCCCCAATGCCATCGCAGCATTAACCATCTGTTTCCCGGTTCAGATGATATTCGGGGCTATTGGAATGGGAACCGGTGTCGGTGCCGGCTCCTTTGCCTCCCGTATGTTTGGAACAGGAGAAGATTTAAAGGCACATCAGACCGCGGGCCAGGCTATCTTCCTCTCTCTCTTTTTCGGAATCTTGATTATTCTCTCTGCAACACTCTATCACGATCCAATCCTCAGATTATTCGGCGCAACGAAAGAAATTCTCCCTCTGTCCAGGAAATACCTTCTGATCGTCGTATTTGGCTCTCCATTTCTATTCTTCATGATGATGTCTGACAATCTTTTCCGTGCCGGGGGAAACCCGAAGTATTCGATGTATATCATTATATCCTCAGCACTGTTAAATGCAATCCTTGATCCCTTTTTAATTTTCGGCTGGGGGCCTTTCCCGGCAATGGGCCTGCAGGGTGCGGCCCTGGCGACAGCCATATCCCAGTTTGTAACGGTCTTCCCGTCTTTTTATTTTCTCATGCTCAGCTCGTTTAAACGTTACCTGAAATGGGAATATCTCCCTCCCAACTATTCAATCATCAAATCGATCTACCGGGTAGGATTACCCTCTTCAGTCATGAATCTCGCCATGAGTTTAATCTTGACAATCCATAACCATATCCTCGGTGCCTTCGGTCCTTTAGCCATCGCGACCCTTGGACTCAATTTCCGGATAAACGGAATCGTGATAATGATCCTCTTCGGCATAGGACACGGGGTCATGCCACTGGTCGGATTTAACTATGGCGCATACAACTATGAACGTCTTACCCATATTGTACGGGTTGCGACGAAATTGTCAACAATCGTTGCCGGAATCAGTTGTCTTATCATTGAAGTTTTTGCTCGTCCTCTCTTGACAATCTTTACGAACGACCCCGAGCTATTAGCGATTGCTGTGCCTGCGTTGAGGATATACGTCTTAATGCTGGTACTACTGGGACCCGCCATAATATGGATTAATATGTTCAATGGTCTCGGGAAAGGTCTTACGTCGATGTGTTTGCTGCTTACCCGTCATCTCTTTTTCCTCATACCCCTGCTTTTCATTCTTCCCCTGCGGTTCGGGCTGAACGGCGTTTGGATGGCCCACCCAATTTCAACCGTGCTGATGTTTTGCATTGTTTGTTTCTGGACCAAAAGAGAACTTAAAAAACTCGCCAAAGACCGCAAACCTCTGGCAACAATTGAACCGCCAGGGGTATGAAAGGATCTGTAATTAACTATGAGTTATTGCCGTGATTCTCTGTTTGACCGACTTAAAAAGATTATATATAATACTTTCGTAAATACAGGGCATACTCCAGAGAGATATTACTTCTTCTTGTCATTTTGAACTCGTTTCAGAATCTCTCGCAGAGACTAATAAGACCCTGAAATAAATTCAGGGTGACATTCTAAAATAAATGAACGGAAAAATAAAAAAAATCCTTATCCTTTCCCTGATCCTTGGAATTCTTTTCCAGACCGTACATTCTTACGCCTCTTTTACCATTGAAGATGAGAAGAAGCTGGGCAAAGAATTCTATGAAAAACTGGGAAAAAACAATGTCCTGCTCAAAAATAAAAAGGTAAACGACTACATAAGTAAACTGGGGAATAAGATACTTGAGCAGAGCAGAAAATCTCCCTTCGACTTTCACTTCTCTGTAATCAAAAGTCCCGCTATTAACGCCTTTGCCACACCCGGAGGTTACGTGTACGTGAACAGAGGCCTCATCAATCTTGTCGAAAACGAAAGTCAGCTTGCCGGTGTGCTGGCGCATGAAATAGCACATGTAAATGCCAGACATATTGCGGATATAATCGAGAAATCAAAAAAAGTTAGTATAGCTGCACTGGCGGCAACCCTGGCAGGAGCTTTTCTCGGCGGAGGCGGTCAGGGCACTGCCGCGGCAGCGGCTTTTTCAATGGCAACCGCCACCACGTTAAACCTCAAATACAGCCGGGAACATGAAGAAGAGGCCGACAGGCTTGGAATGTCATATTTGGCCAGTGCGGGATATGACGGCATGGGGATGCCGGACTTTCTTAATATTATGAGAAGATATCAGTTCTACTCCAATTCGGTCCCGTCTTATTTTCTCACCCATCCGGGCACCGGTGAGAGAATCAGATACCTCGATGGATTACTCCAGTTTAAATACACACAACACGGGTCAGAAAACATTATTGGAGGACTGGGACGCATACAGACTATACTGATGTTCGGAGAAAGAAATCTTGATATGACACTAAAACACTTTCAGGACCTATTGAAAAAAAATCCGGATAACATAGATGCGCTCTACGGTCTCGCCGTCACCCAGGGAAAGCTGGGACTGACCGGTGAATCCTTCACGAACTTCAACAAGGCGCTCAATCTTTCTCCCGACGATGAGGATGTGCTGAGAGATCTTGGCATAAGCTATTTTAAAATCGGTAAAACTTACGATGCTATCGCTGTCCTAACGAAGGCTCACACCCTTGATGAAAACGACGCCGGTGTACTTTTGTACCTTGGAAGATCGTATGAGGCGGCAGGTGATTATAAAACAGCTCTCAATCTTTACGGAAAACTTAATGAAAAAAATCCGGATGATATAAATACATATTACTATCTTGCAATGGCCTATGGCAAAGCAAACGAACAGGGCGATTCTCATTACAACTTCGGGGTTTATTTCAAGAAAGAGAAGAAGCTGAAAAGCGCCCTCTTCCATTTCAAGGCCGCACTCAAATACTTCCCAAAGTACAGCGAAAAAGGCAGAGAAATACAAAAAGAAATTGAATCCATTAAGTAATTAAATCCCTCTCCCCAATCTATATGCTCGTCAAGGGAGAGGGGACTATAAGGTTTTTATCTCGGTGTTGTGAGTAAATGAACTTGTAGAAAAATCTGGATGATATATCAAAGGAGGTTTTAAAGTGAAAAAAATGCCGGGTGCAGCAAGACAATCATGTTCGCCGGAGCCGTTACTTTGATTTTATTTTTCATGACCCTTCCTTTAGCCACTCATTCAAACGCCATGGAATTTATTTTCAAAGACCCGCAGTATTCTTTTCAATGCCTTCGCACCATTGGTTACACAGTAAGCGGTGGTGCAGATATCGGGGAGTGCCTTTCTACGGCTTACGACATCAAGGAAGGAGAAGATGAAAGCTGGTACGCCGAATGGGCAAAGACAGCAAGGCGACTCGAAAAAACAGCAGATCAATTCCTCAAAGATGGGCATACGGTAAGTGCGAGAGGAGCATATTTTCGAGCCTCCAATTATTACCGAACAGCAGAATTCTTTCTCCATACAAACCCGAAAGACCCAAGAATTTTGGAAACCTGGGGCAAAAGCCGCCTTTGTTTTATAAAAGCCGCAAGACAGTCGGACCACCCCATTAAACCTGTGGAAATTCCTTTTGAAGGAACTACGCTACCCGGATACCTTTGTCTTGTTGACAATTCCGGAATAAAGAGACCGCTATTGATCATCCATAGCGGTTTCGACGGTACGGCTGAAGAACTCTATTTTGAAGTAGCTTTTTTTGCGGTGAAGCGGGGCTACAACTGTCTCCTCTTTGAAGGACCGGGGCAGGGCCGGGTCATTCGCGAACAGAAAATTCATTTTCGTCCGAACTGGGAAACGGTGGTCACACCTGTCGTCGACTTTGCCCTCACACTGCCTGAGGTTAACCCTGAAAGAATTGCATTAATGGGTATCAGCATGGGAGGGTACCTGGCTCCCCGGGCCGTTGCCTATGAACATCGAATCAAGGCATGTATCGCAAACGGCGGCGTTTTTGATTTTCATGCCGGGACAACGAATGACTTTCCTCCGGAAATTAAAAAACAGATTGAAAAAATACTGGACAACAAATCCGCATCAGCCAAATTCAATAAAGAGATGTATGAGGTAATGAAAAAGAACACCGGTTTACGATGGTTTTTTCATAACGGTATGTGGACATTTGGAGCGAAATCCCCCAGCGATTACCTGCGGTTGACAAGGCCATACAATTTGAAAAGTTGTGTAGATATGATCACCTGTAATATGCTTGTTGCTGACTCTGAGGGGGATAAAGATTTCCACATACAGGCAAAACACCTTTATGAAGCGTTGCGCAGTCCAAAGGACTACATGCTGTTCACCGTAAAAGAAGGGGCTGAAGAGCACTGCCAGATGGGTGCAATGATGATATCAAATAATCGCATCCTCAATTGGCTTGACAAAACGTTGAAAAAACAATCAAAAGTAAAGTGAGTTTCTATGGCTGCAAAACATTCTCTCTGAAAAAAAATTAATTTGGTTAATTAGCACCGTTATTTAGAACTTTTTCCCGCAGGTAATATCTCGCTGAAATCTATCCGCTTAAACTCAAGAACAACAATATAGGAGATAAGCAGCTGTATCATGACAGCAGACGGTTTGATAAAAATATTGAACTCATAGAATATTAAAAACAGTGCGAGATAAAGTATAACTAAATGTATAAAAAGGGGCGCTAGCCTCTGCCTGATTTCAGAAAACACAAGAAAAAATATTTTCAGACCATAGCTTTTTTCACCCTTCTTTTTAATCACCCCATAAGAACGATTGAGAACAGGTATTTTCAGGATTATCTCGCCGGCCTTAGTTACGATTCCTATATCCGATATGTAATTCGTAATCATCTTAAAAGGTGACAGTTCGTGCCGCATGTAAAAAATGTAGGTGTAAAAGAGGGAAGCAAAAAATATTAGAATGTAGTAATGTTTCCCTGAAATCTCACGGATAAAATTTTTGTAGGTGAGATTGAGAAGCAAGTTGGCATGAATCCTGACCCCGGCAATATAGCCGTATAATGGAACTAATTTCATATCTCCAAGGCCGGTCGCGGTTGCCGCCATAAACACAACCTTGTCGCGAAAAAAGCGGCCCGGCACACGGCCAGCCAAGACATCGTAAAACGATATCCCTCTAATTCTATGTTTCTTATCGATATTTACATATGCCCTGCAGTAATTATCAACCGGTATTGTCGTTCCCGCTGACGTTATCTTCCCGTCTTCAATCAAAATTTCGCTATGAGGGATTCCATTTATTTTTCTGAAAACCTCAAATGCGATAGTTGAATACAGTTTGTCATTTACATTAAAGAAGACAGGAACTTTTCTTAGCATCCCATCTCTATCAGGATAGACATTTGCAAGACCAGCTCCCTCCAGTGAATTAAAAATTGCAGGAAGTATTGGTTCAAAACCTTTTTCGCTTTCAAATGTCATATTAAGGTTTTGGGGAATGTTGAAGCCAAGCGGTTTGAACATGCCTCCTGATCGATCATGATCCGATCCAAAACAGACGGAGAAAACATGCCCCTTTTTCATGACCTCGGAAAGTTTCCGGTCGACTTCCGGATCATCATGTGAATCTCCGAAAAGGATATCGTAAACCACGGCTTTTGGTTGTCCTTTAAGGATATTTGCAAGAACATCAACATGGTATCTCCGATATTTTTGAGGACTATACACGCCAAGCTTATTTAGTGTCCTGTCATCTATGCCGACTATAACAACATCACTGTAAACGGCTTTTGTATCTTCCCTGAGCCGCTCCCTGGCCAATAGAAATTGCGTAAAAAGATCATTGTCTACCTGGACAAGTATATTGAAGATGATACCCTTCAACAATATGGAGAGGAAAAGGATGAAAAAGCCCGAGAGGGCAAGAAAGAAGATTGCAATATATTTTCGGTGAGATTTCATTACTTACCCGCCATGCTGTCGCGGGTCATATTCCAGACTACCCAGGAATCTTTGGAAATATTTTTAATATCCAGATCCTGTTTTTCGTATCGTCCCTGAGCATCTACTGTAATCTGTTGAAAAGCTTTTACAATTTCTACCCACTTTTCCATTGTTACAGGACGTGGACCGGTTAGCGTGGAAGGTTTTGATAAAGGCACCTCCATAACCGCCTCGCCCGAGCGAGAACGATGGGAAGCAGACTCTTTTGTTTTACCTTCTACTTTATCAAATAATGTGCTCCACGTTGCAATCTCACCTTTGAATACAATGATCTGCGTGGATTCTTCAGAAGCATCAACCTGAAAAGTTGTTCCACGTATGGCACACACTGCCTTGTCTGTTCTAACCTGGAAACTCTCGTCTTTTGATACGATTTTCCTTGCGTTCAGCCAGATTTTGCCTGCTGAAAGGAATATGGAAGAACTTTTTACTGTCTTTTGGGGTTCAACACCTTTAAATTGTTGAAGAGATTTTTCCTCCATCCTGATTATGGAACCGTCAGGAAAAGTAATTTCACATCGTGATTCTATACCTGTTTTAATCTGATCTCCTGCATAAATTTTTATGTCAAAATCGGCATCATTCCAATTCTTTCCATCAGAAGAGACAAATACGTCCCCGATCATAAACGTTACCGTACCTGCAATGTACCGGTTCGCATCTGCAAATGATGACGAAGGGATGACAATCAAACATAAAATTAAACAGATTTTATATATTTTCTTCATGCCACAAAAAGTTTCCTTTTCTTTTAAAATGTAGAGCAAATAAATTTAACAGTCTCGTAAAAAGTCGAAATATGCACAATTTTGTCATTCCCGTGAAAACGGGAATCCAGTCTTTTCAAGCGCTTAGCCCTCTATGGATTCCCGCCTACGCGGGAATGACAGACTTTTTACGAAAGCATCAAAGTTAGTAAAGTATAAAAAAAATGCGGCTTGTGTGTCAAGCAAGACGTAATCGAAAAGTGATTTGATCTCTCATGACAGGGCTACAGGAAATTTAATATGACAATTCACAGAAACTTTCGGATTATTTGATGTTTATCCTTCCTTCCAACCGTGGATTAATCGGGCTGTTTTTCTTTATATATAAGAATAACAGATCGACTACTGAAAAGGTTGTATCCTTCATGTTATCAATATCCCGGAATATATAATAGCCGTCTCCACCATTTGCCAACCAGGAGTTTATCAGAACGTTATATTCCTTATCTTTTTCAATGGGTTTCCATGTTCCATCTTCTAAAATTTCGGCCCTTACGACTCTTTTTCCCTTTGAAAGAATTGTTTTGACATTTCTACCGTCATACACGGCACAAAAAGGCTTATTTTTCGTGTCGATATCAAACCTTATACCACTCACCTGCAAAAAACCGCCCTCCTGCGCTCTACTGCCTCCAACACATTCATCACCTGGAACCCTCAATGAAGATGCGCTTATTTCAAGGACCTGAAGCAGTTGTGCGCCATTTAATGTGGTTTTCATTACCGTATCTCCAAAGGGATAGATATCAAGTAGATCTTTAAGCGTTAAAGGACCGGCAGGATACACCCTGTCCCCCCGTATAGCACCGCCGTTAATAAGCGCCACATCGACATCTTTTCCCTTCGTTTTGAACCAATGTATCCATGAATCTGTTATTAAATTTCCAAGGATCGATTCTTTTTTTCTAACTGAGTCTTTACGTGCATCTAAGTCAGTTAAACTAATTCCGATCGGTTTTTTCAAATTTTTATTGTATTTATCTACATATACATCTAAAAATTCTTTTGTTTTTTCATCTTTCCCCACGCTTTTATCGAGCACCACCGTTTGCCATCTTGAATTATTCACCCTACCGTTAAAATTGAATCGTAAAACGCCCATTTTCTCACCACAGGCACCATCCTGGACTATTACTGTCTTCCAGCCGTTCGGACCCTCCACAGTCTCATAAACGTATTCATGGCTATGTCCACCAACAATAACGTGTATCCCTTCTACTTTTTTTGCCAATTCACGATCTAATGGCGTGCCTATGTGTGTAAGGGCAACTATCATCGTTGCTCCTTTGCTTTTCAATGTGCCGACCATCTCTTTAGCAACCTTAACAATATCTTTATCAACACTAACCTCTTCTCCTACGTTACTAACTTCCGACAGTTCCGGCGTCATTAAGCCAAACACCCCAACCTTCAAGCTGTTGATCTCTTTGATAATATATGGCTTGATCAGTTTAGACAGTGCTTCGTTTTTGATTATAAGATTAGAAGATACGATGTCGAACCTGGCATTTTTAATGGCACCCACATAAAGATCCACTCCAAAATCAAACTCATGATTGCCCGGTGTAACTACATCGTATCCGGCCATATTCATAGCCTTGATTTCCGGAACCCCTTTGAACTTATCGTAAAAAGCACCTATCAAGTCGTCTCCTGTTGATACGAAAAGCGAATAATCAACTTCAGATTCAATTTTTTTTGCCAATGATGAAATTCGTTCCAATCCGCCGACTGCAATTTTTTGATCCTTTCCATCTACCATTATTTTAGTATCATAAGGTATTACCTTACTTTGGAGGTCTGCCGTTGTTATAATTGCCACTTCTATACCACTCCTGCGACATCCCGTAATGACCGAAGCAATTAGCAACAAAATTGACAAAATTATTATTAAGGCTTTTATTGTATTTCTTGACGGTTTAATCATTATCTGAACATCCTTTAGTGTCACTCCGAATCATGTCCTATGTCATCCTGAATTATGTTTATGTCATCCTGAACTTGATTCAGGATCTCAGGATCAGTTTAAGATATCTCTATTATTTAGATTCTGAAACGAGTTCAGAATGACAAGCAACCCCCTTAGATACGGCTTGATAGAGTTCTTTCGCATGATAAGAACTCCGGACAAACGGCCCGCTTGTAACTCCAGAAAAACCCATTTCGAGAGCGGTTTCACGCAGGTTATCAAATTCATCAGGATGGATAAAACGTTCCACCGGCAGGTGTTCCTTTGTTGGCTGAAGATATTGACCCAGTGTCAGTATGCTACAGTTCGCATCAAGAAGATCCTGAAGAGCATTGCGGATTTCTTCGGAAGATTCTCCCAGGCCGAGCATGAGGCCCGATTTGGTAAAAATGGCAGAATCATACTTTTGCGCACTTTTTAAGAGTTCCAGTGAGCGGCGGTACACGGCATCAGGCCTGACCGATGGATAAAGACGCGAAACCGTCTCTATGTTATGGTTCAAAACGTTGGGCCTAACATCCAGAACCGTTCGAAGCGCATCTTCATTCCCCTGAAAATCAGGTATTAAGACCTCCACAAGCACATCAGGTACCTTTTTACGAATTTCCTTAATCGTTTCCGCAAAAAAAACGGCCCCACCGTCCGGGAGATCATCCCGGGTGACGGAAGTAGCGACCACGTAGTCCAGCTCCATGCTTTGTACGGCCTCGGCAACCCTTTTCGGTTCACCGGGATCAGGCGGTTCTGATGGTCCATGGGCCACCGCGCAGAAACGGCAGTTGCGTGTGCAGCGGGAACCCATAATCAGAAAAGTCGCAGTATGCCGGGAAAAGCATTCCCAGAGATTGGGGCACCTGGCTTCCTGGCAGACGGTGTGAAGCCTGCCTTCCTTGAGCATGGTCCTGACTTTTTCATAGTCTGCTCCGGTTGGAAGGCTTCGTCTGAGCCAGCGGGGTTTGGGAACCCGTACTTTTGTTTCTCTGTGCTGAACCATTATGTCTTCAAATTTATTTTACTATGCGGGGCTTTTCAAAAGATTATGCAGCTCCGACAGGTTTATATTTACAAGCTCAACCCCAAAAACCGCCTCGATATGATTCTTCACGGCCTTGTACACCTGATTCATGGGTACGCTATGTGAAAGTTCCCGTTTCATCGATGTCACCCCGACACGCTGCAGGCCGCAGGGATTTATCCATTTAAAATATTTCAACGAGAGGTTGACGTTAAATGCAAAACCGTGGAAAGAAACCCCCCGGCGAATAGCTATGCCAACGCTCCCCAGCTTATTATTGCCAACCCAGATTCCCCTGTTTATGGGATTACGCTCAGCCGTAATTCCCCAATCCCCGGCCGTACGAATCATAATCTCTTCGAGACCCGTAACATAATCAACCACACTCAGCCTTACTTCTTTCAGGTCAAGAATAGGATACACAACGAGCTGGCCGGGACCATGAAAGGTAATGTCGCCGCCACGCTCCACCTGTATTACCGGAATTTTCGATTCTTCAAGAAATGCCCCCGATACAATCAGGTTCTCCTCCCCTCCCCTGCGGCCAAGGGTAAAAACAGGGGGGTGCTCCAGCAACAAGACAATTTCAGAATCAAGGACCCTCTCTTTTCTCGCAGCTACAAGACTATGCTGCAGAGCCAGAGCTTCCCTGTACTGAATGGCAGGCAGTTCTGCGCAAAGCCACGTTTTTAGTTGCGGATTTTGAGTTTCGGGTTTCAAGGTTCTAAAAGCACCCCCTGACTAAAAGTGATAATTTCGTAAAAGATAAAGCGCCCTACCCTAACTCTTCCTCACAAAGAAATTGTGTTATAATTTTTTGTCATTTCGAGCAAAACGACAAATTTTTATTTATAGCATGCTGCATGATTTAATCCAGCCACTTTTCCGGTGGTGTGAGTAAAAATTCCTGCAAAGAAATTCCCTGGGCTCCCACGAGCAACTTTCTTTTTACTCGAAACGCCTTGGAAAAAGCTTCAATGCCTGAAATGCTCGTTTTCCGGAGACTGCTTTTTACTTCTATAGCGACCAGGTTATCGCCACGCTGTAAAACGAAAGCTACTTCGCGGCTGCGGCTCGACCAGTAGAAAAGATCTGCCTGTGTACCCCTAAGCCCGTTGACCAATGTGGCACCGACCGCCGACTCAACTAATCGTCCCCAATATTCAGAATTACTTTTAGCTTCATCAAGGGTAAGTTGTGACGGCGCTGCCATAAGGGCAGTATTGAGTACCTGGAGTTTCGGGCTTGAGGCCCGCCGGCGTACTACCTGTCCCGCATATTTAGGTAAACCAGTCAGCAATCCCGCACCTTGAAGTAGATTCAGGTAATGAGCAAGAGTCGTGGTATTACCGGCATCCTGAAGCTGACCGACCATTTTTTGATATGAGAGAATCTGCCCCGAATAGGCACAGCCGAGATCGAAAAGACGACGAAGCAGAGCAGGTTTATCCACGCGTTTCATAAGCAGGATATCCCTTGATACTGTGGTTTCTATAAGAGAGTCCATGACATAATGAGACCATCGCTTGTGATCATTAATCAAATCTGCTGAGCCTGGATATCCGCCATAGAAAATATATTGTTCCATGTTCCATCCAAAGGCTTCACGCATTTCGGAAAAACACCAGTGTGTAATCGGTATAACCTCAAATCTGCCTGCAAGGCTCTCTGTCAGCCCGCTCTGTACGAGAAGGGGTGACGAACCGAGCACAATCACATACAGAGAAAGACCTTCTGCGGAATCTTCATCCCACAAGCGTTTTACAGTTTCAGACCATCCGGTGATCTTCTGAACCTCATCGAGGACAAAGAGCGCCTTGCCTGTTCGAGCCTTTGTGCGTGCCGCTTCCCATTGCTGTTCGATCCACGAAGGACTCTTCAAGGTTGGTTCATCTGCAGAAGCATAGTGGACAGGCATTTTAATGTCATCAAGAAGCTGACGTGCGAGGGTAGTCTTGCCCGTTTGCCGGGGACCCAACAGCACCTGCATGAAACGCCTTGGTTCAAAGACTCTTTTAAAGATAGTATTATAAACTGGCCGTTTAAACATGTGTATTATCCTACAGTTAACAATTTACTCAGTGTAGTGAGTAAATTTACTCAATATATAGAGTATTTGTCAAGGTTTTATTCAGGAATTTTTATGCCGAGATTAAATAGCCAAATTAGCTGGCATAAGAGTGGAAAGCAGTTTGCGATCAACTATATTATCGATAAGCCTGATCGATTGTTTAAGCGCTTCATATTTTTCAATCTGTGATTGTAATCTCTCTTCATTCAGCGCGTAACCCGTGACAAGATAATCTTTCAGTATTTTATTGGCCCAGATGCGGAATTGGGTGCCTCTTTTCGATTTTACTCGATATCCGACAGAGATAATGGCATCAAGACTATAATAATTCAGTAATTTCCGGTTAAGAATTTGCATATGAGTGCCAAGCATTCTGTTCTTTGAAATTTTGCAAGCTATCTGTATCGACAGAGGAACTTCGAAGCTCGTTTTGAATTTGAATACGTAACTGCCGTA
>Ga0265592_1000067_pt1 | contig 69673 bp, 64 predicted proteins | sample saktaG_7_FD_190141 | JGI IMG/M metagenome (GOLD analysis project Ga0265592, IMG submission 190141) | Saline water microbial communities from Sakinaw Lake, British Columbia, Canada - sak_2010_1_5_120m | ecosystem: Environmental > Aquatic > Non-marine Saline and Alkaline > Saline ... | reverse complement strand
CCAAAGGCGAGGCTCCGCTAAAGCGGGGCCGTGGGCGGGATCCCGCCCGCACAGATTATAATAAAGTGGCGGGACAATTTTCAATTAATGAATTCAAAAAAAAGTTAGGAATTAAGGAAGATGAAAAAATTGTTATTACGGTTTCAAGATTGGTAAAGAAAAATGGGGTGGAGGATTTGATCAGAGCAATACCCCAATTACCAATTAAATTACTAATTTGCGGAACAGGGGTGGAAAAAGAGAAATTAAAAAAAATAGTTGGACAATTAAAGATAGAAAATAAAGTGATATTTCTGGGTTTTATCCCGTATGATGAATTGCCGAAATATCTGGCTATAAGCGATGTTTTCTGCCGGCCGTCTTTATCAGAAGGGTTGGGAAACGTTTTTTTAGAAGCCATGGCGGCTGGAGTGCCTGTTGTTGCCACGCCGGTCGGGGGGATTCCTGATTTTTTGGTAGATGGTCAAACCGGTTGGTTTTGCCGGGTGAAAAATCCGGAAAGTATTGCGGAAAAAATAAAATGGATTTTAGACGAAAAAAATGTAGAGACGCCTGGCCGGGTGTTTGTGCAAAAAGTGGTAAATAATGCCAAGGTGTTGGTAAAAGAAAGATATAATTGGGATAAAATCGCTAAAAAGATGGATAATATATTTAATAAATTAATCTAAAGTTTATGAGTAAAAGAACAAAAATTATTTTAGTGGTTTTAGTGATTATTTTGGCAGCTGCTTCAAGATTAGTAAAACATCCTTATAATTTTACTCCCATCATTGCCATGTCAATCTTTGCCGGCTGTTATTTAAAAACGCGTTGGGGGATAATCTTACCGCTATTAGCGATGCTAGCCAGCGATTATTTTATCGGTTTTTACGATTTCCCGGTTATGGTTTCGGTCTATCTGGCTATTACTTTGGCTTTTTTCATCGGCTGGATTTTGCGGAAATATAAGAAATGGTACAATGTGGCGCTGGCTTCTTTGGTTTCTTCCCTGGCCTTCTTCTTTATAACCAACTTTGCAGTTTGGGCTTTCTTTAATTGGTATCCGCACTCTTGGGTTGGGTTGGTTAATTGTTTTACTTTAGCCATCCCGTTTTTTCGCAATAGTTTAGCCGGCGATTTGTTTTATACCGCTTCGCTCTTTGGCCTGTTTGAATTAGCCTTGGCATGGAGCAGGGGAAAAGTTAGAGCAGTTGAGACAGACAATAAAGTCAATTAATTTTTTAAAAGATTCTATGAGCAATATTTATAAAAATTGCAAGGATTTTTTTCGTTCCTTGGCTCCGGGCGTTTATGATAAAATTGAAAAATACAAATTAATTATAAAATACATTATTTCCGGCGGCACAGCGGCTTTGGTTGACCTGTCTTTATTGTATGTCTTCACCGATCTTTTCGGAATTTGGTATATAACTTCCGCCAGCTTGGCTTTTTTAGTGGCTTATTTCGTAAGCTTTTCTTTGCAGAAATTCTGGACTTTCCGCGATAACGGCCGGGAGAAAATTTACCGGCAGATGTTTTTATATTTTATTGTCGGGGTGGTGAATTTATTGCTTAATGCCGGCGGCATGTATTTATTAGTTGATAAATTCGGCGTAATGTACATACTGGCTCAGATAATTATGGGCGCCCTGCTTGGTTTTAGCAGTTTTTTAATTTATAGGTTCATAATTTTTGAAAAAAAGAAAATTGAAGCCAAGAGGGAAAAGGAAGGGGGTTTAAAAATTTTAATTGCTACCGGCATATTCCCGCCGGATATCGGGGGACCAGCGACTTACGTGAGGACATTGTATGAAGAGTTGCCGAAGTTAGGGCTGGAGATAAAAGTAGTGACATACAGTGACCAAATTACAAATTACAAATTACAAATTACAAATAAAACTCAAAATCCAAAATCCAAAATTTTTAACATTAGCCGGAAGCAGAATATTTTATTTAGATACTGGAAGTATTTTTGGCGAGTCTGGAGATTAGCTAAGTGGGCGGATATTGTTTATGTCCAGGGTCCCGTAAGCGAAGGTTTGCCAAGCTGGCTTGCCTGCAGATTGCGAGGCAGGAAATATGTTTTAAAAGTTGTTGGTGATTATGCCTGGGAGCAGGGGCAACAGAGATTCGGGGTCAACGATTTATTAAATGATTTTCAGATTAAGAAGTATGGCTGGCGGGTTGAATTGATGCGGAAAATACAAAAATTAGTCGCTCGTGGCGCTTGTAAAACTATTACTCCGAGCCAATATTTAAAAAGAATTATTACTAAATGGGGAGTTAAGGAAAATAAAATTAAAGTTATATATAATTCAGCCAAAGAAATAAATTTAAGTATTGGTAAAGAAGCAGCCAGGAGAAATTTGGATTTGGGAGGTAATATTATCCTGTCAGTCGGCAGATTAGTCCCTTGGAAAGGATTTTTTTTGTTAATTGATTTAATGCCAGAACTGCTGCGAGAAAATCCTGATTTTAAGTTAATAATTGCGGGGGCAGGGCCGGAGAAAGAGAAACTGGAAGAAAGAATAAAAAATTTAAAAATAGAGGGAAAGGTAATACTGACAGGCGGTTTGGGCCAGCAGGAGTTATGGGAATATATGTTGGCCGCGGATATATTTTTGCTTAATACCGGCTATGAAGGATTGCCTCATGTGGTTATAGAGGCTATGCAGCTGGGCTTGCCGGTTATCACTACTGATATTGGCGGCAATCCAGAGGTAGTAGAAAATAATAAGACAGGTTTGCTGATAGATTATAATAATAAAGATCAAATTAAAGAGGCTATTATAAAATTAAGTCGAAATAAAAATTTAGTTTCTGATTTAACGGCTAATGCTAAAAAACAAATAACAGAGAAGTTCAACAGAGAGAGAATGATAATTGATATTTGCAAGCAGTTAAAGGGAGTTAATTATAATAAAGTATCATGATTATTTTAATTAATATTAATTATAGCCAGGACCATTCAGAAAAGATATTGCCTTTAGGTATATTATCTACTGGTAGCGCTTTAAATAAAAATAATTTTGAAGTGAAGCTGATTAATATTACCGAGAAGGAAATTGATAAAACTGCTCAGAAAGTTGTTGAAAGGAATCCTGAATATGTTGGCATATCAGTAATGACTGGAATGCAGACCATGCATAGCGCCGAGATTTCTAAAAAAATAAAAAAGATTAATAGCGACCTGCCGATTTTATGGGGTGGGATTCATCCTTCACTTCTTCCCGAACAATGTTTATCTGAAGATTATGTTGACTATGTAATAATTGGAGAAAGCGAAGAAACTATTTTAAAATTTAGCCGAGCGAAAAGAGAGGGTGGTGGCTTTAGCGATATTTTAGGATTAGGTTATAAAGTCAATGGAAAACCGATTATAAATCCTCTTCGCCCGCTTATAGCCAATCTTGATAATTGGCGGCTTGATTTTAGCCTGCTTAATTTGAATGATTATGTTTATAAGCTGGGAAAATATAGAAGAGTAATCGCTTATAAAACGAGCCGGGGCTGCCCATTCAGCTGCGCTTTTTGCTATAACAATAAATTTAATCAAAGCCGTTGGCGCACCTGGTCGATTCAGGCAGTAAAAGAAGATATGGAATTTTTAAAGAAAAATTGCGAGATAGACGCGGTTAAATTTTATGATGATAATTTTTTCGTAAATAAAGAGAGGGCCTTAGAAATTTTAAAAGCTATAAATCTGCCTAGCCATTTAGAAATAAGGATTGATTTTATTGACGATAAAGTTGCTACGGCTTTAAGAAGTCTTAAAGTTTTTGATCTTTTGATCGGTTTAGAATCCGGTTCCGACCGCTTGCTTAAGCTGATTGATAAAAAATTTACTGTGGAGCGCATGATAGATGGGGTTAAGGCCATTGCCAGGCACGGTTTGCATGCCACTTATTCTTTTATTGTCGGTTTGCCGACGGAAACGGAGGAGGAGTTCTGGCAAACTATAAATTTGATGTATAAAATTTATAAAATTCACCCTCAAGCTGGATTTACTCTTGGCGCTTACCTTCCTTATCCCGGTTCTAAGATGTATGATTTCAGCGTTAAGCGGGGTTTTAAACCGCCGGTTCGGACCGAGGATTGGGGAAAAATTGACCGGTTCCGCAAAAATTTTGATTCTCCCTGGGTTGATGCAAAAAAAGTTTGGGTAATAAGGGAATGTTTTAAAATAATGAGTTGGGATTTTAAGATTTTCAAAAAATGGTTTGAATTCAGGATCAAACATAATTTGTATATGCTGCCGGTTGATATTTACTTAGTTGAATATCTAGCCGGCATGGCCATTGAGGAAAAGGGATTTTTAGGTAAAAGTTTACGCAAAATTTATAATTTATTAAGACCAAATTAGAAAAATTGCTTAATTTATTTTCAATATATGATTGGCGAGAGAGAGATTAATATAACGGGAAAAATATTATCAGGAATAGTTTATCCGGAGTTTTTTCCGATAGATAGAGAAGAGACTGTGTTGAACGTTGGTTGCGGTAACGGGGTCCAGGCGGTTATTTATAAGAGAAATTTTAAAAAGATGGTTGGAGTTGATATAAACCAAGAAAGATTAAATATATCCAGTTTAGTTATGGGGAAATATAATATTAAAAATTTTGAGGCAATTTGCGCTAACGTAGAAAAAATCCCGTTAACCGAGAAGTTTAACAAGGTAATTGCTATTGATATCGTCGAACATCTTGTTAATCCGGAAAATCTGATTAGTGAAATTTATAGATTACTTAGAAATGATGGGAAATTATTAATAACTTTTCCCGCCCTGCATGATAAATGGGAAAATTTATTCCGTTTTGTCGGGCGTAAAATTTTAAGAAGAAAAGGCAAAACCATACGTAAGCCGGGCTGGGACCCCGACGCTCATCAATATGAGTATAATTTAAAGAAATGGTTAAGCATTATGGAAGAAGGAAATTTTTCTTTAGTTGATTCCAGGGCAAGCACTTTGTTCCCGCCCTTGCATTATTTGGGCCTTCCTAAATTTTGGTTCTCTAATAAGTTAATACATGGCCTTGACAGCCGATTATGCCGTTTGCCGATTATCAAAAATTATGGGCAAGCTCTGGTCTGTATTTTTAGAAAAGCTGATATAAATTAAATATTCAAAATGAATTTACTAATAATAAATTTAGACAAAGGAATTTTTTCAAAAAATTCAAGCAGTTTAAATCGTTTGAAAGAATATAGCCAATTGGTGGACAAATTATTTGTTATTGTCTGGACTAAGGAAAGATATAAAATAATAAATTTTGCAGATAAACTTTTTGTTTATCCGACTAATTCTAAGAACAAACTGCAGTATTATTTTGATACTTTTAAAATATTTAAAAAGATAAAGGCGGACCATAAAATCGATTTGCTGTTTACTCAGGATCCGTTTGAAACTGGTTTGGCTGGCTGGTTTTTAAAAAAAATTTATAAATTGCCCTTACAACTACATGTCCATACGGATTTTTTTAGCCGATTTTTCCGACAGGAGTCTTTATTAAATAGAATTCGTTTCTGGCTGGCGAATCTTTTGATTCCTAAAGCCGATGCTATCAGGGTAGTCAGCCAAAGACTGAAAGAACAGCTGGTTGATGATTTCGGGGTGGTCCAAGAAAAAATTACAGTGGTGCCGATATATACCGAAGTTAAAAGTTATAAAGTTCATAAAGTTAAAGGTCAGAATGATAAATTTATTTTTTTAACAGTTGGGCGCTTGGTAGGGGTAAAAAATATTGAGATGCAGATCAGGGCGATAAAAGAAGTGGTGGAAGAATATAAAAATGTAGAATTGTGGATAGTGGGGGAAGGGAAGGAGGATAAGAAGTTAGAGGTAGAGACGCATGGCAATGCGTCTGTACGATTTTTGGGGTGGCAGAATAATTTAGAGAAATTTTACGGTCAGGCTGACGCTTTTTTGCTAACTTCAAATTATGAGGGCTGGGGGATGGCGGTAATAGAAGCGGCGAGTTTTGGCTTACCGATTATTATGACAGATGTTGGTTGCGCCGGCGAGGTTATAAAAGGATTTGAACACGCCACTATCCCGCTTAGCGGGAGCGTCCATTCGAATGAGAATAAGGAAGCAAGCGGGATTGTTATTCCGGTAGGCGGGCAAAAAGAACTGGAAGCGGCTATGCGTAAGATAGTAGAGGATAAGGATTTAAGGGAAAATTTGGGCAGTAATGCTAAAAAAGCAATAGAGAAATTGCCGAGTAAAGAAGAGACTTTGAAGCTGTATAAGGAGTCATGGGAGAAAGCTGTTTCAATTAACAATTAACACTCCTTCCTTATAGGTTTTGGGGGGAAAAATAGTTCTCGGATATTTAATATCTAATATCTAACACCTAACACCTAATTTATGAAATTAATAATAAATAAAAATCAACTTGATATGGCGCCGGAGCAATGGCTGCGGAAAGCCGGTTATGCTTATATAAGAGATAGGAAGAGCGGCCAAGATAGTTTTGTCCGGCGTCTGGGGTCTGGATTTTATCCGCGTTTTCATATGTATTTTAATGAGAGCGGGGGACAGATTATTTTTAACCTGCACTTGGACCAAAAGCAAGCGAGTTACTTAGGCGCCCATAAGCATAATGCCGAATATGAGGGGGAGCTGGTAGAAGCGGAAATCGCCAGGTTAAAAAATTTATTAGGCGACCGCCAAGATATTCGCGCCGATGTCCCCTTAGGTAGCGATCCGTTGGACAGAATGAGCCCTGGAGAGTATGATAAGGAGGCCGAACCCGAATTGAAAAAGAGTTGGTGGCGGAAATTTTTTTAACTTTATGGAAAGAAATTTATATAAAAAAACGAAAAATTTTGTTATCGATTCTTTTACAAAGGTTAGCAATGAAAGAGGAATTAAACATTTTTTGCGTACGGTGTATTGGATCAAAAAATTAAAACCAGATGCTGACGAAGCCATGCTAATCGCGGCCGTAGCGCATGATATTGAGCGGGCTTATCGTGATCGTGAAAAGATAAAAGCGGTATTTAAAGCCAGGGGCTTGGCTGATTTTAATTTCTTAGAATATCATCAGAAAAAAGGGGTCCAGATTACGGAAGATTTTTTAAGAGAACAAAAAGCGGATGAAGAGTTAATAGAGAGGGTTAAAACATTGATACGAGAGCATGAGTCTGGCGGGAATGAGGACCAAAATATTTTAAGGGACGCTGACTCTGTTAGTTTTTTTGAAAATAATGCTATACACCTTATTGATGATAGGGCTGAAGAATACGGTAAAGCGCATGTCAGGGAAAAGCTTGAGTGGATGTTTAATCGTATCACGAGCAGAAAGGCGAAAGAAATTTCTAAACCTTTATATGAGAAGGCAATGTTTCGTTTTAATAAATAAAATTTTTCGTTAATTTTTTATTTTTTATTTTTCATTTTTTAAGATGAATCAAGCTGAAGAAATAAAATCAAGGCTGGATATCGTGGAGATAATCCGCGAATACATACCATTAAAGCCAGCGGGAATAAATTTTCGGGCGCTTTGCCCTTTTCACCGGGAAAAAACTCCGTCTTTTATAGTTTCTCCGGAAAAACAGATTTGGCATTGTTTCGGTTGCGGCCGGGGCGGGGATGTTTTTTCTTTTCTGATGGAAATTGAAGGCCTGGGCTTTGCTGAAGTTTTGCGCAATTTAGCCTCCCGGGCCGGCGTAACTTTAAAAAGGCAGGATCCGAAGTTGGCTTCGCAGCGCAACCGGCTCCTTGATATTATGGAGGCGGCAGTTAATTATTACCATAAATCTTTAGACAGGGAAGCAGCCAAGGGTGTAAGGCGGTATTTAACCGGCCGTGGGCTCAAGGAAGAAACTATCGGGGCCTGGCAGATTGGTTATAGCCCGGATTCTTGGGATGATTTGATTAATTTATTAAAAAAGAAAGGCTATAGTGAAAATGAGATATTTTTAGCCGGCTTGAGCACGAAAAAAGACAATAGACCCGGATTTTATAACCGCTTCCGGGATCGGATTATGTTTCCTATTCACGATACAAACGGAGCGGCGGTGGGTCTGGCAGCTAGGGTCCGGCCGGAAAAAGAAAAAGAAGAAAAAATGGGTAAGTATATTAATAGCCCGGCCACCATGATTTATGATAAAAGTCGTATTCTGTTTGGTTTGGATAAAGTTAAGATGACTATAAAAAATGAGGATTTAGCTATAATCGTTGAAGGCCAGATGGATGCAATTACTGCCTGGCAAAACGGTTTTAAGAATATTATCGCTTCTTCAGGTACGGCCTTAACCGAAGGGCAGATCGGGTTATTAAAACGCTACACTAATAATATTGCCTTGGGTTTTGACATGGACAAGGCCGGGCAAATGGCGGCTGACCGCGGCGTAAGGGAAGCGATGGCGGCGGAGATGAACATAAAAATAATTATTATTCCATCTGGCAAGGATCCGGATGAATGCATAAGAAACAACCCAGAAGAATGGGCCAGGGCCGTAAAGGAAGCCAAACCGATAATGCAATATTATTTTGATAAGATATTTTCCGGTCTGAATCTGGAAGAGGTGGAGGATAAACGCCGGGCAGTTAAGGAAATGTTGCCGATTTTGGCTAAATTAGGCAATAGAATTGAACAGGATTTTTGGCTTAAGAAACTGGCGGAAAAGATTGAGGTGGAGGAGAATATATTGCGGGAAACTTTTATGAATCTGGCGAAAAAAGAGTTTCGGCGGCCAACCGCTCCCAAGCCGGAAAATGAGCCCGAAGACGAAAAATCGCGGCCAGGCCGGGAGGAGATGCTTTCCGAGCTGATGTTGGCTTTAGCTATAAGGTTTTCCGGTTTGCTGGCATATATCATAGACCATATCCAGCCGGACCAAATCGCCGGTTCAGCCAATAAATTGTTTTATAGGGACTTAATAATTTATTATAATAATGTTATCGGCAGCGAGAGTGAAACAACGGAAGCGGAAATCAGTTTAAAGGTTGGCTACGATGATTTAAAAAAATGGCTTGAAGAAAATTTTTCCTCGTCTGTGGCCTCGGAAAATGAAGGCAATAGCCAGCTTAAATTATTGGACCGGCTGGTTCTTTTGGGCGATAAGGATTTTTATGACATAGGCGAGGAAAAAGCGAGAGGAGAAATAATAAAGATAATTATGGCTTTAAAAAGATATTACTTAATCCGCCGTATGAAAGAGATAGAAAAGACTATTGCCCGTTGCGAGGAAGAGGGGGAGGGGGAGAAGGCAGGGGAAATGATGGAAGAATTAAAAATATTGTCTGATGAGATGAGAGAGGTTGGGGAGTAATTACGAATTTTCAAATTTTCGAATTTACTAATTTACAAATTATAAATTAAAATATGGCAAATAAAAGGAGAAAAATGAAAAATAAAAAGAAAGCAGTGAGGAAGAAGAAAATAAGAAAGACGGGTAAAATCCGAAAATTAAAAAAGCCAGCCGGCAAAAAAGGCCGGATTATTCCTAAAAAAAGAAAAGCGGGATTGGTGAGAAAAAGAGGCGCAATAAAACGCCGGGGTAAAATTCCTAAAGGCCGAAAGGCCGAGCCGGCAATAACAGAAAGACCGACGGAAGAAGGCATGGAAAATTTAATCAGAAAAGGAAAGATGCGCAGTTTTGTCACGGAAACGGAATTGCTGTACCTCTTCCCGGAAGTGGAAGAATATATTTTTGATTACGAAGTTTTTTTGAGCCGGTTGCAGGAAAGCGGCGTGCAGATATTTGAAGATACGGGAAAAATTTTAGATTTTGAGGATAGAGAGGGGGAAAAAACAGGAGAGAAAAAATCGGCTTCAGGGAAAAAGGCTTTGGCCGACAGCGCTAAGAAAGCTGATTTGTTAAAATTAAATTCCGATTCTATCCAGATGTATTTAAAAGAAATCGGCCGGGTGCCATTACTCTCCGGCGAAGAAGAAGTTGAGCTGGCCAAGAGAAAGGAAAAGGGGGATAAAGAGGCGGAGAAAAAAATAATAGAAGCCAACCTTCGTTTGGTGGTGTCCATAGCGAAAAAATTCGTCGGGGCCAAGGGTTTAAGCCTCTTAGATTTAATTCAGGAAGGTAATATCGGCCTATTCCGGGCGGTAGAGAAATTTGAATACCGCAAAGGGTATAAATTTTCCACTTACGCCACCTGGTGGATTAGGCAGGCGATCACCCGCGCTTTGGCTGACCAGTCGCGCACTATCCGTATTCCGGTCCATATGGTGGAAACCATCAATAAATTTACGCAGGTGGAGCGGCGCTTAATTCAGGATCTTGGCCGCGAGCCCTTGCCGGAGGAAATCGCTTCCGAGATGGGAGAAGATATTGATAAAGTAAGGCATATTATAAAAATATCCCAAGATACGATTTCTTTAGAAACGACAGTGGGCGAAGATGAGGAAGATTCTACTTTGGAAGACTTTATTGAGGACGTAAAAAATGTTGCGCCGGATCGAGCTGCCGCCCTCCAACTTCTTAAGGATTACGTCAAAGAAGTTATAGCGACTTTATCTCCGCGCGAGCAGAAAATTTTGGAAATGCGCTTCGGCTTAATTGACGGCGTGGCCCACACTTTAGAAGAAGTTGGGCAAGAGTTTGAAGTTACCCGCGAGCGCATCCGCCAGATTGAAGCTAAGGCTTTAGAGCGCATAAGAAAGCATGACGGCCTGCAGAAACTTAGGGACTTCTAAGATTAATTTTCTAATTTACGAATTTACTAATTTACAAATTTTTTTAAAGGAGGGTATGCAATATGATTTAGAAGACAGAACCAAGGCTTTTAGTAAGAGTGTTATGGAGGCGATGAAAGAATTTTTTAGAAACGATATCAATAGGCCATTGATAAGCCAGTTGGTTAGATCGGCAACGAGTGTGGGTGCTAATTATCGCGAAGCAAACGGGGCCATATCCAGAAAAGATTTTAAAAATATAATATACATTTGCCGGAAAGAAATAAAAGAAACGGAATATTGGATAGAATTATTAGCAGATTCAAACCCCGGAAAGAAAGATAAATTAAGAGGGTTATGGAAGGAGGCAAACGAGTTAAAATTGATTTTTAATAAAATTTGCTGGAGTTTAAATAAAAAGCCTTGATATTTTAGAAATAATGTTGTAAAATCAGATAAACAATTTTTAAGGACCATTTGAAAATTAGTAAATTGGTAAATTAGTAAATTTATTAACTTTCCCGGGTAGCGCAGCGGTAGCGCAGTTGGCTGTGAACACAAAAACGCAGCTTTCCCGAGTAATCGGGATCGAAAACGAGGTGAATTGCCTGGAAGCCTAAATTCCGCCGTATGTGGAATATGGTAATCAGCAGCCAATCCTTCAAAAGCTTTAACGTAGTTTTAGCGAAGGCAGGTTCAGAGACTATCCCCTTTGGGAGTACTTCCCGCAGAATGCGGGACGGAAGCGCCTCGCCCCCCGCTATAATGCAGCAGGGAGATGATATAGTCCACCCCTTTAGGAAACTAGAGGATAAGTGTAACCAATTGGTCGTCGGTTCGAATCCGACCCCGGGAGCCACGAAGGATGAGCCTTTATTAAAAGGGCTAAATTCCACTCAAATTCAGCTAAAAATCCAAACTTTTTGCCTTGCAAAATAAAGTTCGAGCCGATATTTTTTAGAAATGCTTTCAGTTCAAGAGAATCGCCGCTACCGGCGATTTTTTTGGCTTTAATTAGAAGAAAAATAAAATCTCTCATTGGTTCGAGCCAATTATTGCCCTTGTCCTTAATTTCGGTTATTTTTTCATTAAGAGCAACTTTTTTATTCACTAGCTCCTCTTTCTTTTTTAGATAATCGGATTTTTCTATCACATTATCTAAATGAAAGTCCAGGAGTTTATCCAGTTTGCTCTCAATAGCCGAAATTTCGTTTTTAAGAGAAGTTATAAAGGCATCTGATGATTGGGCGGTATCTTGTTTTTCTTTGTCTAATTTTTTAATCATCCAGTCTGCCCAATCATCGCGAAGAGAAACTTTTTGCAGTATATTTTTTAGCTGTTCGGTTAAGACTTCCTCGCGCAGATATTTTTCCTCGCAAGCGGTTTTCTTTTTTGTACAGCGATAGTAAATATACCCCTTTTGCTTTTCAGCGGTAATACAACAGCCGCAAGTCCCGCATTTCATAAAGCCGTTGGTAAAAATATAGTTATGTTTTTTCTCTTTATGCGGACGGCCTCGGTTTTGCATTACCTGCTGTGCTTGATCAAAAAGTTTCTTAGTAATAATTGGCTCGTGATTTCCTTCGTGAATTTCCCCTTTGTATTTAAACACGCCGTAGTAAAAAGGATTTTTTAGGATAAAATGAATTACGCCGGGTCTTAGCTTTTTTCCGGTTTGGCTAATTAACCCTAATTCATTAAATTTATCCGTTAGAGATTTTAAAGTATATTCTCCTTTAGAATATAATTCAAAAATCCTTTTTACGAGTTTATGCTTAATTTTATCTTTAATAATCGTATGATTCTTGTATTCGTTTAGATAACCAAGCGGAGCCCAGCCCGGATATTCACCCCGCCTTAGCTTTTGCCTTAATCCTCGTTTTACGTTTTCCGAGAGGTTATCTATAAAATACTTGCTTTGCCCAAAAGCGATATTAAGCATAAATTTTCCCTGCGGCGTGTCTTCAAACCAAAAGGTGGGAAATTTGAGAGATTTTATTTTTCCGGTATCCACAAGATAGATTATCTGCCCGCCGTCAATCGGATTGCGGGCTAATCTATCAGGATGCCAGGAAATAATACCGTCAGCTTCACCGTTCTTTAAACGTTGAAGCATTTCGCCGAATCGCATTCGGCCCGGTTCTTTGGCAGTTTTTGCCTCCTCGAAGGAGGCAGTGATTTCAAGTTTTTCTTTGGCGGCAAATTCTTTGAGTTCGGCCAGCTGGGCCTCAATAGAGAGAACTTGCCGGTCTTCCTCGTCCGTTGATTTGCGGACATAGAGAAAATATTTAAACATAGAATTAATTACGTAATTAAATAAGTATTTTAATAAGTATTTAAAAAAAAGAGAAAAGTTTGCTTTTGGTATGGAAAGGTAAAAAGTTTGCATTTTTACCTCATTTTGAGTGGAATTTAGCCTTTTTAATTAAGGCTCATCCTTTTCGGCTCGGATTATATGAAAAAATCCGAGCAAAAAGAAAAAAGACGAGCCAAAGCCCGTCTTTTTTCTTTTTCTATATTTATGATATAATATAAGAAGATGATTAAGTAAAAAAATTAAGTATGAATATAAAAAAAGAACCATTTTTAATAATTATTATATCGCTTTTGTTTTCTTTTGGAAACTTAACCGCGGCTGAAGCAAAAACAACCTTAATGGATTCTTTAATAAGGGGCAGCTCTTCCGTGGTCTATTATTATGCCGCGGACGGTTTTAGGTATGTATTTCCAAACGTAAAGACATACAAAAGCTGGTTTGCTGATTTTTCAGGGGTAATTACCGTGGCTGACGAAGATTTGGCAAAAATCCCGTTAAAGGGCAATATTACATACAGGCCGGGCGTGAGAATGGTAAAAATCCAATCCGACCCCAAGGTTTATGCCGTAGGCAAAGGCGGGAAATTAAAATGGGTAAAAACCGAAGCGCTGGCGGAAAAACTATACGGAGCAGATTGGAATAAAAAGATAGATGATGTGCCGGATGCATTTTTCGTAAACTACGAAGAAGGCGAACCAATTGAAGAGGAGGGAGAATATGACGCTAAAGAAGAAAGGTCAGCCACGCTAACTATAAACGGGAATATAGGAATTGACGAAAGCGAAAAAGTATTGCGCTCCAACACGGGAGTTGGCAGCGGCGAAGAACTAGAACTTGAACCTGAACCGGGTATTACTCTGTCTGATGAGGTTACTAATTTTACGGTTACTATTGGAAATACCCAGGCTGTTTTGTCTTGGACAAATCCCACTCATGATAATTTTACTGGAACTAAAATTATAAGAAGAGCCAACCACTATCCCGTTAATGTTATTGATGGCACTCAAGTTTATGTTGGCACAGGTACGGGTTACACTGATATTGGTCTACTTAATGGCGTTACTTACTATTATAAAGCCTTCACCTTTGATGAAGCATCAAATTATTCTTCAGGAGTTGAGGCTATCGCCGCTCTTGTTGAGATTGAGGAAGTAAAGGAATCTTCTGTTTTTCTCTATTTAGCCCAAAAAATCGGCCAGGATGATGCTGAGTTTTTAGCCAAGTGGATGCGTGATTTTGATTCGGTGATAACCGAGGAATTTATTGATGAATTTATAATAGAATACTCGCCCGGTTATGACTCTGACAATGACATAACCATAATTGGCGATCCTGAAGCGCCGGTTTTTCTCCGCATTGCCCAGGACAGCCTTGACCGTCTCTATAGCTACTCACCTGAGTTTTATGAATACGCTATCAAGGCGTTTGGATACATCAGGGGTATTAGCTTTGGCACAAGATGCGGCAGCGCCAGAACAGGCGGCCCCTGGATGGAAAGGAATACCTATAATTATATATATGACTATAAAGATAAACCATTTGAAAAACAACCGCCTATCTCCGGTTTTTTGTTTATTCACGAGGCAGTCCATGTCTGGAACAATGAGCTGGTGGATTCCGGCCAAATAAGAGAAATAACATCAAGAGAAAGCCAAAGTATAGCATTTTTGGCCCATGCATATTACGCTAAAGAATACATTGCCGAAAGCCAATCAATACTTGAATCTAAATTCGGCCTGACCCTTAAAGAGTTTGTCAAGAGATGGACGTTTTCATGCGACAATGAGCCTGAAGATTATTTCTGGGACTGGGATCTTTATGTAGAAGCATTGGAAAAAGGCGGCTTCCCCTCGGGAGACTTGGAAAGATTGAGAGCCTATCTTGAAGTTACCTCTACTGCGCCAGTATTTTCCAATTTTCAAATCTCAAATATTCCCGATGCAAATGTCAGCCGTTATTTAAATGTTATTCCCAGCGCGGCTAAAATAACCTGGAATACCGACAAGCTGGCAAAAATCACAAAATTTGAATATTCCCTTAATAGTGATTTGAGTTCAGCCACATTAGCTAGTGATGTTTATTTTGGCGGCTATAACTTTAATCATCTTCATATTTTTAGTGGTCTTAGCCACGGCACAACTTATTATTACCAGGTTACAGCTATAGATATTTCTAATAATGTGTCTGTTTCTTCAATTCATCAATTCACTAAGACCACTCCTGATGTAATCCGTTTTGAGGCGGAGGGTATAAGCGCTTCAGTTATTCTTCACTGGCATAACCCGGTTGACGAGAATTTCGTTGGAGTAAAAATAATAAGAAAAATAGGGGATTACCCCGCTAATGTGAACGACGGAGTCCAAGTTTATGATGGCGCTGATGACGGTTACACTGATCTTGACCTGACCAATGGAGTTACTTACTATTATAAGGCCTTTACCTATGATGCAGCGCTGAACTATTCTCCGGGAGTAGGAGTTAGTGCTACACCCGAGGAACATCTTTAAGCAACCCTCCTAACGCCTTCGGCTTCGGCGGGCATGTGTTTCATTTGTCTCATTTTAGCTTTAAAATAACCTGCTCAAGGCGTATTCCGGGGTGAATCAAAAAATATTAAAAAAATTTGGCGCTGACTGAAGATTTTTAAATTTTATTAAAAAATCCGGATATAAAAGAATTACGTAATTTATTACGTAATTCTTTTTTTGCTTTGATTTTATTCAAATTCTACCCCGGAGCAGGATTTGAACCTTTGAGGAATATTTAGTATAATAAAAATAAGTATGAAAATAAAAATATTTATCATTTTAATAGTAATAATTGTTTTGGCAGGAGGATTTTTTATTTGGAAGAATATGGGGGCGCCGGTTTCGGAAAAAGGAGGGGAAAAGAAGGCTAAAGAAGCTACGGGGCCGGTTGATATAACTCAGCTTACTTTTCTGGACAACACCATTGATCCGGATTGGAGTCTTGATGGCAGCCAGATTGTTTTTTGCGTTAGAGAAGGGGAGAGAGAAACATTATATCTGGTTAAGGCTGATGGCAGCGGGCTTAAAGAGATTGGCCCGGGTTTTGATCCATCCTGGAGCCCGAGGCAAGATAAAATAGCCTATGAAATGAACGGCCAGATTTATACTATGAATTCCCTGGGGGAAAATATCACTCAATTAACAGCCGAGCCTACCAATGGCCAGCCGTCTTGGAATCCGGATGGAACAAAAATTATCTATACTTATTATGGCGCTGAAAAACCATCAATCTGGATAATGAATTCTAACGGCAGCGGAAAAACGCGACTTACCACTTCGGCGGATGGAGAATGCAGTTTTGCCTCTTTTAGTTATGACGGGGCAAAAATCGTTTACACTAAGGGGCCGATATGGAATATCAATTTTGATAAATTACCAAAAGCCCCGAATGAAATATGGATTATGGATAGTGACGGTTTGAATAAACACCGGCTATATGCGCCAAGCGACAGTTATCAATGGATATTTCAACGGGCCTGGAATAAGAATAACGAGATTTTATTTGCCGAATCTCCGCTTAAGGAAAGAGAGATTCCGGAAGTGGGGGTTATAAACTCTGAGGGCAGTAATTTCAGGCATACCCTTAGCCCGGAAAAGAATTTCCTTGGCATTCCTGAATGTTTTTATTTAGACCCGGTTTGGGATAATACCGGTACTAAAATTGTTGCTGTTAAAAAAGTAATAGGGGAGTCACAAAATATTATTACTCTTTTTTGGGAAGAAGAATAAGGTTAAAGGCTAATTTTGAGATACCTTGGCTTAATTGGTGCGAATGGGCTAATAAGGATTTAAGGCGTCAGTGTGGGAAACTAGTTTGGAGAATTTTTAATATGAGGTATAATAAAAGGGAAAGGTCGATTTATTCATCTAACTTTAACAACTAGATAACTAAATTAATATTAGATTATTTTAAATTTATGGAAGAAACTACTCAAAAAGAAACTCAACCCCAAAATCCATCCCCAGGAGAAAAAAACACGGGTATGGCCATTATCGCTTATATCATTTTCTTTTTACCGCTTTTAACCGGAGCGAAAAAAGATCCTTTTGTGAAGTATCATGTTAAGCAGGGATTAACTCTTTTTATTACGGCAGTGGTAGTCCGGATAGCAAACTATATCTTAGTTTACATTCCCATTATTGGCTTGATGATATCTTGGCTGTTAAGTCTTTTCCTTCTTATTCTCTTGGTTATCGGAATTATGAATGCCGCTAAACGAGAAGAAAAGCCATTGCCGGTTATTGGAAAGTTTGCCGAGAAATTTAAATTTTAAAGGTCGAAAAGAAAAAATAATAAAGAATAATAAAAATATGGCAAAATTTAATGCTAAAAATTTAGGCATAATTGTCTTTTTGGGGATGCTTTTATTCGGTTTAATAGGAATTGCTAAGGCCCAGCCAGCCTTGCCAAGAGGCGGCGATGGATTTGAAACTGCAGTTGAAATAAAACCAGGGTCCTACAAAGGAAGAAGTTTAAAGAGTCATGAAATAGAATATTTTTATATTACTGATGTAAAGCCGGGACAGGAGATTAAGGTAAAAGGCACCTTTACTCCCGAAACTAAGCTTAGCGCAATCGCTATAGTAGATTTATATGATGAGGATAGAACAGATTTGAGAGTTGGTTGTTATGAATCGGGGGAAGGCACAATGGCTATTCCTTGCGAGGCTTCCTGGATGACTAATTCAGATAAAGAGACATATAAGTATTATATTAGAACAGGAAGCGATACCTGGAATATAACTTCTTATTTATTAGATGTATCCCTAATAGACCGTTATGACGCTGGCAGCCAGACAGATGCCGGAGATACAGTTGAAAAAGCAATAGAGATTGCTTCAGGAGAATATAAGTCTTATCTTTCCGGGAAAGCAGGCGCGGATACCAAGGACTTCTATAAAGTAGCTGCTAAAAAAGGAGAAACATTAACTGTTAAGGTAACTCCGCCAAGCGAAGCAACAATGAGAATAGCTGTGTATGATAAGGATAGAAAAGTATTAAAAGATGAATATGCGTCAAATCCAGGTGCAATTGTGACAAATTCTGTATCAATAGCAAAAAGTGAAGATATTTTCGTAGCTGTTATTTGTGATAGGTATTGCAGTGAGAACTTTGTTGCTTATACTTTGGATATTACCAGCCAAGCCGGGGCCAAATTACCTGGAGAAGAAACAGTTTTACCCGAAGGAACAACAGGATGGCCAACTGGAGAAGGACCAACTGGAGAAGAATTAGCCAAAACAGGGATAAGGGCCCTGATTATAACCTTATTGATTCCGATGATTATTGGTTTAATTGTTTTAGTGGCAATAATTGTAGTAATTGTCATCCTTATTCGTAAGAAGAGGTAAAAATAGTTTTTTCAATAAAAAAGAAAATTTTAACTCTCTTATAATAATTTAAACTTGTTTGTTTGCAAGAAAATTTTAGCTATAAAAACATTATTCCTCCTATGCTAAATATTTAATTTTTTGGGTATGGAATCTAGACTATCCCCGTTAACCCATCGGGCTTACTTTTGAATCCTTGCCTCGGGAGCAAAAGGCAAGTAGCTTGCTTTTATTTCCCTAACACGTTAGAATAAATTCATTATTATTCATAAAATATTTATATGGCAAAAAGAAGCACCGGGGTAGGGAAGAGAAGAAAAACGCATTCCCATAAAACCAAGAAGCGGCTGGAAATAAAGCGGCTTATGCTTGCGGCCAAGGCGGGCCGGAAAACCGCGAATAAAGTTAGGGATTAAGCTATTTTTCTATTTAAATAAAAACCCCGCCCTTCGCGAAGGGCGGGGTTTTGTTTGCTTTGCTGGTAAAGACAGGTTATAATAAGGAAAATACTTACTTTAGTTTTTATTTTTTTTTGATATGAGAGTGCCAATAAGAAAACCGGGGAAATACACTAATTTAAAGCCGGATGCGCATATTACGAGGCAAAAGTTTATTGAACTTAAAGCCAAACTGGAAAAGTTAAAGAAGATGAGCCGGCCGCGGGCTGCGGCTCTAGTAAAAGACCTTTCCACCACGGGCGATTATTCGGAAAACGCCGGCTACCAGATGGCTAAGGGGAGACTGCGCTCCCTAAATCAGCGCATTTTGGATTTAGAAGAAATACTAAAAAACGCTGTTATTATCAAGCCGGGAAGAAATTCCGGCATCGTGGAACTGGGCAATACGGTAATTGTTGAAATTAATGGAAAACAGAGAAAATATAAAATTCTCGGCTCTGCCGAAACCGATCCGGATAGGGGAGTAATCTCCCATAATTCAGCCGTGGGCCAAGGCCTGCTTGGCCAACGGATAGGTGATATCGCTAAAATCCGGATAGGCAACAAAGAAGTTATTTATAAAATTATAAAAATAGAATAATTTGTATTATGAAAAAAATTTTGATAATTTTAGGAATCATCATCTTAGCTCTGGCAATTGTCTTTAGTTTGAGGTTTATTATTGGCGGGCCGGAAGATGACTGGATTTGCGCAAACGGAGATTGGGTAAAGCACGGGGTGCCGAGCGCGCCAAAGCCAGAAGGATCTTGCGGGCGGAGAATGGAATGCACGGAATACTTGCCGGAAAATTGCCCGGGTGAGTGCGTAGTTTGCCCGCCTTGTATGGCCTGCAGTTCCATAAGCTGCCAGACAGAAGAGTTTTGCGCCGGGCTTGGCATAGGCAGGGATTGGTATGAAAATATAGAAAAGGCAATAAAAAATTTTGCTGAATGCGCAGCGGCCGGTAACGCTATAATGGAAAGCTATCCGCGGCAATGCCGGGCGGGTGGCCAGACTTTTGTTGAAGATATTGGTAATGAACTGGAAAAAATGGATTTAATAAGAATAGATTCTCCTCGGCCGAATGAATCTATAAAGAGTCCCCTAAAAATAACCGGGCAGGCGCGCGGAAATTGGTTTTTTGAAGCTGATTTCCCAATCCGTTTGCTTGATGAAGACGGGAGCGATTTGGGCCAAGCTATCGGCGAGGCCAAGGGGCAATGGATGGCAGAGGATTTCGTTCCCTTTTCCGCCGAATTGGAATTCACCGCGCCGAAAGGGAAAACCGGTTTGCTTATTTTAAAAAAAGACAATCCTTCGGGCTTGCCGGAAAATAATGACGCTTTAAGAGTGCCAATAATTTTTGGGCCGACCGCAGAAAAAATGAAAATAAAAGTTTACTTTAACAATAGTAAACTTGATCCGGAATTTTCTTGCAATAAGGTTTTTCCGGTTGAGAGAGAAATAGCAAAAACGGAAGCGGTCGCCCGGGCCGCGCTGGAAGAATTATTAAAAGGCGCGACGGAAGAGGAAAAAGCAAACGGATTTTTTTCCAACATCAACCCTGGAGTAAAAATCCAAAGCTTATCTATTGAAAACGGGGTAGCCAGGGTTGATTTTAATGAACAGATGGAATTCCAGATTGGCGGCTCCTGCCGGGTAGCGGCTATCAGCGCCCAGATTAGGGAAACTTTAAAGCAATTTTCGACAGTCGGTGAGGTTGTTATTTCAATTAACGGCCGGACCGAAGATATTTTACAGCCGTAATTATTAAATCTGAATTTTGAATTGATTAGTGTTTTTATGGTTAACCATTCCAAAAACAAAAATTCTAAAAAATATTGGTCTTCCCAAGTGACAAAGTATAGCGACGCTCTTGATTTAGAAGAAGGCGTGTTTACTTTTAAGGATCCGAAAAAAATTGCTTTGTCCTTTAAAAAATCAGCCCTGAAAAGCAAGAGGCGCAAAGCCGGGCCTTTCCAATCGGCTATGTCAATGCTTAATTTCTATATTAATCGCGCTGGCAGAAATTTATCCAAAGAACAAAAAAAGATTTTAGAGCAAGCCAAGACGGAGCTTCGCTTGCTTTTTGGCAGAAAATAGATTTTAAATTAAATCCCGATGAGTTGATTCCGCTGGGATTTTTTCTAGAAATGAAAGAAAATTTCTTATTTTGCGTATTAAATAATGTGGACCCCATTAGAGTTGGGGTTAGTTGGAATTAAATTATTATGGACCCAGCTAAAACTATTTATTAACGGGGATAAACCGCTGATAACAGCGTAAACTCTAACGGGGTGAACTATAAATATTATTATAATAAAATCGCTAACTGGTGAGCGATGATTATTAGCTGTCCTGATTTTGGCTAATCAGGGCTATTTTTTATGAATATCAGAATATTTAAACTGATTATTGGCCATAAAGTTATAGCAACGGTAGTTTTATTAATAATTGCCGTTGTTGGCTATTTTGGCTATAAAAATTTTTCAGGGGGAAAAGAAGGCGTGAAATATATAACGACGGCCGCAGAAAAAGGAATGCTTATTTCCTCAATTTCCGGCACCGGACAAGTCTCCGCTTCTAATCAGGTAGATATTAAGTCAAACGTTTCAGGCGAGGTTGTAGAATTAAATGTGCTTAGTGGTGATACTATAACGTCAAGCACAGTAATTGCCCTAATTGATGACAGTGAAACCCAAAAAGAATTGCGTGATGCAAGAATTTCTCTTGAAAATGCCCAGTTGGATTTAAACGAACTTCTGGCCCCTCCGGATGAGTTAGATATTTTAAAGGCAGAGAGCTCTCTGGATACGGCTAAACGAAGTCTGGATGAATTGATAAATCCAACCGAAGACGCTCTTTACGATGCTGAAAATGCTTTAATTACTGCCCAAGATAGTCTTACTAAACTGAAGAACGATCAGGCTAAAAGCTATAAGGCGGCAACCGACGCTAAAAAAGACGCGGAGAATGACCTGATTGAGTCTTATGAAGACTCTTTTAACACACTAACGACTGTCTTTTTTGATTTGCCGACAGTCATTACCGGACTGTATGATATTTTATACGGCTATACAATAGCGGACAGCGAGATTACTGTTGACAACAACTGGAATGTGTCAGTACTTGTAAATACTATATTTGATGATGACGATAGATATGAATTAAATCAATATATTACCGGCGTCAAAGATAATTACAAAATCGCAAAAGAGAATTATGATGATATTTTTGCGGAATATAAAACCTTGGCTCGCGATGCTGAATATAAGATTATAGAGGATTTATTAGCCCAAACAGTGATTACTGTAAGGACTATGGCGGATACGGTAAAGAGCGAAAATAACTTGTATGATTTTTGGGTAGATTACCGGACGAGAAAAAATTTAAAAGTTTTTAGCAAAGTAACCAGCTATCAATCAGATATAAAAACTTACACTTCAAAAACTAATAGCTTATTATCAAGTCTTTTATCTCAACAGCGCGCGCTAGAGGATGCTAAAGAGAGCATAATAGACGCGAAAGAGGATATAGAAGAGATGAAGAAAGACCAGCCGATTGATTTAGCGGCAGCAGAAAGAAATGTTAAGGAGAAAGAAGATGCTTTATATAAGCTTAACCACCCGGAACAGTACGATATTGATGATAAGGAAATAGCGGTTAAGGAAAAAGAATTAGCCCTGGAAAAATTAAAGGCCGGCGCGGACGATATTGACATTCGTTCCGAAGAACTATCCGTCCAGCAAAAATACGAAGCCCTGCTTGCCGTTCAGGAAAAATTGGCAGAGCACAGCATTAAAGCGCCTTTTGATGGGACTATCGCTTCAGTAGATATTTCCAGAGGCGACACAGTCAATTCAGGCACAGTTATAGGAACGGTGATAACCGAACAGAAAATCGTTGAAGTTACTTTAAACGAAATAGATATAGCCAATGTTAAAATTGGGCAAAACGCGACTATAGGATTTGACGCAGTTCAGGATTTAACCGTCACCGGCAAAGTTATTGAAGTTGACACTTTGGGCACTGTCACCCAAGGAGTAGTCAGCTATAAAATTAAAATTGCTTTTGATGTGGACGACGATCGGATTAAGCCCAGTATGACTGCCAGCGCGTCAATTATAATTGATTCCAAACAGGACATCTTACTTATTCCATTAAGCGCCGTTAAGGCGGCGGGAGAAAATAGTTATGTTGAAATTTTAGTTGACGGCCAACCGCAACAGAAAACAGTTACTACGGGCATGAGCAACGACACGATGATAGAGATTACCAGCGGTTTGGAAGAAGGGCAGGAAATTATTACTCAAACTATAAATAATGGCGCAAGCCAAAGTACAACCAACCAGTCGCAAGGAGGCCAGCCAGGGGGAAATGTGTTTAGAATGATGCGGTAACACAGAAAACACAAAAATACGGAAAACACTTGTGCTTTTATGTTTTAAGGCCGAAGGCCGCGTGTTTTTGTGCTTTATTGTTTTTGTGAGGCGTATGATAAAATGCGAAAATGTAACAAAAATATACCAAACAGGAGAGACCGAGCTTAAGGTTTTAAAAGATGTTTCCTTTGAAATAAAAAAAGGGGAATTTGTTGCCATAATCGGCCCTTCTGGTTCAGGCAAGTCAACTTTAATGCATATTTTAGGCGCTTTAGACGGGCCCAGTAGCGGGAGTTATTTTTTAGCTGGCAAGAATATGCTTTCACTCTCGGATAATGAATTGGCGGAAATCCGTTCGCAAAAAATCGGGTTTGTTTTTCAGTCTTTTAATTTATTGTCCCGGGCCAGCGTTTTAAGGAATGTGATGGTTCCTCTTATTTATGACAGTAAAACTCTTAAGAGCGAGCGTGAAAAGAAAGCGGAGAAAGCTTTAGAAGCGGTCGGTCTGGAAAAAGATCGCTGGCACCATCTTTCTAATCAATTGTCTGGCGGGCAGATGCAGCGCGTGGCTATTGCCCGGGCTTTAGTTAATGAACCGGACTTAATTTTAGCTGATGAGCCGACAGGAAATTTAGATTCAAAGACCGGAGATATAGTTTTAAATACTTTTAAAAAATTAAACGAGGAAAAGGGCCACACCATTATTTTAATTACCCATGAAAGATACGTGGCCGAACATGCTAACAGAATGATTGAGATTAAGGATGGCAGGGTTGTGTCAGACAGAAGTTTAAATCATGATGGGTTGAAAATTAAATAGAAGACATTAAATTTATGTTATTTTCTGATTTATTTCAAGAAACCTATTTTGCCCTGTCAGCCAATAAGCCCAGGTCGGCTTTGACTGTTTTGGGTATTGTCATCGGCATCGGGTCGGTTATTGCCATGATTTCCATCGGCCAGGGCGCGGCCAAGAATATTGAAACCAACATAGAGTCCTTGGGGTCTAACTTATTGGTGGTTATGCCCGGCTCGCAGAGAAACGTCGGCTCGGTAGTAAGAGGGGGCATGGGCTCGGCCAGCACCTTAAATCTTGAGGATGCGCAGGCAATTAAAGAACAGGTTCAATCCGCTGAAGTGGTAGCGCCAACGGTTTCTTCCAGGAAGCAGATTAAGACCACTAAGGGCACTAACACCAATACCAGCATTTACGGCGTAAATTCCGCCTACGGCCAAATAAAAAATATTACCATGGAGACGGGCAATTTCATAAACGATACCCAGGTCGGAAACACATCAAAAGTGGCCGTGCTTGGCCCTACGACCAGAGATGATTTATTCGGGGAAAACACTAATCCGGTTAGCCAAAAAATTCGCATTGAAGGTTTGGAATTTACTGTTATAGGCGTAACCGCCAGCAAAGGCGGGTCGGGTATGGGCAGTTCAGATGATTTAATTTATATTCCTCTTTCCACGGCCCAGCGTTATCTGACCGGAAGCGCTTCGGTAAGCAATATTAATATCCAGGTTACGGAAAAGGATTTGATGACTGCTGCCCAAGAGCAAATTACCAGTTTACTTTTAATAAGGCATAAAATTGCGGATTCAACGCAGGCTGATTTCAGCATTATGAACCAGGCGGATATTTTAAATACTATGTCAACAGTAACAGATACTTTGACTTTGCTTCTAGGCGCGATTGCCGGAATTTCTCTTTTAGTCGGCGGGATTGGCATTATGAACATGATGCTTACGACCGTTACCGAGCGGACAAGGGAAATCGGTTTGCGTAAATCTTTAGGAGCGAAAAGCAGGGATATTAGCCTGCAATTTTTAGCGGAATCAGCCACCCTGACTTTTATCGGCGGCATTTTCGGAATTATTATTGGCTGGCTGGCGTCTTTTCTTATTACTAAATTCAGCGGCACCTCTACGACGGTTACTTTAAACTCCGTTATTTTGGCGGTTAGCGTTTCGGCGGCGATTGGCATAATTTTCGGTTATTACCCCGCTAGACGCGCAGCTAAGTTAAACCCGATAGACGCTCTTAGATATGAATAATTTATTAATAATCAATAATCAAGCACCAATAACCAAATAAATTTCAATAATCAATAATCAAAATTTAATTATTGAAAATTGGTTATTGATTATTGTTTGGAATTTGTTTCTTGGTTATTGGAATTTTTAAAAAGATTATGAAAGATATGAAAAAAATACTACCAATTATTATTTTGTTGTTAGTTGTGGTCGGAGCAGGCGCTTTTTATGGCGGCATGAAATATAGTCAAAGTAAGAGTCCGGCGTGGGGTGCCAACGGAGGATTTGCCAATCTCTCGTCAGCAGAGCGCCAGGCTCGTTTTCAGCAACCAGGGGCTACTGGCGCAGGCGGACAGAAGGGAATGCAAGCCGGCGGCGGCTTTGTCAGCGGAGAAATTCTTTCCAAGGATGAACAAAGCGTTACGGTAAAGCTTAGTGACGGCGGTTCTAAGATAGTTTTTCTCTCTGATTCAACCGCTATTACTAAATCAGCCTCAAGCTCGGTTGACGAGCTTAAAGTTGGCGATCAAATTATAGCTAGCGGCAGCCAAAATTCGGATGGAAGCTTTGCCGCCGATAATATTCAACAGGTCTCTTATCCCAAATAGCATTCTTAGCCGGGACGGAAAAGGGAAGTTTTATTTTAGTTTTAGCTGGTATATACTATAAGCATGGCAGAAAACAAAAATTTCCGAAAAAAAACCGACGAAGAATTAGTTAGCCTGGCTTTAGGCAACCAGGGTCATTTTTTATGTTTAATGAGGCGGTATGAGGGTAAATTGCTCGCCTTTATATTAAGAATTTCTAATTATAGCCACGATGAAGCGGAAGATATTCTGCAAGAGGTATTTATCAAGATTTATGAGAACCTTAATGATTTTGACACAAGTTTGAAATTTTCCTCCTGGGCTTACCGTATAACTCATAACCAGGTGATAAGCCATTACCGCAAGGTAAGGGCCAGGCCGCAAAGTCTGCCTTTAGACATTAATGAAAAAATTCTGGCCAATTTGTCCTCCGATTTAGATATAGAAAAAGAAATTGAGGTTGGTTACTTGAAAAAGGCTATAAAAAAAGTTTTAGCTAATTTAGATGTAAAATACCGGGAAGTTTTAATTTTAAAATTTTTAGAAGAAAGAAGCTATCAGGAAATATCGGATATTTTGAAAAAGCCGATGGGGACAGTCGCAACTTTGATTAATCGGGCGAAAAAAGAATTTAAGGAAGAATTAGACAGGCAAAAAATTAAGATATAAACATATGAGTGATTTAACTAACGAAGTTTTGGAAAAAATAAAAGAAAAACACATAAAACCAAAACCGAAATGGGAATTTATCCTGAAAGAATACGTTATCTGGGTTTTTGCCGGAGCGTCTTTCTTGGTCGGGTCTTTGGCCGTGGCCGTAATTATCCATATGGTCAGGAACAATGACTGGGATTTATGCGATAGGGTAAGCGGCAATTTACTATCATTTATTTTTGCCACCCTGCCTTATGTTTGGCTCCTGCTCTTGGCGGCCTTTGTCGCTTTGGCTTATTATAACTTCAAACACACAAAGAGCGGCTATCGTTTTTCTCTAAGACTTTTAGTGACCGGCAGTATTTTAGCTAGTATATTTTTAGGCATATTTTTCTATAGTATCGGGTTGGGCTGGACGATTGATAAAGCATTTTCCGCCCGGCTGCCTTTTTATGAACGTTTAATGTTTCACCGGCGGATGATTTGGGGCAACCCGGAAAGGGGAATGATGGCCGGGAGAATAATTTCCGACTTAGGCAGGGGAGAGTTTAGTTTAAGAGATTTAGACGATAAGGTCTGGATGATGCATGGGCAAATTTCTTCTACTACCCCGTGGGTTCCTTTAAGAGAGCGCGGGATGATAAAAATTATTGGAGAGCCAATGGATAATTTTAATTTCCGAGTTAGGCAGATAAGGCCCTGGCCTGGTTGTGGCTGGCCGAGTTTGGCTCCTTGCCGGATAATTTTTCGGCCTTAAGCAATAGGTCTATTGAAAGAAAAAAAGAAAAGTGAGCGTATTAATAAGCAGAGAGTCGTTTATTATTAAAATTCCGCTGGTCTGCCTGCGTACGGGGTGGGCCCGGCGGGTCAAAGAGATATGAGCAAGAATAAAATAATTGTCGCTTCTGCCGGATTAACCGCGATTATTGCGGTGATCGGTCTAGCTGTTAGCTCTTATGCGGCCGGAGGTAGGGGACTGGGAACCAAGTTCGGGCTGAATTTTTTAGGCCAGGACAATGCAGCTAAACAAGAGATGATGCAGGCAGCTAAGGCCAGTCAGGAGGCCATACAGAAAGCTTTGACTGATAATGATTATGTTGCTTGGCAAACTCTTATGGAAGAGAAAAAGACTGAAATGGCAAAAAAAGTTGATGAATTTTCCGCTAAAATAAATAAAGATACTTTTGCCAAATTGGTGGAAATAAATAAATTAATGTCCGAAAAGAACTATGATGAAGCTAATAAATTAAGGCAGGAATTGGGCTTTGGTCTTGGATTTGGCTTCGGTCCTGGCCGCGGCTTAAAAGCTGGCTGGCAAAAATAATTCATTGACGCTGGTAAAGCGGCATTTGATGATAATAAAAAACTAAATACATAACGAATGGGGAAATAAAAAACAGTCCTAAGACCTCCTCTGGGGCTGTTTTTATTTTGGCACGCCTCCGTAACAAGCCCCTTGTGCTTGCCTGCCCGAAATGCTTCGCATTCGAAGCGGGCGGGCCTGCCCGACATGCCGGTTATGGCAGGCGGGGCATGGGGTCTACCTAATTCTTGACAAAATAAATAAATTATGGTATCTTATAAAATCAAGAAAATAAAAATCACTTTTTAAATGGAGGAGGCGGGAATGTCTGAAAAAGAAGAATTACTCGCGGAATTGGAAGCGATAAGCGCAAAAAAGAAAGAAGCCGTTGCGAGCTTTTCGAAAGCTGAAGATCTTCATGATAGCGATACCCAGGAAGGGTGTCTTGCGACCCTCGATCAGCTTTTAGAAAGAGAAAAGGAAATAAGAAAAAGGCTGAAGGAGTAGCCTTAAGGAGGATAATAAAATAAAAGCTCGCTTGCTGAAGCGAGCTTTTTTTTCGGAAAAAGGGGAGCGAGTTGACAGTAAAAGTTATTGTGTTGATATACTGATACGGGAGTCTAGAGCCCGCCAGGCAAAAGCCTCGCCGGCCGACTTTGAGCCACCCCTGCTAGTAAGAGGCAAGACCTCTTGCTAAGCGCGCCCTAATAGGGGTGCATCTCTGAATCGAAATAATTATGTTATTTTCGCCGAGGAAGAGCCAAATAAGGGTGGCTCTTTTTATTTTCTAAAAATAAAAAAGGCCAAGAGTGTTTGCAGGTTACACTCTTGGCCTCGCGCCAGGCTGCACTCAGGATAGGAGGTGAGAGGTGATTAGACAAAAGAGGCAAAAAGAAAAGTTTGAGCATTCGTCCGGCTTAAGCTGAGGCACGCTCAGGTTTTAAAAAATCACTGCTTTTTAGCCCCCTGCCGTACTTTATCCCCTCACTCGGGGTGACGACTTTACTGTTTCCTCCCTTGTTTTTTCGCAACCTCCTTGTCTTCTGGCTTCCAGCGATACAGGTGGCACCGGCTGGTATTATCCTTGTTAATTTAATTTTAAAATATTAGCTTGCCTTTGTCAAGAAAAATCGCTATCTTTGGTAATTTTTGTTATAATATTAATATAAATATAGTCTTAATCCGCCTTCGCGAAATTTTCCAATCGTTAAATTAAGGGATGAATAGCTTTTTTCGCTTCGGCGGATTTCAACTCCGACGAGACGAAGTTAAAGATTCTCCGAGCATTAGCTTGAGGGAGTTTCAATAATTATGCCGTTAAAAAAATACAACCGTGGTTTTACCCCATTAAATACTGCCAAGGGCAATTTGACGGGGTTTTCTTTGCTAGAAACTTTAGTGGTTATTGCCATTATCGCGATCCTGTCCGCTATTTTTATAATAGTTTTTTCCGGGGCGCGTGCAAGGGCCGGGGATGCTAAAAGGATGAATGACCTTAATCAGATAGGCCGTTTTTTAAGTTTTGGCTGTTTAACGCCCGAGACAGGAGCGGGGGAGTATGATTTAAATGAATTGCTTATTGAATATAAAAGTAAATATCCGCAATATGCTAATCTTATTCCTGAAAATATCCGTGACCCGAAAACTGGCACTGATAGCGTTTCCAATTATAAATATATAGTTTCGGCTGATAATAAGTGCGTGCTCTATGCTAATTTAGAAAATGACGAGCAGGAAGTAACTTTGCCGGGCCTATCAGAACCGACTCCGGGCGGGGGAAAGGGAATTTTCGCGGCCCCGACGAGCGGCTGGAACGGCAGCAGCAAATATTTCCAGGTCTCAAATTAAATAAGATGGTAATATTTATAAGGCTTTGGGAGCTTCCAGAAGGCTTCCGAGGCCTTTTTAAATAGTTCCCCTTGACAGGATAAATCGCTTGATATATATTTAAGGTATACCCATACCTGTGGTGGGGGTATGGATAATTAATAACTAACTTTAAAAACTATGAAAATCCAGAAAGAAAAAACCTTAATTAATTTCAAGAAAGCCCAAAGCCTGATGGCGAAAATTATAAAAATGGTTGAGGGCAAGGAGTACTGCATTGATATTATGCAGCAGAATTTGGCCGCCATCGGCCTTTTAAAGTCGGCCCATCAAATGCTTATGGAAAATCATTTAAACACCTGCTTTAAAAATGCTATGGCGGCTAAAAATGAAAAATTAAAGCAGGAGATGATAGATGAGATCCTGAAGGTGACTAAATTAGCGAATAAATAATTTAATTTAAATCCATGCTTAAAAAAATTAAGTTTTATATTTCCGGAATCCATTGCCGGAGCTGCAAGACGTTGATTGAGACGGAAATTGACGTTTTACCCGGGGTTAATAGAGTTGAGGTTGATTATAAGAGCGGGCAGGCAGAAGTTGAGTTTGATGATGAAAAAATCAGCAAAGAAAAAATTTTTTCTGAAATCGGGAAATTAAATTATCAGGTTAAAGACACGGAGGCTAAGGCCGGTGAGAAAAAACAAAAGAAAAAAGTTTTTAATTCTAAGCCGTTTATGTACGGTTTAGCGGTTTTTCTGGCTATAGTTTTTTTGATAGAAATATACCTTGTTATCCAAAAATTTGGCGGTTTTTCTTTGTTGGCTAAATTAAACGAAGGCAATATCGGTTATGGCCTTATTTTTGTTATTGGTTTCTTGGCCGGTTTTCATTGCGTCGGCATGTGCGGTGGGCTGGTTGTGGCCTATTCTGCTAATCATTTAAAAAATACAAAAAGTTCGTCTGATGGGAAGGGGAAGAGATCATTACTGCCTCATTGGCAATATAATGCCGGTCGCCTTATTTCTTATACCGCCATCGGCGGGATTCTCGGCGGAGTCGGATCGTTTTTCGGAATCAACCCTACTTTTACCGGTATAATTACTTTAGGCGCCGGAGTATTTATGGTTTTAATGGGTCTGTCTTTCTTAAGCAATTGGCAGATCCTGGAAAAGATAAAATTAAGAACCCCGCAGTTCATTGCCCGGTTTCTCTATAACCAAAAACACAGCCAAAAGCCCAAAGGGCCTTTTATTATTGGTCTTTTTAACGGCTTTATGCCCTGCGGTCCTTTGCAGGCCATGCAGCTTTACGCCTTGGCTTCCGGAAGTGTAACGCGAGGAGCGATCAGCCTGGCGGTTTACGCTTTAGGCACGATTCCTTTGATGTTCGGTTTCGGCGCCGCTTTGTCAACTATTGGCCAGCAGTATATTAAGAAAATAATTAAGGCCTCCGGAGTTCTAATTATAATTTTAGGTTTATTTATGGCTAACCGGGGACTGGCTAATTTCGGTTATAGCTTTAATAATTTAAATTTTAATAACGGCAAACAAAGCGAACCTCCGGTTGCTGGCGATGTTGAAGGATACCAGATAGTAAAAATGGAAGTTTCTTATTTGGGTTATAAACCGAATACCCTTTATATTAAAAAAGGAATTCCGGTACGTTGGGTTATTGACGTTAAGCAGATGTCTGGCTGCACTAACGCGATTATGATAGAGTCGCTGGGCATAAAGAAGGATTTGGAATACGGAGAAAATATTATAGAATTTATGCCGCCGGGGAATGTTTCTGAAATTAAATTTTCCTGCTGGATGCGTATGGTCTGGGGCAAGTTTGTAGTTACGGATGAAGATATAAATCCGACAAAGCTGGATATAGAAAAAGAGGCGGAAGATCTGCCGGCCGGTGGCGGTTGCGGCTGTGGTTGCGGCGAAAGCACGATAAGAGTTGATGATTAGTTTATAATTGACCGAAATATATGAAAAAAATAATTTTAAAAATTAAAGGCATGGATTGCGCCAGCTGCGCCATAAATATTACCAAGGCGCTGGAAAAAAAGGAAGGTGTTATTTCGGTTAATATTAATTTTGCCACGGGAAAAGCCAATATTACTTATGACGAGAATAAAATAAGTTTAGATGATATTAAGAAGATTATTATCAACACTGGTTATCAGATTGATGAAGAAGATGAGCATAAAGGTCACGGGCGGGGGGAACATCATGAACATGAACAAAACGGGGATGAAAAAAGGCAAAGGAATAGAGTTGTCGCTGCGATTATTTTAACTTTGCCGGTAGCAATTAGAATGATTTGGCCATGGGAAATCAGGGGAGAATTACTCGGCGTCTCAATAACCGATTGGGCTCAGATTATTTTAACTTTTATTGTGGTTTTTATTTTCGGTTGGCGATTTCATAAAAATGCTTTTAGCCAAGCAAGAAGATTGCGGGCCAATATGGATACGCTCATATCCCTGGGGACATTGGTGGCTTTTTTCTACAGCTTATGGGCTGTTTATTCCGGCGGGCATTTGTATTTTGAAAGTGCCGCCGCTATAACGTCTTTGATTTTGTTGGGTAAATATTTCGAACTAAAAACTAAGGGTCGGGCTTCCCAGGCTATGAAAAAATTAATGGAGTTAGGCGTAAAGAAAGCGAGGCTGGTTGATAAAAACGGCCGGGAAACGGAAATAGATATAGAAAAAATAAGAATCGGCGATATTCTTTTAATTAAGCCGAGCGAGAAAATTCCCTTGGACGGGGTTATTACCAGCGGGCAGTCAAGCGTTAATGAATCAATGCTTACGGGTGAGAGCCTGCCCGTGTCTAAAGCTAAGGGCGATAAAGTCTTCGGGGCAACCATAAATCAGGACGGAATAATAAAAATTAAAGTTACGCAGGTGGGCGAGGATACCGTCTTGGCCCAGATTATTAAAACCGTGGAAGAGGCTCAAATATTTAAAGCGCCGATCCAGAAATTAGCTGACAAAATAGCCGGCATCTTTGTGCCGGTTGTAATAGTTATCGCCGCCTTAACTTTTGTCGGCTGGTATTTTCTAACCGGTAATTTTTCCCTTGGTTTAATTAATGCCGTGGCTGTTCTTATAATTGCCTGCCCTTGCGCCTTGGGCATTGCCACGCCGGTAGCCGTAATGGTCGGGACAGGAGTCGGCGCCCGGAGCGGAATTTTAATTAAAAACGGCGAAAGTTTTGAAAAAGCTAAAGATATAGATACGATTATTTTTGACAAGACCGGCACCCTAACAAAAGGTGAACCAAGGGTGGAGAAAATTTTAGTTAATAAAGAATATGATTTTGGAGAAGAAAAAGTTTTAAAAATCGCCGCTTCCTTAGCCACCGGCTCAGAGCATCCTTTGTCAAAAGCAGTAGCTCTGTTGGCGCAAGAGAAAAATATTTCTTTGGCAAAACTAACAGATTTTAAAGAACTGCCCGGGGAAGGAGTGGCCGGAACCTGCCAGGAACATAAGGCAGAATTGTTATTGGGCAACAGGAAATTATTTTCTAAAAAAGGATTAAATACTGATTGGTTGGATAAAATTTTAGGAGAATATAAAAATTCCGGCGGAACTATGATTTTTGTCAGCCACGACAGGAAAGTGATAGGCGGATTTCTGATTGCTGATGAGATTAAACCAAGCGCCGCTGAGACTGTCGTTGAAATCAAAAAAATGGGTTTAGAGTCCGTTATGATAAGCGGGGATAATAAAAATACCGCCCGGGTGGTGGCGGGAAAAATAGGCATAGATAAATATCTGGCCGAAGTATTGCCGGCGGAGAAGCAGGCGGAAGTGAAAAAAATGCAGGCTCAAGGGAGGAAGGTGGTATTTGTCGGGGACGGCATTAATGATGCGCCATCTTTGGTGCAATCCGATTTAGGCATAGCTATGGGCTCGGGCACGGATATTGCCAAAGAATCGGGCAATATTATCATTATGAAAAACGACCCGATTAAAGTGGTAGAAGCCATTAAATTAGCGAAGAAGACTTTTAAAGTGATAAGACAAAATCTATTCTGGGCTTTTTTCTATAATACGGCCGCTATTCCTTTAGCTATTTTAGGGCTGATTAACCCCATGATTGCCGCCGCGGCTATGAGTTTTTCCAGCATTTCCGTTATTACCAATAGCTTGCGAATTTATAAAACAAAATAGTATGAAAATTCATTCTAAAATCGGCAACCGTCCGGGCCGGCCGGCTTACCGCACGCCGTCCTCTTTCAGATATCGGAAAAGTTTAGAGGTGGAGAGGGGGAGGATGAAAAAATAATTTATTTTTTAGAATTACAAAAGCTCTTGATTAAAAGTGAGAGCTTTTCTTTTTTGGCAGCCGGAAGCAATAGTGCTATAATAAAAATGTGGCTTAAAAATAAAAATTATGGATAAAAATTATTTAGACAAAAGAATAAGAAAAATACCTGATTTTCCAAAACCGGGGATTTTGTTTTATGACATAACGACTCTTTTTGAAGACGGGGAAGCTTTTAAAAAAATCGTTGAGGAAATAAGCGGATTTTACGGCGATAAAAAAATTGATAAAGTGGTCGGCATTGACGCCAGGGGATTTTTACTGGCCGCGGCCGTAGCTTATAAGCTCGGAGCCGGGATTTCCATTGTCCGCAAAAAAGGAAAACTGCCCCATAAAACCAGAGCCGTTACTTATGAAAAAGAATACGGGCCGGATACGATTGAGATGCATGAAGATACTATTTTAAAAGGGGAAAGGGTAATTATCGTTGACGATCTTCTGGCAACCGGGGGGACGATGCTGGCGGCCATAGATCTGGTTGAGAGCATGGGTGGGGAAATACTTGGTATTGATTTTATTATTAATTTATCTTTTTTACCGGGTTTAAAAAAATTAAAAGAAAAGAATTATCGGGTTAATTATTTAATCAGTTATGACAGCGAGGAAATATCAGCCAAAGGCTGACCCGCTTTTAATAATTTTTATATAGTGGCGGGAAAATAAATTTATGTCAGAAGGAAAAATAAATCCGGCACCGCAAGCTGGTGCTCGGATAAAAATAGGGATAATCGGCGGTTCTGGGTTAGATGATCCTGGCTTGCTGGATAATTTTAAAGAAATAGAAGCTGAAACTAATTTCGGCCAGCCCTCTTCTAAATTGACAGTCGGTAAATTGGGGGAGACGGAAGTGGTTATTATAGCTCGCCATGGGAAAAATCATTCAATTATGCCGACTAAAGTGCCTTTCCGCGCCAATATCTGGGCGTTAAAAGAAGCTGGCTGCAGCCACATTTTAGCGACCACGGCTTGCGGTTCTCTGCGAGAGGAAATTAAACCGGGTGATTTAATTTTTATAGATCAATTTATAGATAATACAAAACATAGAGCCCTAACTTTTTTTGAGGAAAAAGTGATCCATACCTCTATGGCTGAACCGTTTTGTCCTAAATTGCGTAAATTACTTAGCCAATCAGCTAAAGAACTTAAATTAGATTATCATTCTAAGGGAACAATGATCACTATTGAGGGACCGCGTTTTTCTACTAAAGCTGAATCGCATTTATTCCGCAATTGGGGAGCCGACACGGTTAATATGTCAACCGTCCCGGAAGTGATTTTAGCCCGGGAAGCCGGTATCTGCTACCAAACAATTGCTATGTCAACTGATTATGATTGCTGGAGAGAAGGAGAAGAACCGGTTACCTGGGAAATTATAACGAGAAGAATGGAACAGAATGCTGATAAGGTAAAAAGACTTTTAGTTAAGGCCATTTCTAAAATAGATTTTTATAATTGTGGGTGCAAGAATTCATAGTCGGTTAATGACTGAGAATATCATTTGGCTATCTTATGAACCCCGTTAGAAATTCCAGCGGGGCATTTCTACTAAAGATTGTTGCGCCAGCTAGAGGCTGGTCAGCTCCCGGCTGATAACCACATATAGACTCCATTAGAAAATTGTATCTTTCTAACGGGGTAAAAGGTAAGTTTTTACCTTGGGAAGCATGAAAGGTATATTTTAATATATAAAACATTATTTTTAAATTTCTAACGGGGTGAAAATTCATTCCAAAATCGGCAACCGCCCGGGCCGGCCGGCTTACCGAACGCCAGCGTCTTTTAGATGCCGAAAAAGTTTGGGGGTGAAGAAGGGGAGGATGTCAGCCAAAGGCTGATTCGCCCCTGGCGGAAAGAAATAATTTATTTAAGGAAAATGAAAAAGCTCTCATTCGTGGGAGCTTTTTTAAATTTGATATAATTATGTCGTGGTTACTTTAAGGAAGTTTTTGCGGATAACTTTTACATGAAATTTCCCTGCAGATGATAATAAGGCGGCCGGTTTTTATATCGCCTGACTGCCATTCTGATAATTTCTTCTAAAAAATCAGCGTAATTCATGCCTACAAATTCGGCCGCGCCCGGCACGCAGTCGCCGATATTTATGGAGGGGTTAGGATTTAACTCCAGGACATAAGGATTATTATTTTTGTCCACCCGGACTTCTACCCGTCCATAATCGTGGCAGTCCAGAATATTATAAGTATCAAGAGATATTTCCGTAATTAAAGATTCCAGTTTTTTGCTGATATTTTTCGCCGGCCTTTGGACGGTAATCCCTGTTTTATAAGCCGGATTATCCGTCCATTTAGCGTCAAAAGGGTAAATATGCCAGAACCCCTCCGGCATCTTGTCAAAAATTGAGCGCGACAAAGGCAGGACCCGCAGATCATCTTCCTCGCTGCCTAAAATAGAAACATCATACTCATCGCCTTCAATATATTCTTCCACCAGGGCCGTTTGGTCCATTTCCTCTGTTACTTTTTTTATTTGTCCCTCCAGCCCTTTCTTGTCTGTGACGACTGAATCATTGGTGATACCGATGGAATTGTCAGAATTAGCCGGCTTAATGATTAGAGGATATTTTAAATCTTCGTCAATTTTATCTTCTAAACTGTAAGCATAGTCCCATTTCGGCGTGGGTATGCCATGATAATTAAGCAATTTTTTTACCCGGATTTTATCTATGCATAAGCCCAGAGTGAAGGGGTTGGAGCCGGTATAAGGGATTTGCAGGGTGTCAAGAATGGCGGCAACATGCGGCTCGAGCAGGCTGGAATTATTAATTCTTTCGCAGACGTTAAAGACTAAATCCACATTGCTTTTCCTTAAATCGTTAAAAGCTTTAGGTAGATTGTTAAAATCAAAAAATGTAACTTTATAACCTTTCTCTTTTAAAGTTTTTTCTATATTTTTTCCGATAGAAGTTAAATCAAGCTCGACCGAGGCCTGTTCGTCCTGATAAATATTGCAGGCAACGCCGATATGGAGTTTGCGCTGGTCTTCCACCTTAAATCTTTTAATCCTTTCAATTTTAGCTATGCCTTTAAGTAAATCTTTGTTCATGGCCGCTGAAGAGAAGCGGTTGCGGCGCAAAGTTTTGCCGATTGAGGAGGCTGGGTCAAATTTTACCACCTCGTATTTTATGTATTTCAGAATATTTTTTAAATTATCTTCGGCATCAAGGGGGTTATTACCGGAAACGCTGACCCAGCCCAGATATTCGTATCCTTCGGGCGGGACTAAAATCGGGTCGCCAATTTTTTTAAAAATATACGATTCTTCCAGATGCTCATTTTTTTTGATATTTTCATCTACGTCCAGCTTAACTAAAATACCGGAATATCCGGGGGTGAAGTCATAACTGATAAGGTATTTATGGGGGATTTCCGGCTTTTTTATTTTTTCTATATAAACGCCCAGAGCGATTTTCACTATATTTTCAATTAAATCCACCTGCCAGGCTTCTTTGGTGAAAGAATAAGTTTCGTCTCCGCCCATCCTTAAGTTGGCTTCTATCGGCACCGGTCCGTCCTTGGTAACTTTGGCTTCAAAGTGGATGCAGCCGTTTTGCACGCCTAATTTTTCAAGAATCATTTCTGCCATTTCGATTAGAGCCTGCTGGTCTTTTCTGGGCAGATTGGAAGGAATTGCCCACTGCGTTTCAATAAAGAACGGTTCCTCGGTTTTATAGTTATCTACAATGGAGGAAAATTTTATCTTCCCGTTTTGCAGGATGATGTTTATATCGACCTCTTCGCCGTCAATATATTCCTCCGCCAATATTTCCAAGCCGTCGCTTAAGGCCGATTCCGCCGTGGTGGAAATATTTTTCTTTACGTAATTATAAGTGTTAGCCAGCTCTTCTTTATTTTCTACCTTAACGACAAAGGCGCTGCTAGAACCGTAAGCCGGTTTAATAACTAGGGGAAAATTAAAATTCTGGCTGACGTAATCAAGGTCCTTGGATTTTAGTAGGGTATGCTGGGGGGTTTTAATTTTATTTTCCTTGCAGAATTCCCTAAATAAGTATTTATTTCTGGCTTTTTTGGCGATTTTAAAAGGGATGCCGATAAGGTCTAGCCGATCTGAAATTCTGGCTGTTAGCAAAACGTCATCTTCCCAGAAAGTGATAACGCCGTCAATTTTAACGGCCGGATTAGTGGTTAAAAAAGAATCCAGAGCTTCAAGCGCCTGGCTGTGATTGTTAGTATCGGCTAAAACCCAATGGTCAACGTAACCGTCCGCCCAATTTTTTTCCTTGTTCAGGGCGACAACGGTTAATTCCATTTTCTTTAGTTTTTTTAAAATGAATTTCTTTTTTATGGAACCGGTGTTGACTAAGAGAATAGTTTTACCCGCAAAGCTTCCGTTTGAGTTCATAATTTTTTTCCTCCTGGAAAGTTTTAATAACGAAAAATATAAAATACTCTTACTGACTAAATTATAATTTTTAAAAGGACAATTGTCAATCCCGTTAGAAACTTGCCTGCCCCGTTAGAGAAATTCTCTAACGGGGTGAAGGCATGAAATCCAACCGCACGAGTTATTTACCTCGTTTAGAGATGAATCTCTAACGGAGTAAATATTATTACCCAAACGCAGCAAGCTGCGGGGCATGTTTCTAACGGGGTCAATGGCAGAAAGGGGACTTTCTCAAATTTCAGGTTTAATTTTTTTCAATTTGTCATTTTTCAAAGCCTTTGCTATAATAGAATACAATATAATTAAACAAAGATGTTAAATATAGTTCTTTCAACATAATTTTTTAGTCGAAGAAGAAGGAGGTGAAATTCAATGGATGTATCGGATGTTCTCAAGAAAATGGCAGAAGGCTTTTTTAAAAAATTGGATGCCGGTGGCTTAAATAAAGCCGGAAAAGAGTTAGTAAAAAGAGCTTGCTGCTTTGCCGCGAATGCGCATGCCGGCTAGGAAAGATTTTCCGGCGAAGATTTTATTTTTCATGCCGTGGCCGTGGCTGAATTATTGCTTGCTATCAGGCAGAGCGCCGTGGTTATTGCCGCTGGGATTTTGCATGACACCGTTGAAGATACCGCCGTGGCCTTAGAAAATATTGAAGAAGATTTTGGTCCGGAAGTAGCTTTTTTAGTTGACGGGATGACTAGAGCTTTTGGACCGGACGATATTGAAGGAATTGAGAAAGTCTTCGGGCCGCAGGTGGCGTTTGCCACGAGGGAAATTCTTGGCGCTACCGCCGAGACGTCTCTTCCCTTAGTGGAACGGGACATAATCTATCAGGCCAAGTTGTTTGTAATGGCCGTGGAAGACCATCGTTTGGTATTGATTCGTTTGGCAGACAGGGTCCATAATCTAAGAACCCTGAAATTTTTGCCTCTGGCCAAGCAGAAAAGCGTGGCCAAGGAAACATTAGAGCTTCATCTTCCCTTGGCTAACATTTTTCTTTCTTCCGAGGAATTAAGACTGATAAAGCCTTGGCTCGAGGAAATGAAAAAGATTTCCCTTGTTCATCTTAAAACAGTTTCACAATCAGTCAGTAGGGGTAAAACAGTAATGGCTCTTTCTTTATTAACAGTTGCAAAAGCAACATAAATGGTCTTGAGAATATATTTATCTTCTCGGGCCATTTTTTATTGCCCTTTATTACTCTTAACCCCACTTCGTTCCGCACTCTTGACATATTTTCATGATGTGTTATTGTATAAATAATTGAATAATTACCGCAGACAGCAGGCGAAGAATAAGACCTGCCGAGGTAAAAAGCTAATTTTTAGTTTTTCTCTAGTCTGTGGTTAAAAACACAGATTTTTTTATTTAATACAAATTACGATTACGAATTACGAATTAGTACGAATATACGAATTCTCATTGAAACGTTTTGTATTGTATTCGTACATTCGTACTAATTCGTAATTCGTAGAAAAAATATGCCAAAAACCAAAGAACAAAAAAAGGAAATTTTAAGAGATTTGGCGGAAAAGGTGAAAAAGGCCAAATCCGTTATTTTTGCCAAGTTCGACGGCCTTGGAGTTAAGGAAAATGAAGACCTTAGAAATAAGCTAAGGGAAGAAGGCGGCGAATATTATGTGGCTAAAAAAACCTTAATGGATCTGGCTTTTAAAGACAGCCAGATAAAAGATTTAAATATCAGGAATTTTGAAGGAAAAGTAGCGGCTATTTTCGGCTATGAAGACGAAGTGGCGCCGGCTAGAGTGATTGGCAAGTTTAAAAAGGAGGTACCGGATAAGATTAGCTTTATCGGCGGAATTTTAGACCTGTCTGCGCAGGCAGGAAATAAGTTTATTTCCTTGGAAACGTTAGAAATTCTGTCTGCCTTGCCGGGTAAAAAGGAATTGTACGCTAAGATGGTCGGGTTGATGAAGGCTCCGATTAATGGTTTCGTAAATGTCCTGTCAGGGAATCTGCGCGGTTTAGTCTGCGTCTTAAACGCTATTAAAGATAAGAAAGAATAATTTAAAAAATAAATAATATCAGCCAGAGGCTGATCCGCCTCTGGCGGAAAATAATAAACTAAGTTTGTAATTAGTAATCTGGCTGATTAAATAAATTATCTAAATTACCAATCTCCAATTACCAATTACTACAATATTTATGGCAGAAGAAACTAAAACAACTGACGCTCCGGCCAATGCTGGCGCGGAAGAAAAAAAACCCTCCTCCGTCCCGCTTAGCGGGACTACGGCGGGCAAGGAAAAAAAGGAAGTAGCGGTTCCTGAAAAATTCAAATCCCTGGTAGGGGAGATTGAAAAAATGTCTGTCCTTGACTTGGCTGAATTAGTTAAAATCCTGGAAGATAAATTCGGCGTTTCCGCCGCCGCCCCGGCTATGATGATGGCGGGTCCGGCAGCCGCTGGCGCTCCGGTTGAGGAAAAAACCAGCTTTGACGTTGAGCTGACCGAAGCCGGCGGTAGTAAGATTGCCGTGATTAAGGCGGTTAGAGCCGTCACTGATGTGGGGCTAAAAGACGCTAAGGACTTAGTGGACGGAGCTCCGAAAATGGTAAAAGAAGGCGTTAAGAAAGAAGAAGCGGAAGCTATGAAAAAGACATTAGAAGAAGCCGGAGCCAAAGTGACTTTAAAATAAAAAATCAAAAATAAAATATAAAAAAGACGGGATTTGTTCCCGTCTTTTTTATATGTTTATATTATTTACTCCCCAAAATGCGTGGCGTCAATGGCGTAAACTTTAGTTCCGTCCAGGACATATATTTTTTTCGCCTTTTCATCAACGTCAAAATCTTTTAGATTATTGAGGTTAGAAAATTGATATTGGCTCAAGAAGTCTCCGGCTTTGTTAAAGATGGCGAGACGTTTGCTGGCTGGTTCTAAGATATAGATATATTCTAAGTCTGGAGAAACATAGATTTTTCTAGCGGCAATAAAGGGCGGGTCAATGGCTTTTAATTCAAAGTCCTGCTTTTCTCCTTTTAGATATTTAAGAATCTGCCCGTCGGCATTTAAAACATAAATTTGGCCGTCAATTGAGAAGCTTACGGCGGAAGAAAAATCCGCCTTATCTCTCATCCATTTTTCCCGGCTGCCCCATTTTCCCTCGCTTTTGCTGTAGCGGTAGATTTGCCCATCTGATTTCGTCAATAAATAAAGTCTGTTATTGTAGCCACTGGCGGCAACAATACTTTCGCGGGCCACAGGCAGGTCAATGGTTAAATTGGAAATTTCTTCCGTTTCCGTATTAAGCTGGACAATGGAGTTATTATTCAGGTAATAAATATTTTTATTTTTATCAAGGACCGGGTAATTAAGGGCTTTTATCGGCTGGTTTAGGTCAGTCACGGCGGTGACCAGATTTTTAGCCAGGTCTAGGGTATAAATTGTTTTCTGCTTCCCGTCGCCGGCGTAAATTTTACTGCCGGCTAGAATTATATTTGAGGCTTCGGCTCGGTTGTTAAGATTGGCGAAATCAGCCAGTTCAACTCCCGTTTCAATTCTGACAATACGCCTTATTTTTTCCAGTTGCTGGCTGTGCTTTTCCAAGATTTTTCCATAATATTCTTTTTGCGCCGAAGTTTCCTGCGGGAGCTGGCCCACAAGTCCTTTTAACTCATCAAGAATTTTTTTAGCCCCTTCTTCGTTATTGTAGAGAAGATGGGCGTCAACCTGGTTCTGCTTCTGCTCAACCGTTTTTGCTAAGTCATCTAAGGCGATTTTTTCCGCCTCCATTTTATTCTTTACGCCGGTAAAGGACAGGCTGATGGCAAACAGCAAGAGGCAGGCGACGGCGGCGGAAAGGAATATTTTATTTCTTCGGCTAAGGCTCTTTAGCCAAAGCCCGGTTTTTTTTATCTTTTTTTTAATATTCTCTCGGCCCGATCGGATTTTTTCAATAATTTTTACGGCTAAAATTTTTGTCTGCTCCTTGTCGGTAAGAACTTTAAGAAGATAGATAAGAAAACTAATTAGATTAGCGAGAATATCCCGGAGCAGGAGAATAATTTTTTTGCCGAAAATCCAGGTTTGTTTTTTCTTAAAAAATATTTTGTCTTTTATCAAAAAGGTTTTTTTACCGTAAGCGGCGCTGGCCGGAGTTTTTATCTTAGCCGAAATTATCGCCGGGATTTTAAGCCATTTTTTAAAGTTTATGATACCTGACGGCATAAGAAATTTTTCTGTTTTCTCTTCCGTGTAGTTTAAGCGGCTGATTGAAGTTTCGGCGGAAACCTCCATTACCGGCTCCCTTTCTGCCGCCGGCTTTAAGCCCGTTGTGTTCTTTATGAGAATGCCCAAGAAAGAAACGTAGACGTTGACGCCGCTTAAGATATTTTTTATTTGGGCAATGGCTCCGGCCGGAGGCAGTTTTGTTATGATGTCGATCAGCTGTTTGCTTGAGAGATATTCAGGCAGGGTTTCGTTAGTGAACAGAAAATAGCCGCCGGTCGGGATTGAGCCGCTGATGATATTAGAGAATAATTTTGTTGTCCCGCCGGTTCTGGCAACGGCCTTTTTGCTTTTGCCGCCGCCGGTTAGAGTCTGCATTTTGTTGCTCTGGCTGATGTCGGCTATTCTATAGCTGACTTCCGGTTGGGGTTTCTGGACGCTTCTTGTCTTGCTAGGCATTGATTTCGGCTCCCCCCAGTGCTTACAAATAAGCAGGCAGCGGTTTTTCCCGATATTGGAAAAATGCAGTTCGTTTTCGTAAACTATCCCGACAGTTATATTAAAAGCCGCCAGCGGGATTTTTATTTTTTCCCTTTCCAGAAATTCATTTAACTCTTTATTGGTCTTGGCCAAAGAGGTTTCAAAAATGTGCTCTACTTTTAAGGTGCTTATCCTTTCCCGCAGGATTATTTTTTCATTTTGGTAGTAATTATGGTTTAAGCCGTTAATTAAAAAATTAATAATTTTTAAAGCTTCGCTTCTTTTTGAATTAATTTCAACCAAAGCAAAAAGTTTCCCGGCCAAAGCTTCTTTATTGGCGTCGGGCTGGGCGATAAAAACTTCGCTTATTGAGCCAGAGTTTTGGGCCGAGCTTAGTATTAGAGAAGTTATTTTATAATACATATAACGTTAATTAATCAATAACCAATAATCAAATTCCAAATAATAATTAATAACTAAATTTCAATAACCAAACCATTTGATTATTGTTTTTTGGTTATTTGTTGTTTTTGTTGAGACAATTGACTTATGTCTCTTTATATTATACTATAAAGTCATAAATTAAGTAAATGAATAGATTTATGTTGGGAAAATTATTTGGTTCAAACACCAGGGTGAAAATTTTAAAATTATTTTTGCTTCATCCCGAAGAGAAATATTATATTAGACAGCTGGCCCGTGGTTTAAAATCGCAGGTTAATTCCGTCCGGAGGGAGCTCGAAAATCTAGAAGAGTTTGGTTTGCTGGTTTCTAATACCGGGATAGGGGAGGAGAATATTTTTCAACAATCTCTGGAAGAAAAAAAGAGTTTAGAGAAATTGCTGCGGGGCGAAATAGTAAACGCGGCTCCGAAGAAAGTTGAAATGGCGAGCGCCAGCGGAGGAGAAAAAAAATATTACCAGGCCAATAAAAATTTTGTTTTGTTTGAGGAGATAAAAGCTTTAATTATTAAGGCCCAGGTTTTGTACGAAAAGGACTTTATTAAGAAGCTTAATAAATTGGGTAGTCCAAAACTTTTTATTTTAACCGGCGTTTTTATTAATAATCACCATTCGCCGACTGATATGCTTATTGTCGGCCGGATAAATAAGGATAGATTGGCGAAAGTTATTAAGGATTTGGAAAAGGAAATGGGCCGGCAGATTAACTATACCTTGATGGATATGAAAGAGTTTAAATACCGCAAGGATATTACGGATGTTTTTTTATACAGTATCCTGGAAGGAAGCAAAATTGTAGTAGTTGATGAAATAGGCATAAGCTAATTTTGGGGTATAAGATACTTTGGGCGATAGACAACCGAAGAAAAGATTGTTAAGATTGAAGTTAGTAAGGAAGTTTATAAGTTTATTATGATTCTTTTTATTGACACAACTAAAGGCGACGGAATCAAAATTGCTCTGAAGAATGGCAGGGAAGCTATTGCTGAAAAAAAGTTCATGGCTCGATACTGCCAGGCAGAAAAATTACTCCCGGCCATAGATAAAATGCTGGCCGGCAGGAAAATTAAATTAAGTGATTTAACGGCTATTGAGGTAGCCAGCCGGGGAGACGCCGGCACCGGCTTTACGGCTTTGCGCATCGGGGTAGTTACAGCCAACGCTTTGGGCTATGCTTTGGGGATTCCGGTCAGGGGACACTCGGGAGCCAAAGATAAAAGGAAAAAGTCTTTGAAATTTGATGTTATTGAGCCGATTTACAATAAAGAGCCTAATATTACCTAATAGTAATTTGAAATTTGTAATTAGTAATTTGGGGGTGAGGCTAAAATCGTTATAATAATATCCTAATTACAAATTACAAATTACAAATTACCAACTTCAATTCGCAATAAATTAACCTGAGAATTAGCTGAAATTATGTAATTAAATCAGCTATGTTGCCCAGCCTGTGCATTAACTGTTGAAAAGTTGATAAGTAAGACATTTATTTAGTTTTATAAGAGGCAAGAAAAGAAACCCACTTGTTAACAAGGCGGGTTTTTTGTTTAGCTATTTTACTTATATTAGGAAAAAAGCCAAATTTTTCTTATCATTGACTTTAGGCTAAAAGTGGAGTATAATTAAAGTATAAAGGTGAAAAGTGGGGAATAGAGGTGAATGAGTGTTATTTTTCACTTCGCGAAAAAGCCGCAGCTACCCGCCCGCAACGCCTAAGCGTAGCTTTGGCGGGCGCGGCAAATACGGCACATCCGAATTAAATTAAATCCATAAGTTTTTTAAAAATAAAAACAAAAAACTAAACTGGTTGGCCAAGATACTAAACGCCGACCGTAAAAACCCTGGCTTAAAAGCCAGGGCATGGGGATGGCCTCGCCTCGGGCCTATCGAGGCAATCTTTATAAATTAAGGCAAAGAAGGGGTCTGATAAATCTTAACCTTGTTAGGAGATTATCAGACTTCTCTTGGGCCCTAAAGACAACAATTAACTTTTAACAATTAACTTTTAACTTCATAATGTTCATCGGAGAATACCAACATAGCCTGGATAGTAAGGGGAGACTCGCTGTCCCGGCTAAATTTCGTGTTTTATTGAAAGGCGGAGCAGTTGTGACCAGGGGACTGGATAACTGCCTTTTTTTGTATCCAAAAAAGCAATGGGAAGTCTTAGCGGCTAAATTAGCCGGGCTACCGATAAGCCAGGCCAAGGCCAGGGCTTTTTCCCGTTTGATGCTGGCTGGCGCCATGGACGTTGAATTTGACAATCAGGGAAGAATTACTTTGCCAAGTTATTTAAGGAAGTTTGCCGGCCTAAAAAGAAAATCAGTCATTGCCGGACTTTATGATCGTTTAGAAATTTGGGACGAGGCGGTCTGGAATAAGTATAAAGCTGGAACGGAAAAACAAAGCAGCGACATTGCTGAAACTTTGGGCGAACTCGGCGTTTAGAATGAATAATTCCCGCCAGAGGCGGGTCAGCCTTTAATAATTTTATATAGTGGCGGGAAATAAAAATAAAAATATGACAAAAAAAATTCAATGTCAGGATTTATCAGACTATGATGCCCAGAATATTAAAATAAAAATCATCAGAGCTCCTTTAGTTGACAGCCGGCAATTGCGGAGAATAATTTTTTCCCGGGCCCGGGCTTTAGTATTATAAATCACGTAACGTGGAACGCATAAAGCATAACGTTTCAGATTATTGAATTAAATGGATTACAAACATGAACCAGTAATGCCAGAGAAGGTTTTGGAATATTTAAACCCCAGAAGCGGCCAATTTTTTATTGATTGCACTTTAGGCGGAGCAAGCTGCACGATAGAAATTGCCAAGAGGGTAGGGGAGACCGGCAAAGTACTGGCGATTGATCTTGATGAGGCAGCCATAAAGAACGCTCGTAACTTAATTTCCCGACTAAATTTAACTAATATAATTTTAGTAAATGACAATTTTAAAAATTTATCAAAAATTATTGAAAAATATTTCAAAAAAGAAAGCCAAACGAATCGGTTTAGCGGGATTGTATTTGATTTGGGGTTATCATCAGCTCAACTCAAAGACGGGAGTCGAGGATTTTCTTTCCAATTGGATGCACCATTAAATATGGCTTTTGGCCCGCTGGCGGGGAGGAGGACTGACGAAATAATAAATAATTGGCCAGAAGCGGATTTAGAAAAAATTATCCGAGAATACGGCGAAGAGAAATTTGCTAAAAATATTGCCAAGGCCATAGTTGCCGGAAGAAGAGAAACAAAAATCAAAACGACAGGCGAATTAACGGAAATTATCAGAGAAGCCGTGCCTAGAAAATATTTAAACGCCAGAATTCATCCGGCCACCAGAACTTTCCAGGCCTTGCGGATTGCCACTAATGATGAGTTAGAAAATTTAAGGCAGGTTCTGCCCGCGGCAGTTAACTTGCTGGCAAGCGGCGGTCGGTTGGCAATTGTTTCTTTTCACAGCCTAGAAGACAGGATTGTAAAGAATTTTTTTAGGCAGGAAAGCCGGGACTGCCTTTGCCCGCCAAGTTTCCCAATTTGCCAATGCGGGCATAAAGCCGGCTTAAAAATACTTACAAAAAAAGTCATAAAACCCGATGAAAAGGAAATTGCCGCCAACCCCAGATCAAGAAGCGCCCATTTAAGAGTGGCAGAAAAACTTTAAAATATTTACAAATTATCACCGCCTAAGCGGGATCCCGCTTACAATAAATAATAAGGAGCGGGACAAATCTTTTATCACCGCCTTGGCGGGATCCCGCCCTCAAATGATTTTATATAAGTGGCGGGACAAATTCACAAATATTACCACAAATAACACAAATAGATTTTAAAGCGTTTATATAATATTTGTGAATTTGTGTTCTGATTCGTGGATTTGTAATTAACAAAATGACAAATATAAACACAAAAACAAAAAAAGAATTCTGCGAAAAAGCAATTGGAGAAAAGGGCAGAAAAAAAATATTTAACTTTAGAAATTTAAATAAATTTTTGTTTATTATAATCGTTGCCGCCAGCGTCTATTATATAACTGGAATTAACGATTTAACCGTCAAGGGCTTTGAGTTACAGGAAGAAAAAGGCAAAATCAACCTTCTCAAGGGAGAAAACGCCGCTTTAGAATTAAAGGTAACCGGTTTAGAGTCATATAATAATTTAAGCGAGCGGGTCAAGGAATTAAAAATGGTGGCAGCCGGAGAAATTGATTATATAACGGTCCAAAGCGGCATCGTGGCCAAAAAATAGTTAACCCCCAATTCTTATGAGGTTGTGGAAAAAGCCAAAACAAAAAGTCGGCATTGCCCAAAATAATCGCCTTAATTTAATAATCGCGATTGTTTTTTTATTAGGAGGATCAATTTTATATAAATTATACGGTTTGCAGGTGAGGGAGTATGATTTATACACGGCTTTAGCCGACGGCCAGCACCAGGTTTATAGCGAACTGAAGCCGGCTAGGGGTAAGATTTTCATAAGCGACCGTAAACAGGGCCAGGCTGGAGAAGAATTATATTCTTTCGCCACTAATAAAGATTTCGCCCTGGTTTATGCCATACCCAAGGAAGTGAAAGAGTCGGAAGTTTTAGCGGATAAATTGTATATCATTTTCAATCAGGAAAAGGTGGAGAAGGAGGTGGATGAATTACTAAAAAAAGAAGAGGATGAAAAACTTGACAGCGAACTAAAATATGTAGCCAGTCTTAATCTGCCGGAAGAAGAGAGGATTAAAAGAGAGGAGGAAGTAAAAACAAGGCTGGGGGCTTTAAAAACAGATAAAAAATACCAGGAAATTTTAGCCATAAGAAGAGAGGCGGAAATAAATTTGAGAAAAGAAAAGGTAGTGGGAGATTATTTGGCCGTTTTGACAAAAAAAAATGATCCCTATGAGCCGATTGCCAAAAAAGTTGATGAAGAAACGTTGAAAAAATTGTATTGCCTTATTTTAAGCACCGAGGAGAAGAAAATTAAAGCATCCGATCTGGAAATAAAAAACGGAATTATTTTTAATAATGCGGATAAAGATAAAAATAGCGAATCGCAGGAAGCGAAATTCCCCGGCCTGTCTTATGCGATGACCGCTTACCGTTTTTATCCCGAAGGCAATATTGGCTCAAATCTCCTTGGGTTTACCAGTTATGCTGACGAAGAGCCAAGGGGCAAATACGGATTAGAAGGTTTTTTCGACAAAGAGCTTTTCGGCCAATACGGTTCAATCAAGGCGGAACGGGGAGCGGAAAAGGACGTAATCATCGTTAACGATCGAGAATATAAGAAACCGGTGGACGGTAGCGATTTAATTTTAACCGTCAATCGTTCGGTCCAGTTCAGAGTCTGCCAAACACTAAACGAAGCCGCACTCCGGCACGGGGCGGACGGGGGCAGTATCATTATTATGGACCCGAAAACCGGAGCGATAATTGCCATGTGTTCCTATCCGGATTTTGACCCTAATAATTATGACAAGGTTAAAGATATAAAAGTTTTTAATAATCCGGCGGTTTTTTCCCAATATGAGCCCGGTTCGGTTTTTAAAGGCATAACCATGGCCGCGGCCTTAGACCAGGGTAAAGTTACCCCTGAAACCACTTATAAAGATGAAGGCCAGGTTATGATTACGGGCTGGCCCAAGCCGATAAAGAATTCTGATTTTGACATTTACGGCGGCCATGGTGAAGTTAATATGACTACGGTTTTGGAAAAATCATTAAACACCGGCGCGATTTTTGCTATGCAGCAGACTGGTGCTGATGTTTTTGCCGACTATGTAAAAAAATTCGGTTTTGGCGAGAGAACCGGTATAGAGTTGTTAGGGGAAGGTTCAGGGGATATCAGGAATTTAACCGTTTCTAAAATAAAACCGATTGACGCAGCTGTGTCTTCTTTCGGCCAGGGTATAAGCGTTACCCCGTTGCAGTTAATTACGGCTTACGCGGCTATTGCCAATGGCGGGATTTTAATGAAGCCTTATATCGTAAAAGAAATTGACCATCCGGACGGGACAAAGGAAATTACCCAGCCAAAAGAATTAAGGAGAGTAATTTCAGAAAAGGCGGCGGTTCTTCTAGGCGGCATGTTAGTTAATGTAGTGGAAGAAGGACATGGTCAAAAAGCTGGAGTAAAGGGTTATTATGTCGCTGGGAAAACCGGCACAGCCCAGGTTCCCAGAAAAGATGGCCGCGGCTATGAGTCCAGCATGCATATTGGTTCTTTTGCCGGCTTTGCCCCGGCTGACGATCCGCAGTTTGTGATGCTGGTGCGGATTGATAACCCGCGTGATGTCGCCTGGGCCGAGTCTTCTGCCGCTCCCTTATTTGGCAAAATCGCTGAATTTCTGCTACAATATTATCAGATACCGAAAGAACGAGACTAGTCATAAAGTCTATAAAGTTAGAAGTCCATAAAGTTATAAAGTATGAAGAAATTAATACAATTCAAATTAAAAATTTTGGCTAAAATGATTCTGGCTAAATACAAGCCCAAAATTATTGGCATTACCGGTAGTGTGGGAAAAACCAGCACTAAGGAAGCGGTTTATACGGTGCTAAAAGGCAAATTCAATGTCCGGCGCAATACTAAGAATTATAATAATGAAATCGGCCTGCCCTTAACAATCATCGGCTCGGACTCGCCGGGAAAGTCTATTTTTGGCTGGTCTGAAGTTTTCTTTAAAGCCCTCAAATTGATTTTGTTTAAAGATGAAAATTATCCGAAAATTTTGATTCTGGAAATGGGCGTTGACCGGCCAGGGGACATGAAATATTTAATGAGTATTGTCAGATGTGATATTGGTATAGTTACCCTAATCAGCCATACCCATGAAGAATATTTTGGAAGTGTAAAGGGAATCCAGAAAGAGAAAGGCCGGTTAATTGAAAACTTAAAGCCGGGCGGCTGGGCAGTTCTAAATTTTGATGATGAGTTGGCTAAAGAGCTGGCGGGAAAAAGTAAAGTTAAAGTGTTGTCTTATGGTTTTAGAGAAGGGGCGGCTATCAGGGCGCAGGAACTGGTTTTCAGTTTTGAAAAAACAAAAGAAGTTGACAACCTGCTGGGCATCAGTTTTAAATTAACTTATAACGGTTCATTCGTACCTGTATTATTGCCGCAAGTAATTGGCTATAATTCTATCTACGCCGCTTTGGCTGCTGCTACCGTCGGCATTACCATGGAAATGAATTTAGTGGAGATTGCCACTGCTTTACGAAAATTTGATTCTCCCCGCGGCCGGATGAATTTAATTGACGGCATAAAACATACTTTAATTATTGATGATACTTATAATTCCTCGCCACGGTCAGCAATGTCTGCCTTGGATATTGTCAGTAAAATTCCTTTAGCCAACCAGGCAAGAAAGTTTGCGGTTTTGGGCGACATGCTGGAACTAGGGAATTATAGTGAAGACGGGCATAGGGAAGTCGGGCGTTATGTTTTCACTTCCGCCATTAATAAACTAATCGTTGTTGGGGAACGAGCCCGGGATATTGCCCGGGGAGCTAAACAAGCCGGCATGTTAAGGGATAATATTTTTCATTTTTCTGATATAGAAGAAGCTGGCAGATTTACTCAAGATAGAATAAGGCAAGGGGATTTAATATTTATTAAAGGTTCGCAAGGCATGCGTATGGAAAAAATTGTTAAAGAAATAATGGCCGAGCCAATGCAGGCAGGGGAGTTGTTAGTTAGACAGGATACATCATGGAACACATAACACATAACGCATAACATAAATTTTAGGATAAAAAAGTACAGAGGGACCTCTGTACTTTTATATTTCTCCTAGATTTTTATTTAAAGGGGGTTATGGGGTGTCTGTCCGCCTTTGGCGGGAATTCCCTTTGCCTAAAACTCCTTTTATCTTAAATTATTATTTTATAGTTTGATTTTTTTTCTCTCTAATAAATATAGCTATTATATAAAACACTAATCTTTTTTGATCTTCGGGAGTTTTAAAACTCCTTTATAACCATATGAATTAAGAATTGCTTGCCATGTTATTTGTAATAACTCTTGCATAGGTACATCTGATTTAAATGTTATTGGACTGTCTTTAGTCCCTATTCCTTCGGGCCAGTGCCATTCAAGCCCCCTTGATTCGATCCCAACATCATGAATAAAGCCAGACCTTATTTGATCCCAAAGATGATCAACAACATCTGAAAAATTTTGAATTTTTTTCTTATATTCAAAAATCTCTTCAATGGAATACCTCTCGGCTATACTTACTTTTATCTCTCTCGGCAAATTAATTTCTAAAAAATTCTTTATTTTTTCACGTTTTTTATTTAAAAAATATCCTCTCTTTCCTTTCACCGCGATTTCCAACATCCCAAACATTATTACCGTCATGAAATGCGACCAGGCTGTTTCATAATTGAATCTATATAATTGTTCTTTCTCGCTAGTAACTAGCAAATTTTTAAGAGGGAGCGCATATATCTCAAAATAATTGATTATTCTAATAAGATTTTCTCGTTGATCTCCAGACATTTTTTGTAGAGTAGAAAAAAAATCTTCTGTAAATTCATAACCAATATACTCATATTCAGCAGGTCCTTGCCCCCAAGTAAACACGCGCCCGAAATAGCCTTTTTCTTGACTAAGTATTTCTACAAGTTTTCGATTTATTTTTTCAAGATCATTTGACATAAGTAGAGTAATCAAGTCGGTTAGCATAGGATAAAGGACAAAGTAAAAATATTATGTTAACGTTTCCTCTGAATTTTTTTATGGATGGGATCATTATTCATAGGATTTTTAACCAGTCTAATTTAATCCTAACAATTTAATAAAATAAAAAGTAATAATAGTAACTAGTATAGGAACTATTACATTCCATATTGTTTTTGGCATCCAACTTCCTCTGCGATCAAGCAAAAAATTTCTTTGACTTTTAAGTTTATCTAGCTCTCCTGATAACTGATCGTTCTCACGCTCAACAACCGGAGACTGCTTTCCTCCATATTGACGAACAACATCGTTATTTTTATTTAAATTAATCTTGCTTTTAATTTCAACGATTTGCTCTTCAATGTTTTTTAATTTTCCTTTAAACATTGTATTTTATTTATATCACAAGCTACCCTCCGGAATTTTACTTAAATCGTTATTAGTAATCCCAAGCCCAAGCTCGCGCATAATTCTAAAAGCGTCAGCTGGTCGTCCAAGATAATACGCCTTTTTGTCTTTCGGATATATATAATAAGCCTCGCCGTTCTGTTCAACGTCAATTAAAATTTTTCCTAAAACATTTGTCGGGTAAATAGTATGGCTAGTTATAAAATTGTGAGTAGCACCAAGACCTAACTCTCGCATAACATTAAAGGCGTCTGCTGGACGTCCAAGATAATATCTTTTGCTGTCATCAGGGTAAATATAATGTGCTTCGCCATTAGATTCAACTTGTAATAAGATTTGTCCATTTAATTTATTTGCAAAATTAATATCGGTATTATCTATCTCTAACGAATTATATACATTACTGGTATTATAATAATTTAATTTTTCACTTAATGATTGTAATGGAAATTTATTTTTTACATCATAAGAACTTATGCAGACTAAATCTTCAGATAAGTTTTGGTCATACACAACATCAAAAATTTTATGTTTATTGATTAAGTATTTATTATTTATATCCATTAAGGGTTTTAAGTAAAAAACATAACTAATCATAGGATCACTGGGCCCCTCGCCAGAATTCCATTCATTTATATCCCATACCCTCATCCACGTATCAATTTTTTTTCCAGTACTAATGTTTTTAATATTATATCTATTATCTTCTATATACTCTCCGGTCTCGTATTTTCCATAAGATCCTTGCCTAGTATTTAATATATACCCAGTTGTTGATAGTTCGTGAGGATAATCCCAGCTAAAATATAAGTCATTTAATCTTGTTTTGCATGTTAATATATCGTCAAAATCTCCACCAACCCAAACTTTACCGCCCTCTTCATATTTAAAATTATATGCCCCTAATGACTGAGAATAATTTTTGTCATTATAAAAATGAACCTTGTCTATTTTCTTAAAATAATTTCTTTCTAAAATATATTCGAATATGAAAGGCTGAGAAATATTTCCTGCACCATCTTCGAAAGATATAATAAAAAAATAAACACCGTCATTTTCCATTTTAAAATGTTTTGGGATTTTTCTATAAATGCCATCAACTTCAATATCCTTACTATATTCTCCATTTATAACAGGGTTAATGCCAGAATCCGTTCCGAAATAGTAATAGTAGCCCACAATCCCACTAGAATCGTTTAAACAGATATCAGAATAACCACAATCTCCTATCCAAAAAAATTTAATTTCGTCAAATTCTTCAATGCGACGATCACCTGCACCCCGCATGCCCTCAAAATTGTTCCTGTAAATATAATAGCCCAACTCAATATCACTAATATTGGGTGGAGTAATATCTTCTTGAATATAAACTGTCGGCTCCTCGATAATCGGCTCTTGCCCTATAACCTCCTGTTGATACCCGCTCCCCAAAATTCCAGACAACCAATTTTTAATACTGTTAACAGACAAAATATAACTAAGAGAATTTAGAGTGCCAGCAATTACCATAGTAGGAATACCAATAAATTGCCCGCTTGAATTATATGAAGCTCCGCCAGAATTTCCATGTTCTAATTGGGTGGTAGTTTTTATATAATTCTGCGTTCCATCTGACTTGCTTCCAAATCCACTGAAATCTCCCGAAGTATAAGTTATTGTTGAACCACCAATACTTGGGAATCCAATCGCTTCAACTTTATCCCCAAATTGCAGAGAATCTGAATTTGAGGTCCAGATATTTATATAAGGATAGGTTTTGTTGGTAGGATTATCTAAATACAAAATTGCTGCGTCCATGTCATACGTGGTAGTATAATATTTTACTTCTGCTAAATTATAATTTCCTGAAGTTCCAAAATTCGGTTCTTGACTAATGGACTCTATAAAACCAATAAAACAAGTATTCATATACGCGCCCTCAATGACATGGCGGTTAGTTAAAATAATTCCTTTCGGATCAATTATTGTTCCAGAACCGCTAAACCAGTTATCGCTTCCATCAGTGCAAACTATCTGCACTTCCGCGTCAATCTGATTTTGAGTAATAGCAGTAGAAAAATTAATAGGAACTAATCCTAAAACAAAAATTATAATTAAAAAAATTGTAAATTGTCTCTTCATAAATTTTTAATTTAAACTATTAAAAAAATAACTACTTTTTGCTTTTTTATAATCTCTCGCCAATCGGTATGTTAATTGTAATAAATGTCCTGCCTCTTTGGTTTGTAATCTGACCCTGCTTCATCAATTCCGAAATTATTTCATGCATATTAAAAACGGTTGACTCTAAACAATCTTGTAATTTCTTCTTTTGTTGTGGATTGCTTAACCAGCTCCTAAGAATTTCTTTTTCTTTATTGGATAATTGGTATTTACTACCTGGCAAGGGTTTTAATTTAATCATACTATATTTACCCAGCGGTTTTCGATTCTTGCCTTCATTATAATACACATGGACATGCAAATCCCCAACATGATCAGCTTTTTGGATTTTAAATGAATAAGAGGACATATAAATATTTAAAAAATAAATTAGTAACCAAAATTATAGTAAGATAGATAATCTATCTATAAATTTTTTTAAATTTTTTTTATCTAATTTTTCAATTATTTTTAATGATTTTATAACTATCTGAATTGATTGATCTTTGGGAATATTAACTGACTCCAAATCATGAGCATAGTCGCATCTCCTCTTCCATAATTCTATTAGTTTTTCATATAATGCCTTATTTATAATCCCAGCAAAAAATAAATTCTTATAAAGTTCTCTTTCCCGCAAAGGATCTATTATTTTTATTTCGTTAGGAAATTTTTCTTTCAGCAATTTTTTAGATATTCTGGCTATATGCACTTGTGATCTGATTATTGCTTCGATATAATACTCTTTTTCACAAGGAATAACAATTTCTTTGTTGTAATTTATAATAAACGCGCTTACCATATTTTTTAGTAACTTTAAATTATTAATAAATTATTTTCGTAGCGGAGCGGAGAAAACTCAATATTTTCCCTTTTAAATAAATAAAAAAATCAAATTTTCTCCGTGTTCAAAACACTAAATAATGAAATCTCCACTAAGATAAAAAATTTATTTCGTACAACAAGTTATATACGAACTTGTTTACCCCGCACCATAAAGGCGTAGGGTTTTGTTTTTATATAAAATAAAGTAAATAAGTTAAAAATTTCTATTTATAATTATATAACCAGTTTATTTAATTAGCAAGGTTTTTCCTTCGACAAGCTCAGGACAGGCCCTCCACTTTGGCTGGTTCGACAGGCTCACAGCAGGCAAGCCAAGGGCCACCGCCACAGGCGGGGCAAGCGGGGCAAATATTACGTAATTCCCTCCAGAGGCGGGCAAGAATTACGTAATACTTTGTTTGTTACGTAACATGCTACGTAACATGCTACGCAACACGGATGAACAATGGGTTAATGGCAATTAATGATTGATATAACTAGGTATAAAAAAACTACGGAACATATTCTGTAGTTTTTTATATAGGAAAATCAGAGGATTACTTCTTAAGATAGAACTTATAAAACGGTCTGGCTGCGGCTACAATAAAGATGATTAGGAACCACCAATGATTTATTGATTGGACCCAATTAGCAAAGCCCGGCAAAACAGAAACTAGCCACAAGGCAAAGACGAAAGACGCCAGCTTAATAAGCCCGATATCCGTGCAATTAAGTTTTTGTAGTTCTTTTTTAAACCACATAGTTTTATCGTTAGTTAGTTAAATAAAGTTAAATATTTTATTCTTCCTTTCCGTATAATCTAATTATATCACGAAACAGTTAAAAAAGCAGTCACAGTCCCTTATCGGAAGATTGTGGCTGAGCCAAAGCCAGGGATGACAGGACAGGGCAAGCTTTATTTTATTAACCAATTATGATAAGGTAAAAGTAGAAATATATAAGAGTTTTTGCCCGCCTGCTAACGCCTGAGCGTAACGATGGCGGGCAGGTATTATTTTTTCCCGTCACTTTATTAAAATATTTGTGGGCGGGATCCCACTTAGGCGGTGATATTATTTTATTTTTTTATTTTAAACCATGGAGATATTAATTTTAGGCGCTCGCGGTAATTTGGGCGGGCAATTGGTTAAAGTTTTTTCCGCTGATAAAGATTATAAAGTTATTGCCTGGGATAGGGAAGAAATAGATATAACGGGCAAAGAGCTGGTTTTCAAGAAAATACGCGAGTTAAAGCTGGATATTATTATTAATGCGGCGGCTTATAACGCGGTTGATAAATGCGAGGAGGACGAAGAGGAGTTTAAGCTGGCCGAGAAGATAAATGCCGAAGCAGTCGGTTATTTAGTTGAAGCTTGCCTGGAAACCGGCGCGGTTTTAGTCCATTATTCTTCTGATTATGTTTTTGCCGGAGATAAAAAAGAGGGTTACAAAGAAGATGATGAACCGAATCCAATAAACAAATATGGCGAGACAAAACTGGCGGGCGAGCAGGAGATTATAAAAAAAAGCGGGCAAGGATTAAAATACTTCTTAATCAGGACTTCAAAATTATTTGGTCCCAAAGGCGGAAGCGAAATAACCAAGCCGAATTTTTTTGACATAATGCTTGATTTGTCCAAAAAGAAAAATGAACTGGAAGCGGTTGATGGAGAAGTAAGCTGTTTTACTTATACGCCTGATTTGGCGCGGGCTACTAAGAGTCTGTTAGAAAGCGAAAAGGGCTATGGCGTTTATCATTTTACCAATATCGGCCGAGCCACCTGGTATGAAGCGGCCGTGGAGTTGTTTAAAATTTTAGAAAAAAAAATTAAAGTAAAACCGGTCAGGGGCGATAAATTTGTCCGACCGGCCAAACGTCCGGCTTATTCGATTTTAGTAAATACTAAGTTTGATATGCAAAGAGACTGGAAAGAAGCTTTAAGGGAATATTTGGGGAAATAAAACACCCTGCCCTGAGATTGCCCGGTTTCTCAAAGGCAGGGTAGACGCAGTACCGCATTTTCATATCCCGACTAGGTCAATATATTTTTGCTTATTTATAGGCGGAAAATGCAGCCTCTTTTCCATGTTATCCTATTTGTGTCGAGAATAGGGAAAGAGAGGTTTTATTTGCGGGCCCATAGGCAGAATTTTTTTGGACGGAGGATGTCCTCACTCACGCAGGTATTTCCTGGCGCGGTTTCTGCAAGCAATAGCCGATAATTAAACCCGGCGGCTAGTCAAGATACCCAGGATTATAAAAAACGTTATTTTCTAAAGATATTATAAATAATAATTTTAAAAATGTCAAGTAAAACTTATGCGCGGAATCATTTTATCCGGGGGTTCGGCCACGCGGCTTCGCCCTTGTACAAAGGTTACTTCAAAGCAGCTTTTGCCAATCTATAACCGGCCTATGATTTATTATCCCTTAAATACCTTGCTAAAAGCGGGCATTAAGGAAATTTTGATAATTGTGGCGCCGGAGCGAGCCGGAGATTATTTAAATCTCTTGGGCAGCGGCAGGGAATTCGGCTGCAAATTTACTTATGAAATCCAGGACAAACCCGCTGGACTCCCCGAAGCTTTTGTGATTGGGGAAAATTTTATTGATCAGGAGGACGTTTGCATGATTTTAGGGGATAATGTTTTTGAAGATGATTTAAGCCAGGAAATTAAAAATTTTAAATCCGGCGCGAAAATTTTTGTTAAGAAAGTGCCAGACCCTGAACGCTCTGGCGCAGTTCAGTTTGATGAGAATATGAAAGTTATTAAAATTGTAGAAAAACCAAAAGTTTGGATAAGCGATTATATTGCTACTGGTCTTTATATTTATGACTCAAGGGTGATAGAGGTAGCTAAGAATTTAAAACCCAGTGGAAGAGGGGAATTAGAAATTGTTGATTTGCACAATTGGTATTTAGAAAAAGACGAGCTGGAAGTGGCCGTAGTTCAAGGTGAATGGATTGATGCCGGCACTTTTGATAGCCTGCTTCGTGCTCAGAATTTTGCCAAAGAAAAAATGCAGGGCAAGATGGTAATCTAAAATGAATAATGAATAATGAATAATGAGAAAGTCTTATATGAATAGAGGAGAAATTATAAATAATACAAAAGAATACGTACGGAGTAAACTGGGGAAAGAGGCGACAGGGCATGATTGGTGGCATGCTTTTAGAGTCTGGAAAACCGCTAAATATATTGCCAAAAAAGAAGGCGGAGATTTATTTACCATAGAGCTAACGGCTTTGCTCCATGATATCTCTGATTGGAAATTTAATAAAGGTAGCAGTGATTTCGGTCTTAAATTGACCAGAGACTGGCTCAGGAAATTAAAAATTGATGAAAAAATTATAAAGCATGTCTGTGAAATTATGGGGAGTATGTCTTTTAAGAGAGCAGGGATAAAATCAAAGATAAAAACTATGGAAGGTAAAATCGTGCAGGACGCGGACCGGCTTGACGCTTTGGGCGCGATCGGAATTGCTAAAGTTTTTGCCACAGGCAGTTCGTGGAAACGACTTGTCTACAATCCAGAGATTAGTATAAAAAAGAGAGTGAGAGATTTTAGGAAGAAAGACAGCCATTCTTCTATCCATCATTTTTACGATAAGCCGTTGCTTTTAAAAGATCTAATGAACACTAAAACCGGCGAAAGATTAGCCGGAGAGCGCCATGAATTTTTAGAAAAATATTTAAAGCAATTTTTTAAAGAATGGAATTTAAAATGAAATTAGCAATCGGTTTTATAACTTACGGGGAGGATACGGCAAAATACTTGCCGTATTTTTTGCCGTCTTTATTTAAAGCTTTGGAAAAGATTAGTGATTACAAAATTTTTTGCTGGGACAATAGCGAAAGCGATAGGAGCAATATAGAATTTATAGCCAGTAATTATCCGGAAATTAAAATTATAAAGTCGGATAAGAATATTGGTTTTGCTTCGGCCTACAATAGGATGATTGACGAAGCTAAAAAATCAGGCGCCGAGTATTTTTTAGTTATTAACCCGGACACGATTTTGGAACCAAAAGCGATAAAAGAACTAATCGAAATTATGGATAAAGACAAAAGTTTAGGCAGTGCCAGCCCCAAGGTTTTAAAATGGGATTTTGAGAGAAATAAAAAGACTAATATAATTGATACCTGCGGCATCGGTTTAAAAACAGGTTTAAGATTTTTTGATTTTGGGCAGAGACAAGAGGATGAAGGGCAATATAATAAGGCCGATATTTTAGGCCCGTCTGGCGTCGCCGGGCTTTACCGGATGTCAGCCCTGGAGAAAGCCAGGGAAAATGGCCAGTATTTTGATGGACGGATGTTTATGTACAAGGAGGACTGTGATTTGGCCTATCGGCTGAATTTAGCCGGTTTTAAGGCTAAATTAGCGCCAGAAGCTATGATTTACCATGATAGAACCATATCAAGCGCTGGGAAGGGTTTTTGGGCCTTTTTTAGGGGTCGGAAGGGCAAGAACAGACAGGCAAAACAATGGTCTTTCCTAAATCAGCATATTATATTTATGAAGTATTGGAACAGGCAAAATATCTTAAATAAGTTAATAGTTCTGGCTAGGGTTAAGGGCATGATGGTTTATGCTTTATTGTTTGAGCAATATTTGCTGAAAGAGTATGGAAAATTATGGAAAATGAGAAATAAGATAAAAAAATATGGATTATAATAAAAAAGCTCTGCAACTTCATAAAAAATATAAAGGGAAGATTGCCATTAAGTCAAAAGTCCCAGCCAAAACCCTAGACGATTTATCAGTCGTTTATACGCCCGGGGTCGGAGCTGTTTGCAGGGACATCGCTAAACACAAGAACAAAGTTTGGGAATTAACTAATAGGGGAAATACGGTGGCGATCGTTACAGATGGAAGCGCGATTTTAGGCCTAGGGAATATCGGTCCGGAAGCCGGTCTGCCGGTGATGGAAGGTAAATCAGTTATCTTTAAAGAGTTCGCTGATATTGACGCTATTCCTCTTTGCCTTAACACAGAGGATACTGAAGAGATAATAAAGTTTTGCAAACACATTGAACCTAGCTTTGGCGGGATTAATCTTGAAGACATTTCCGCGCCCAGGTGTTTTGAAATTTTGGCCAGACTGGAAAAAGAATTAAAGATTGCAGTTTTTCATGACGATCAGGATGGAACCGCTATCGTAGTTCTGGCCGCCCTCATTAACGCCTGCCGGGTAACTGGCAAGTCTATAAAGAATTTAAAAGTAGTGATTAACGGAGCTGGCGCGGCCGGCATTGCTACGGCTAGGTTATTGTTGGCTTATGGAATAAAAAATATAATATTGTTGGATAGCCGAGGAACAATCTATAGCGGCCGAGAAAAGTTAAATCCCTTTAAAGCAAAAATTGCTAAAAGCACCAATAGGAATAAAATAAAGGGGGGACTTGAGGAGGCCATGGTCGCGGTTGATGTGTTCATCGGTTTATCCAAGGGTAATTTAGTTAATTATAAAATGGTTAAATCAATGAATAAGGAACCAATAATATTCGCTATGGCTAACCCGATTCCGGAAATTATGCCGGATATTGCCCTAAAGGCTGGAGCATCTATCATCGGTACCGGCAGGAGTGATTTTCCCAATCAAATTAATAATGCCTTGGTTTTCCCGGGAATATTCAGAGGATTATTAGACGGGTGGAAAGAAAGAGTTACTCCAAAGATGAAACTGGCGGCGGCAATTAGTTTAGCTCATATAATAAAAAAACCAAGTAAAAATAAAATTTTACCCAAGATAACGGAAAAAGCCGCAGTTAAAGCAATAGCTAACTCAATTAAAAATAGTAAAAATTAAGACATTAAGGGCATGATGCTTTATGCTTTATTGTTTGAGCAACATTTACTAAAAGAGTATGGAAAATTGTGGAAAATGAGAAATAAGATTGACAAATTCTAGTTTTCAGCTATAATATAAAAAGCTCCTAAGAAAGGGCATTTTTTATACCGGAAGCCCTCGCTCTTCGTAAAGAGCGGGCGGATCGGTATATCCCGCCGCTTCGGTGGATAAAATTTTTTGAAACAATCAGAAGGGAGGCGAAGCCGCTTCTTCTTCAAAAATTTCTAGAAATTTAAAAAGGTTTTTGGAAGCGGAGGGATTGGAATGCCGCGGACATTAAGTCAGCGGAATTTTATTTAAATTATTAAAATTATGGCAGATAAAATTGCAGTGATAAAAACCGGTGGGAAACAATATAAAGTTAAACCGGGCCAGGTTATAAAAATAGAAAAATTAGATGCCGAGGCTGGAGGAAAAGTAAAATTTGAAACTTTGCTTATGGCCACGGATGACGGCAAAGAGATGAATTTGGGCAAGCCGGCTTTGGGCGAAAAAGTGGAAGGAAAAATTTTAGAGCAGGGAAGAGGCAAGAAAATTTCCGTTGTAAAATATAAAAATAAAACCCGCTACAAAAAGAATGTCGGGCACAGGCAGCCGTTTACGAAAGTGGAGATTACGAACATCGCTTAAATAGATATTATAAAAAAAGAGGCAAACAACTCGCCTTCTTTTTTTATTGATAAAATTGTAAGAATTTTTAATTTCCAATTTTTAATTTTATAAATAAATCTTAATATCTTAATTTTTAAACATTAGAAATTAAAAATTTCATAGCTCGTTTCTGTATTTCAAGGCATTAGATAAGGTTATCTCGTCCGCGTATTCTAAATCCGCGCCCGTCGGCAATCCTTTAGCCAGGCGGGTAATTTTTATTTTATAGGGTTTTAAAAGTTTAACCAGATACAAAACCGTGGTTTCGCCTTCTAAAGTTGGATTGAGAGCTAGAATTATTTCTTTAATCCCGTCTTTTTCCAGCCGGCTAATAAGTTGCTTTATGTTAAGCTGTTCCGGCTTGATTTCCTCAATAGTGTTTATAAGCCCGCCTAAAATATGGTATAAGCCGTGATATTGGCTGGTGGCCTCAAGGGTAAGCATATCCTGCGTATTGGCCACGACGCAGATTATATCCTGCCGGCGTTTTTTATCAGCGCAGATCGGGCAGGGGTTAGATTCGGCTAGGCTTAAGCAGCGGGAGCAGGTAATTGTTTTTTCTTTAAGTTCGGCAATGAACTGAGCCAGCTTTTGTAGTTCTTCCGCCGGCTGCTTTAATAAATAGAAAACATACCGCTGGGCGGTTTTCGGGCCAACGGAAGGGAGGCGAGAGAACTGGTCTATTAGGTTTTGAATGGCTAAAGGATATTTCATCTTATTTTATCTTAAGCCGGGTAAACCGCCCATTTCCTGCATTTTTTGCGCCATCAGTCTCTGGGTTTTCTTTATAGCTTCATTAAAGCAGTCTGTTAACATGCCTTCCAGGGATTCTTTAGCTAGTCCTTCGTTTATAGACAAGGAAATAATTTCCATATTTCCGTTCATTACTACTTTTATTCCGCCCTTTTCCACAGTAACAGATTCGGCCGCTAAAGCGTTTTGCATCGTTTTGGCTTGCGAGCGCAGGTCTTTCATATATTTTAGTTTACCAAACATAACACTTAGTTTATAAAGTTAAAAGTTATAAAGTTGAAAGTAAAATAGTATATTTATTTTTTTATTTTGCAACTAAAAATTCTAACTTTAAAGATTTAATTATTTTAAACTTTATGAACTTTAGAACTTTTAACTAATTAGGACTCCGGCGGTTCTTCCATACCGGTTTTTTCTATGCTGCTGAAGCTAACTGTTTCTTCATTAAAGAATAATTCTACTTTTCCGGTCGGGCCATTGCGATGTTTAGCTATATAAATTTGAGCTAAATTTTTTTCCGCTTCAGGCAGATCCTCGCGGCTGTAATGGCGGTCAGCCGCTTTGCGGTAAATGAACATAACCACGTCCGCGTCCTGCTCAATTGAGCCGGATTCGCGCAAGTGAGCCAATCTGGGAATGGCCGGGCCGCCGGTTTGCTCAACGGCGCGGGAAAGCTGGGACAGGGCCAGGACCGGAATATTTAATTCCCGAGCAATGGCTTTTAGGCCGCGGCTGATTTCGCTAACTTCCTGCACGCGGTTGTCTCTGTATTTGCCCCGTCCCTCCATTAGCTGCAAATAATCAATTACGATTAAGCCCAGCCCCTTTTCTATCTGCAGCCGCCGGGCTTTCGTTCTTATTTCCATAATGGAAGAAATGGGAGAATCATCAATATAAATCGGAGCTTCGGAAAGCTGGCCCATGGCTTCGCCGATGCGGGCAAAATCATTGTCTTCTTCGCGGTCAGAAAGTTTTCCCGTGCGCATTTTCCAAAGATTAACATGGGATTGGGAGCAAAGCAACCTGTCCACTAATTGTTCTTTGCTCATTTCCAGAGAGAAGAGGCCGACTCCTTCCTTGCTTTTAATCGCTGCCTGGCGGGCAATATCCAAAGCCAATGAAGTCTTGCCGACGCTGGGCCGGGCGGCCAAAATTACTAAATCGCTTTTTTGCAGGCCGGCTAAAATATTATCCAAGTCAGGAAAACCGGTAGGCAGTCCTCGCAGTTTTCCGCCGTGCTTATGCAGTTCATCAATTCTTTCAAAAGCTTCGGTTAAAAGATTATCAATCGGCAGAAAGGTATTTTTTAAATATTTTTGGGAAACAGAAAAGATTTTTTGTTCGGTTTGGTCTAAAATTTTGTCTATTTCTTCCTCTTCCTGATAGCTTAATTCCATAATTTCGGAAGCGGCAGTTTGCAAACGGCGTAGGGTGGCTTTGCGCTGGATAATATTGGCGTAATGGACAATGTTGGAGGAAGTGGCGACGAAAGAGGAAAGATTGGCCAGATAAGTCCGGCCGCCGATATCAGCCAGCTGCTTTTTTTCTTCTAAACGGTTAGCTAAGGAAAGAATATCAATCGGTTCGTGATGATTGTAAAGTTCTTTTATAGTAGCAAAAATAGTCCGGTGGGCGTCTTTATAAAAATCGTTTTCCGAAATAATGTCAGCCACTTTAATAATCGCGTCTTTGTCAATTAAAAGGCAGGAAAGAAGCGATTGCTCGGCTTCAATATTCTGCGGCGGCATTTTTTCTATTCCGCCCGTAGACGGATTTTTTTCTTGGTTACTCATGTGTTTAATCTTATCTTATCAGCCTTTTTTCCGCAAGAGCGTTTTGTCCACTATTTTTCCACCTTATTTAAATAATAAAATAACATAAAAATAAAATAATATTTTTGAGTCCTGTCAAATTTAATAATATAAAAACAAAATAAAAAAGGCCGATTTAGCCTTTATTTTGAGCCACCTGGGGGACTCGAATCCCGCACCAGAATAAATTCTGTGCGGGACAGGCTCACGACCTAACCTTTTCTATGTTTATATCTTTGGAGCCGTCCATCCCGCCGTGGCGGGATAACCTACAGTTTACCCGCCTGCGTTTTTTATTTTAGAGCCGACGGAGGGACTCGAACCCACGACCCACAGTTTACAAAACTGTTGCTCTACCAGCTGAGCTACGTCGGCTTAAACTTCGGCGGGCAGGCAAAACTATTGCTCCCCGCCCGCTTCGCCTTGCAAAGCATGGCGGGCGGGTACCAGCTGAGCTAAGGTGGCTGGTTATTATAAATTTGTACGCCGTACAGGATTCGAACCTGTGACCATCAGCTTAAAAGGCTGTTGCTCTACCAGCTGAGCTAACGGCGCCCTACTTCGTTAAAGCCTTAATAGTTGGCAAATAAAAAACTGCTTCATGCAGGCTTTAGCTTATTAAAATAATAACAAAAAAAGATATTTTTGACAAGAGGTTATTGGGATTTTACGCTTGTTTATTTATTTGCTATAATGTGGATAACGTAAAAAGAATAATGTTCTTCTCTTTCAAAAATTAAGAAGGGAGGGGGAAAATGGATACAGGTGGTAAGAAATATTGCCTAGAATGTAGGGGGTATTTTCTGGGAAAAGATATTATGCCTTCCGGACTTTGCTCTGAATGTTCCGGGAATCTTATCCGTCTTTTTTCTTTAAAGCCGGGGGTAGCTATAAGTAAAATCCATGATATACAGTCGGCTGAAGGCAATACCCCGTGTTTTAATACAGGGAAAAAGAACGGGTGCGGTCAGGATCACTGCGAGTGGCAGGATATTTGCGACCAGAAGGTAGCAGAGAGTGCAATATAAAAAGGGGAGGAAGCAATTGGAAGGTTTATAAAAAACACCGTTTTGCGAGAAACGGTGTTTTAATTTTTTGTTTGTACCGCCACGGACCTGCCTGCCGGTAGGCAGGGAATCCCAACCAGAGGTTGGTCAGCCCCCGGCCGAGAACCCCGATTACCAGGATGAGCCCCGCATTTTAGCTTCGCTAAAACGGGGTCGCTCGCTCACACGCTCGCGAAACAATATTATCGTAGCCCTAGAGAGAATCGGACTCTCGTTACATGGATGAGAACCATGCGTCCTAGCCACTAGACGATAGGGCCAAATTGTAATCTTTAATTCAAGATTTTTCCAATAATATCTTTATATCCTCGTAAAAAATCTTCGGCAGTTGTTTCTTTTTTTCCTTCCAGTTGCAGTTTTTTAATAATTAAAGCGTCTTGCCCGCACTGGACAGCTAATTTGTTGTTATGTAAAAAAATTTGCCCTGGTTTATATTTGTTTATCGGCAGAATTCCGGATTCCATATTTTTAATTTTCAATTTTTCATTTTTTATTTTTGTCCAGGTGCCAGGCCAGGGATTTAAGGCCCTTACCATTCTTTCAATTTTTTCCGCTTTTTTTTGCCAATTGATTTTTCCGTCTTCTTTTTTTAAAGTCGGGGCGTAACTGGCTTTCTCTTTATCCTGTGGTTTCGGTTTTATTTTTCCGTTTATATAATCTTTTATAGTACTGGTGAGAATTTCTGCTCCCAAGGCAGATAATTTATCATGGAGGGTTTCAACTGTTTCTTCTAGTTTTATTTTTACTTCAGTTTGCTTTAAAATCGGGCCGGTGTCAAGGCCTTTTTCTATTTTCATTATGGTTATTCCGGTTTTTTTATCGCCAGAAAGAATCGGGGCTTGAAGGCAGGCCGCTCCGCGGTATTTCGGAAGTAAGGAGCCATGGACATTAATCCAGCCAAAAGAAGGGATATCTAAAATTTCCTGAGGAATTATTTGGCCATAAGCTATAAGTACGGCTATGTTGGGGTTTGCTTTTTTTATCTCTTTTTTAATGTCGGCTATTTTATTTGGCTGCCAGACAGGAATATTATTTTTTTGCGCTTCAGTTTTTATCGGTGGGGGAGTGAGAATTTGGTGTCGGCCGACCGGCTTGTCTGTCTGGGTAATTACTGCTAATATTTTAAAATTCTCGTCATTAAGCAAGGCCCTAAAACCCGGGACAGCGAAGTCGGGCGTGCCGGCAAAAATAATTTTTATTGGTTCGCGATTAGACATGTTAATGGTTTGTTGGTATATTATTTATATAAGAATTAATAAAAAATTTGATGTCCGAACTTATAAACTTTTTTTTATCCTTCAGCCATAATCTTGGCTATGACGGCATAGTTTTACTTATGGCCATTGAAAGTTCGTTTATTCCTTTTCCGTCAGAAATTATTATTCCGCCGGCGGCTTATCTGGCTTCTCAGGGAGAGATGAATATTTATTTGGTGGTTTTATTCGGAGTTATCGGCAGTTTAATCGGAGCGATAATAAACTACTCTCTGGCTTTTTATCTGGGCCGGATTTTAATTTATAAGATTGCTGATCATAAGACCAGCAGATTTTTTCTGATTAATTCGGCAAAAATAAAAAAATCCGAGGATTTTTTCCTGCATTACGGCAATATTTCTACTTTAATCGGCCGTTTAATTCCAGTGGTAAGGCAGTTAATATCCCTGCCGGCCGGGTTTGCCAGGATGAATTTTAAAAGTTTTTGTTTCTATACCGCTTTTGGCTCCGGTGTTTGGGTAGTGATTTTAGCTATTTTAGGGTACGCCTTTGGCTCCAACCAGGAATTGCTGGCTAAATACTATAAAGAAATTTCCTGGTTTTTTATTATTCTGGCTGTTGTGATTGCAGCGATAATCTTTGTAAAAAAAAGAAATAATAGGAATTCTAAATCGCTTTAATTTTTTTTATCTCTTTGGCCTTGTCAATAAATAAAATTCCGTCTAAATGGTCGGTTTCATGCTGGATGACAAAAGCGAGCAGGCCTTCGGCCTGTATTTTTGTTTTTTGCCCCTTTTTATCAAAATAAACGCAGTTTATTTTTTTATTTCTTTTAACTTTGCCGTAAAATCCGGGAACAGAAAGGCAGCCCTCTTCACTCCATTCTTTGGTCCAGGATTTTTTCGTAATCTTTGGGTTTATCATAATTTTTACCCCGTCCTTGGTGTTTATAACAATCAGGCGGATATTTTCCCCAATCTGGGGAGCGGCCAAGCCCTTACCATCTTCCTCTTTCATGGTTTTTATCATGTCAGCGCAAAGTTCTTTTAATTCATTGGCTTTTATTTTTTTTAAATCAATCTCTTCTGATTTTTTCCGTAAGAGGGGACTGGGATTTTTTATGATTGGTAAAATTTTTGCCATAGTTGACAAGTTGACATTTATAATAATTTAATGCTATTTTTAATATTAGCTCATTTCATAATAATTTGCAAAAGATACTGGGTTGCTTTTTAAAATAACATACTACAAAGGAGGAAACGATGACAGGAGTGAACGAAACCGCGGATTTAGTTAATAGCGATGAATTAACCGCTTTGCAAAATACGGTTGATAAATTAACCGGAGATTTCCATAGGTTGCAAGAATTTTTTCCCATGAGTTCACTTCCAGATAATAATGATTATAGGCGAATTATTTTGGAAGGGCTAATTAACTCAGCCCAAGAATTTTGGCAGGTTGATACTCTGTACCGTAATATTATTCAACATGAAAGCAGTGATATCAAAAAAATTTGTTGGCGAAGAATGGCTGAATTAGCCAAGACGCTTACAGATTGGCTGGAGGTTTTGAGAGTTGCTCCGAACAAAAGCGCAGAAAAACTACTTGCGCTGGGAAAGATATTTGAATTAGCTGCTGCTACTGCTTTTCGTGGTTGGACAACCGTATGTCAGAATATTGGCTGTCATTCCGCTCTTTATAAGTTTGCCAGTAAGACAGCGATGAGTTTAGAGCCAACTTTTGAAGATTTTATCTGGGCTTTAACTACATTTCATGTGCAGGCGACAGGAATCGGTCCTCATGAGGAAGCTGTTCTTGAAAGCATATTAGAACGAAATAATAGTTTCGGGCAGTGGCTTATCCTCCTAAAAGAGCTCCCAAGTTGCTGCCGGGTCTGGATCGGCTCGGAAGGGATGATAATTATTTTCAGGGGCATGTTTGAAAAAGCCCGGACTTTTCACGAGCGGCTGATAGTCTGGAAAAGGACGCACGTATTTTTTTGCCACGAGGTTGACTCGCTCAAAGTTGTTGGGATTCATAATCAGACCGAGAAAATGATTATAAACGAGCAGACAACCTTTGGCCAGTTTCGCCAAATTTTTGCCATCGCTCCTTCAGATTTTTTTGATTTCAAGGAAAAAATTATAAAGATGATGGAAAAAATAGCAAAAACCTTTGAAGAATCTGCTGAAGTTCTTAAGATGGAGAGAGAAGAAGCAGCACTCGATCGTAGTTACCCGTATTAAGTTTAAAAATTTCATCTGAAAAAGAGCTAGATTATTACATCTGGCTCTTTTAATTTAATAGAAAATAGTTATATAATAAAGTTATGCCAGAAGACAAAGGATTTGAACAATTAAGGGATATTTTTAAGTCCAGGCAGCCAGCAAAAAAGCCACCGGCGTACGAGTGGCAAGATTTAGCCCTGCGGATAATAAAGGAATTGGACGTTCCGAATTTTAAGAGGAGCGCGGTTTTTAAAGTTTGCAAAGAAAATTCGAAATCTTATATTGAGAGATGCTTAAACGAAACAAAAGAACTTTGCCGGAGCGGAGCTAAATGGAAATATTTTTTTAAACTAATCAGCCAAGAATAAATTCTGCCGTTAAGTAGCCGACTCCGAAAGGGCCTTCATAGGATAAAATTTGCGGTTCGTATTTTATTCCTTCCAAAATTCCCAAAAGGATGGCGATAGATTTAAGGCCGCATTCGCCCGCATCGGAAATTAACTTTTTATTCATTTTGATAATTTTCGATGTTTTTTTATTTTTTAAATATTCAATCAGTTTTTTATCAAATTTCGCCCCCTGACGGGAGTAGCCGGCCGGAGCGTCTTTTGTTAAGCGGTGCGAAAGATCGCCGGA